>Ga0209454_1000095_pt1 | contig 62700 bp, 46 predicted proteins | sample WorMetHERISLAND1_2_FD_187400 | JGI IMG/M metagenome (GOLD analysis project Ga0209454, IMG submission 187400) | Marine gutless worms symbiont microbial communities from Max Planck institute for Marine Microbiology, Germany - Olavius geniculatus... | ecosystem: Host-associated > Annelida >... | reverse complement strand
CATTATGAAAGTAAAGAACCGGCCAGCTTTTCGTTTTAAATATGCGTTACAATGGGTTTTTCCTGTACACAATTTTCGATATGATACAAAAACAAGTAGTTCTCATCAATTTCGTGCAACATCCGGGCTAAGAATTATGAGAGAAATATGGCCGGGATGAGACGATATTCGATTATAATGGCTGTGTTTGTTTTGATAGCATTGATTGCCTGCGGGCAAACACAACGAGGCGGCGGGACACCTGAATCCGGTACCATTCGAATTATGCCTCGCCAATTCGAGTCAGTCACCGGAATACAGTGGCAGTTGACGGGGATGACAGCGGACGGAAAAGCTATCGATTTGATAAAGGACACGCAAAATACAATTTCTTTTGATGAGAACGGAAAAGTAGCCGGGGTGGCGACGATCAACCGCTATTTCGGCGGTCTCAACCTGCAAGAAAATGGGGATATAATCTGGAACAAGGCGTTTGGGATGACCCGAATGGCTGGCCCGCCGGATTTCATGGCCCAGGAAACAGCCTTTATGGAAGCCCTGACCCGCACCTCCCGGATGTATCTGCAAGGTTCGATTCTCACCCTTGTCGACGAAAAAACATCCACCCGGCTTGAATTTACCAGGTCGTCTGATAATTAACGGCTTGCCCCCACATTTGCGTCCCGAACGCCAAATAATTGACAGGCTGTCCGAGGTGCCCCGCGGACGTCGCCTGCTCGGAGTGCGCTCCGGGTAAGATCGGAGATCGAGAAAAACTCCATTCGTTTCAATTTGTTAGGGTTCATCAGGCCCTGTCGGGCAGCCATCTGATGGCAAATCTTGACGACAGGAACAGTTTTTGCATAATAAACAGATGGTTGCACCGGTTGGTCATTGACCGAACCCATGCATCCAAAATTCAACCTGCCTCGCAGGATCGCGAGAGATACCATGGAAACCATACAACTGTTTAAAAAATGCACTTGCTGCGGGCATCCCTGGTTTTCGCGGGATGAATTCCTGGAAGACAGCAGACTTGAAATGGTCGGCTATCAGACCAATTTCGGGGAACTGGAGTTGGGGTACTTTCTTTTAAACCATCTGAGTTGTCAATCCACAATCGCTGTTCATGCCGGCAAATTCCGCGACCTCTATGACGGCCCGGTGTTCTCCCAACGCCTGACCAAAACCGAGATATGCCCAGGGCATTGCCTTCATTATGAAGATTTGCAACCCTGTCCTTCACGGTGTGAGTGCGCTTATGTCAGACAAATCATCCAAATCGTGCGCAACTGGCCTAAAAACGAGCGCCGGTCTGACCGGCTGGCTCAAGGACTGGGCTAAATAAAATTTGCCGGCATCCGGCGTCGCACAACCCTGCCAAATTTCCTCAGATTACGCCTGTTCAGGCGTTCTCTCCGTGCCGGTTCGTTTTGCCGGTACCCACGGATCTGCGGGTACAATAGCGCCAGGGTATTGCAGGCTGCTGTATCAGAACTGTTTGTCATAAATCTAAGGATATGCTACCTTCGATCAAACCAGCCGGAAAGGATAACTATACGGATGATGTTCACCTACGCTGTTGTGCGCAAACCGGGACCAAATTTTGCCCGGGGACTCACTACGGCCGCTGCCACCGATCCGCCCGACTTTGAAACCCTCGTCGGCCAGCACACGGAGTATATATCTGCCCTTCAATCCATCGGCCTCGAGGTGATTGTACTCGACTGCCTGCCGGATCATCCCGATGCCTATTTCGTCGAAGATACCGCGGTGGTGGCTGCCGATGTGGCTGTCATAACAAATCCCGGGGCCGAAAGTCGCCAAGGCGAAGAAGAAACCATTGCCTCCGTCCTGGCCGAATACCGCCGAACCGATCGGATCCGGCCGCCCGGAACCGTGGACGGCGGCGATGTTCTGCAGGTCGGCAACCACTTTTTTGTCGGCTTGTCCGAGCGGACCAACCATGAAGGCGCCGGGCAGCTGGGCCGCATCTTCAAACGACACGGCTATACCTATGCCACGGTGGCCGTGGGAGAAGGATTGCACTTAAAATCCAGCGTCAATTATGTCGGCAGAAACACACTGCTCGTCACCGAGGATTTCGCTTCCAACGAACAATTGAAAGCGTATGATACCATTATTGTGGATCGACATGAATCCTATGCGGCCAATACCCTGCTGGTCAATGATCACCTTCTGGTCCCCCGGGGGTATCCCGGTACGCGCAGGAAATTGGACGCCCTGGGGTTAAAGATAATCGAGTTGGATACCAGTGAGGTGCGCAAGATGGACGGGGGGCTGACCTGCATGTCCCTGCGGTTTTAAGCGCAATTTCAATAAGGAATGGATTCCAATCCTTATTAAACTTATAGGGAGGTGCAATTGTTACCGGAAAAGCAAAAGGAAAAATACCGGGAGTTTTACGATGCGGCGCGCTACAATGAGATCCTGGAGCCCAAGACCACCCTCATGCTCCACCTGGCGTCCGCTATGGCCATCGGTTGTTATCCGTGAATGGAACACTACCTTGGCGTAGCCAAGGATGAAGGTCTGAGCGACGAGGAAATCGGTGCGGTGCAGGCCGTCGTCATGGCGGTTTCTGCCGGCAGGGTCGGAGCCCAGTTCAGGGATGCCTGCGCCCTCGGTGATTGAAGGGCACTCACGCCTTCTTTCTCCCCAGATATTTCTTCTTAATGTTGCTCATATGGTGGGCCATCGCAGCGGTGGCCTTCTCGGGGTTGCCGGACTCGATACCCTTATAAATTTCTACGTGCTGTTGAAAGTTTTTTTCGCGATACAATTCCGTCGGGTATTTTTGGCCTTCGGTGCGGGTACCGACCAACAGCTTATAGGTCTTTTCCATCAGATCGACAAAAACCAGGTTTTTGGAAGCTGCGACCACTGCCTTGTGAAAATTCAAATCATGCTCGATATATTCGTCCGGATTTTTGTAGTTTGCGTGCATCTCGTCCAGGGCCTCCTGCAAAATCCGAAGATCATCTTCATCTCTTCTGAGGGCCGCCAGGCCGGCACAGGTATTTTCGATGGACTCGCGTGCTTCGAAAATATCTAAGAGGGCGCCTTTCTTCATCGACAGGATGATGCTCAAAGTCTCAATCGGACGATTCTCCGAGTTCACCAAATAGGTTCCGTCACCCTGCCTGTTTTCCAGTATCCCGAACATACTCAAGGCCCTGATTGCCACTCTCAGGGAAGGCCGGCTGACATTCAACAATGACGCCAGTTCCCGTTCGGCAGGCAATTTGCCGCCCTGGGGGATTTGACCGGAGTCTATAAGGGCCTTCAATTCTTTGATAATCGTATCAGGTATCGATTGCTTCCTAATAGGCTTAACCGTTAAAGGCTTCATCCAATCGCTTCCTTTCTTGCCACCGGTTCATTTTTTTTCTTGACAGCAATTCTAACATTGTAATAAGGGTAATGGTAAATTGGTAAGCTCAATTTACCATTTTATAGTCCAATCGCGTGCCGCTCGTCAAGACTTTTTATTCACAGGTTAAAAGTTAAAAACCTTAAAATTGATAAATTCGTCAACTGACTGAATCAAGTCGACACTGGGGAGGTTAAGCCATGGCTGTTGGATATACCGGGAAAATCCTAAAAGTAAACCTGACCGATTTAAGCTTTGCGATCGAAACCAGAGACGAGTACTTCTACCGGACGTTTATGGGTGGAAGCGCGATGGCGTCTTATTTCTTGCTGACCGAAATGGAAAAAGGCGTGGATGCCCTGGGTCCGGACAATGTTCTGGCGATCACGACTTCCATTCTGACCGGAACGCCGCTGGCAGGTGCCAACCGCTACACGGTCGCTGCCAAATCCCCGCTTTCAGGCGGTTTTGGAGAATCGGAGGCCGGCGGTTATTTTTCCGTCGAACTCAAAAAGGCCGGCTTCGATGCCATCGTTATCAGAGGCCGGGCCCCCAGACCCGTATATCTTTGGCTGTCCGACGGCGAAGTTAAATTTAAAGATGCCGCCCATCTTTGGGGCCATGACACCGGCTTTGCCCAGGACACCATTCGCGCTGAATTAAATGACAAACGGATCCAGATGGTATTGATCGGTCAGGGTGGCGAAAACCAGGTCCGTTACGCATCGATTATCCAGAATCTTCACCATGCCAACGGGCGAACCGGGATGGGTGCCGTGTTCGGTTCAAAGAACCTGAAGGCCATTGCGGCCCGGGGTACACAAGCACTGGAATTTCACGACACCGAAGGGTTGAAAAAGCTGAAGACCTTTTTTGTCGAAAATATGAAAGGCCATCCGGTGTGCGAGGTTCTAAAAAAGGGCGGCACCTATGAATGGGACCTGGAAGACCTGAATGCCGACGGTGTCCTCCCGACCAAGAATTTTATTGGCGGCGCTTTCGATAAAGTCGAAAAGATCACCTACGAGGAGCTGAAAAACACCGTCAGATCCGGCCGCGACACGTGCTACGCCTGCCCCATACGGTGCAAACAGGTGTGCAGCGGAGGCAAATATGAAATCGATCCACGTTTTGGTGGACCGGAATACGAGACGGTGGGTTCATTCGGTTCCAATCTACTGAATGAAGATGTGGAAGTAATCGCCAAGGCCCATGAACTATGCAACAAGTATTCTCTGGATACGATCGAAACCGGTATGTGCATTTCCTTTGCCATGGAGTGTTATGAACACGGCATCCTCTCCAAAGCGGACACCGACGGTCTCGAGCTGGTTTTCGGCAACGGTGACGCCGCCCTGAAAATGGTGGAAAAAATAGCCTTCAAAGAGGGATTCGGCAAAATCCTGGCCGAGGGCAGCTGGCGGGCGGCCAGAAAGATCGGTAAAGGCGCCGAAAGATTTGTCATGACCGTCAAAAAACAGAGTTTTGCCATGCACGAACCCAGAGGCAAGAATAATATCGCCTTTGCCTATGCCACCTCCCCCACCGGCGCCGACCATATTGAAGCGGCCCATGACATGCCCTTTGAAGAAGGCCGCTGGGCCATTCCCGATCTATATCCCATTGGCATCCTAAAAGGTGTGCCGGCCAGGAATCTGAGCCCGACCAAGGTGAGTTGGTTTGTCTACAACCAGCACATATACAGCTTCCTGAATTCTCTGTCCATGTGCTTTTTCACGGCCGGTCCCGCCAGGCTCTTCAGATTGAATCACGTTGTGGAAATGGTCAGGTGTGCCACGGGCTGGGAGACGAGCCTGTTCGAAATCATGCTTCTTGGTGAAAGGACCACCAACCTGGCCCGGCTGGTCAACACCCGCGAAGGTTTTGACCGCAAGGATGACGAACTGCCGGACCGGCTTTTTGAGCCTCTGGAGACAGGCTCATTGACGGGTACAACATTGGATCGTGAAAAGTTTGGTAAAGCGCTGAGCACCTATTATGAGATGATGGGTTGGGACATTGAAACGGGCATTCCCAGGGAGGCTAAACTTCACCAGCTCAACATTGCCGATCTTTCCCAATTCGAATGCTGACCAGACCTTCCATGATGGACATTGAATGGAGGAGGAGAACATATGGCAACGATTGTCAACAAGGAGATGTTTGCCGGCAGCCTGTTAAAGGAAATCAGGGAGAAATTCCACTATGTGGATTGGGATCCTTATACGGGTGAACGGGTCTATCTGGAGGCTTCCGGAGGTTCCCTGCGCCTGAAGTCAGTCACCGAAACCCTGGCCAAGGAGGTTTCCCTGCCCGATGAACTTTATCGATTCAATCCGGCATCCGACTACGCGGTCAGGGCGATGGACCGGGGCATTGAAGATGTCAAGCTGTTTTTAGGGGCCCAATCGGGCCAGATCATGTCAGCCAACAGCGCGACCCAGACTATTTTCCGGGCCGTCAATGCGGTTGCCTCCCACATCCCCGGCACCAACATCGTCACCTCCCAGCTCGAGCATCCGGCAGTTCTCAGCCCAACGAAATACTTTGCCGATTTGACCGGCAAGCAATGGCGTGTCGCCAATCTCGTATCGGAAACGGGCTCTATTCCAATCGAAACCATTCTTGAAAAAATCGACAAGGATACCTGCCTGCTTTGTCTGCAGCAGGCCTCCAACCAGACCGGCACGGTAAACGACGTTAAAACCATTATCCGGGAGGCCCGGCGCATAAAACCGGATCTATACGTTGTGGTCGACGCGGTCCAGTATGCACCTCATGGTCCCATCGATGTCGAAGATATCGGGTCGGATGCCTATGCTTTCGGGCCTTATAAAGCCTATGGTGTCAAGGGCATCGGGTTTGCCCATATTTCCGACCGGCTCGCGGACCTGCCCCATGAAAATCTGTTGCTCAAAGCAGATAGCAATTGGGTACTGGGTTCGCCGGCCCATGCCCTGTTCGCCACCTGGACCTCCGTCGTCGACTATTTGTGCTGGCTGGGCAGCCATTTCACGGATTCAACCGACAGGCGGGAGCTTGTCATCGCATCCAAGCAGGCGATCCATCGGCATATGATGGCCCTTCTCGATCGGGCACTCAACGGTTCCGACAAAGTCGAAGGCCTTTTGAATATGGACCATGTTACGGTTTGCGGCATGGAAAAAGAAATCGTGAGTCGCATGTGTATATTTCTGTTCCGCATTGCGGGCATGGACTCACCGAAAGCCAGTCAGCGCTATAATCAAGACCATCATGTCAGGGTCTCGGCCCGGGTAAAGGACTCTTACTCGACTTATCCCCTGGAAGGTCTCGGCTGGCCCGATGCCGTCCGGTTGTCTGCCGCTCACTACAACACCCCGGATGAAATAGATCGTTTCCTGAGGGCGACCACAGCCATAATTGGGGCCCAATGAAAGCAATGCAATGAACAGCAAAACACAGGACGAAACCACGGCGCGCGTTAAAATTACGGTGAGATTTGTTTCGATTATGCAAAAATATTCGGGAAACCGGCGGGATGTCCAGGTTGAAGTGCAGGCGGATTCTCAGCAGGCGATAAATCGGATCATCGACCGTTTCCAAATTCCCTGGGAAGGCAATCTTGAAAGAAGCACGCGCATATTCATCAACAAAACGCTCAAAGATCCTTTTCTAGAAAGCGGCAAACAGCTAAAGGACGGCGACATCATTGAATTTATCCCTATCAGCGGAGGAGGCTGACGAATCGAAAGTGTGGTGACGGGTATTGCTTATATGAAACTACCCTAAAAAGCGAACCGCAGAACCGCAGAATATCGAATGTTGAATGTCGAAGGATGGATTCGCTTCAGGCTTCGCCTTCGGCTACGACCCGACAAGCCGCTCAAGCTTTTATTAAAATAGACAGAATGCATTATTCGATGTTCGATGTTGGACGTTCGATGTTCATTAGTTTTTTTATGATCAGACTGGACGCTCGCGGCCAGCGGCTACCGCTTATATGAAACTACGAAAAATCTATCTTACGCAAAGCCGCAAGGACGCAAAGAAAAAATTTAATATTATAATTTATCTCGGCGCCTTGGCGTCTTTGCGTGAAAATAAGCAGTTTCTTTTCCGATCAAACCGGTTGTCCTTTTGCCGGAGGCGACGCTAATATCGAACAATAGGAGGTTGCATAAGTGGAATACAGATTACTGGGAAGAACCGGACTGGAAGTATCCTGCATCGCTTTTGGAACAGATAATTTCCTCGATCCAACCCCCGAAAGGGAATCAACCGAGATGTTGAACCGCGCCCTGGATGCCGGTGTCAACCTGCTCGACACTGGTGACGTTTATGCGGGCGGCGAGGCGGAAAAGATGATCGGTCGAGCGCTAAAGGCCAACGGCCGCCGCCACGATGTTCTGCTGTGCACTAAAGTAGATCACGGTATGAGCCAACCAGGGATTTCACTGGATGATTATATTCCGCAGTTCAAGCCGAACAGCCACGGGCTTTCCCGCCACAATGTCATCCGGGCCTGCGAAAATTCTCTTAAAAGCTTTCAGACCGATTACATCGATATCTATCTCGTGCACCGCCATTCACCGGAAATACCGATGGATGAAACCTTGCGGGCCCTCGACGATCTGGTTCGCCAGGGCAAGATCCGCTACATCGGCTGTTCGACCCACCCAACCTGGGCCATTATGGAGTCATTCATGGTCAGTCAGCAGTTAAACCTGAACCGCTTCGTTGTCGAAGAGCCGCCCTATAATCTTCTGGACCGCCGGATCGAAAACGAGCTTATCCCCATGGCCCAGAAGTATGGGATGGGCCTTATCACCTGGGTGCCCATGGCCATGGGCGTGCTTGCCGGTCGATATAAAGATGCCAAGACTTTTCCCAAAGAGTCGCGGGCGGCCTACCGGGGCGGTTTCTATAGAGACCGGGTGACCCCGAGAGGCGTCGAAGTCGGAATAGAATTCGCCGAAATTGCCCGGCGGATAGATATCTCCCCCGCCCAGCTTGCGGTTCTATGGTGCAAGGATCAACCGGGAATTACAGCACCCCTGATGGGCCCGCGCACTCTCGCGCAGCTCGAAGAGATTCTGCCGGTTGCCGAAATGACCCTCGATGACGAAACCCGGGCGGCATGCGACGAGCTCGTGCCGCCCGGCAGCGTGGTATCGGATTTTCACAACACCGCGCCCTGGATGAAGATGAAAGTTCTCTGAATTATTAAGATTGCTTGGCCGGTTTTGATCACCAAAGGAGGACCGCCCACTGCAACGTTAGCGCTAACAAAGAGCCAGCATGGGAAAGTCATGCTGATGCGTTGAGATTGGGTATGGAGGCGGTTTTATATTTATCAACCAACACAGAAAGGGAGGAACCGGATGAAACAGACCAAACTGACAACCGTTCTCATTGTGGCAATCGCATTTGGATTTATGTTTTTAAGCGGGATATCGGGGGTGGAAGCAAAAAAAGTTGTTATAAAGTGCGCCCATAACGGTAATGCGGCCCATCCCTACCAGAAAGGCTATGAGAAATTTAAAGAAATTATCGAGGCCAGATCAAACGGGGAAGTCGAAGTACAGATTTTTCCGAATGCGCAGCTCGGTTCTGAAGAGGAAGTCAACCAGATGATAAAAATGGGAACCGTCGCGGTCAACACCGCTTCAACCGGCGGCCTGGCAGGTTTTGTCCCGGAGATCGAGCTTTTCAACCTGCCGTTTATCTTCCGCGATCTGGACCACTTTTACAAAGTGGTGGACGGCCCTGTCGGTAAAAGAATAGGCAAGTCAATTGAAGACCGGCTCAACTGCGTATTCCTGGGCTGGTGGTACAGCGGAATCCGCAACGCCTGGAACAACAAAGTCGTGATCAAGTCGCCGGCCGATCTCAAGGGCCTGAAAATCAGGACCATGGGCAGCCCCATATTTGTCGATACCTGGAACGCACTGGGCGCTCAGGCGACGCCCATGGCCTTTGGCGAGCTCTACACCGGGCTCCAACAGGGGGTCGTGGACGGCGCGGAGTGCGACATGGTGGATCTCTGGGTCGAAAAATTCTACGAGGTTACCAAATACGTGTCCTTTACCAAGCACATGTTTCTTGCCAACGTGCTGATCATGAGCAAAAAGCATTATGACAAATTCTCTCCGGCCATCCAGACTGCCATCTGGGAGGCCGCGGAGGCCGCGAAAATGGCTGAGCGCAAGGCGCTGGAAGATATGACCAATTCGCTCCAATCCCAGCTTGAAGGCAAGGGGCTTGAATTCTACAATGTGGACCAAAAGCCGTTTATGGACGGCGTTAAGGGCGTTTACGAGAAAAACGCCGAAAAAGTCGGTGGAATGGAACTGGTCGAGATTGTTCAAAACCAGTAATGTTAGGCATTCGGGTATAGGGATTTCCCGCCGGGGAAATCCCTATACCTATTCTAATGCGACACCCTGCCGCAGGAGGGAGACATCCATATGAGCGACGATTACAAGTCAAATCCGGCCATCTGGTTTTTGATGCACCCTTTGGAAACCCTGCTCTGCCTGCTGATGGCGGCCATCGTCGTGGTAACGTTTGCGCAGGTTGTATTTCGCTATGCCCTCGAAAATCCTCTCTCATGGTCGGAGGAAACAGCTCGATTTCTCTTTATGTGGCTCACCATGCTCGGGGCGGCCTATGCTTTTAAATTAAAGTCCCACTTCGCGCTGACATTCCTTACAAAGGGTTTGAGCGCGACATCGAAGACGGTTCTCAGCACTTTGATTATGCTGGTGCTGTCGGCCTTCCTGGTTGTTTTCATCTGGAAGGGCTTTTACCTAATCATTACGGTTGCAATCGATCAGATCGCACCGGCCACCCAGATACCCGTGGCGGTACCCTACCTTTCCGGACCCGTGGGTGGGATTTTAATGCTTTACTATATCATCCGCAATTGGTGGCAGGATCTTCGCAGCAGGCCCCGGCCCACAACCGAATAGGCGCCGCATGGGCCAGAGCAATTGCCTAGCAGTGAGATAGGGGGCAAACCCGAGGGTTTTTCAAGGAGACAATTATGGGCTGGATCTGTCTTATTGTACTGGTGATCTCACTGGCTCTGTCCTTTCCAATTGCCATGTGCCTGGGCGTTGCTTCTTTGGCCGGTGTGCTGTACACTTCTTCGGATCTTCTTGTTGTATTGCCGCAAAGATTTCTGGCCGGGATCGACTCTTTTCCACTGCTGGCGATACCGCTCTTTATTCTGGCGGGCCAGATCATGGGCAGGGGCGGGATCGCCCGCCGCATCGTGGATCTGGCGATGGTGTTCGTGGGAAGAATCCGCGGCGGCCTGGGCATGGTTTCGATTCTATCGACCATGCTGTTTTCCGGGATCTCGGGATCCTCCAGTGCCGATACCGCGGCAATCGGATCGATCACGCTGCCCGCCATGAAAGATAAAGGTTATCCCAAGCGCTTTGCGACGGCTCTGGTTGCAGCAGCCGGTGGAACCGCTTCGCTGGTGCCGCCCTCGATCGATTTTATCATTATCGGCGTGGTTGCCAATATCTCCATCGGAGGTCTGTTTGCGGCCGGCTTCTTACCGGGTGCTGTTAACGGCATCGCCATCATGACCCTGGTTTATTTTTATGGCCGCAAATTAAATCTCCCCCTCGAACCGTCGATTCCCTTCAAGCAAAAGCTATGGAAGGTCCTGGACGGCATGATTTCCCTGTTCATGGCGGTCATCATCCTCGGGGGCATCCTCCTGGGGATCACCACGCCGACCGAAGCTTCGGCCGTGGCGGTGGTATACGGTTTGATCGTATCCCTTGTATTTTACAAAGAACTCAAACTTTCCGATCTCCCGGGAATTCTGATGCGCTCGGCCCAGTTGACCGGCATTGTCATGCTGGTTCTCGGCATGGCATCTATTTTCTCCTTTGTGCTGACCTTTGAACGCATCCCGCATCTTATCGGTGAGTTTATTGTAAAATATTCCGGCAACTGGATTGTTTTCGTGGTTTTTGTCAATATCTTATTTTTGTTCCTCGGAATGATAATGGACGGCTTGGCCGCCCTGATCGTCCTAATGCCGATTATTGTGCCTGCGGCGGTCTCATTGGGAATGGAACCGATCCACATCGGGATCCTGTGTGCCAACAACATCGGTATTTCCATGATCTCACCACCGGTCGGCGTGTGCCTGTATGTCGCCTGCGGTCTGAGCAATCTATCCATTGAAGATGTCATTCGCCCCCTGATTCCTTTTCTGCTGGTTCTCCTGGGGACGTTGATTATCATCAGCTATGTCCCGTCGATTACCTTAATGCTGCCGCGCCTCTTGGGGTATGTCGCCGGATAGGCATCCAACCGGTTTGCCTTCAGTTCGTGGTGAGGATAAAAAACGTAACATCATGAAAAGGGCTTTGATGAAAAGATGAAAAAGACACCCCATCCGCAGCCCCTTGACGCCAATACTTACCCCAGGCAGTCGGGCATCGCCACTTTTTTTCGACTGCCGTATATAGCCGATGCCAGCCAGCTTGACATTGCCCTGTTGGGTATCCCCTTTGACGGCTGCTCGGCCTACCGTGCCGGCAGCAGAATGGCTCCACGCGAGATCCGCTGTATGTCCGCGGGCGTCAGACCCTATAACGACGCCCTCAAACTAAATCCATTCGATAAACATCGCATAGGGGATTTCGGGGACCTCAGCACCGACCCTTATTCCATTGAGAATACATTCGCGCGCATCGAGAGTGCCATGGACGGCCTGATGGATGCCGGAGCAATACCGGTATCGATTGGCGGCGATCATTCGATCACCTATCCCGTGCTCAAATCACTGGCCAAAAGGCATGGACCTCTGGCTTTAGTTGATATCGACGCCCATCCCGACACCTTTGATACCCAGGCCGGGCATCGATTTGGAAACAGAACCCCGTTTCGGCGAGCCCTCGAGGATGATCTGATTATCGCGTCAAAGGTAATTCAGGTCGGAATCCGCGGCACGGCTTTCTACGAGGGGGATACGGATTATGGAAGGAAAAAAGGCTTTCATGTCTGGCTGGCTGAGGATTTCATGTCAACACCGATAGCCGACTTCAAATCCGAGGTGCACAAGATTGTCGGCAACACCAAGTGCTACCTGAGCTTTGATATCGACAGCCTGGATCCGTCGATAGCACCCGGCACCAACACACCTGAAATCGGCGGTCTGACCGGGCTCCAGGGCCTTCAAATCATCAGGAGCCTGGCTGGTTTGAAAATCGTGGGAGCCGATATTGTAGAAGTATCTCCCCCGCTGGATGCCGTCAGCCGCATCACTTCCATCACAGCAGCTCAGATTCTGTATGAAGTCCTTTGTGTGATTTAGACCAAATTTAATTGCTTGCCGCCAAACTCAAAAGATATGCTTTGGACAAAAAACCTTCCATAGTACCTGAATTGAGGGTAATCCGCGAAAATGTAGCCTCACATGAAGAATCGCACCTCAAAACGCTGCAGGAAGGCCTGAGAGCCTCCCTGGTAAGCCTCGAGCATTTTCAGGCCTGGATTGCAGACAGAATGCGGCAAATCGGCCTCCAGGTTGATGAATTCATTGTCGGCTACGGGGAGTTGGCCGCTCAGCCGGCCTATAAATACAGCTTGAAAACAAACCCTTCCCACCTCCGGCAAGGATTAAATGTCGTCGGATTCTTACCGGGCCGCTCGGATTCGAACCAAGGAATGCTGGTGTATGCGCACCCGGACAAATCGCCTCAAACCTATGAATGGGCCCATGACCAAGCCGATATTATTGCGAAAGACGGCCGTTTATACGGATTGGGAATAGCCGATGACGTCTCCGGTCTCACAGCCATATTGAGTTCATTGGAAACCTTGCGACGACTGGACATCGAATGCAATCGGGATCTGCTGTTTGCCAGTGTTCTCGGCAAACAGGGCAGTATCTTCGGAACCTACGGTCTGATGACGCGCTACGGGCCCATGGATACGGCCCTATATGTACACCCCCCCGAAACGGGAATCGGACTAAAGGAGATCCACCTGGCCAGCAGCGGCCTGATAGAGTTTCATATCTCAATCGAAGGCCGACCGCCGCCGACAGCAGATCCTTTCCAGACCCTTTTCTCCCGATCGGCGAAAAATGCGGCTGACAAAGGCATATATCTCGTCACCGGATTGCAGGCGTGGGCTTGCGAAGCCTCAAAGAGATATCACCACTCAGGTTTGGAGCATTTAACCGGTCAGGCTCTTTCGCTCTTATTTTCAAAAATTGCCGCCGGAACCGAAAACCTGGTCTACGAAATTCCGCTGCATTGTGAATTAAGTGGAACGCTTAGCTTCCCTCCCAATGCGAGCCTTGAATCGGTCCGTAAGAGTTTCTATGAAGCGTTTCAAGATTTGGTCGCTAAAGATGCCTGGCTGACGAATTCACAGGTAGGTTTTGAATGGGGGGACCATACCGGAGAGTCGGCCCAGTCGGACGAACACAGTCAACTCTTGCAGACGGCCCACAGAGTCCTGGGGGATATAACGGGTACTGAGCCCCGATTTTACTATGGATACGCGCTAAGTGATATTCGATACCCGATCTTGTATTGGAATGCCCAGGCTCTGGGTTTTGGCCCAATGTGCGGAGATCTAGGCAAAAAAAGTGAGTGGATCGACCGCAAAGAATATATAGACACCATCACAGTCATTTCACAGTTGCTGCCGCAGATCAATTGAGATTGTACAACGATATTCTAAACGCCCTCCAGCAACGGGGGCAATTGGGAAAGATCTTCGATTTCCACCTGCGGCGTGCCGGGGAGTCTTTCCGGACTCTGGTCGAAGCGGTTCACCCAGGCGACCCTGAAGCCGAATGCGGCCGCGCCGGCGGCGTCCCAGGCATTGGATGACTGAAAGACGATCTCTTCCGGCCTCACCCCCAGCCCGTCGACCGCAATTTGATAGACGCGCGGATCGGGTTTGAATACGCCTGCCGTTTCGACCGAAAAAATCCGGGGAATCACCGCTTCGAGCCGGGAATTTTTGACAGCCGCTTCGAGCATAGCCGGTGTTCCATTAGACAGGATTGCCATTTCAAATCCCCGTTGTGCCAGCTCCGACAGTACCTCGGGCACTTCTGCATAGCACGCCAGCTGCAGATAAGCTTCCATCAGGTCCCGGCTGAGTTCTGCATCCTTGACGCCCTGCATCTCGAAGGCGAAATCCAGGGCTTCCCGAGTCACCTGCCAGAAGTCTGCGTGCCGTCCCATTAAGCTCCGCAGCCAGGTGTATTCCAGTTGTTTGGTGCGCCAGACAGCAGACACCCGGTCGGCGTCCTCTCCCAGGCGCTCACGGTGTTTGCCAACGGCGGAATGGACATCAAACAGCGTTCCGTAAGCGTCAAATACACAGGCCTTGATACCACTGATGGTTGGTGTCGGTGACATGGGATTCTCCTTTCACTTCCCTTCGATCTTGAGGGTCAGGTCCGTTACCTGGCACCGGAAGGGATAGCGCTGCCAGAAACTATCTGATTGCGCGGCTTTGAGCATATTGCGCCATCCAAAGCAGCCCCGACACTGCTGCCTGGATTTCAGGCAGGGCGGCGGCTTGCCTTTGCAAAGAATTTTGGCGCGAGCTGCGGGTTTGGGCATCGGTTGCAGAACTCCTGATTGTCCTTGTTTTTTCAGCAGTTTTAGACACCTTATCGGCCAGCATCCAACGATTTGCTTTCACATACTGATCGAGATTTCTGGTGTCAAGTGCCAGGTATTAGCGCCACTTGGAGACCCCAAATGAACCTACGCCTGACGGGGCCAGTAAAAAAATTGAACGTCGAACATCGAACGTCCAACATCGAACATCGAACGTCCAACATCGAACATCGAATATGGATGGCGCTGCGCTTTACCGATTATAAAAAAGGAATCACAAAATTTCGAAATGTGATTATGCTCCTGACTTTTCTGGCCCATTTAGTGATAAGCATGCTTAGGTTTTTTTTTAATCGGCCGAATACATTATTCGATGTTCGACGTTCAATGTTGACAGTCTCGTAAAAAGTCGGATTGGGGAGCGACTTAGCCCCTTTTTGGAAAAAGGGTTTCGACCCCGGCGGCGTTAAGAATTCCAAGCTGTTTGAGGAGCTTGCGACGAGTTCTTGGAATTTAGCCGCCGGGGTCGAAACCCCCGAAAAGGGGCACCGGAGCGAGTCAATTTGACTTTTTACGGATTCATCAATGTTCGATGTTCGATGTTTATTTTCTGGTTCACCCGGCATCTGAAACTAGCGACGAACAAAGATCATTTAGAATTAGACCGCATATTTCCCAGCCCCTGCACAATCGCCTCGGGCGTCATGCTCAGTTCGGTCAATCTCACCCCGGTTGCATGGCAAATCGCGTTGGCGATCGCAGACGCCACATTCACCATGCAGCCCTCGCCGATACCCTTGGCGCCGAAGGGGCCGGTCGGTTCGTGGGACTCTACGATGATCGGGACGATTTCGGGCACGTCACTGGCCCTCAAAAGGCGGTAATCACCGAAATTGGCGTTCAAGATATGCCCATCGGCAACCACCAGGTCCTCGGTGAGGGCGAAACCAATGCCCATTACGGCGCCGCCGATGATCTGTCCCCTGACCAGGTCGGGATTTATGGCCCGCCCCACATCGAAAGCGCTGGTCACTTTCAAAACCTTGACCCGGCCGGTCTCGGTATCCACCTCCACTTCGGCGAAAACGGCACCGTAATATCCGAGCATGGCAGGGGCGACGCCGGCAGCCGAGCCGATCACCTGCTCGCACAGGCTCATGTCCTCGATCTGGGTTTTGCGCATCAGGTCGCCGATTAGAATTCTATTGTCCGGGCGCTGAATTTGGAAGACCGCGCCGTCTCTGATTCGAAGCTGGTCGCCATCCACACCCAGCTCCCTGGCGGCATAGTCAAGCAGCTTACGGCGGGCCTCCTCAGCGGCGGCCTGAACGGCCAGGCCGCCGCCATAGGCCTGCCGGCTGCCGTGGGTGCCGCAATCCAGCGGGGTTGTTTCGGTGTCGGTTTCGGAAACCGATATTTTTTCAAACTCGATCCCCAGGGTCTCCGACGCAATCTGGGCCAAAACCGTGCGGTTGCCCTGGCCCTCGTCGGCCGCCGCTGTCACCAGATTGACGCTGCCATCTGCGTTGATCATCACGGTGGCAGCGGCCGGATCGGGCAGTGCCTTGCCCGCGCCCGTGCCGTGGAGCATAACGGCCAGCCCGACGCCCCGCTTTCTGGGGCCCCGGGCGGGCGGGCGGCGTCGATTCTGCTCCCAACCGCATGATCGAGCGCCTTCAGACAGGCACTGCGCCAGACCGTTGCTGCGGATTTCGTCGTTCAGGACGGGATCGATCTCGCCCGTGCGCCGGTAGTTTTTGAGTCTGAGCGCCAGGGGATCGATGCCGAGTTCGGCGGCGATGATATCCAGCTGGGATTCCTGAGCGAAATTCATCTGGGGATTCCCATATCCCCTCAGAGCGCCGCAAAGGGATTTGTTGGTGAAGACGGCCGTTGCGGTAAAACGGTAGCTTGGGAATTTATACAAGCCGACGCCGGTGGACAAACAATCCGCCAGAACCCCGATGTAGTGGGTGCCGTACCCGCCGACATCCGACACGATCTCGGCTTCATTGGCCGTCAGGATGCCGTCTTTTGTAGCGCCGGTTTTCATCCTGATGGTCATGGGGTGTCGGGTTTCAGTGGCCATGAAGTCTTCTTCCCGGCTGAAAGACATGCGCACGGCGCGCCCGGTTTGTTGCGACAGCCAGCTGCACATCACTTCGAGCCCGTGAATGAGGCCGCAGCGGCCGCCGAACGATCCCCCGGTATGAGGTTTGATGACCCTGACTTTGTTGAGAGCCAAATCCAGAGCCCCGGCCAGATAATGCCGGCTCCAATGCGGCAGCTGGGTAGAAGAGTAGACGGTCAGGCTTCCGTTGGACCGGTAATGGGCGATGCAGGTCCCAAAAGGTTCGAGGGCCGCATGCTTCTGTTTAGAGGTCCGAAAGGTATTCTCGACGATCACGTCGGCGTCCGCAAACCCCCGGCTGGTATCACCATAAACTTTTTCGACCTTGAAGGCGACATTGCCACGCGTGTGTATTTTGACGTCTTTTGCATCCAGGGCCTGGGATGGATCGTGCAGGGCCGGCAACGGTTCGTAGGCCACCTTTATCAGCGACAGCGCCCGGTTGACCGTGGCCTGATCCTCGGCCGCCAGGGCCAGCACCGGGTCGCCGACAAACCGGACCACGTTGTCGCGCAAGAACATCTGTTTTCTTTTCTTTTCGGTTCGCAGCGAAAACCAGTATTCGATCACCTTGGGAACTTCGAAAATCGTGGCCACAGCCCTGACACCGGGCAGCTTTTCCGCAGCCGCCGTGTCGATGTGTGTTACCTTGGCATGGGCGTGGGGGCTGCGCAGCAGTCCGGCATGCAGCAGGTTGTCCAACTTTAAATCCGCGGCATAACGTGCCGACCCGGTGGCCTTGTCTATCCCGTCAATACGCTGCAGGGGCTTTCCCACCGCGATTTGAGTGCCGGACATTGATGTATTCCCTTATTTTGCAGATAGGCCTGTTAAAATTGAATTTCTCAGCAACCAGCCGCGAAATGCAGTCAATGACAGCTCCAATCCCAACGCGGTCCCGCTTAGCTCAAGAGGGACGGGGAATTGACCCTGCCAGATTCCGCCAGCGCCATATCAGCCCGAAAATAATCTCTTTAATCTGCGAAATCTGTGGATTAAAAGCTACCGCAGCGCCGCAGGCTGGTTTCAAGGGCCCTGCGAACCAGCACCGCGACCATTTTTTTGCGGTAGGCGGCCGTGGCGCGAAGATCGTCGATCGGCCGGGCCTCTTCGGCAGCAGCAGCAGCAGCCCTTTGAATCATTTCCTCGTTGAGCGTTGCACCGGCAAGCACGGATTCCGCCTTCTTGGCGCGCAATGAAACCGGCGCCACGGCCCCCAGGGCGATTCTGGCCTCTCGGCAGCGTCCTTGACTGCAGGCCAGAAAGACTGCGGCGTTCACAACAGCCATATCGATGGCAGCCTGCTGCCGCCTGAGTTTTACAAAGGCCGAGCCGGATCGAGGCCCAGGTCGGGGGATACGAATTTCCAGAACTATTTCAGCCGGGTCCAGGGCGCTATAGTTGGGGCCCGCAAAGAAGTTTTCGAGCCGGATTTCTCTTTGCCCGCCGGGACCGGCCGCCAGCAGGCTGGCGTCCAGAACCAGCAGCGGCAAGGCAAGGTCCGCGCAGACGGATGCGTTGCACAAATTGCCTCCCAGGGTGGCTCTGTTCCTGATGGTTTTGGTGGAATGGCTTCGGGCCGACTCGGATAAAGCACGATAGGGGGCGGACGAAAAAAGGGGCCAGGTACCGATGGCGTTGATATTGGCGGCCGCACCGATACGAATGGCATCCTCTTCCTCTTTGAAATAATCCAATCCCAGCCGGGAAATGTCAACCAGATGATCGACGTTGTCCAAGGTTGCAACGCCGGGCCGCCGGGCCACAATGTCGATCCCCCGGCGATCACCCGGGCTTTGGTCCCGAAGCTTGCCAGGATTTCAACGGCCCGGGCCAAGCCGGCAGGCCGGTGATAGTTTCGGATTTGAAGATATGCGCTCATTGCCGCCGCTCCATGTAGTTTTTCTTGAGCACTGTTTTGCGCACTTTCCCGAGGGCGGTGCGCGGAAAATCAGTTTGAAAAATGACCTTCGCTGGCCATTTATAGCGTGCCAATTGTCCCTCACAAAAGGCGGTTACGTCCCCGGTGGACAGTTCCCGGCCGGATTTGGGGACCACGAAGGCATAGCCCACCTCCCCCCAGCGCTCATTGGGAAAACCGACGACGGCGACCTCCGCTATTCCGGGATGTTTGCGCAAAACCCTTTCGACCTCGGCCGGGAATACATTTTCCCCCCCTGAAATGTACATATCCCCTTTGCGGTCGACCAGATAAAAGTAGCCGTCCTCATCCACACGGGCCAGATCGCCGGTGTACAGCCAGCCGCCCCGGATGGTCTCCTCGGATTTTATCGGGTCCTGCCAGTATTCCGTCATCATGATGGAGCCCCTGACCACGATCTCGCCGACTTGGCCGACCCTGCACCGCCGCCCCTGGCGATCGACGATCTTGACATCGGCGTGAAACACCGGCCGTCCCACCGAACCCGGTTTGCGCTGGGCGTCATCCTCATGAGCCCATAATAGGATGGAGGTTTCGGTCTGCCCCATGATCTGGCGCAGCGAGAAACCGGCATCCTGGAACTGGGCCATGAGCTCCGGGGTCAATTTTTCGCCCCCGATAGCGGCTACCTTCAAGGAAGAATCGGCCAATTGCGCCTTCGAGCCCTCTTTGACTAGGGATTTGTATACGGTAGGCACGCCTAAGAATTTGGTGATGCGATACTTGCGGATGTCCTCAAGGGCTTTGTGGGGGTTGAAGCTTTCGTGAATCACCAGGGTGCCCCCTTTATAAAACACCGGTGAGGCCTGGATGAAAAGCCCTCCGGAATGAAAAAGGGGCAAAACGACGAGCATGGTGTCATCGAAGTGGAGCTTGAAAAAAATGTCGGCGTTCAGACAGTTGAAAAAAGTCTTGCGATGGGAAAGAACCGCACCTTTGGGATGCCCGGTGGTCCCGGAGGTGTACATAATGACGTGGGGCTCTTCGGGGGTGACCGGGGCCATGGATTCCGTCAGGAAAGGGCGCTGACCATCACAAGCTCCGGTCCCGGCGCCATAGTCGAGAACCTCATCGGATCCCGTATAATCAGGGATACCGGCCAGCAGCGGCGACGGCCGGCGGTTGTTCAGGTTCAGTTTGGCAACTGTTTCGCCGTACCGGCTTCCGAAGACAAACAGCCGCGGCCGGCAATTGGAGATGGTGTAGTCCAGCTCGGGTGCCGCCAGGCGGTAATTTACGGGCACGAAAACCGCCCCCAGTCTCGAACAGGCCAGGTAGAGCTCGAGAAATTCGGGACAGTTGCTCAACATGACCGCCACCCGGTCCCCCTTTTCGATACCCAGGGATTGAAGCCAGCAGCAGGCCCGGTTGACCTTTTGGTGAAGCTCGCGATAACTGGTGCCGACATCTTCGTAGATGACGGCGGTTTTATGGGGGTGCAGCACACTCCAGCGCTTGACCCACCAGGCGATATTCATGGACTTTATCATTGATATTCCTCTGAGAATTGCAGCAAGGCCTTTGGACAACCAAGGTTCGTTGCAACACCCGCTGTATATCACACTCGCTGAGATCCATAAACAGATATAAACGACGTTCTCCCGGCAAAGATAGGCAATCCCGACGGCCGGGCAGAGGCCGTGTTTGTTCCAAATGGCAACGAAGTGGTTTCAAAACCACTTTTGACGGGAAAAGGTCCTCCTGAGGCCCATAAATCTCAGATTCAGTTCAAGGATCTGCCGAAGGAACCTGAATGGGGTATTGATACCGCTTCCAGCCAAATTAGTAAAGAAACTCAAGAAAATGCCAATATGGTATTTAGCGCCTGAAATTAATGAAAAGCGGTTTCAAAAACCCATATTGAAGTTGGAGATCCGATCGTCGCTTTTTTACAGACGAGAGAGAGGCTGCGTTAACTTGCGTGCAGTACGCTTGCTATTAAACGATAGATACGAGGGCCAGGTATGAAAGTGATAACTTTTAGAAGCTATTTGGTTAAAATCGTGATTCCGACGATTGTTATCGTCATCGCATTGAATCTGGTTTTAGAAAAAATCAACACCATGGAACCCATGAAAGTTATCCGCAATGCGCAGATAGCCGGTAAATTCGACCTCGCCCAAAAGGAGTATGCCAGATTAATTGACGGTGACTTTTACAACCTCGAGTATCATCGCGGTTATATCCGCTGCAAGCTGCCGCCAATCAGATTGGGGCCGCTGACAATCGTCAAAGGCAAATCCGATATCGAGGAAGTATATGGAAATTACGCCAAAGATGCGGATCGAAATATTGCAGATATCGGCAATTACGGACTGGGCTTTTTTTACGGTCTTAGATTCGAAAACGAGAAAGCCATGTCGCACCTGAACAAGATTCAGGACCATGACATGTCATTTCTAAATAATACCATCGGCGCCATCCATCTGGCGTCAGGCCGACGGGATCTGGCCAAGGCTTATTTTTACAAGGAAATCAATAACTATGGCTATCTGGAGGGCGCCTACGCCAACCTGGCAATCATCTTGTACGACAGCAAAGAGTTCGACGAGCTGAATGCGCTGTTGAAGGACCGCCAGGCGTTGAAATATATCCCGGCGGGCTTGAAACGGCAAATTTATTTCACGGGCGGTGATTGGTTTTTATACCTGAAAGAGACCATGAGTCTCGAACACGTGCAGTTCCCGGGGCTTGTTGCAGCGTTTTTGATCACGCTGGCCTGGTTCCTTTATCTTCGAAGATTAGATGTTTTCGAGCCTGAAAAATTTCGGCACCTTCTGGTGGTGTTACTGGGGGGGATGTTATTTTCGATGTTTTGCGGTGTGCTCTATGACACTTTCGAATATCGCCTGGGTTTCGGCCTGAACGGAAACCGGCTGAATGACCTTTTATTCTGCATATTCGGAATCGGGCTGATTGAAGAGACGGTTAAAATTATACCGTTTTTGATATTTTTGAAATTTACCGATGAAGTCAACGAGTCGGTCGATTATATTATCTATGCCTCGATATCGGGTTTGGGTTTTGCCTTCATGGAAAACCTGCTTTATTTTCGAGATTTGGGTTTGTCGAATATTTCGGGGAGGGCTTTTACAGCGGTACTGCTGCACATGACCTTGACCGCCATGGTGGCGTATGGACTATTTTACTCGCGGTACTCAAAGAAAAATAAAGATCGATTGTATTTCTTTGTCGCCTTCGCCATCGCCTGCCTGATTCATGGAATATATGATTATTGGCTGCTTTGCCGCAGCTGGCCCGTATTTTTTCCAATCCTGTCGTTTGTTATTCTTATTTTCTGTGTGCGCAAATTCGGTGTAATGATAAACAATGCCCTGAATCATTCCGAGTTCAATACCAAGAGAAATCTACCCTTGCTGCACTTGACCGGCTATCTTGTCTATTCGCTGTCGGCCGTAATTCTGCTGCAGTATATAGTGGTTGCGCTTACATTTAATACAGTGGTCGCCAATATGATCTTTTTACAGACGATTGTGACATCCTATATATTGCTGTTTGTCATTCTGCGCACCTTGGGTTCTTATCGCATCACCAAGTCCGCGTGGCAGCCGTTTTTCAAGAAGAGATCCCCCAAAAAGAAGCCCGAGCGTCTTAGTAGTACGGGATCATTCCCGGCCAAACCATGATGATGGCCAGCATTGATTATTCTTCCGGAGACCAATTATGAGATGTCCCAATTGCGGCTTCGAAATCAGGAAAAAAGTTGGTGACTGCCCCAGGTGCGGAATTGTTTTTGCCAAGTATAATTCCGGGCGCCGAAAAAAGGCAAAACTGTTGATGACATCCAGGGTCCCGGTTGTTGCCGACGACGTATTGGTAAAGATTATCTATCCGGTGGCGATTGCTAAAATTTATGTAGAGGCGGTCTACGGCAAGATATTAGGGCTGATATGGGATGAACTATTCAAGGGTCAGGCTGAGCTTAATCAAACCGGGAATTTCATCGCGTTTACGCTGTTTTGTCTATTTTCTTATCTGATGTATCACATAGAAGAATATGTCCCTTTCATCATTTTGATTTTAACCGGCATCTGGTTTTTGGACGTTCAACTGGCCAAGTACAGGTACCGCAACTGCAAACGCAATGATCTCATCCGGCTGATTAAAAGCCCGCAGGGTAAGGTTATTCTAAGAAAAACAAATCCGGAAGGGGAAGTGGCCTATGCGGCCGAATTGGATCCTGCCGAAGTAAATCACATCTCAATCCACCAGGTCGACCGTCGGGGTGGCGCTTTCCGTGAAACAGTGGCTGCCGTCTGGCACGCCAGCGTAAGGTTCAACGATAGTTCCGAGCTGCTTTTAGCCGAGGAAAAGGACCTTCTCCGGGCGGTGAAAAAAGCCAGGTATGCGGCAAAACTCCTAAGGGTTCGATTCGATTTCAAGCACAGCAATATAAATGAGACCGTTGCCGGCTTGGGCCGACAAAACATATCCGACGATACCATTAAAGTAAAAACAACGCCCAAGAATCTGAGGATTTCGACCAAGTGGACATCCAACATGCGGCTGACATTTTTCCTTAAGATTTTGAAGGAATCCGGCTTCTTTCTGTTCATGCTGGTAGTGGCGGGAGTCATGATCAAGTTCGGCGGCCTGCTGATTTTTCTTTATGATCGATTTTACGGCTCGGGTGCGCCCAGCGTAAATATGGAGTTTAGTTTTTGGGGCATTCTCTCTGTATTTGAACCGGACTGGGATCCTGTCGATGTGGTTGAGTACTTGTTTGCGATGGGCCTTATCGTCCGCAAAACCCTGCTGCTGGCTCAGTCACAATATGTCTCGATCGACAGCGCCTCAACAAGCTACTATATCAACGACACTTTAGCCGGTGAATGCAGTACCGGTGAGATCGACAACGTTTCGCTGCTGACCAGCCCCAGGCCGGCGATCGTTGTTTTGAATCCAAACGCATCGATAGAGGTCAGAAATCTGAAATCGATGAAAGAATACTATGCCTTTTTTGTCAAACTACGGGAGGGCATTCAAAAATTTGCCGCCAGGCCTGCCTAAATGGGAATCAGCATGCCGCCAGGTGCTCTCTTGATTCCGGACCCATTTTGGAGACAGTTTTTTAAACAAACCGGGGGCGGATGGAAACGTTGTGCGGTTTTATGGGGTACCTCTCTCGGCCACCTTTTTGTTCTCGAATGTATCCAGAATTTCAAAAAAACATCGCTTTTCATCGGCACTAAATCGTTCGTTCAGGCCGTACGGATATTCGGTTACGCTGCTGGCGGCGATGTCAAGGCAGAGAGACAGCAGCGATTTTTCGAACCGGGCTCTTTTATGGCTATCCTCATGGAACAAACCCGAGTGAACGGCAAGACTGCGCAGTGTTTTCATCATTTCGGGTGAAGGCCGCACTTCCAGGAAGCCGGACACGAAGTCAACCGCCTCTTCCAATCTGAAGGCCATATAGCCGGCCATTTTGTTGAGATGGGCCACATGCCTTTCAAGGAAATCATAAAATATATCCATCTCAGCTTTTTGCGGCTTTCCATCCGCCCAAATCATTTCGAGCAGTGGAATATAATCGATAAAATAGACATTCTTGCCGGTAATGCCAAAGTTCTCTAATCGATCCATGATTTCTTCGCGTGATTTAGCTGTTTCAGTCATTGATGATTTTCCCTATTTAGTTTTGTAAATTACAAATTCTCGAAAGAATTTGGACTAAACCGTTACGTCGATCCCCGGGATGCGGACAGATACGTTATCGTTACGGGTATCCAATCACCCTGTGTTGACTCGCCAAATATGGTATCGGGCTAATATACTATTTACTTTAGAATCAAGAGCTGACCTCCAGCATTTCGGATCGTGCCCATCTGTAAAACCGACGATGCCGGTACATTGCCTTCACTGGGCTGGCAGGTACAATGATCAGCGCCTGTCTGCCGCGAAAGATATGGTTTAAAAAAAACTGATTTTGTTTTATGGTGGCTGGACTTAATTACAAAACCACGTCCGAGCCGGACAAGTTGCAGATCACGGCCAAAGATCCGCCGCAGAAGATCCAGGTGGTGTTTTTAAACCGTTTCCGGGAACATATTAGCGGAGGTTGACATGCAAATATTAGACAATGCGCTGAATGAGGGTCGAACAACCCTGACGGAGTACGAATCCAAGCAGGTGCTGGCATCCTACGGTCTGCCGGTCACCCGCGAGGAACTGGTCAACAGTCCGCAGGACCTTCTCGAAGCCGCCGGCCGCATCGGCTATCCGCTGGTTATCAAAGGATGTTCCGCGGAAATCTCCCATAAAACCGAAAAAGGCCTCATCCGGGTGGATGTCAGAAACGATCAGGAGGCCGCAGCAGCGTTCGATGAAATCAGCACCTCCATGAACGGAGCTTCCGGCGGGGCAATTCTGGTCCAGGAACTGATCAAAGGGCAGCGCGAACTGGTGGTGGGGATGATCCGTGACGCCCAATTCGGCCCCTGTGTCATGTTCGGTCTGGGGGGTATATTCACCGAAATCTTAAACGATACGGTCTTTCGCGTGGCTCCGCTGACCGCGCAGGACGCCCTGGACATGATGCAGGGTATCAAGGCCGGCAAGATCCTGGAAGAAATCCGCGGCATGGCGGCCGTCAACAAAAGCTTGCTGGCAAAGATGTTGATTGCGGTGGGTCAAATCGGGACCGAAAACGAACGGATCAAGGAGATCGACATCAACCCGGTGATCATCTCCGGCGGCAAACCGGTGGCGGTGGACGCCCTGGTGGTTCTGCAGACTGCCGGTACCTAAACCGGCCCGATCGGCATTGAAGCTGGTCTCGAAAATTGATCGTCTGGAAAACGGAGTTGTATCGCCCCTAGCGGTCTAAGATGATGGACCACGCAGCCACTCCTATCAAGCCGTTTGTCTTACCTCGATCAACTTCTCAAGTTCTGGAGCGTCGGTGCAGCACCGCAGCAGGTTCAGCATGAAAACCACACCATGATCGCTCAAGGCAAAACGTCCCCAAAGAAAGTTGGGAGCACACGTCCAATAGATATTTCACATCTGCTTGACAATCTTGAATTATCCCAGAAAAGATAGGAACACTTTCAAACAAAAGAATGGAAGGGGTGCATGATGGTTTGAAGTTGGTTATGAATATCCCGCAATAGAAGATAGTGAGGGCAAAATATAACCAAAAGGTGGTTTAAGTCACAGTCTCAACGTTTGGGATTGAGCCTGAGCAACAAATATACTGGTCTGATCCTACCTTACGGCGCCAAATAACCGGAATTCCCGAACGCACCCAAAATCGTATATGAAGACGAATCGTGTGCAAACCACGACGGTTATACGAGCGAATCTGTCCGATCAGTTTGCCGCATATCGGTTGTAGAGCGGCACGCCTTTTATTTTTGCAATTCAAGTAGTCCAGCTTGACCTACCCTTTCGGTTTCTTACTCGACTTGGCACCTATCAGCCAGGCGAGAAAATTCTCGATATGGCCTCCAAAGGTTTTATTTGACAAATATACCGTATTTAGTACTAATTGAGCTAAATTCGATGATCCTTTTCTTGATAATACGCCCAAAAAAAATCCCAGCTAATAATCGGAAAAGGTGAGTAAGAATGAAAAAGGATAATACCAAAGGCAGCAAACAAGTCCCAGAATCTTTTAGCCAGGAAATCTTACTTGATCCCCACGGTGATCTATTTCCTGATCGAATCCAAGATATTGACGAAAGGACTTTATCGGATTCCTACCGTCGATTGCAGCTGATTTATTTTCTTGGTCACAGCATTTTAGGCAACAGGGACCTCGATCAACTCCTAAAGGCAACTCTTGACGCTCTTACGAAATCGATTCAACTAGAACGGTGTTTTATTGCAAGCTTCGATCAACAAGGCAACCTACAGCCCCTCATAGATCACGATATCCAACTGTCCGAAAATTTCGGGCAATGGCCGGTCAGCAAGACTATCATTACCAGGGCTTTAAAAGAGGGCATATCCATCCTGAGTTCTGATGCCCTTCATGACAAGCGTTTCTCAAAAGCCGAGAGTGTAGGCTTTCACAACATAAGATCTGTTGTATGTGTCCCTTTAGGGCAAAAAGGGTCCTGCACCGGCGTAATCTACGCGGACAGCAGAGTGGAATCCAACGTTTTTTCGGAACTTGACCTTCAATTCTTGTCCGCACTCAGCCACTATATCCATCTCGGAATACGCAATGCGAGTGAGTTGTTAGAGATTAAATCAAAGCAGCTGCTCAGTGACGAGCGCTGCGTGGCATTGCAGCAGGAATTGTTTCGAGAGCACCAGATTGTAGGGCGATCGAACAAACTTCTAAAGGCCTATGAGGATCTCAGACGGGTAGCTGTGAAGGACTTAACGGTCCTCCTGCTGGGCGAGACCGGTACGGGTAAGGATTTATTTGCAAAAGCCGCCCACAGGTTGAGTAGACGCTCCGATAAGACCTTCATGCCGCTCAATATCGCGGAACTCTCTGAAGCGCTGATTGAATCCGAGCTTTTCGGCCACGAAAAGGGATCATTTTCAGGGGCTCTAACCAAGAAGATCGGAAGGTTGGAGATGGCCCATGAAGGCACCTTATTCCTCGATGAAGTTGCTGAAATCCCGCTGAACATCCAGGTAAAGTTGCTGCGCGTCCTGGAAACGGGAGAGTTCATGCGGGTGGGGGGTACCAAATGGATCAATACCAACGTACGATTGGTATGTGCAACACGCGAGAACCTGGAAAAAGCGGTCAAAAACGGCAAATTTCGAGAAGACCTGTATTATCGCCTCAGAGGGGTAACTATTCACATCCCGCCGTTGCGTGATCGAAGTGACGATATACCCGAACTGATCAGAACCACTTTGAAAGAGATTGATTCGAAGAAAACATTTAATAAATCCGCCATCAAGCGGATGCAAATCTATTCCTGGCCGGGAAATGTTCGTGAGTTAATTAACGTGGTTAAAGCACTGGATGCTTTAAGCGATGCCAACACAATAGAGACTGGGGATTTACCGACCAAAATGGTGACTTCAGCGCGCCCTGAAGCTCCCGGTTTCCCTCCATTGCAAGAGGTTTTGGCCCGGGCAGAAGAAAACCACATCCGACGGGCGCTGAAATTCAGCAAAGGGAACAATGATCGCGCAATAAAGTTGCTCGGTATTGCGCGAGCCACCTTTTTTGAAAGAAAAAAACGCTATAATTTGTGAAAGGAGACAACTTTTCAGAGTATGATTTTTGAACTTTAGTTCAGAAATCATACTAATAGCAATTTACGGCCATGTGCCAGTTCCATTCGCCCACTGGTTGAACTTGGCCTGATTCATCCGCATTTAAAGCTACTTAAGCTATGCAAGGCTCCCATTCTTTTCATTGGCACGACTATTGCCATATTGCTTTGTGATGTCTGAATAAGAACCTTTGCCCCGATGGCCGAATAACGACATTTGGCGGGGTTGAATCAATAGGCTTAACTGACATTATGATCCTTCCGGTCCTCCGCCTGCTAAATCAGGCGGCAAGGATAGAGAGGAAAAGGCAATCCAATTCCTTAAAAAAATTCATCCACCCAAATTCCTTCTATGACTACGGAAGGAAACACTGATAAATAGTTTAAATAATCTTTTAGCTGGAGTGAATGTGTATGAAAACATCTTCCAGACGACAGCCCGTATCTGATCCCGGCGTCCGAAATGCAATTCTTGCCGCAGGACTTTCCGATACCGGCAGGGTCCGCGATCACAACGAGGACGCCTATTCTATTGTTGAAGATCTTGGTCTGTATATCCTAAGTGACGGCATGGGTGGGCATGAGGGGGGAGAGGTGGCATCAAAAATGGTTACCGAAGCCCTGCCGATCAACATGGCTCCCATCCTGCCTGCCTCCTCAAATTTCCATGAACATCAATTGTTGGAGGCTCTGCAACAATCGATATGTAATCTAAACCGTGTAATACACAGGAAAGCATCGGAGGTAACGGAGTTAATGGGCATGGGTGCGACGGTTGTTGCTTGCCTTGTGCGACGTAATATTGCTGCTATCGCCCACCTGGGCGACAGCCGGGCCTACCTGATGCGAAATGGCGCTTTCGAGCAGCTCACCGAAGATCACACGATTGTGGACCTGTTGCTGAAGCTCGGCCAGATCTCAAAAAAACAAGCGGAGAAGCACCCTGCGCGCCACGCTTTGACGCGATATGTCGGAATGGAAGGAGATATGGAACCGGAAATTGGTTTATTGGAACTAAAAAGTGGAGACCGGCTATTGCTCTGTTCCGACGGTTTGACCAATGAGGTAAGCAACCGAAAGATCGGTGAAATCCTCCGGACCGAGTCGGACCTAAACACCGTTTGTGAAAAATTGGTTCAAACCGCGAATGATGCCGGCGGTAGGGATAATATCACTGTTTTGATTATCCAGGTTGATGGCTATGAAGGAAAAACTCAAGGTAAAAAGAATAAGGTATTGGTTCGGCGAAAGATTGGAAGATCTTTAAGGAAAGCTGAGCCACAGGCTGAGAGCCTTCAGTTTTAGCGGATGACAAAGGATGCTTATCACATTTGGATCAAAATCGTATACCCCACATACAACTGTATCATACTTGTTGACCAGTCGGCTCGGTTGCGCATGATCTTCAAAATAAAAAGGATGGAGACCCATGAAAGTAAGCCTCGAGGTAATATCCGGCAGCTTGTCAGGCAAGATCTTTGAATTCCACGAACCAAAAGGATTCACCTTTGGCCGGCCACCGACTGCACCTGTGTTGTCCCCCAGGACGATATTACCTTTTCGCGACACCATTTCATGCTGGAGATCAACCCACCCAATGTAATGCTCAAGGATCTGGGCAGTCTCAACGGTACCTATGTGAATGATCAGAAACACGGCGGCCGGCCGAATCATGTCAACCCCGAGGACGCGCAATGCAGCGAACCGATTCCCCTGCGCGACGGTGATCGAGTGAAAGCGGGTGTTTACGAATTCACACTTAAGATCGAGGCACCAGTTTTGTGTGTCGATTGCGGAAAGGACATTCCACCGGAAAAGCGAAAGACGGCGGAATTCGTTGGAGGCAGTTATTTGTGTCAGGAGTGTCGCGATAAAGAGGAAAAGAAAAAAAGGGCACAAGAAGCCGGCAAGGATGTGCTGGTGGACAGACTGCTGCCCGGTGATATCGGCCTCAGCATGGAGCAGCGCAGAAGAGCCGAGCATGATCCTGCCGGGGTTATCGAAGAGGTTGTTAATGGGTTTCTTGCTACAGGCGGCAAAGAAAAAATACCGGAATTAAAAGGGTACTACATCCAGAAAAAGCTGGGTCAGGGTGGGTTTGGTGCAGTTTATGCGGCCATCCGCGTTGATGACGAAAAATTGGTCGCCTTGAAAACCATGCTTCAGACGCGCAAGCCCGACAAGAAACAAGCCCTCATGTTTGATCGTGAGATGAAGATATCCCATCAGCTGCGCCATCCAAATATCATTCACTGCGAAAAAGCAAGTCAATGGGACCAGATTCATTTCGTGGAAATGGAGTACATGGCTGGCGGATCCCTCTGGGATCTGCTGGAACGAAACGGAAAGCTAGCCTTTGATGAAGCCGCGCCCCTGATGATCCAGGTGCTGGAAGGCCTGGCTTATGCTCACACTGCGACACTGACGATTGATCTAAAAACCGGGCGAAAGGAGGTAAACGGCGTCGTACATCGGGATCTCAAGCCGGCCAATATTCTGCTGTCCGGCAGATCCGGAAGATGGTCGGCCAAAATTTCGGACTTTGGCCTTGCAAAAGCATTTACTGAAGCAGGCATGACCAAGGGCTCAATTACAGGAGCCGCCGGTGGTTTCTGCGGCAGCCCTCCGTACATGGCGCCCGAGCACATTGTGAACTACAGGTACGTGAAACCGTCCACCGATGTTTTTGAAGTTGCGGCAACTTTTTATCACATGCTGACGGGAAAACCCGTGTGGGAGCCAAAACGCGGCCAAGATATTTATAAACTCATTTTGGAAGGACAGGCAGTGCCGATTAGAAGACACGAGCGCAATATACCGAGAAAAGTGGCGAAAATAATCGACAACGCCCTGTCTCGTAATCCCGCAGAGCGCTATGAAGATGCCGGGGCGATGCTAAAGGCATTGAAGAGCGCTTTGTAACTGGTGGTGTGCGTAACAGCGTTTCAAGTGGAAACCATTGTAATTCTATAAACTCAGCCTTTTCAGTTTAGATCGAAGGTTATTTCACCGGAGTGAGGGATAGAATTATTAACGAAGAGGTGAATCATGGAATCCGAACTTTCCATTCAAATCGTGTGGCCTCTGGCTGCTCAAGAGGCGATGGCAGCGGAGTTTGAAAATATCGAACCCTCGCATCTTTTTCTCGGCACGTTGAAATTCGCGGAACTGGAAGAACGGCATTTTGAACAGCTCGTGCGCGATCAGACTATGATCAGGCCTTTGGTTTCCGAACGTGATGATCTTCGTTCGCAGCTGAGCAGGTGGTCTCTCCCGGTACCCGACAAGAGCCGGAAAATCCGCTACAGCCTGCGCAAACGCATCGGCAAGGGGGGCCGTCGCTACGAAAGCCGACGCCTGATACATCGCTCAAAGGCCTCCCGTAAAATTTTCGAAAAAGCGGAAAATGCCGCCCGACAACCCGGAGCACCGAAATGGTTTACCGTCAACCTCCTGGACGCCTTGCTCGATGATCCTTCGCCCAAAATAAAGGATGTCCTGGCGAAAGCGGGCTGTTTAGACCTGATTGCCGCTAAAAAGACGCCTAATCTTGACCGGTACGGACAAGACCTAACCGGGTTCGCATTCCGCAGGCGAAGCCAAGGCGGGAAAGACCAGGAGGCGGATACCGCCAAGGACCCGGTCTGCAAAGTGCTGATTGATGATATCCTTCAGGGCGAAAATACGAATGTCCTGCTCATTCAGAAGGGGGGACGCACTCCCGGAGAAATAGTTGAGAGTATCGCTCAATACTTCTCAAAAGATTCCTCTCCCTCGGAGGCTAGGAGCAAAAGAGTCGTAAAAATCGAGATATCGGCAGATGCCTGGAGAACCGGGAATGTCAGCCATGGTGATCTGGAGAACAGAATGGGCAAACTGTTCGAAGAAGCTATGGACGCCGGAAATGTTATCCTTTTTTTTAATGATATCCACAAATATAGAGCATCGGCATCCGGAGCCAATCTCATGGATGCGCTGAAACAATTATTATCAAAGAAAAAGACACAATGCCTCATGGGTATCGACGAGGACAATTACCAAAAACATATGACGATAGACACCGAATGGAAGAAACTGTTTCGTACCATTTGGATTCATGATCTAAAGGCAGCTTTTCAGCTCTGATAAAAAAGCAAGGGAGTTTATCATGCCGGAACAACAGAAAATTCTTTGCAATAAATGTAGATCTCATGACTTCGACTATGATGACTACTGGAAAGAGTATTCCTGCAGGAAGTGCGGCTGGATAGTTGAAGATGCTGGAAAGATTTCTGCTCTGAACACTGCCGTCGCTGATCCTATCGAAATATCAGACAGCTTTGGGCCTATTGATGTCCCTTCACTTCACGAAAGCAAAAAAGCCACACAGAAAATGGACGATTCGAATGTGGAAAGCACAATAGAAAATACCATGAAAAGCCCATCCAAAGAAACCACTAAAAGCTCAGTGAAAAGCAAATCAGGCTTTGTAGATGAGCTCGAAAAATTTATTAGTGATTTAATTGAATACTCTAATCAAGTGGCATCAGGTAATAAGCCAACGCCTGTAATTCAATCTATACAGGGATATTCATTCAGTCTGGTTTCATCTTTTGCGGACCACCATAAAAAGTGGTGAGTACACATTACATCTTCAACCCAGGAAGGAAATCAAGAACCGCTCTACCAATCACTCATGACTACAGAAATCGGAAAACACAGCGCCCGGCTGTTTAAAGATTTTCTCACAGCCCTCGAAAGGATAAACAAAGAAGGGAATGGATACATTCCGGGAAGTCCCGAATGCTGTCTCTGGTATATTTCCACAGAGGGCTGCGAAGTTTTGGAACCCGCCCAATTTGTCTTGCGGATGGAGATGGGTATGGCTTATCAGGCTTTCATCAAATGGGAGGATGCGATAGGTGACTGCTTGAAATCCGATAATCAGAAGGAATTGATGGATCTGATCACAATTAGTCTGGCTCTTCGAGAGAATATTAATAGCATTGGAATTCCATTTGCGGAGTTAAATCCAGGTGTAAATAATTTTGGTATTAAATATCCGGGGATAAATATGCCTGGCGAGGAACAATTATTATCAGCAGATAAATATATACCTGTTGAAGGTTTGCCTCGGGATCCTATCCAGACGAAGCAAGTTGCGGAAAAGCAGGCCATCGAAGAGCCCCCAGGAAATGCCAACTTCGAAAAGACCGAGGTCAGAGCTGCAGCTGGATTAGACAATGACTGGTCGACAGGTCAGTCGGTACTAGGGGACTATATTGTGGAAAAAATCCTGGGTGAGGGTGGGATGGGGATAGTGTACCTGGTACGAAGCTATTCTACGGGGCAAAGCTTCGCAGTCAAGAGAGCAAAGATCACGGGCGTCGAATCCCAGCGTCTCTTTTTTTCAGAGCTTCAGACCTGGATCGATTTGCCGGAATATCCTCACCTGGTAGCCTTTCGTTTCTTCAGGGCCGTGGGAAGCGAGATTGCGATTTTTGCGGAGTTCGTGGAGGGAGGCAGTCTGCAGGATTGGATTGCCGAGAGATGGCTTTATGAAGGAGGATCCGCGGAGGCACTCAAGAGGATGCTCGATATTGCGATTCAGTTTGCGTGGGGTCTGGATGCGGCCCATCAGAAGGGGATGGTCCATCAGGATGTGAAACCGGGCAATGTATTGATTGCTTCTGATGAGACCGTCAAGGTCAAAGGGGTTAAGGTGACGGATTTTGGGCTGGCCCGTGCGAGGTCCAGGGCAGAAGCAATCATCGGTGAGGTTACGAGACAGGATGCCTTGGTGAGTCATGCGGGTGGATATACGCCTGCGTTTTGCTCCCCCGAGCAAGGGCAAGGATTGAAGCTTTCGCTCAAGTCAGACCTGTGGAGTTGGGGGGTTTCGGTGCTTGCGATGTTCAGAGGCGGGGTTTTCTGGCAATTGGGTCAGGTTGCACCGCTAGCGCTCGAAGACTACGTGAAGGAGGGGGCAGAAGACAGATCGATTCCCAAGATGCCTGCTTCTTTAGTTGAACTGTTGCGGCAGTGTTTTCAGAGCGAACCTGAAAAGCGTCCTGAAAGCATGGGAGAGATATCAGCAAGGCTCCAGGAGATCTTTAAGGAGTGTACGATTAGGAAGGAAACGTATCATAGGTCCAGGCCGCCGGTGACAGAGCCTTTGGCTGGAGGGCTAATGAGCGAGACCGTTGCCATCCATGACCGGGGGACGAGCAAAGGTGTACGGAGGGAGGATCCGCGCAAATATCTTATTGCAGCCTTGGAGGCTGGAGGCAGGGATTCGGGGGAGGCAGAGGATTTCCTGTTACCACGGGAGGGATCTCTCAGGGCACAGGCCATTGGGGATCTTGCGGCCTATGAAGAGGCCCAGGGTCTCTTTGAGCAACTAATCAGCTCTGGCCGGAAGGAGCTTGAGCCGAAATTGGCGAAACTGCTGGTGGATAAGGCCTTGGTTCATGACAATCTGGGGGATCTTGCGGGGAGTGCTTCACTCTTTGACAAGGCCATTCAGATCCATGAGCGGCTGGTAAACAGGGAAGGACGCTCTGAGCTGGCTAACGACCTTGCGATGAGTTACATGTACAAAGCGTGTGCTATAAGCGCGTTAGGAGACAGCCGTGCTGCGGTGGACCTTCATGAGAAGGCTATTCAGATCTTTGAGCGGCTTGTGAAACGGGAGAGACACTCTGAGTCGGCTAATTATCTTGCGCTAATTTACACGAACAAAGCGAATGCTGTAAGCGAGCTAGGAAACAAGCGCGCTGCAGTAGTCATCTATGACAAGGCCATTCAGATCTATGAGCGACTGGTGAGCAAGGAGTGGCGCACTGAACTGGCTATCGCCCTAGCGATGGTTTATATGAACAAAGCCCTTGCTGTAAGCGCGCTAGGAGACAACCGCGTTGCGGTGGACCTCTACGACAAGGCCATTCAGGTCCGTGAGCGGCTGGTGACCAGGGGGGGACGCTCTGAGTTGGCTAACGACCTTGACCTAGTTTACCTGAACAAAGCGCTTGCTGTAAACGCGTTAGGAGACAGCCGCGCTGCGGTGAACCTCTTTGACAAGGCCATTCAGATCTATGAGCAGTTGGTAACCAGGGAGGGACGCTCTGAGCTGGCCAACGCCCTTGCAACGGTGTACATGAGCAAAGCGACCGTTGTAAATGGGTTAGGAGACGGCCGCGCTGCGGTGAACCTCTTTGACAAGGCCATTCAGATCTATGAGCGGCTGGTGAACAGGGAGGGACGCTCTGAGCTGGCTAACACCCTTGCGATGGTTTACATGAACAAAGCGGGTGCTGTGAGTGAGTCCGGAGACAGCCGCGCTGCGGTGAACCTCTTTGACAAAGCTATTCAGATCTGCGAGCGGCTGGTGATCAGGGAGGGACGCTCTGAGCTGGCCAACGGACTTGCGATGGCTTACACAAACAAAGCGATTGCTGTAAGCGATTTAGGAGACAGCCGTGCAGAGGTGGACCTCTATGAGAAGGCCATTCAGATCTATGAGCGACTCGTATACAAGGAGGGACGCCCTGAGCTGATTGGGGAGTTATCTTGGGTTAAATTGAACAAAGCAGAGGTATTGCAAGATTTAGGCGACATCCAAAAAGCGAAGAACGAGGCCCAAGCCGCCATTCGTGTTTTGCGTGCAGAAGTAAAAAGAACAGGTCGAGCCGATCTTAGGGGTATTTTGGAATGGGCTGAAACCGATTTGGGGATGCTTTTGAAATGAGCTGTGAGGTCAAGGAACAGAATCGACTAAGGCTAGTGGGCAACAATTTACTTTCAGATAGATTTGGGTAGGACTGGTGGGCAAAGAAAATAGCGGATTTAGTATAATTTTTGGACTGAAGTTCAAATATCAGACTGAATACGGGTCCAGGCGAGATACCGACCATTTCTCACGCTCAGGGCTCTATCGCTATAACGCTTGTCTCCAAAAGGTTTGAGACAGTCGCTGCCCACCGGTTGTTTGTGTGGCATATTTTGTGCTTTTTAGATCCTTAAATGCCTGGATAGAGATCCAAAACTCTCGATCAAAAACCGGGGAAGATCAGCACAGCAGTCATTGCCATTTACACAGAGAAATCCGTTAATTTATCGAAAAGAGTTCATCATGGCAGAACACCGGAAAATACTTTGCAATAAATGCAAATCGCATGACTTTGACTATGATGATTACTGGAAAGAGTATTTCTGCAAAAAGTGCGGCTGGATAGTTGATGATGCTCAAAAAATTTCTGCATTAGACAAGGATTTCAGCGGTCCTATTGATAAACCCAACAGAGATGGGCATTTCGACGACTCTCAACAACTAAAGGAAAATGCTTGGGGAAAAGATGCACAAAAGGAACATGTCGTTGATGCTTCCGATACTGTAATGGTCCCTGCGGTGGAGCCGGATGAGGAACAAGAAAAGGTCGATCATGGAGAGACGGTATTCGCATCCGAAAAGACTGACGATAGCGTAGAGGAAATTAAGGAAGCAGAAGGTGAGGTTCCCGTAGAATGGAATGTCGGTGATGTGATCCTAAACCTGTATGATGTGACCGGTGTTTTAGGCGAAGGGGGCATGGGCAAAGTCTATAAGGTGCATCACCGAAACTGGAATATAGATCTTGCGGTCAAAAGCCCTTTGCCCGAAGCCCTCTCAAGGGCCGGGGGAAAGGAGAACTTCATTCGGGAGGCGGAAACGTGGGTTAACCTCGGCCTGCACCCCAACACGGTAGCCTGCTTTTACGTTCGAACTTTGGGTGACATTCCACGGGTATTTGCCGAGTTTGTGGACGGAGGCAGCCTGAAGGACTGGATCGGCAGCGGGAGGCTCTACGAGGGCGAACACGACGAGGCATTGGAGCGAATTCTGGATATCGCCATCCAGTTTGCCTGGGGCATTGACTATGCCCACCAGCAGGGATTGGTGCACCAGGACATCAAACCGGCCAACGTGATGATGACGGTTGAGGGAACCGCCAAGGTGACGGACTTTGGCTTGTCCAAGGCGCGGCCGGTGTCAGGTGCTACGGCTTCGATGGCGAAGGATCAAAGCATTCTGGTAACCACCGGGGGCATGACGGAGGCCTATTGTTCCCCGGAGCAATGGGAAGGAAAACCCTTGAGCCGCAAGACGGACATATGGAGCTGGGGTGTTTCGATTCTCGATATGTTCATAGGAGGGATGAGTTGCCAGTTGGGCTTTACAGCAGCGGAGGCTCTGGAGGGTTATGTCGAGCATGGAATTGATGATGAAGAAATCCCCTCAATGCCTTCCTCTGTTTCAGCTTTATTGAGGCGATGTTTCTATAAAAACCCTGACACCCGCCCGGCAACAATAGCTGAGGTGGCTGATCAATTGAAAACTATCTATGAGGAGAAAATCATCCGTACGTATACCCGGCCAACGCCTGATTTGTTAAAGTTGCAGGCGGATGGCTTGAGCAACAAAGGCGTCTCCTATTTTGATTTGGGCAAAAAAGAAGATTCGGTTTCGTGCTGGCAGAAAGCCCTGGAAATAATTCAGATGCACCCCGAGGCGACCTATAATATGTCATTAGTTCAATGGAGAGATGGAAAGATAGATGATCTTGAGATATTGAGGCGCCTTGATAACTGCGGGAAAAATCCAGGGTTGTATAGACAAAAGCTCGCAGAACTAAGGTCATTTATTCATGCAGAAAGACTAGATTTTAACGCCGCGAGAGATGTTTTAAAAGATTTCCAAGGTAGCTATGAAAACCTCTTTATAGGTAAGGATATAGATAAAATTCGATCTGTTCACGCCGGGGGGGCGCATACTGAATCGGCTAGTTCAGTAGCTATCACCGCAGACGGCAAGCGTGTGGTTTCTGGTAGCAGTGCTGGGACTATTCGGATTTGGGATGTAGAAACAGGCTCATGTATCCGTAGAATGGATGGGAATACTGGTACGGTACAAGCCGTAGCGATCACCCCTGACGGCAGGTGTGTGGTTTCGGGCGATGGCTCTGTCATTCGGTTATGGAATCTTGAGGCTGGCCAGTTTATTCGCACCATGGAGGAGCTTCATGGTAGGACGAACTCAGTAAGCCTGATCCGCTCAGTTGCCATAACTCCTGATGGTAAGTTTGTGGTTTCGAGGCATAGGGATAAGACCGTTCGAGTGTGGGAGTTTAAAACCGGTCGATGTATTCGATTTTTGAAGGAGCAAACTGGTTCGGTTAGATCAGTAGCTATTACTCCTAAAGGAAGTCATGTGGTTTATTGCAGTGATATGTCCATCCGAGTGTGGGAGCTTAAAACAGGCAAATGCATCAGCACTATGGAGGGGCATACTGGTAGGGTTAACTCAGTCGCCATTTCCTCTGACGGCAAGTATGTGATTTCGGGCGGCAACGATATGGTGCTCAGAGTGTGGGAGCTTAAAACAGGCGAATGCATCAGCACTATGATGGGGCATACTGGTAGGGTTAACTCAATCGCCATCTCCTCTGACGGCAAGTATGTGATTTCGGGCGGCAACGATATGGTGCTCAGAGTGTGGGAATTCAATACTAACCGATGTATCCGAACCATGAAGGGGCATACATTCGCTATCTTCTCGGTAACTGCGAGCACTGATGGGAAATATGCTATTTCATGTAGCCACGACAACACGCTACGATTATGGAATCTTGATTCTGGCCGGTGTATGCGCAGCATAGAGGGATTTCCTGGTCTGAGTCAGGCACACCAAGAGATCATAGCTCATAATGGCAAACACGTGGTTTCGTGCAGCGGGTTGAAGGTCCTTAGGATTTGGAAAATCCCTGTTAATAATACTTATCAAGCAGATCTCATGCTGACATTACCAAAAGGATTCAAGAAAATAAAACAAGAAATTGATATCCTTAATCAGGCAATCAATCAGGCACAGCTGCTTTATGACGAAGGAAATTACAGAGAATCTTTTTTAACACTTTATGAAATTTGGAAGGGTACCGGATTTAGTGATATGGACTCTATAGATAAACTTTACTCGAGTCTCATGAAAAAAGGAAAGACAAAAGGCCTTAATTTTTCCTTTCAGAAAAGATTCATGGAAGAGCAAACTCATCCGATTACATCGGTAGCTATTACTTATGACGGACGGTATTTAGCCTCGGGTAGCGATGACCCTGTCCTTCGAGTATGGGAGCTTAAGGCAGGTCAATGCATTAGCATTATGGAGGGACATAGTGATCGGATCAACTCAGTAGCCATCTCCCCTGACGGCAAGTATGTGGTTTCAGGAAGTGGGGATCATATCGTCAGGATGTGGGAGCTTAAGACCGGCCGGTGTATTCACATCATGGAGGGGCATACTGACAGCGTCTTTTCCATAACTATCACCCCTGACAACAGCCGGGCAGTTTCAGGAAGCAGGGACTACACGCTCAGGGTGTGGAATCTTGAGACAGGCCATTGTATCCAAACTATGGATGGGAATATTAATTATAATGTCTTATCACTAGCTATCTCCCCTGACGGCAAACGCATAGTTGAAGGCAGCGAGGACAACGCCCTCCGAGTGTGGGATTTTGAGAAGGATAGATATATACTCACTATGGGAGGACATACTGGGAAGGTTAAATCAGTAGCCATTACCCCTGACGGTAAGTACGCGGTCTCGGGCAGCTGGGACCATACCGTCCGGGTCTGGGATCTCAAAGGGAATCGGTGTAAATACAACATGAGGGGACATACTGATAGTGTCGAGTCAGTTTCTGTCACCCGTGACAGTGAGTATGCGATCTCGGGCAGCAGGGATAAAACTATCCGTGTATGGAATCTTAACACCGGCCAGTGTATAAGTGTCATAAAGGAGCTTTCTGATTGTGTAACCTCACTTGCAATCACCCCTGACAGTGGATATGCAGTCTCGGGCGGCGATGACAAGACCATTCGGATATGGGAACTCAAGACGGGTCGATGTGTCAATATAATGAAGGGGCACACTGATCGGATTAACTCAGTAAGCATAACCCCTAATGGCAGATATGCAGTCTCGGGTGGCGATGACAAAACCATTCGGATATGGGAACTCGAGACGGGTCGATGTGTCAGTACATTGGGGGGGCACACTGATCGGATTAACTCAGTAAGCATAACCCCTAATGGCAGATATGCAGTCTCGGGCGGCGATGACAAAACCATTCGGATATGGGAACTCAAGAAGGGTCGATGTGTCAGTATAATGGAGGGACATACTGATCGGGTAAATTCAGTAGCCATCACGCCTGGTGGTTGGTATGCGATATCGGGTAGCGATGACCAGACTATTCGAGTCTGGGATCTTCAGAAAGGCCAATATAATGGAACTATGAAGGGAAATTCTAGCTGGAGTGTCCGATCAGTTAAAATTACTCATGATGGAAGGCGTGTCATTGAAGGCAGCATGGACAATACCCTCCGGGTTTGGGATCTTGAGACTGGCTGGTGCATCACCACTATGGAGGGGCATACTGATCGGGTAAACTCAGTGGCCATTAGCTCTGACGACAGATATGTAGTCTCAGGCAGCATGGACAAGACTATTCGTGTATGGGACCTCAAGACGGGCCGTTGTATAAGCACAATAAACGGGCACACAAATGAGGTCTTCTCTGTAAACATTTCTCATGACAGCAGGTATATAGTTTCGGGTAGCCGGGACATGACTGTACGAGTTTGGGAACTCATCTGGGATTTGGAATTTGATTAGCGAAGTTATTGAACTCATGATGTTCTGGCGACAAGGAAAGTTAGTGAAAGATTCGAAACAATTTATTGACATCCTCAATCGTCTGTAATGTGCCGTATTCATGCCGGTTGGCAATTTTCAGATTATTAGCCTCAGCAATATCATTCCAAACATTGGAGATACTATATGTTCACCGAAAAAGCCCAGGTGATAATTGATCTGGCAAAGGACTGCGCGTTTGCACAAGCGAAGGAAAAATTGGATATCGAGTCGCTGCTGGCTGCGGTGGGGAGCGATGCCGAGGCGGGGGTGCGCCTGGCGGAGTGCATTGCCAACGGTGACGTTGCCGCAATTCGGGCCAAATGCCCGGAGCTGGGACAGCCGGCACCCTGCCCCGGCAAACTGGACCTGGCCGAGCCGCTGCGGAAAGTTATCACCAACGCCGCGGAGCTGGCCTCCGGTGAAGGGGTTCCGGATCGTGTGCACCCCGGTTTGATTGACACGCTCCATCTGGTCTGTGCCATCGCCGTATCGCCGGAAGCGTGCCGATTGCTGGGCGGTCTTGTGCCCCTTGCCCGGGAAGATGCCTTGCGTATTTTAACCGCATGGTACCAGGACGCGGGGATCTCGGTCTCCATTTCGACCCTGGTGAGCAAGTTGCGCGGATTACGATCCGAGCTGTTGGCGAGAATATTCGGCCAGGACCACGCCGTTCACACCTTCATTGAGGGACTTTACAATGCCGAGGTGACCGCCGCGACCGATAAGGAGAGAAAAAGACCGGCGGCCGTCTTTGTGTTTGCCGGTCCGCCTGGCGTCGGCAAGACATACATGGCCGAGCTTTGCGCTTCTTTTTTGGAACGGCCGTTCAAGCGCTTTGACATGACGGGCTACACGGATCACCAGGCCCAAACTCAGCTAGTCGGTTGGGCTCCGAGCTACAAGGCGGCACAATCGGGTCTGCTCACCGGATTTGTTGAGAAAAATCCCAATGCCATATTGCTCTTTGATGAAATCGAAAAAGCTCATTTGACTACCGTTCAACTCTTCTACCAGATCCTGGATGCGGGGCGTCTCGAGGACAAGTTCACCGAGCACGATATCAGTTTTCGAGATACCGTCATCATTTTCACAACCAACGCGGGGCGCGGCCTGTATGACAATCCAAACAAGGTCGGAATCAGTGCCGCCAACGCAGGCTACCATAAAAGAACCATTCTCAGTGCCCTGGAGAACGAAAAGAATCCTGCCGACGGCAAGCCGTCTTTCCCTCAACCGATCTGCTCCCGTCTGGCACAGGGATACCCGATCATGTTCAACCACCTGGGTATCAACGAACTCGAACGGATTTGCGCCGCCGAGATGGCGCGCACGGAAACCTTGCTCGAGAGGCAGTTTTTTAAAAATGTGAGCCACAATCCCAGGCTGCCCATTGCCCTGGTTTTTCGGGAAGGGGGGCGGGTGGATGCGAGGCAGTTGCGGTCTGAAGCAGAAACATTTGTCAAAGCAGAGCTGTTCAAGTACAGCAGCCTTTACACAGAAGACAAACTGGAAGACGTTTTCGAAGAAATCGACAGTATTCGCTTCGAAATCGAAGGCGACGCAAAAAACCTCGATCCGGAAGTGCACGCCCTGTTCGAATCTCCGGAAAAGCCCAAGGTACTCCTGGCGGCAAATACAAAATTTGCGTCAATATGCGAGCAAAGTATCCCCGAGATTCATTGGTTTCCGGTCTCGTCCGCCACAGATGTCATGGATGTGCTGTCCACCGAGGACATCGACATGGTGTTGCTGGACATCTGGATTCGCCGGGACATGAGCGCCCCGGGCGTCAGTTCTAAAGATTACGATTTACAATCTGAGAATGTGGGAGCCACCACAGTGAATCAGGACCTGGATTTTATACCACTTTCGGCCCGGGCCCTTGAGGAGGGCCGGGAAATTCTGAGCAAGGTTCACGAACGTTTTCCCCAAACCCCGGTCTACCTGCTTTCCTTTGCCAAAGAGGAATCCGGAGGGTTTGACGATGTGCCGGGGCCAAATATGGCCACCGTCTATGTCGATGCCGTTCGCGACCAGCGTGATGAGTCCACTATCGGGGACGCGCCCAACCGCCCCATAGATGATGAACTATTCCTTGCCTGTGTGCGTGCAGGTGGAGCGCGGGGGATACTGATCACCGGCATTATTGACCCTGCAGGATCGACCTGGAATATGCATCGCGACCAGTTTGTTGATAGTTTAATGGAAATAAATCGCCGGCTTTACCGTGAGAAAAAGGCCCGTTCCCTGGCCCAGGAGCGAAAGGTCCTGACATTTGATACCGCGGTTGAACTGAAACAAAAAGAGCGTCAACTCAGAATCCGGCTGCGTGATTTTTCTGTCGCCCGCGCTATAGATGCATTAGATGCCGGCGAGATGGTGGACGATGTGGAGCGGCCCAACACACGGTTTGAGGACGTGCTGGGTGCCAAAGGAGCCAAAGAATCACTGCGGTTTGTGATCGACTGGCTCAGGAATCCCAAGCGCTATGCGGCTATGGGAATTCGGCAGCCCAAGGGGATTCTTTTGACCGGCCCGCCGGGAACCGGCAAGACCATGCTGGCCCGGGCCGTTGCCGGTGAGTCCAACTGTGCGTTTATTGAGAAGTCGGCCAGTAGCTTCGTGACCGTCTGGCAGGGCAGCGGCCCCCAGAATGTAAGAGATCTTTTCGACCGAGCACGCCGTTATGCCCCGGCCGCTGTATTCATCGATGAAATCGATGCCATCGGAATCAAACGAAGCGGAGGGGGGGGCGGCGCACGCGCGCAGGAAGAAACCTTGAACGCTGTGCTGACGGAGATGGATGGCTTCCGCTCATCGGCCGGGCAGCCCGTGATCGTCCTGGCCGCAACCAACCTGGCCGACCGCCTGGACGAAGCTCTCAAGCGCCGGTTCGACCGCAGCATCGAAGTCGACAAGCCGGACAGAGCAGCGCGAATTCAATACCTGGAAAAAAGCGTGCTTCAACGCAAGAAAAGCGAGGCGACCCGAAAGACCGTCGAGCGTCTCGCCGGCCAGACAGCCGGTATGACCATCGCAGACCTTGAACGGATCGTGCACGAAGCAGCCGTGATGGCGGCGCAAAACGGTGAACCGCTGACGGATGAAATCCTGGAGGAGGCCTTCGAAAAAATCCGCATGGGTGAGGCCAAAGAAACGCCCGACAGGCTTACCCTCGAACGCGTCGCCCGGCACGAAGCGGGACATGCCCTGATCGCCTGGCTTGGCGGCAACGCACCGGTTCAGGTAACCATTGTCGGCCGGGGGCATGCCGGTGGTTTTATGGAAAGGGAGTCCGATGAGAACAGGATGATTTACACGAAATCCGAAATAGAAAAAAGGATTTGCGAAGCCATGGGTGGACGTGCCGCCGAAATTCTCTATTACGGCGAGCAAGAAGGTCTTTCTACCGGTGTTGCCGGCGATTTGCAGAATGCGACATCGCTGGCCTCCAGGATGGTGCGCGAATACGGCATGACCGAAGAATTCGGACAGATAGCCGTGCAGGACAACCCTTATTCTCAACAGGCTCCTGACGGACCCCTGGCCGTCAAGGTCGTCGAGGCGGCCCAGCAAATCGTGAAACAGCAGCTCGACAATGCCATTGAAGTGCTCAAAGAAAATCGCAGCCATCTGGATAAGCTGTCGGAAGAACTGCTCGAAAAAAACCGCCTCACCAGGGAGGATTTGGAACAAATTCTGCCCTCACTCGGCTCTAAATAATTGCTGGCAGTTGACCTTATATTTGAAGGCGTCAGAGATATGGAAATTCACGCTTCTTCGAAAAATGGATCTTCAAACGAAAAATTTGAGCTTTTAGAGGCGCTCGGTGCAGGAGGCTTCGCCCACACTTACAAGGCTCGAGTGCTTGACCGGGAAATTCTCGAGGATTTCGGATTTGAAATTGTTGCCCTGAAAATCCCCTTCCCGGATAAGGCTCGGGTATTGAGAAGAGAGCTGGAAATGAATGCGGTTGTTCATTTGCGTCTGAAGGATCTTCACTCTGTGAATCTTGTGCGCTATCTTGGTTTTGATGTTTTTCGAGGGCAGATCGTTATGGCTATGGAGTACATACCCCAAGGCAGCCTGAGAAAAAAGCTCGGAAATATTGGCCGTCAAAAACGATTGCCTGTCCCGGAAGCTGTAAAAATCGCAGAAGGAATCTTAGTGGGTTTATCTGCTATTCATCGTGAGCATGTGTTTCATCGGGACATCAAGCCGGAAAATGTCCTGATGAAGGGAGAAACGCCGAAAATCGCGGATTTCGGTATCTCGAGAATGTTAGATTCAAATGAACTTGCGTCAACAACAAGCGGTTCTCTGTTCTACATGTCACCTGAGATTCTCGGCCCGGAAGGGGCCGATTTCACATCTGATATCTGGTCATTGGGAGTTACCCTTTATGAATTGGTTACCGGGAAACTTCCTTTTGGGGAAAAGGATTCCTCGCCGGGGATCTTGATTGACTTAATTCGCCAGGGCAAGCCTGTACCTGCTTGTAAGGTATGCCCGGATGTTCCCGAACCGTTAAGTGACATCATCGACCGGGCACTATCCAAGAATCCAAAGAAACGCTATTCCAGTGCGGATGAGATGCTTAAGGCTTTTGGAGATTCTCAGAGTGAGGAGATCAATGAGATTGAAAAAAAAATGGCACCGATTCGGGAACTGATTTCCAGTTCGGAAGACACCAGCCTGATTGAGTCCAAGCTGCGGGATTTGAGAGACCTCTACCCTGAAAACTCAAGAGTATATCAATATCTCGGGGAATTCTACAACCGTTGTCAGCGATATGAGAAGGCCATCACGACCTTTAACAAGGGACTGAATTTTGATGCCGGTAATGCTTTATTGTATTGGGATCTGGCCCTCGCTTACCAAAGAATCGAAAATAAAAGTAATGCCGTAAAAAGCTTAAAGAAAGCTATGGCCTTAGGACTTGATCCAGGCATCCAGCGACATGCGACCATTCTGCTGAAGATTCTCCAGGGGAACGCAAGATGATCGAGTTTGATAGTTTCGCGATCTCATTGCCAAGCGCCAATCACGATACCAATCAGGATTACTTCTCAATGGATTCTGAACGCGGTGTTTTTGTCATAGCAGACGGTATGGGTGGTAGACCCGGGGGTGCGCACGCGAGTTTCCTCGGAGTCGAAGCTTTTTTGGAACAATTGCAATCGGGTCAGTGCATCGCATTGTTAAATGAGGCCCATTTACGAAAAGCAACTGATGCGGCCAATCTAAAAATACGAACTTTCGCTAAAACAAACAAGTATATGGCCGGGATGGGTACGACCCTGACGGCGGTTCTCATGGATGGAAGCAAAGGTAAAATTGTTCATATCGGTGATGGCCGGGTTTATCTTTCTCGTCGCCTTCAGCTTATACAGGTTACAAAGGACCACACTTTGGTATCGGAACTCATGGCGCGAAATCTTTTAGACTCACATGCAGCCGAACACCATCCGCTTCGGCATGTGCTGTCCTTGGCGCTCGGCAGACAGGAAAAAATAAAACCAAATGTGAGCGACATCAAGATAGGACCAGATGAACTATTGATCATGGCCACCGATGGCTTATCGAAGGCCTTGAAAAAGAAAAATCTAACAAAAACATTAGATGCGCATCGAAATAATGATGCAGAATCCATTTGTAGAGCAATTATAAAGGCGGCAACTAGAACGGAACTGCAAGACGATGTTACAGTAGCAGTCGTGAAAATAGTGGAAACATATTGATGGAAAGAGCAGCCTAGTTCGATCTTAGAAAACGATACGCTGGTAATGCAGTATCTGAGTGCCTGAAAACAGGGATTTTGCCGTCAAATACCATCTACAATAATAAAAGGAGAATCAATCATGGGAAAAAAGATTGGTATCGATCTTGGGACCACCAATAGTGTGGCAGCGATTGTCGATGGTCCCAGGCCTAGAGTATTGGACAACCTGGAAGCCAATTCACAAACACCATCCGTTGTGGGCATCAAAAAAAGAAAAAAAAAGAAAAATGCAAAATATGAAGAGACGCTCATCGGGGAAACAGCTCTGGATAATTTTCCCATGGCGCCTATAGACACCATCACCTCCGTCAAGCGTCTTATGGGCAGAGGCATTGCAGATCCTGAAATCGAAAAAATTAAAAAGCAATTTTCTTATGAGATTGTACAACCCTCTGACGGAACAGCAGAAAGCATCCGCGTTTTAATGGATGGCGTGGAGTATTCTCCAATTGATATCTCGGCAAAAATTTTAGGCAAGATTAAAAAAGATGCGGAATATCGCCTGGGCGAAGAGGTTACCCATGCCGTCGTCACGGTTCCTGCCTATTTTAGCCAGATCCAAAAAAAGGCAACCCACACGGCGGCTATGAAAGCAGGATTAAAGGTCATCAGAATTCTGGATGAGCCCACCGCAGCGGCTATTGCCTTCGGTCTTGACTCTGGGGATTCAAGCGAAGCCAAGACAATTCTGGTTTATGACCTTGGGGGAGGAACTTTTGATATTTCAATCCTTATGTGGGCCAATGATGTGTTTGCACCTCTCAATCTCGAGGGGGACATGTGGCTGGGTGGAGACAACTTCGATCAAGCTCTTATTGATGCGGCGATTCAGCACGTCAAAGAAGAATATGAGGTTGATCCTACTTCGAATAAGCGCTTTATGGCAACCCTGAGAAAGTCGGCCAGAGCCGCAAAAGAACGTTTAGTTGCTTCACGCAGCGCTGACATTATTGTAGCGGGACTATTGCGCGATGATGATGGTGATCTTATAGACGTCGACATTGAGGTCACACGCGAAGAGTTCGATAATATGATTCGGCCATTTGTGGACAGAACCGAGCATCTGGTCGATGAAGCCATAAGGAACGCAAATTTATCCAATGATGATATCGACTATGTTCTCATGGCCGGTAATTCCACCACAGTTCCCCTTGTTCAGGACGTAATGGTAAATAAGTTTGGTCCGGACAAAGTGAAAAGAAATATCCATCCAAAGCACTGCGTGGCCTTGGGTGCGGCAGTTATAGCCGCACGTGCCGGCGAGGAAATTATTTGCTACGCAGAGGATCCAGAGGATCCTCTGCGGGAATGCGGGAAGCGAAATCCGTCCGACGCCACAGCCTGCGAGAGATGCGGTGAGCCTTTGGGAATTTCAATCGGCAACGTCGCCCCGTTCAGCTATGGAACTCAGACTGCAGGGGACAAATATAATATTTTCATTAAAAAAAATGATCCTTACGGTGATGAGGCTGAAGATCCCGTTGTAAATACGTTTTGTACCCAGAAGCCGAATCAGCGCATGATCAGCATACCTGTTTACGGCGGTGACAATTTAGAGAAAGCCAGCATGAATGAAAAACAGGGAGAAGCTTTTGCCATTTTGCCCCCCGGCCTTCAAAAGAACACTCCCGTTCACATTAAACTCTGGTTAAATGCCAATGGATACTTTGAGCTATCTGCTCAACTTGACGATGGGTCCGATTTGAATCCTTGGATAATTCATGGAGAAAGTGACCAAAAAGCAGTCGAGGCCCTTCAGAAAATGGAAGGCTTGATTGAGGAAAAAGCGCGAGAACTTCCCCCTGAGCGCCGCCAGGAGCTCGATCGAAAAAGAGAAGCGGCATTCGAAAAAGTGAAACAAGAGCGCTTTAAGGAGGCCTTAAATGATATTGAGGACATCCAGGAAGTAGCGTCGTCACCATCGTTTGACCTCAAGGAAGTAGCAGAACAACTCGTTGCGTTTGCGCAATTTATACTTTACGAGTACCAATGGATATTGGACCCGAACAAGTCTTATCAAATCAATAATCTTATTTCCGACCTAAAAAACGCCCTTGAGAAGGGTGACATGGAAAATCTTGAAACCGAAATGAAAAACCTGGAATCGGCTCTCAGAATGCCGCAATTTTTTTGGGATATTTTGGAAATTAAGGGTGGAGTTGAAAATCGTATTCGTCCTTTCGATCCGAAAAAGGCCAATGATTTGTTGGCTGAGCTGCAAGCAGTTGAGGACGATTTGAAAGCCGGCAATTTATCAGCTACAAGCGCCCTTCCAGGATTAAAGGAGGAAGTGGATCTTATAGCTAGAGAGATAACTCCTCCTGATAAAGATATCTGCCCCGATTGCCAGGCTAAGCTGGGTGGGAAGCGTATTTGCCCGGCCTGCGGCTATGATACTTGGGTGCTTTCCAACCAACAATCCGGTATTCCAAGTAGCGAAAGCATTCGTCGCCTGTAAATGTGTCGTTGATTTATATCTAAAAGCTTATATGAGATTTGGAGGCAATTTTTTGTGAAAGATCCTCTTCAGACTGAGGCGACTCCTTATGAAATTCTTGTTCTTGGTCCAGGGGCCGGTCGAAAAGAGATAAATAGCGCTTTCAAGAGAGTTTTTGAGTCAAGGAAAGAGAAGAATCTCCAAAAATTAACAAAAGCCAAAAATATCCTGCTGGACCAGGAAAAAAGGCTTTTGCTTGACTTTCTCCACTACGAGTCCAGTGCACTTAACCGCCTTGCCCGGAACCCCCTGAATGATATCGCGGTGCTGAACCCGAACAACCGATCAGAGACAGCCGCAGCCTGGGAAAATCAGCTGAAAAATTCTTTAAGCGACATTGGTATCGTCCACAGCCTCTGCGTCCTATGGTACTGGTGGGCTATGTATGAGGAGTCGCTCCTTTCAGAGCGAATTGACGCAAACAACACTGAAAATAAGGATTTTTCATCAGTACCGGCCCTTGAACTCATGTGGGAAAGGGTAATAGCGTACTGGGTTACCTTTATCCGAAATATTGATGCCTGGGGTGGCACGAAAAAGATATCTAATACGCTAAAAGCTAAACTGGGCCAAACATTGGAACAGTTGTTGCGCAACCGTTTTAATGAGCTTGGGCAGCGCCGACAAGGTGACGAGACCGGGCCTCTAAAGGAGCTTTACCGCGGGCTAAATCTTGAGCTCACAACGGAACTGTATACCTCCAAGGAAATTCAGCGCCTGGGTTTTAAAATACAGGGAAACAATATATTATGCGGGCGTTTGATGTTGGATCGGGCAGGATTTCTGAACCAGGTAAAGGACCAGGTTAGTAAAGGGTTGATGGGAGGGGATTCAAACAGTGATGCGTTGCTTAGGCTTAATACCGCCCTTTCTGCCCACCATTCAATTGCCATACTTGTCGATAACCGACCTGAAGATGCATTAAAAGCGATCGAAGGGTTGTCTGCTGATGATCAGGAGAGCTTTGAAATCGGGGAGCTCAAAGCGCGGGCATTTATGGAATTGGGACGCCAGAAGGCGGATTTAGGCTACGCCGCCGATGCACTAGATGCATGGGAAAAGGCCTTAGAGATTGATCAAAATAACACTTTTACTGATAAAATTAGAACCCTGATAGTATCTACTTGTCTCGATGAGGCGGCCAATCTCAAACGCTACCAGCAGGAAGAGGCAATCAAATTTCTTGAATCAGGTCTCAATTTAGTCGATGACGAAAAACTTCGTCTTTCGCTTAGCGATCTATATACTCTCCGGGGCATAAAAACCTTTACAGATGCGCAGAAGGAAATAGAGAAGAGAAATGGAAGCGTCACCAGCGAGCTAATATCCGCCCTTGAGAAAGGGCTTGCGGATATGAAACGCGCTGAAGAGATGGGATCCAAACGTGCGGCCGAGCAAGCGGAAAGGGCCGAAAACTACCTTAACGGAGCCAAGCACGGGTTCTTAAATATTTCCGATCAAACTCGTAAAGTCGTTAGCCAGGCTGACAAAGCCGCTGAAAGGAAGGAATGGAAGGAGGCCATCGGACTTCTTAGAGAATTCTTAAAGACCTTGAAAGGGACCGAGCAAGTCATTATAAAAAAGCGGCTGGCGCAATACCTGAATGCACGTGCGGTTGAAAACATAAACGCTTCCATGACGAAACACCACGAGGCTGTTCAGGCCGAGCAAGACCACCTCTCGAAACGAGTGCAGGATTATCTCAGAACCGGTATAGATCCGAAGATTAAAGCGGCTCTGGACGCTGCTCGAGATTCAAAGAAATTCAACTTAACGTTATTCGTTGAAGATGTGTGCGATACTATTGCTAGAGGTTGGTTTATAGCTATGATAGTATTCTCTGACATACTCAACCGCGGGTTTAATTGGTTAGGAGGGATATTTCTCGCTATTTATGCAATTGCTCTCCTAACTCGCGGATTAATGTGGCTTATCGAATACGCCAGCAAACTTTATAAATCGGTTATCTATGATAGGCCCCTTTGGGTTGCCCGCGATCCTTATGATAATAGGCCCCGCTGTGATTTATGTAAAAATGGTGCTTATTATCGCTTCGAGTTTCCCGGTTATGGTCGATATTCCCTGTGTGACTCACATGCAAAGAAACTGCGCGCCATTATGAAAGACGAACGCAATAAAATCGACCCGAAGATCTTGAGGCCCTTAGAATCTGCCGCACTAGACCTTGAAGAGGCTGCAGGTTATGATCCGTCTAACCAGGATGTCAAAAGAAATCTAATCGATTTAAAAAAGATTTTTACCCAATTCGATATTCCTATACCAAGCAAAAAATCAACTGTAAAAACCCGAATGGTCGGCCAAGGTAAAGATACCAAGACAGGGGTGAAACAAAGCAAGCAAAAGAATAGGCTCAAGAGTAAATCAATAGGGTCAGCATACAACAACAGGACCCGAAGTTTCTTTAGATTTCTTGTATTAGCTATTGCTTACCTTTGTTATTTTATCATTGGTATAGTAGTTATTTTTCAGATTCTTCATCACTACAATTATTCTTTAGATCTCTTGTACAAGATAGTCCTGGATTATATCTCGAATCTGTTGGCTTCGATAGACATTGATTTTACTTCGCAGCCATGGGATAAAAGAATTGCACTAATAATAGTTATTGCAACCTGGATTCTATACACTTTTATAATATGGAAGATTTTAGATTTTTCACGATTTTGCTATATAAGAATTTTGCGCAAGCTTCACGATAAAGGGCCGCGTTTTACACGCGCAGATAAATTCGTCATATTTTCTATTTTATTAGCTTCTGCCATTGTATCATTTTATGTCGCTGAGGACCCTATAGTTTTTGGGATGTATGGAAAAATAGTGGCGTATGTCGGAGCTATTATGCAGTTGATGGAAAATGCTATATTTTCCGCTATATGATGTAAATAAATAGCCGGCTGTTTTTACCGACAAATGCATAGATATTTAGACATTCTTATTTCCATTAGTGGATATATAAATCGTTTTGCTACGATGGTTCTTGGCGATGAAGGGTCGCCCCATATGTTCACGCCCTTCCGAGCGTACCCAACGTGCTTGGCCAGACTGCGAAAACAGCCGCGGCGATGATTCAAGAAGTCCATCGGTGCCACTGGTTAGCTTGGTCCATAAGCGGTCATTTCTGAAAGGGGGATAGGTATCAAATGATGAAATATAAGGCAGTTATGCTATTATCAACCATGCTAGTACCCCTCTTTATTGCGAGCTGTGCGCCGCGTCCGACCATAAGAAACAAGGCATCACTCAACCCACCTATCGACTCGGATACGGCCTTTGAGTATGCTGTTAAGGCTGGTGAGGATATAGGATTCACGCCGACGAAGATGCCGAAACCCGACAAAGCGAAAGGGTTCGTGATGATGGTATCTGAAAGTGGGACCGGGAGGGAGACAGCGAAACGGTTAACCGGCCGCTTTATGGCATTATTCAGGGACTATATACTGGAGATTCACCTAAAAAAAGAAGGTGCGATAGCGACCGGGGTAGAGGTAATAGGCGGCCATACAGGCGCAGGGGAGTTCGATGAGGAGAATGTCAAGAAACTAATAGAGCTGTATCTGGAGTCCTTAAAGAAATACTGGAAAGCGGAAAAATAGATGATGGTTTGGAGCGCATTCTCAGGTTTACATGCTTCGGATGATTGCCAAGCCCCGACATTATAGTTCGAAACCGCTCGTCTATCCAGCCGGTTAGTTTTATCAATAATCACGCTTTGATCATAATCGCTTTAATCTTGTTGCCAACCGATTTAAAACCGGTCACCTTCTATTGTTCGCCAGAGGGGCTATTGCTAAAACACTTTTTACATATCCATGTTTTGGGAGGTGGGTATCCAGATGCACGACAAAAATTCACCGTTCCAATTTGCTGACGTCTATGGCAGGCTCGAGTGCAGGGAGCTATGGGGAAAAATCCGCTATAGGAATTCCTCTGCGCGAGCTTAAATCCATTGTGCTCAATAACTTGGTTGAGTTTGCCGTAGAAGAGCCGGCGCACGATGACAGAACCATGATCGCGGTGAAGATTTGTTAGAAGGGGTTTGCTGTAATGGAATCAACGGATTTTACTAAATATATAGCGCTTTCGTTGCTGATCACAGCATGGTGCGTCCTGCACAGTGCCATGATATCGGTTTCGGTGACAGCCTACCTCAAGAGACTCCTGGGGGAAGGATTTCGTTTTTATCGGTTATTTTTCAACCTGGTCGCGATTATAACCCTGATACCGGTGGCCTTGTTTGCATATTCAATTCAAACTGAAGTCATAGTCGACTGGAGTGGGTATATGCGCATAGGCCAGGTGATTTTGCTTGCGATGGCCGTGTTGTTTTTTTTCCTTGGCGGCCGCCACTACGACGCGGGCCAGTTTTTTGGAATTACACAGATTAAAGAGGGGACGTCCAACAAGGTTTTAACCGACAGCGGTGACTTGGACACGTCCGGTGTTTTGGGCGTGACCCGGCATCCCTGGTATTTTGCCTCCATCCTGTTTATCTGGGCTCGCCAGATGGACATTTCAGCGATCATTGTTAATGTATGGCTTACCGCCTACCTGATTGTCGGAACATACATCGAAGAAAAAAAACTTGTCGGGGAATTCGGCGAACAATACCGGGCCTATCAGCGACGGGTATCCATGTTGATACCTTATAAGTGGCTGAAGGCGAAGGTAATAAAGGGGTGAGGTACATGTTCAAAAACTCATTGCTGATCATTGCTCTGGCGATGACCATCGGCGTGTCCATATGGGGCATGGTCGACACCAGGGGATTGTCCGAGTTTGCCGCCGAGTGGGTGAGACTCACCCTGCGCAGCCGCGGCTGGTTTGTCATGCTGGCTGTCAGTGCGCTGCTGATATCCAGTTTGATTTTGGCTTTCTCCAGGTATGGCCGCATAAAACTGGGGCAGGACGACGAAAAACCGGAATTTTCGACCATGAGTTGGATGACCATGATGTTTGCCGCCGGCATGGGTGTCGGGTTGCTTTTTTACGGCGCCGCCGAACCCATATCCCATTACCTGTTCCTCGTTCAACAGGGGCCCCAGAACCCGAAAATGGCCAACCAAGCCCAGTTCATTACCCTCTTCAATTGGGGGCTGCATGCCTGGGCCATTTACGGGATCACCGCCCTGGTCATTGCCTATTTCGGCTTCCGCAAAGACGCCCCGCAGCTGATCAGCGGACCGGTCCGTTGGACCTTTGGAGACCACCCGCTAGCCCTGGGCACCGGGTGGCTGGTGGACTTGCTGGCCATCTATGCCATTGCCATCGGTCTGGCCGGCTCTCTGGCACTGGGGGTCTTCCAGGTCCAGGATGGGGTGGCGTCGCTGTTTAATCTGGATGCCGCCGGTATGCGTTTGACGCTGACGATCTTTGTCGTCCTTTGCGCGGCCTATATCGTACCCCTTACCGTCGATCTCAGCAAAGGGATGGCGGTGCTCTCCAACACCGCGCTCGCTATCGCCGTCGGTCTGATGATCTACCTGCTCATTTTGGGCCCGACATCTTTTCTCATGAACGGCATCGTCGAATCTATCGGAGATTACTTCTTCAATGCCCTCCCCGCCGGCTTTGCAACGTTTACATTTTTCGACGAGACGGTCAAAGTGTGGTTCGAGTCCTGGTCCCTGAACTATATGGTGTGGTGGCTGGCCTGGTCGCCGTTCGTGGGGGTTTTTATCGCCCGAATATCACGCGGGCGGACGATTCGGGAGTTCATTTTAGGCGTCTTGTTCGCCCCAACCATTTTTTCGATTTTCTAGTTCGGGGTCTTCGGGGGACTCGGTTTTTATCAGGGAGCGGCCAGCCAACTGGATCCGGCTGTGGTCCAAAACAATATCAACCAGACGACGTTCCTGCTGCTGCAGAATATGCCTTTGTCATGGCTGACGACCCTGGCCACCACCATCGCCGCGTTTCTCTTTATCGTCACCAGTGTGGTCAGCGCCGCGTACGTTCTGGCTATGTTTTCCACCGGCGGCTCGCAGCGTCCGTCGGTGAAAATCAAGCTTATCTGGGGGGTCATTCTCGGGGCGCTGGGTCTCGTAATGATCCTGTCAGGCAGCGTGGGGGCCATTCGCAATATTATCGCCATGAGCGCCGGTCCCTTCGTATTTGTTGTTCTGCTGCTGCTGCTCTGCCTGCTGAAATCCTTGAAACACGAAGAGGTATAACCGATGTCCTCTTTTTTTGATACGCTGATGAATTTGGGGGTGTTTGCATTCGTAGGATTGCTGGTCTGGCTCTATTTCAAGGAGACCGCTTCGGACCGGAATCATCGAGAAAACGGTCAAAAGCATGGGCCATAACCCATGACTTGCTCTGGCTATTTCGGAATACATACGCCAGCAAATCATTAAGCCGGCTCCCATCATATTGCCAAAATTCCGTCCAATCGGCCCAAATAATGCCTCCCAAAGGCCCCCGGACAAACTGCCTGCCCGGTCCCGAATTATCATTCCCGAGGACCGCTTCCTTGCGTTTCCATCTCTTTCTAAATGACATTTTGCTGTCTGTGATTACAAAGGAAACCGCGTCATTTCAAAAATCACCTAAAGGAAGTTGAGACAGGTCCCGATACAGTCTAGGAGGGATAAAAGGAGTTCGATTCGCGTTAACACATTTCTTTTGAGGGTGAAAATGAAAAGGCTTTCCTTATCAGCTACAACATCAACTCAAGAGATCTTGTTGTTCAATAGGATGTTGTCGGTCGTAAGAAATTAGGAGATGGCCGCTTGGACCTTATCGACGCGCTATTAATAATATCAGTGACGTTGTTTCTATATTCCTTCGGGTCTATGAGACAAATACTTTATGGCAAGTGGTATGTGCATCGTCCTACCTGGAAATGGGGCAAGGATATCTCTCGGCTAAGACTTTTTGCTTTGAAAGGTGATGATCAAGAACTAAGGCAAAAATGCAAGACTACGCTTAATATTCTCTATCTTTCCGGTGGTCTGTTTTTGCTGGCGATTTGTATTGGCATTTTGCATTGAAATGGCAGTTTCAAATCACATTTAAACTGAATGCCATTTTCCTTCATCCCCACTGTCCCCGCGGACTTGCATTCCGCCATGGTCCGCTATCCAAAATCAAGTGATCCCACATCAGTCTATTTACATATTGATATCGCCGGTTTTTATGATTTCGATTTGACACCAGCTTCCCTGATACGATAGGGTGATCCCAATCTGTAAGGACCTGGCGGAATTAGAAGTGGTTCCAAATCCCCATTTAACAAATTATACCATTTAGAATACAAAAGCGTCGGATTAGATCAGAAAATAATTTATTTCGACAAAATTCTTCGATTTTTAAAAGACCAAGCTGAATCCATCTTACAGGGGATGGCCAATGCCAAGCGTCTTCAATCAAAAGCCGAGTTGCCGTTTTAGTGGTGACCCGGCTTTGTTTTTGGGAAAGGAGGCCACACATTATGAGGTTGTTTGCAGTGATTACGGGAGTTTTTTTTGTTTTGTTGGCAACAAATATTCAAGCCTCGGAGGAAGAAAATGTAATCTATGGATGTGTCGGCAAAAAAGGAAAACTGAGAGTGGTCGGCTCGCCAGCTAAATGTAAAAAAAGAGAAGTTGCAGTTTATTGGAATATAGTTGGTCCGCAAGGCCCAGCCGGGGAACAAGGTGCGATCGGCCCGCAAGGCCCCCGTGGATCCCAGGGGTTGGCAGGCCCTCCAGGCCCGCAAGGTCCTAAAGGGGATCGCGGTGAAGAAGGCCCGCAGGGTTCAGCTGGTCAAAAGGGTGACATCGGCGACGGCGGTCCGCAGGGACCCCAAGGCCTCCCTGGACCGGCAGGCGCTGAGGGTGCACCTGGTCTCGGATGCACGGAGATAAAAGCCGCGCTTTGTGACTATATCTACAATAGGGAGGATGAGTTGCCCGGCGTCTGCATGATCTGCGGAAACGGCGAGCAGGAATATACGGAAGAATGCGATGACGGTAACTTGTTAAGCGGCGACGGTTGTTCACCTCATTGCATGATTGAGAGTTTTTTCGAAGATTATGACGGGGATGGCTTCACGTCAGATGTTGATTGTGACGACGAAGATCCAACCATCAATCCCGGTGCAGATGAGCTATGTGATGCGCTTGACAACGATTGCGACCAAGAGATTGACGAAACATTCTCCATATTTGAAGCATGTACTGCTGGAATCGGCGAGTGCGAAGCACCTGGCCAGTTGGTGTGCACCGCAGACGGATTGGGCCTGAGATGTGATGCCCCGGTTGGCAGCCCCGGTTCTGAAATTTGTGACGGTGTCGACAACGACTGTGACGGCATCACTGATGAAGGCTGTGTAGACAACGACGGGGATGGCTTCACTTCTGATATTGACTGCAATGACGGAGTTGCAGCCATTCATCCCGGTGCAACCGAGCAGTGCGACGGCCTGGATAACGACTGCGATGGCACGGTCGATGAAGGCTGTTTTGACAATGATGGTGACGGATTCACATCGGATGTTGATTGCAACGATGGAAATCCAAACACCTATCCCGGAGCCATCGAGATCTGCGATGGGATTTTAAACAATTGCGATGCTTCGTCGATACCCGCAGCCGAGGTTGACAATGACGCTGACGGATACGTCGAATGCACCATCGATCCTAGCGGCTGGGTTGGCGCAGGAGCTGTTACCGGCGGCGACGATTGTAATGATGGACAGGATTCGGTCTATCCCGGCAGCCTTGAAATATGCGATGGACTTGACAACGACTGCGATGGTCAAACGGATGAAGCGTGCGTCAACCAGGTCGTGTATTGCGGTGACGACAATCTTACTGACGGCTACAAATACTGTGAGTCCCCTACAGACCCTGGATGCTCCAACACCGACTATTTCTGCGGCATAGACCAGGGCGTGAGCTTTTTCACTTTGGAATGCTACGGTGATGATGCGTGTGCCAATGTGAATGTATATTCCGCGGTAAGTGCCTACGTGTACTGTCATGGGAATCCTGCTAGAGGCACAGAGTCATGTCACAATATCAACGTATTCGGCGGGAATTTGAGTGAGTCCGATGTGCTGCCGGAGTCTGAAGCAGCGAGCAATTTCATTCCAACGGGTGATGTTTCACTGCAGATTTACGGGCACAAAGATTACTCAGCAAGCGACAATGTAAGTTTGAGCTGTTATGGCGACGAAATCTCTTCGTGTATTGCCAGAGGCAAAAACCCCTACGGAATCGCAAACCTCGTATTGAACGTGAACGTGAACACCCGTACTCTGGCAGAAGTTGTATGTGAAAAATCGGCAACTACGTGTGATAATGTGACTGTTAATTGTCTCTATGGTCCCGGTTGTTATTTCTGCAGCAATGGCCCCAAATGTAACCTTATCATCGAGAATGTCCTTAATGATTCTTTTTAACCCTAAAGGCCAACCGCAAGTGTTGGCACAATCTATCATCACCAGGAACAGACCGAAGACCGAGAGGCAACAATGAGCAGGTGCGCTCTTTGGATGTTAAAGCGTTTGTCATGTTTGAAATAGTTTATATCCGCTATACTCAACAATTTCTCATGCCAGACAATCAGGCAAACGGAACTCATATATGACGACCGATATTAACGTTTCCGCCAGCAATAATTGCAGAAAATCCAACAGTGATTATCCTTTTATTTGGCGATGACGCGCGCCAGCTGAACGCCTATGCCTGGTACAATGAAAATTCCGGCGGCCGGACCCATCCGGCGGCGCAAAAAAGGGCCAACAATGAAAAAATCAATCCGAGGAATCCTTCTTCTGCTGGCGGTGCTGATGGGTGCGACGGAGGCGACATCGTACCAAAGCGCCACCGAAAATGTGGTTAAATCATATTCGACCCAGTCAGGGGATACCCTGGTCATCGAAAGCGATCGGGGGTCAATTGCCGTCGACACCTGGGACCAACAAACGGTAGAGGTCTCGGTCGAAAAAAGGGCCAAATCCCAGAAGCAGCTGGAGGGTTTCAAAGTCGGTATTTATCGAAAAGACAACGGCGTTTTTGTTGAAGGCGACGACAAAATTAATCTTAGTACCACCAATGGAGATATTCATATTAAGATATTGGAATAACAAATTCTTTGGCCGGAACCTTTCCCAAAGGCAAGCAAAGCTATGAAGTCCGAAAAAAATTACCCGCGGTCGCTGGAACCTCCTTCGGCGGATGTGGTTATGATTGGCAACGACTTGATTCAAAAAGCCGTTGATTCATCGAGAAACAGCCCTAGAAAACGGATAACATTACCGCTTCACAAATCACACTCCGATAACCTTCATCGAATGCTGAATGCGCTTCAACCCGGAAGCTACATCCAGCCCCACAGGCATCTCTACCCGCCAAAGGCTGAATCCATCATCGTTATTAGAGGTGCAATTATCTGCGTAGAGTTCAGCGACAGCGGCGAAATAATGCACCGCTACCGGCTTTCATCGGAGTCACCTCACATCGGTATTGATATTGAACCCGGCATCTATCATACATTTTTCGCCATTGAAGAGGATACCGTGATCTTTGAAGTCAAACCCGGCCCCTATGAGCAAAGCTCCGATAAAGATTTTGCTTTTTGGGCGCCCGCGGAGGGTTCGCAAGGCGCGGCTGACTATCTCAGAAACTTAAATGAGCTGACAATAAAACCAGGAGATATCAGATGACTGTCGAAAAACGCTTCAAAGAACGGTACAAATCCGGAGATACCCCCTGGGACGCCGGCCAGCCGGATTTCAATCTCATCGAAACGTCCAAACTCACCCAGGGCCTGGTGGTGCCTGATGCAGAAACGGTCGGCAGCACATCCGCATCAATCCGAATAAAAGTCATCGGGGATCGTTAAATCTATATATTTTCATCAAGTTGTATTACTTCCGAGAGGTTTAACTAGCGAATGGCCTTCACCAGCCCGCCGCCGCGGGGTCCGATCATATTGGTCAGTTCGCGGGTTTCAAACTCAAGATAGTCATGCAGGTCTTTTAATGAATAGCCTATCAGACGTTTGATGCATCTCAGGGAGCGGGCTGGTTTGCCGGCATATTCCCGGGCTCTGTCCATGGCTGCTTCACGAAGATCGTTCAAAGGCACAACCTTGTCGACCAGCCCCAACCGCAAAGCCTCCTCGGCCGTAATATCTTCCTCGGACAGCAGGAGTTCATAGGCTTTGCTGGCGCCCAGCCGCTTGGTCAGAAAAAAGGCCCCGCCGCCTTTGGGTACCAGGCCGAACTCCAGACACGGATTCTGAAACAGAGTATTGTCGGCCACGATGCGGTAATCGCAGGCCAGACTGATGTTCAAAAACAGCGGCAGAACGTTGCCGCAATCGGCGTGGATCACCATCTGATTCATCTCTACAAATTTGAGGATGATCTGGTCGACGGCGTTGAACATCTTGTACACCGCGCTGATGTCCAATATCGACTGGATCACCTGGGTGTAGAACTCCGTATATTCATTGCGCCCGGTTTTACGGGGAGATCCCAGGATGACAACGGCTTTGAGGGCATCATTCTGCGATACGCGGTCGAGATAATTGAAAAAGAAGGTCTTGGCGCTCAGATTGGTGACCTGAAACATCAGGTCCTGCTTCAATCCCACAACCAAAACATCGCCGATAATTTCACCTGAGAAAAATTCGTAGTCGCCCTCGAGATTGATTTTTCTTCTCATAGGATACCCCCTTTTAGTAGATCTCTCTTATTTGGTGACCTTCCAACACCCGTCGTGGCAACTAAGTTAACTGCCCTGGTAGATTCTCTTTGCGGGTTCGGGCAACCTGCCGTGCAGATGATAGTAAATAGTTGGATCGAAATATTCAATAGCAGCTTTTCCGGAGATGATTCAACAAATTAATATTGACGTCTTTGCTATTATGTTCCTGTTATGAGCAAATGCTCATAACAGGAACATCAACCAAATGCGCATTGAAAAAAAAGTCAGTTCTCTGTGTCTCCTGTGCTCTGTGGTGCGATCGAATTTTCGTCATTTTAATGGTCGCAGACATTGTCTCCGGTCTCCAGCGTATTTTCCAGATACCGTTGAACCAGTTCTTCGGGCGCCAGGGCCGGTGCGCCGGTCAACACCCGGATCCCGTTTTGGGCGAACAAATCCAGCGCCCTGGCACCCATGCCTCCGGCAATGATGACATTGGCCCCCTGCTGGTGCAGCCAACGCGGCAGCACACCGGGTTCGTGAGGTGGCGGCACCACGGTCTGTTTGTGCTTGATTTCATTATCCTCGACATCGATAAGGGCAAATTCCTGACAATGCCCGAAATGGGCGGTCAGTTTTCCTTCAGCTAGGGGAATGGCAACCTTCATGGTAATGATCTCCTTAAAATAAGAAAAAGTGGTTAAAAAGACGCACGCAAAGACGCTGAGACGCAAAGATGACAGAAAATATTAACGTTTATTCTAACCCGAGCATATCTGACAGGCCTTGCCATACGACCCGGACAGCCTCGCCTGCCGCTGAATGACCAGCATATTCAAATATGGTCCGGGCTTGGATCATGGCTTGGGTAAAAACGGGATCAAAGGGAATGCAGCCCAAACAGACAATGCCCTGTTCGGCGGCATATTTTTCGATTTCCCGGGTCAGCCCTAGATTCAGGTCGAATTTATTCACACAAACCAAGGCAGGCGTTTGGAAATGAGCGGCAAGCTGCGCCACGCGCAGCATGTCATGCTGCCCGGCAACCGTTGGCTCTGCAACGATCAGGACCGCGGTGGCACCGCCGATCGATGCGACGACCGGGCAGCCCACACCGGGAGGCCCATCCGTAAGAATCAGGGCATGCCGGTTTTCAGCGGCCAGTTTGCGCGATTCCTGGCGCACCAGCGTGACCAGTTTACCTGAATTCTCCTCAGCGATGCCCAGATGGGCATGCACCATGGGTCCGCAGCGGGTGTCCGAGACGAACCATTGCCCACAGGTGTTTTCCGGAAATTCGATAGCCGCTTCCGGACAGAAGTGGACACACACCCCGCAGCCTTCGCAATCCATCGCCTTAATTTCGTACGCGTCACCGATGGCGTTCCAGCGGCACATCTCCCGGCACAGGCCGCATTCAGTGCACAATTTCGGGTTGATCACAGCCTTTTTGCCGGATTGAAAATCGCTTCGTCTGATCACGTTGGGATGCAGGATCAAATGCAGGTCGGCAGCATCCACATCGGCATCGCAGAGCACCTTGTCTTCGGCCAGCGAGGAAAAGGCCGCCATTAAGCTGGTTTTACCGGTTCCGCCTTTGCCGCTGATAATGACCAATTCTTTAACGTGCTGGGTATCCATCGATTTATCTGCTTTAGGTTGTTGGACGAAGCCGCTACGCGGCAGAAAAAAAATTAAAATAGTGTATACTCCTTTATCTGTCCAATTTCGGGCACACGTAAAAAGGGAGTATACCATGGACCCTACAGAACAAAAACGATTTGGCAA
>Ga0209454_1000094_pt1 | contig 62823 bp, 68 predicted proteins | sample WorMetHERISLAND1_2_FD_187400 | JGI IMG/M metagenome (GOLD analysis project Ga0209454, IMG submission 187400) | Marine gutless worms symbiont microbial communities from Max Planck institute for Marine Microbiology, Germany - Olavius geniculatus... | ecosystem: Host-associated > Annelida >... | reverse complement strand
TATTTTTATGTATAAGCAAAAGAATCTTTATAATATGGACAGTTTTGTTCTGCGACTACATATTTTGACTAAATCGTGCGAACCCCTATAATTCATGGATTTTTCAAAAAATGTTCCGGAGAAGGGGTTACATTTCCCATACCAAGGCCAAACAACAGTGTATTAACATTTTTTGATAAATTTCTGTAGGCTAAAAAAATGGTATCGCCTCTACGCAATTCTTCTCCTTGCCTTCCAGTCGCTCTGCTGTATAAATATTTTTCCAATCTATCTTCTTTTTGGAAAAACTCCAAAACGCCGAAACCCCAACGAGGTTTCGTAAAATGATCATAAATGGGAACGAATATTGAGATTAATATTATACCGATCAAAGACATGGCCAAAAGACCCTTTATCTTTGACCTTCCAGATTCTTGGGAAAAAAAAGCAGGTAAAACAAGAGCAATCGGCAACAAAAATAATGTTCCTTTTGTTTCATTTAAGGTAGTTGGCAGAAATAAGCAGAATGCTATTATAAGAAAACGACTCAAATGCATCTTTTTTTTTAAATACATACCAACAACGACTGCAATTGAAGAAATTAGAGTGATGGACAAGAATGAAGATACATCAAGTGTTCCTGAAATTGGATCACCTGAAAGTATTCCTCTATATTGAATAAGTCTTTGATAGAGAGCCAATGGACATTGCAGCATTAACAAGGGTAAGATAAATCGTAATTGTTTTCTGAATTCTTCATCTGAAAAATTATACACTGCGGGTAAAAGAAAAAAAGGGAAATGCTTTAAATAATTTCGAATGCCGATAAAAATACCACCTGGCGAAATATTGTTAGAAGTAAATCCTAAAACTAAGGTCAAGAAATGTACTAATATTAAGTATATATATTTTGGTTGGATAGCGAATTCTTTTTTAACAGCAAATCGTAAAGCGATAACAAGGAGAGTGTAAATTGACAGAAGTTCTGGCAACCAGGTAACAGAGCGCGGTATAATTCGAAGATCAAAATGAAGAAAATCTAACAGAAATACTGAAAAAAATAGTGAGTAAATTAATATATTCATGTAAAGCTTCCTCTAACCTGGATTGCCAAGTTAGTTTTTTGACTTAACACCATGGACTTTTAACTCAAGATGAACTGCCGCCTTTTTTTCCCAGGCCAAAGTATTCCCACCTATAATTTATCAAAGGCGTCTGAGATGAGCAGCGAATTATGAGATCGTTTTTAAACTTTAATGGTCACTTCACTTTCGGTATTGATGACATTGGCAGTCTCATCAATAAAATTTCAAAAAATGTACCGCGATTTTTGCTTTTTTAAAACGATTTCCAATTTGCAATGCAACCTGCCGATTAAGACTGCTGGCAATCAAAGTTAGTTGCGTAACCAGGTTTAACTTCATTGTAACCGCAGAGGATAAAGCATCCATATAAAAAAATCGATGCTTTCTTCAACACCGTTTTCGATAATCATTCTTTGAGCATATCTTATAATCAGCTCCGGTGCGGAACGCTTGAGCTGGTTGGTTAGAAGAAAAATTGGCTCTTCACGGCCGAGCCAGCTGATCACTATCTGACGACCAGGCTGTAGTTAGTCTTTGAGTGTGATTTTTGATCCAGTTTTTTTGGGTGGCGGTAGATGCGTGAGACGTCTTGAAGTTCGATGCGTCGTCATGCGGATATTGGGTCTTTGTGAATTTGCGCAATCATTGGTTTGTAACGACGTCGAAGCGTCATATAACCGATTTTTAACGCACCGAGTTTATCTAGTGTTCGAACGGTTATTAGCAACCGTCTGACATTGTTGATAAATATCGCATAAAAGTAAAACTTTAGTTTGGGGTGAGTAGGCAAAAAAGGCGCCTAAAACCACCCAGCTCTACAACCCGATATATAATTTCAATAGGTTAGACGATTTTCGGGTGAAGCTGAAGCTCAAAACTTGTAGGCACACGAATTTTAACTTTATTATTAACTTTGTTGTAAATACACGCTATTCGCGTAAGCAATATGTATTTGCGAACCACCAGAAGAAAAAACAAGGACGGCAGCATCGTTGAGTACTATCAACTCGCTCACAATGAACGCCACCCCGATATCCGTAAACCCGTTGCGCGGATCATCCACAGCTTCGGCCGTGCTGATGAACTTGACCGGGACCAACTGGTTCGGCTGTGCAACTCAATTGCCCGGGTATGCGTGCTGAAAGTTATCGACCCCATCAGTGACTCTGAAGAAACACAGCACAAAGACCCGCTTGATCTTTCTAATGACCTTAAGCTTATCAGGACCCTTGCCTTAGGCTATGTGATAGTCATTGAAGCCCTGTAGGAGCGGCTTGGCATCGGCAAAGAGCTGCGTGATATCTGCAGGGCCAAAAAGATCAAAGTCGCTTAAGAACGAGCGCTTTTAGAAATGGTTACCAATCGGCTATACGAGCCTGAATCCAAGCTGGGTGTCTGGGATGGTTGGCTATCGAAAGTTTATCTGCCTTCTTGCGATTTGCTGAAGCTGGAGCAAATGTATGGAGCCATGGATCTGATTTACGACCATCGGCAGCGGATTGAAAAAAATTTTCTTTCACACGGCCGATTTGTTTAACCTGAAAGTAGATCTGATCTTTACGATACCACGACCGCCTCTTTTTCTATTGATTGTGAAGATGAAGATTTCGATGAGCCCGGCGGCGGTCTTCGTAAATTTGCCAAATCCAAAGAAAACACCTGGAGTCCTCAGATTGTTGTAGCGCTGGCCGTCACCCGCGAGGGCTTGCAGATACGCTGCTGGGTGTTTCCCTGCAATCCAGCAGATTCGACTACCGTTGAGAAAGTGCGCTCGAATCTGCGGGGCTGGTCTCTGGGCCGCGCTTTGTTTGTTTCCGATGCCGGCATCAACTCGGAGGACAATCGCCAAGAGCTTGGCCGAGCCTGCGGCAAATACCTGCTGGCCTTTCGCATGGCCAATGTCGCTGAAATAAAACGTGATGCGTTATCCAAAAGAGTACGCTACACGGTGATCAAAGACAACCTGCAAGCTGAAGAGGTGATCATCGGCGACGGCGGGATGCGCAAAAGCTATTTTCTATGCTTCAATCCCAAGGAGGCCGAGCGACAACGAAAACACCGCGCGAGAGTGCTTGAGATTTTGGAGAAGGAACTCGCCCGATCCCCCAACAAAAAGGCGACGGCCCAATGGGCGATCGGACTTCTTGCATCACAGCGCTAAAAACGATATTTAACCATGTCAAAGAGCAATAATATCCGCATTGATCGCGGTAAAGTGCGCGAAGCACAAAAATATGACGGTAAATGTGTATTGGAAACCAACGATGACACCATCAGCATGGAAGATGCCGCCAGCGGTTACAAAGGGTTGATGGTTATCGAACGCTGTTTTCGATCCCTAAAACGAACTCAGATTAAATGCCTCCGATGTTCCATTGGGTTGCTCGACGGATCGAAACCCATGTCAGGATTTGTGTCTTGGCATTGCTCATCGAGCGGATTGCCGAAATTGCCTGTCAACAACCTTCGCCCCAGATCCGGCGCCAACTGCAAACGCTTCAAGTGACAGAATTTTTTTCTTTAAAACATCGTTTTTTCCAGCGAAATGAATTGACGCCGGAGGTGTCCCAGATGTTAAAACCCCTTTATATTACTGCTCCTAAGAGCATTTTGTCGGTCGAAAATTTTAGCTGAGCCAGAATTTTCTGGTAGGCACAGGCTGAATTTCATTCTAGCAAATGCACCATTTGTGACGCTATGCGGCGATTCGTTAACTTACGGATCCTAAACCCGAGTCATAGAACTTTAGGTTTACTTGGCACATTTTTTGGTAAATATTAGAATTAATCATTAAAACGATACCTTAAATAGACTGGTCAAAAACGACCCAATATGATAAATTCAAAATGTTGACCCCGTATAGACAGCTAATCAGCAATAAATTCCTTGCAATCAGATATTGAATTACAATTTTGCATCTTATAATTCAATTAAGTAACCCGTAACCATTTCAGTGATTACATTCTAAAACAATTTGGCAAGGACATCTAAAACTAAAAATTTATATTATATGGTTATATAGAAAGCGCAAGTGATAAAAAAGTCGCTTTGGCTGTGACCGCATCTGTCACAGCTTCATGATACAATGGCCTCAAAAACATTGAGGAGGCCTATCATGACAGAGTTTTACATAACCGAAGACTTTCCAAAAAGCCAGATCGAATTTGATAAACGATTTGCAAATGAAAGAGCCTGTTACGACTATTTGTTCACCATAAATTGGCCCGATGGCTTTATTTGCGCAAAGTGTGGGTATCAGTCTTACTGGATTATTTCCAAACATGTTTACATTTGCACCCGTTGTGAAAGCCATTTTTCGTTAACTGCAGACACAATCATGCATGATACCAAAAAACCCATCACCTACCGGTTCAGGGCCATGTGGTGGTTTACAACCCGAAAATCGGGTGTCAATGCTGGATCTTTTAGGCTGTAGCTATGTGACCGCTTGGTCTTGGCTACAGAAGCTGAGGCGATGCACAATCCGTAAAGATCGCGAAAAACTATCGGGTAAAGTCGAAGTTGATGAATTTTTCATAGGCGGCCAAAAATCCGGTAAAAGAGGCCGTGGTTCCAACGGCAAGAGCATTGTTGTTGCGGCGGTGGAAAGAAAATGCCGCAAAATTGGCCGTATCCGCCTGCAAGTTGTTGATGACGGTTCTTCTGAATCCCTGACAGCATTTCTTGAGTAAAACATTGAAGATGGCAGCCAAGTGATCACCGATGGCTGGAAAGGCTATGATCCTTTGAATAAAGACCGCTATGATCATCATCAAGTTTTGATGTCAAAGAGCAAGGTTAAATACAGTGCGCTATCCGGTGTACAGTACACCTCATTGCCTCTTTGGTAAAGCGGCTGATCATTGGAACTTTCCAAGGTCGCTTCGATCCAAAGTATCTGCAACATCATCTGAATGAATATGTATTCCGATTTAACCGGCGAAAATCAGGCAACATCGGCAAAAAGTTTTTGAGAATTGTACAGCAAGTTGCTTCATCTGCTAATATAACTTTAAGACAAATTAAAAATAGCATCAATGTTGATTTACTTCTACAAAATTAGTTCACTTGGGCTATCTTTATAACCATGTTAGACTATTTGCTTTTTTGGAAAAAATATTAAAAAAACTACTGTTGAACAGCATTTGGCACTACTCTTGCTTATTTAATCTTTTGAGATACATTTTGCCCAAGTTCGAAAAGGATAAACTATTCAAAAGGGTGCGAAAAAAGCTTCCGGTTTAAGTCTCAAAAATCCCGTGGCAGGATTACGGTAACCGGCAGCTGTTATAATCCTTGATAAAATAGAAGTTATGAATCTAGAAGGAAAGGGAATAGTATTTCAATGACGGAAATCATGATGATTGCATCGGTAGTGATATAAACGGAATATATAGCTTTGGAGCTTTGTATCGATTAACACAACATGTAACAATCAAGGAATCGATATACAAGCAGGGCACAAGAAAGTGGCCAGGATTCTACGAACACGGACAAGGTTGCTTATGATTGGAAATAGGTCTCTAATCCCTGTTACCCTGATAGGAATACGTGGTAGAATAAAAAAGGTGGATGATTTTCAATAGCCTAAAAATTAAACGAGGATAGATTTATGATCATGGAACTACATTTATATAGAAAAAATAATAGGTTATTCAAACCATGTTTTTCATCGAAGCGGTCTATGACAAAAGCGATACAGCTATCTCTATTTACTCTCTATCTGTTTTTTTTATTCCCTGTTCATTTCATTTACGCTGCAATGCCCGCAGATCCCAATGCTAATGAAACAACTCGTAAGGTTTTAAACTACATAAATGGGATCGGCCAAGGAACCGTGAACAGGGTCATTACAGGGCAGCAACTTGATCAGTTTTGCAATGTATATAAGGAATATGGTGATGCCGATTCTTGTGATCCTTCTAATTATAAAACAGGAGATTTTAGAAATATTGAAGCAATTTATCAGAAAACCGGAGAACGTCCCGGCCTGGTTAGTACAGATTATTATACGTTATCAGATCCAGACCATGCAAAGTATTTATATCGAAATCCTTATTTAATTCAGCACTGGAATCATGGTGGGCTAGTCTCACTTTGCCTGCATATGATTAATCCGATTACCGGTAATAATTCCAAAGACCGTACCCAATTGGCCAGTCTTGCTTCACTCTATACGCCGGGAAACTCCGCCTATGAAAATTTTCGAACAGAGCTTCGCCTCGTTGCTGAAGGCCTCCAGGAACTTGAGGATAAAGGTGTAACTGTCTTATTTCGACCATTCCATGAAATGAACGGCGGATGGTTTTGGTGGGGCGACAGGAATGCTGATGAATTTAAGGCGTTATGGTGGTATACTTTTGATTATGTGACTAATACAAAGGGATTACACAATATTCTCTGGGTCTATTCTCCTTCTGAGAATTCTCTCACGCGCTCTTTTACGAAATATTATCCTGGGGATAATTATGCGGATCTTGTCAGTCTGGATTGGTATGCAGATAAATACGACCTTACCATTGATGGATACAGTGAAATGGTTGAACTTGATAAGCCGTTAATTTTAGGGGAATTTGGATTTTCTGGTCACGACCCTGCTGCGGACGCCAGTGGACTCATAACAGCAATTAAAAATAAATATCCGCAGATACGAGGCTTTATATGGTGGGGACAAGCGCACAATCTAGCCCAATTTAAAAATGTCAAAAAGCTAATGAATGATCCCTGGTCGTTGAACCTAGGAGAGATTGATTTTGGAAAACTTCTCGAAGAAGATTCGACAATTAGTTCGTTGGCAGCTCCTACTAATTTGAGAGTAGTAGGGTGTCCTTCCAGCAAGCCTGAATGACTCTTTTTAAAAATGATGCTACGATCGGTTATCCAACAATCCAAAAAAGGATAACCGATGCCCCAAAAAAAGCGACCGGCACCAAACCGGAGCCTCATCGAGGTCAAAGAGAAGTTCAAGACCTGGCGCCGAACCAGAAAGCGTCTTGAGCCGATCCCCGAAAAGCTATGGGCGGCGGCAGTAAGCTTGACCGCCCAATATTCCATCAGTCAGATATCCAAAGAGCTGGTTGTCGATTGCAGCGTCCTGAAAAGACGCGTGCCATTAAAAAGAAAGATGCCGCCGCTTCGATCAACCCGCCGGACTTTATTGAAGTCAACCTTGAACCGCCAGCGACAGTGTCCGAGTGTATTGTCGAAATGCAAGACCGCCTGGGTTCAAAAATGCGTATGCACTTTAAAGGCCAAACTGATTTAGATCTTCTGCAGCTTGCCAAAGTATTTTGGACAAAAGGCGCATGATCCAAATCACTCCCCAGATGCGCATTTTGCTGGCTATCGAGCCGGTCGACTTCAGAAAAGGAATCGACGGCCTGGTTGGAATCTGCAAAAATGCGTTGGGCTCCGATCCGTTTAGCGGCCAGATGTTTGTCTTCGTAAACAAGAAAAAGACGGCCATCAAGATTTTAATCTTTGACGGGCAAGGGTTCTGGCTGTGCCAAAAAAGGCTGTCCCAGGGCCGCTTTTGCTGGTGGACGGATAAACGTCAATCGCCGCTGATGCGTCTTTTGGTGCCTGAGCTGCAGCTGGTGATCTGGAACGGCAACCCGCAATATGTGCGCATCGCGCCGGCATGGAAACAACTCGCCTCATAGAACAATAAAGCTCGCGTTCCACAGATGCCTATGCTACGGTAGGCATCATGGAACTGCCGATCAGATACCGAGGCCGCCAGCCCACCAGCGATGAGGTGGCGTTGATCCGGCGGCTGATTGCCGGCAACCCCGATGACAGCCGGCGGGTCTTGTCGGTGAAGCTGTGCCAGGCCTTAAACTGGGTGCAGCCAAACGGTGCTCTGCGCGACGTGGTTTGCCGCGGATATATGCTGGCGCTTCACCGTGCCGGCTAAATCCGTCTGCCGGCAAAAAAATGCAGCCCGCCCAACCCGTTGGTCGACCGTAAAAAGCCCGGCAAAATCGACATCGATCAAAAGCCGCTTTGTACGGCATTAAAAAACATCCGGCCGCTTAAACTGCAGCAGGTTCACAGAAGCCGACTGGAAAAATTATATAACGCTCTGATCCAAGCCTATCATTATCTGGGCTATTGCCCGCCGGTAGGCGAGCATTTGAAATACATCGTTTTCGCCGGCCAAAGGCCGATCGGTTGTCTGGCCTGGTCTTCGGCCGCCCGGCATATCGGCTGCCGGGACCGCTTTATCGGCTGGTCGGCGCAAAGCCGCCGCAACCATCTTCACCTGATCGCCTACAATACCCGCTTTTTGATCCTGCCCTGATTACGGGTGCCGTATCTGACATCTCACATCCTGGGGCAGATGGCCAAAGTGCTTTCCGTCGACTGGCAGCGGGTATACAACCACCGGATATATTATCTGGAGACCTTTGTCGACAAACAGCGTTTTGTCGGCAGCTGTTATAAGACGGCCAACTGGATTTATCTGGGCGACACCACCGGCCGGGGTAAAGATGACCAGAGTAAAAAACCGAATCGTTCGATCAAGGCGGTTTACGGCTATCCGTTAACCAAAGACTTTCGAAGACACCTGTGCGCAGGTCGGCGATGAACACGCCCAAGCGCATCGATCTGACCCCCGAACAGCTCGACGCCCTTTTAAAACGGGTGCAAGCCGGCACCCTGCAGGACGACGATTATGAAACCATCAAGGGTATGGCCGAAACGTTGAGCTTTTTAAGCCAGGCCAGGACAATAAAAACACCTCCATCAAACGGTTGCTCAAGCTAGTATTCGGCGACCGCACGGAAAAAACCGCCCAAGTGCTGCAAAGAACTAAAGCCGGCGGTAAAAAATCCGGCAAAAAGAAAAAAAAGCGCAAGGGTCATGGCAAAAACGGGGCGGCCGCATACACCGGCGCTGAAAAGATCACGGTGGCAGATGAGTCGTTAAAGCCCAAAGATCCGTGTCCGGAATGCCTCAAGGGCAAGCTGTATGAGATACGCGATGCCGGGGTTATCGTGCGGGTGACCGGCAAGGCGCCGTGTTCGGCCACCGTCTATGAACTGCAGAAACTGCGCTGCAATCTGTGCCAGAAAATCTTCACCGCCACCGCCCCTGATCATATCGGCGATGAAAAATACGATGCCGCCTCCGGGGCGATGATCGCTCTGCTAAAATATGGCAGCGGGCTGCCGTTCAACCGACTCGATCAGCTGCAGGCGATGCTCGGTGTTCCGCTGCCTTCCTCCACCCAGTGGGAGAGTGTCGAATCGGTCGCCGACAAGATACATCCGGTTTATCCGGCCCTGATGCGCCATGCGGCCGACGGCGAAGTGGTCTACAATGACGACACGGTCATGAAGATCGTCGAACTGATGAAGCAATCCGATGAAGACCGCGGTGGCCGCAAGGGCATGTACACCTCCGGCATATTGTCCACGCTCGGCCAGCGCAAGATGGCCGTGTTTATTACCGGCAACAAGCATGCGGGCGAAAATCTGGCCGACATACTTGAAAAGCGAAGCGCCGCGCTACCGCCGCCCGTACAGATGTGTGATGCGCTGTCACGTAATCTGCCCAAGGATTTTGAAGTTATCCTGACTAATTGCCTGGCCCACGCCCGGCGGCGCTTTGTGGACGTTGAATACAACTTCCCGCAGGAATGCACCTATGTGCTAGAGACCCTGGAGAAGGTATACGAAAATGACGCAATCACCAAACAGCAGCGCATGACAGCTGATCAACGGCTGCAATATCATCAGCACAAAAGTGCTCCGTTGATGGATGATCTCAATAAATGGCTGAGCCCGCAATTTGATGACAAAAAGGTGAAGCCCAACCCATCTTTGGGACAGGCAATCCGCTACATGCTCAACCACTGGAAAGAACTCACACAGTTTTTGCGGGTGCCACAGGCTCCGCTGGACAACCATTACGCTTCATACTGCACCTCCTGAGCATTTTCATTTTGCATAAATGATTTCACAAATCCTCTGGGACGTCGCCGCTTCATATCGCAAAGCTTTTCGATAAACTCCCTGGTTGGGGGCTCGTAAAGGATGTTCGATTTCCCATCACCGTATTGATATGCCCTGATGAGCCCATGATCTTTGAGTTTCTGCAGAGTAACGCTGCTGATGCCCGATCAACTATTCTTTGAATAGCGCCGATTGAAATCGAAAAGTTGAGCACAGACTTACAAAAAGTACGAACCGTCTCACGACTATTGCCTTGTATGCCGCTCATTTCGGCAATTAGTGCGCTTAATCTGGGGCCATAGCCGGTTTGATGTTCTTTTGGAACTTTGGCTTTTATGATCTTACCACAATTGCGACATTTACCTTTGTTGAGAATCAAGTGCAAAATGTCCATTTTGACTTCAGGCAGTTCAATAACCTGATGTGTATAAAAGGGCTGTAGACTATTAGCGATAATAGTTGAACACCCGCAGCCACATTTTTCGGGTAAGACATTTAGTTGATCAGTCGGTTCCAGTAGCTCTTGTTTATGACCTTTATGCCCTTTTTGAGCTCCTTTTTTGCGTTTGCTCTTTTTCCTCTTTTTCTTTGGTTTTTTAAATGGACTGTCAGATGATGGCGGTTTACTGGAATTTTGAGAATTTTGATTCGTTTTGCTTTCAAGCTTCTCGGTTCGCTTTTCCAGCTCTTCGACTTTACTTACTAGCACCGCGATGGTCTGCTCCAGCTGCTTGATATATTGTCGCACCGGCTCTGGAGTTGCTTGCCAGTCTTGATCTGAAAAAGGGTGCTTTGCTTCCATAACTGGAAGCATAACATACATAAAATGAAAAATCTAGTTTTTTATTCAATTATTTCAATAAGTTACAATGTACTCAGATCAACAATTAAATCAGAGGGTTATGTGACTGCTTGTACCCTCTGAATGGATACAAATCTTATATTATGTGACCTTTAAATTCAGACTTGTCCAAAAACGGATTTAAAATGAGTCATAAAACGAGTAATTGAAAAAAATCCTCCTTATATCTATGGTGGTTAATTTCGCCAAAAAAAAACAATTAGCTGCAACAAGGAAGACGCCCTACGGTACGAAATGCAAGCCTGTTCAGTCAACTGCTTGATTTGAAAAATCGTCAACGCTTCCATAAATTGGTTTTCAGACATCAGGCCGCACGTTACGCTAAAAAATTTACTTCTTGGGACCATTTTGTGGCCATGCTGTTTTGTCAATTAGCCCAAGGCCAAAAGCCTTCGGGAAATCTGTGGCGGTTCGGCATTTCTCTGGGCAAGCTGAGGTATTTGGCTATGAGAGGTGCCCCGAACAAGTCGACACTGTCGTATGCCAATGCTCACATGCCCTGGCAGATGTTTGAGGAATCTGTTTTACGAAACCTATAGTTTTTGCAGACAGGCGGTACCGGCTAAAAGATTTCGGTTTAAAAACAAGCTTCTATCAATGGACAGTACCACCATATTGTCGTGTTTAGCGATGTTTCCATGGGCCAAATTTCGTCGCACCAAAGGGGCCATCAAATTACATCTATTATTGAACCATGATGGCTATTAGCCCAATTACGCTTATATTGACAATGCCAAAAGGCATGATGTCACTATTGCCCGCAAGATGCCGCTAGGCGCGAAGATTAGCTGGGATCAACGCATCATAGATCTAATTACACCAGAAATAATTAAAAGTGTCAATGTCCAAGACGAAATCTTTTTTCAGAACTTACCAGGATATTTTGCCGATATTCTATTCATCGAGGCCATTATTCATATACGGGTTTGTTCTGCAATTCCTTGCACACTTCAGTGTGTTCTATCGCAAACTATTCAATCTTGTGGGGCTCCCAATTGCCTCATCACTGGATTTAGCAATCGGTTTTCTAATGGTTTCAATGCTCCAAAAGTGGATTGTTTGTAAATTTATTACACCACCACCCGGCTTCATAATTTAGGAATTTCGGGTGTTATTGGCTGCTGCTATCGCATTGAGTTTGCTCATGTATGACTCGTAGTAGCTATTGCATGATAGAAAAAATTGTCTTTAGCTAGGAACACTACCACATTCGCCTTTAAATGCTGGTCACTGGCGTAGTTCTAAAAGAGCCCCCTATGGTGTCAGCGGAACTTGGTCCGCTTTCTCTTCAGGAATTCGTTAAACAAGACTCTTGGAAATATCCAGGCATCATAGGCGTATCTCTTTGCAAGCCGGTTGGGTTCAGACATTAAACGATAATACCATTCCATTCCTATTTGTCGCATCCAAGGGGGCGCGCGCGGCTTTTCCCTTGCAATGAAATCTATAGCGGCGCCAACGCAAAGAGCGACCTTGGTTTTTGTAAGATGTCTGTGCTTGTGCATCCATATCTCTTGCTTCGGCGCTCCGAGGCCAACTATAAGAAGATCGGGAGCACATTCGTTGATTTGCCTGATTATGTACTCCGAATGAGCGTCTTCCCGTTCAAAGCCGAAGGGAGGGCTATAGTGGCCGATGACCTGCACGGAGGGCCATTGCTCACGTATCCTTTCGACTGCCTTAGTGCCAACGCCGGGGGCGGCACCGAGCAGGAAAACACTGATGTTTTCACAAGATGCAGCTACTTCGAGAACTTGAATCGTAAGATCACTGCCAGGGACAGTCTCAAAGATTGATTCTCCCAAGAGCCTGGCAGCGACCAGAACGGGCTTGCCGTCAATTAAAACCAGTGAAGCTGCATGATAAGCCTCGCGAAAGCCTTCATGCTCCTGTAGTTTCACAACATGATCAACGTTGGGTGTTACAACGTACCGACACAAGTAGGCATCCGCCTTCAGCCAATCCATTATCAATTTGATAGCTTCAACCTTTGTAAGCGCATCTACGTCGATTCCGAATAGCCGCACCTTGTTTCTCATTGCTCTAATACCTTTCTGTAGACTTGGGCGACTCTCATGGCCATACTACGGTCGGAAAAGAATTTTTGCTGCCGTTTATATGCGTTTTCTCGAATTTTCACCCAATCCGTTTCATCAGCCAGAATAGCCATTATAGCGGCAGAAAGCGCTTCCGGAGAACCAGGCGGCACAATCCGGCCTACATCCCGGGAAGAAATGACCTCAGGCACCCCCTCCACATTTGTGGCGACGACAGGAACACCAGCCGCCATTGCTTCCAAGATAACCATGGGCATTCCTTCCCCAAAGAGGCTGGGAAGCACAAATATATCCATTCTCCTGAGTTGCGCGTTAACATCATCCGTGAATCCTATCCACTCGACAAATGTATCTATCAACAACTCACTGGCCAGTTTCCGGATTCTTCTCTTGTAGTTTTCCGTTTCAAAAGGTCCTACCAGTAGCAGCCTAATGGAATGCTCCCGGCTGACAATTGACGCTGCACGAATTAACATCTCCAAGCCCTTTCGTGGCCGAAAGAGAGCGACCACTCCGATGACCCACGGAACGATTGGTTTAGGGCGATTAGGAAGAATGCCTAATGTCGTAACGCCGTTCGGAACGACTGTTACCATGTTTCGGGAGAAGCCATGCCCCACGAAATGCTCAGCCAGACTGCGAGAGACGGTAATGAGTTGCCTAATACCGGAAATGCTCAAACGCTCGGAAAGCATGTTGACGACATTCCTCAATATCTGATCTGAGTCCCGTTGCGTGGGGCTGTGAACGTGATGCACCATAGGAACACCGGCAAGAAGGCTCGAAATCCGGCCTACCAACGCAGCTCTCGGCGTATGGGAATGAACGAGCTTCATGCCCCTGTCGCGAATGAATCGGCCAATATCCAACGCCTTTACGAAGTCAAATCTTGAACGCATGGGAAATGTATGCACAAGATCTTTGCTGCACCGGCATTTTCCGGGGAAGAGGTGCGGCTTTATACAAGCGAGATGTACCTCGAATCCGAGTTCGGGTAGTCGCTGGGCAAGAATATCCTGCACACGCTCTGCGCCGGAATACAATTCGCCGTTAATGATGTGCAAAATACGCATAAAAGATAAGACATTGCTATTTCGGTGGTTTTCAAGAGAAAATTGCGAATTGTATATCGACATCAGCTGCAGCTCAACATATTGAGGCATCAATTTAAACGGGATCGATAACAATCCAGATGACGGCAGCGGGCTTTATTGTCAACATTGATTTTTTGATTTGGAATTGAGAATTTAGGAAAATTCGAGTCCTGCCGATGGCATATGTTTTATCAAGCAAATTTATTTGACATAGTCGATTTTTCAGCAAATTCCGGCCGATTTTTTCGCATCGCTTTACCCAGAATCTTGTCAGAGAATTAGTAAAATAGTTAATTTGCTGCTACTGTGTCAAAGCGACTCAAATTTTAGGTAACTTGAGTTTCATACAGCTTAATAAAGGTTTGCGATCAATAGTTATCTTTACTGATTACTTCTTTTAAGAAGTAAAAAGCTACTAATTATGATGTATGTAACTATCCTCTTTCACGTTACATTTCATAAAGAAGGGCCCTCGCTCATAAGTACCACAAACCGTAAAAAGCTTAAAGGAAAAATTGAAAATTATCTGAACAATTGCCTTCATAATTTCGAATCCAAAATAAATGGCGTATTTTCGAGATTAAATCTTAAAACATGGTTATGCAAAGCCAATATATCCTGAATGGATTATTTAAGTCAAAATAGCTAATTGAAAAACAAGGCAATTATGACTTTGTTAAGTCCTACAAATACACTAGGTATCTTTGATTTTATCCAATCGAGATGTTAGCAGTTCAAGTTGTTTAAGTCTCACAAAAAATTGGTCGTAGTTTACAACGTAATCTGCAACACTTTTTTGAGATTGCTTGTGTAGGCGACGTTTAGTATGATCGTCATCCGCTTAATCGCATTCTAAAAATCGCAGAGTCCTGGCAGTAACGGTATTCTGATTTTCAAGAAAATCTTCATATTCGATTTTCACGTAAGGGTTGGCGCTTGCCAGACTGCTTAAGCGACAATCAATCCAATCCTTCGAATGTAAACGGGCGACCGCTTCCCCTACGTGAATTCGTACCTTAATGCCGTTTGGATAGGCCTTTCCTGAATAAAGGTTCGTTTTCTTACCAACATAAAGCGACTTTAGCCAATCAAGTCCTTGGCGACGTGCGATATGGATAACATGAATTTCAGGTCTGTTTATGAGCCACTTCAAATGATCTTCAAATCGATCCCGCCAAAGGGCAGTGGAAAAACGTGGGTGAATCACCCACTTGTTTGACGAACTGAAAAGTCTACGAATACCTATCCATGCTTTTTGCTCGTTAAATGTATTGTTCATATGGTTTAGATGTTTTTGAGGGAGTATGGAAAAATCTCCACTGAGTGCTAGTTATGCAATTTTTAGTTTTTTCAACAAGGATACTTGGCGAGTCCATTCCCAGCCACATGCCACCTTTGGATGAAGACCAATCGACTCAGCAAGAGCGCTAATACCCGTTCTTCCTGTTCCTACAATGATGAAATTTTTCATCTATTGCTCCTTTTGAAAAGATGCACAGTAGATTTCAATAATCAAACAGGAGTTTCAAGGATAAACCAATGAAAATATTGTAACCCATAGATTTATAGTTTCTTTCGACCTTTTTTGCGTAAGACCTTTCTTTTATCTCTACTATTTCAGTTCTAATTCCAATAAAAATATACAATTTCTGCATTTGTGCTTGACACTACTATATAGTGGATGCATAGCTCATTTCCATATCAAAAAAAAGGAAGACCCTACTTATACGTTCCGGAAATCGCTCGTGTCGATGGAAAACCAAAGGTGGTATCGCAAGTCTATATTGGATCACCCGCTAAAGTGCTTTCTTTTGCAACCGGTCAATAGAAAGGACCCTTCAATCTTAAGGTAGAAGAATTTGGCGCCTTGTGGCTGGCGAAACACATAATCCAGGATATCGATCTGTGTGCGATTGTTCACGCTGTGATTACACGATGTGATCGAGAAAAAGGACCGACGATCGATGAGCATTTTCATAATTGTATATGGAATCGAATGATAGAGGCCGTCAGCAAAAATAATTTAACCAAGTAGTACAAGCGCACTGCCATTCAGCATATTCGTCCCGTTGATGTCAACGAACTGACCAGCAAACGTTATTGGGATAATTGGAATCGCCTCAGCGAAACGTCTCTTAAAAAAGATTGCACAAGGATTTTTTGCGCGACTGTGGCAGCTTGAGTCTCCAAGCGCTGATTGTTTTTTGTTCGACACAACAAATTACTACACTTTTATGGCCAGCAACAAGCCATCAGAGCTGGCCCTTCGGGGCAAAAATAAGGCCGCTCGTCATCATTTGCGCCAAATTTGTCTTTGGCTTTTGGTGGCCCGCGACTCCAGACTTCCATTGTATAATACGGTTTATCCTCGTAATGTCCATGGCAGTAAGCAATTTGAAAAAATAATGAATGAAATGTTTGTCATCTTATGCGGCCTACACAATACCAAAGAACGTCTGACCGTGGTCATCGACAAAGGCATGAATTAAGAAGACAACTTTGCCTTGTTTGATGAACACGCAGGATCCACTTTGTCACCACTTACACAACCTATTTTGCCCAGTAGCTTGCAGCCAAACCAATTGAACGATTTGAGCCCGTTGATATCGCCAAAAACCGGCGCCTGGCTGAAGAGCTCTTACTCGATTATCGAACCAGTGCTGAGTATAGGGGCAAACAGCGCGCCGTGGTGGTGACGTACAATCCTACCACCGACAGAAAGAAACTATATACCTTGTAAAGCAAATTGGAGACGGTCCGCCAAGAGTTGCTTGCCATGCAAGCGAAAGAAAAAACGCAAGCAGCACACCTGCGTAAAGCCGATGTTATCCAATAAAGCTATTTACGCCTCTGGGAACGCTTGCATGTCTCATCGCAACTATTTATTGTCGAATTTGAGCAATCCGATGATGGTCTGTCAATGAGTTTTCGAAAAGATCCCTAACAAGTGACCAAAACACAAGCGATTTTCGGTAAAAATGTCATCATTACTGATAATATCAACTGGCAAACTTAGGAGATTGTGAAAGCCAGTCTTGATCGTTGGCAGGTGGAAAGCCGTTCCCAGCTTAGCAATGACGGTGAACTGCTAGCTGCCAGGCCAATCAGACACTGGACGGATAGCAAAATAAGATGCCATCTTTTTTCATGTCTGGTTTCCTTGACTTATCTGCGCAGATTGGAGCTAACTCTTTCTGCAGCGGGCATCAAGCGCACGGATGAAGATGCAATGGATGATATGCGCCACATTCACTCTGTGCAGGCTCTAAGAAAGGGAAGCCAAAAATTAAATCGTCGCCTTGAAGCTTCCAGTAAGACCTAAGCTGAAGTCCTATCTTGTTTTTGATACAATGTTGATGAGGGCGGGGTCTTATGTATCATTAAGCGCTAAAGCTCTGCCAATAGCGCGTTAGGGAAGATTGTCGCGATTTATCTCTGAAACTTCAATCCAATTTATTGCATCCAAGATGCGGCACGCGGTATTATTCTGAGACCAATATGAAAATAATCCGATAGAAATACGGAAAGAAAGAGCAGGTACACCAATTTATTCAAAGTATAGCGCACAGATCTAACAATTACAATTCGACCAAGGGAATGAGTTAATTTAATCGAGCCTATGTGTGCGTCTTTGGGTACTTTCGAAGAAAGACGTTAAAAGGGCTTATCTCAACAAAAAATGTTAAGATTTTAATATTTCAATCAAATGGGTAACATTTTTTTCAGAATGCTTCTCGAAAGCATATGCCTGCGCTTTTTCTCCTATTTCATTTCTCAAGGTATGATTTTTTGCCAACCAGACAACACTTTCCAACATACCTCTGTAGGTACCTGAATAAAAGCCTACGGTATGACGATCGAAAACCCCGTCAGGATTGCAGTGCAAACTCACTACTGGCACTTTTCTCATCCATGCTTGAATAAAAGTGTTAGCAAATCCTTCGTAAAGACTTGTGCTTACGAATATATGAGCCCTCGCTAAAATTGAATTCACCTCCTCAATTGAACATGGGCCAAGATATGAGAGGTTTTCTATTTCATTTATCTGATTCTCAAGAGAAGACTGCCAATTGGGGGCCCAATGAGCGGGAGAACCAATCATAATACACTCCACCTTTTCTCCAATATTTATTAAGTCCTTTGCGAGTTTGATAAAACATTCTGGCTGCTTTAAACGTTTGAAATTTGCGATCCAGATTATCTTCACCGGTTTAGTTTTCTTCATACTTTCCAGAGGTAAGGGGTGAAAGTTACGGATGATCGCCGTGGGTGTTCTCCCATAATGCGTTTTAAGATATTCTGCTTGCTGATTAGTTTGTGCTACAATGCGATGACAATGCATTATCCCATACTCTAGTATTTTCTTATCAATGCGACGAAAAATACTTCTTAAGTAACTTTGTTCCTGAAAAGGCAATACGTCATTATCGGATGCTATATGCCAAATCATCTTGCAATTATTTTGCTGAGTGTAGTGGGCCGCTATTCCGGTGTAAGCGCAACCGACGCGTTGGTAGATGACATCTGGATTAATTTCTCGAAGTAACCGAATAAGTCTGAAGTAATCGAAAAAAAATCCGTAACGACTTATGCCTTTTGCGCCAGATATTCTAATAATTTTGAACTCTTCCGGCCTAAAACTAAGATCTTGACGTCTAGTTAAATAGTAGATATCAAATTGGCTCATTGGCACTAAAATGTCGATAAGGCATTTTGCCTGGTACTGTGATCCCCCCATCCGCGCGGACCAGTGTGTTGGAATAATAACGCATAGTTTTTTTTTGTCTATCATTTTGGCTAATTTTAACTAAGTTGATTTTTTCTATATTATGTCACAAACTTGTAATAGGGTCTTTTCGACTAAATCTGCTATCCTTTCGTAACTTCTGTATTCCTCGACATATTTTCTTCCCATAGTCCCCATTTTTTTGGTATCGTCGGGGTGTATTAATAAATAATGAATAGCTTCAGCAAATGCATTCTCTTCGTAAGGAACACAGATCCCTCCTTTGCTTTCAGAAATCACAGTACTTTGCTCAGGATGGTCATTGGCAACTACCGCTTTGCCCATGGCCATGTATTCGATAAGTTTCGTGGGGGATGTAGAGTTTAGAATTGGTGTTGGATAAAATGGCGAGACACAAACATCAGCGGTCTTTGCGTATTGCCATGCCTCTTGTTGAGGAAGGAATCCGGTTATGAAAACAGAATGCTCGATTCCAAGTCTTTGTGCTTCTTCTTTTATAATTTTCTCGTCTGAAGGGTCTTCACCACTTCCTACAAGAAAAAGCTTGACATTGTTCATCTTTCTTAACAACTTACCAAAGATTCTGATGAGAAAGTCTATCTTACGCACCTTTACTAAAGTTCCCAGATAAAGCACTTTTTTTTCTCTGTCCGGTTTGTTTTGCTGGGTATTGTATTCAAAATATGGGATCTCTTGAATTGAAACCCCCATTGGCACCGGAGTCATTTTTTCCTTTGAAATACCCTTTGCTGCGATATCTCTTTTCATCTGCTCGCTTTGGGTAAAAATATGATCAGAAAAAGGTAGTATGATTCGATATAATATAATTTTCAAAAAATGGCCTCTTAACCAATAAATTAGCGGATATCTGGCTGTGCCCTCTTGAAATTCGTATACGTAGTGTTCAGGAAAAGGATAAGAAAGCCAAAAAATGAATTTTGTTTTATATATTTTGGAGGCGACAATTGCCATTATTGCTGAAATGAATTTATCTTTAATTAAAATGAAACTATATTTGCTCATCTTTGACATACCAAACAATTTGAAGTCATGAAATATACTGTAAAAATGTTTTCTTAACCGATTTACTCTTGATGTTCCATTATCAGTAGGTCCAACCCAGATTTTGCTGCCTGACCATTCTGTTTGATAGGAGCGCTGAAGATTCTCATCGGATTGAAGCAACCAGTCAATAATGTGCCCGCGTTCCACCATTTTCTTTCCAAAAAGAATTGCGACATCCACACGGAAAGGCGGGAATTTGTCAGAAGATATGAATAAAAATTTTACTTTCTTTTTTGGCTGAACTGTCAACGGATCTTCCAAATTTGCTAAATCATTATAAATATCTATAAAATTCAATTTATTACATATAACTTGTTAGTTTTTTAGCTTCATAGTATATTGGTAGACAGATCTTTTCGATCAGAGCATACTCTTTTTTCGATATTAAGTTGGATTTTTTGAGGCTTCTAGTATGTATCATTTCCGCGTATTTTGGTTTATAAGGCATGTCAACGAATTTATATATTAGTGGAAGAATATCATCCTTTTTATTCACAACGCTATTGTATTCTACTACCATAATAGTCTCTCGTTTCAGCACGCTTGCGAGGTCAAATAATTGAGAGACTTTTCCGTTATAAGCAAGGCATGCCCGTTTTAACCTTCTAATACCCGAAACGCCAACCCAGTAGTAAAATCGCTTTTCTTTTTCATTTAGTAAATGGATACTGCATGATTCAAAGAGCTCATTAAGGGCAAAATTTTTCCAGTTATTTAGCATCGAATAGACGACCGAAAAAGGATTACGCAAAACCCAGATAATTTTGTGTCCATTTACGTGGTCAAAATATTCATGCACGCATTCGTTTAAATAAGTTGTTTGAAAACAGTATCTTCCTCGCTGATTATGTGGCACGAATCCTGACAAAATAAGGGCCGCGTCCAACTCATCATCCCTGCCAAAGCGATAATTAGCCATTCCATCACTCTGAGAAATGAGCTTAGCGATCATTGTTGTTCCCGAACGCTGGCAACCAGTAACCAGGATGGAGTCTGGATAATTGTCTAACTTAGTCAGAAGCTCGTATCCGCGAGACCTGACTTCACGGGAAAATTTTTTCCAGGTCGTAATCCGGCACCGTGGAGACTTCATAGTTATGATACGGTTGGCGTTTCTTAGAAGTATAGACAACAAGAAATCCAGCAGTTAGCGAAAATTGGACTTTTTATATTGCAGTGATTTACCTCTGAATCTAATCATGGATAGCGGGGTGATCACGTGTGGCGGTTGAAAAGGCTCAATTATCTAAAACTACGTTACCAATTTTTCGTTTCTCTAATATTATCGGAGAGGAAAGAGCATAATCTTTAAACATATCCCAATATTCTGTTAAGATCTCCAGCTTTTCTCTCAAAAAAAGCAAGGTCTTTCTCGGACAAATTATCGCTCCATTTATTATCTGCCCTAATCTCAGAAGAACTAGAGAATCGCATATTATTGCCGTTGGTAATGTGGTGAACGTGATTAGTGAAATTCAGCATATCGCTTTCAAATTCAACATCCAGAAACGCACAGATACGTTTGACCTGAGCAGTTGGATCATTCACGATCTGTTCGTATTTTATACGAAAGAGGTGATTCTCAGCGACATAATATTTAAGTAGAGGGATTGCTCTTTGATAATGGTTCTTCCAACTATTGATGCTCTTATTCCGAGAAAAATTTCTTTTAATGTACGAGTATAAGACTCCTTTCCCATTTCTATAAAGAAGTAAAATTCTAGTATTTTCAGGATATTTATTGTATAAGCCTATTGCCTCTTGATAAGATTTGGAGGAATCAACGACCATTTGACATTGCAATACCTTTCTGACTGCTTCATATACAAGAACAGTGTTTTCTAAACTGACATAAATTGGACTAATAAAAGGTTTCAAAAAACTCAACTGATACTTAAGCTCAAGATACCGCAACCCTCTAAAAATTATCCTTTTTAGTTTATAACGAATAGTAGTATGCAGATTGTCTGTTATAATCTGTGGGTTATAGAAACCCATATTAAGTGCATAAGGGTTGCTAACAATATCGATATTTAGCTTATCACTAAGAATATCTACAACTTTTCTCCAAACAACGCAAGATAGTACGGGTACACCACATGTACACTGAGTATTAAGAGATATATTCTTGGAAAGTTGTATTATTTCGCCAAGTGACTCAATTTTTGAATGAGAACCAAGTATCATGTCTAGTAATGTTGATCCTGAGTGACCCGCAGAACAAATATATATATAATTGATGTGATTATTCATATAATGTCCATTCGGAACTCTAAAATGAAGTGTGTCTTCAAGTCAACCGACTTATTCCTGAGGCGGCTAGCATTTCACAAGACTTTAATCTAATGAGTCTCTATATGGAAATTTTTAAATTTCCAAGAGAATTTGAAAAGATGCAGACTGCATACGGGCAATTCATAACAGCTCCTCAATCTAGACATTTTACAATACACTTCTTCTATGTGCTTCGTTCACTGGCTTCATCATATACAGCCAAATACTGACGGGCGATTTCACTCCATCGATACTTTTTTGCAAAAGCCTTGGCTTTTTCACCCATAACTGTTCGCGATTCGTCACTGGTTAACATCCGTAAGACTCCTTCACCCAATTGGACAGGATTGTCAGGTGGAATTAAAAAGCCGTTTTTGCCATTTTGGATTATGTCACGATTACCTGAAATATTTGTTGCAACAATGGGAAGTCCGGCGGCCATAGCCTCAAATACGGCAAGGGAGAGGCCTTCGGCGCCTTCGTTCAAACCTGCGGAAACGTATAATTCGCTGCTGCGATAGATGGCAGCCAACATATCTGGTTTGCTGTGGTCCTGAGAGGCACCGTTTTCGGAAATGATTGCAGGGAAATCTATTGGACCGGTGAGCTTAACCTTACCATCTAAGCCGAGATCTCGTATTAAAGGTTCCAGTTCACCGGAATTCCTTCCAACGATAATAAGCCTTGCGCGAGGTTCGGATTTTAGAATGAGCGGCATGGCACGGATCAATACCTCATGACCCTTGCGTGGATGATAATTGCCAACCGTCACGATCAGCTGTGAATCTTCTTGAAATTGCAACCACCTCCGAACATCCGATGCAATTGGCCGCTGAAACCTTTCCAAGTCTACGCCGTTCGGGATTTTTCGGATTTTGTCTCGTGGTGCCCCGGCATCCAGCAAAGATGCCTCTACGCTAGCGCTTATAGCAGTCATTAATTCAGCCTTTTGTAACGCCCAGTCTATTTTTGGTTTTTGAATCGGATCGAGTCTCAGCCCGTGCTCGATCTCCGGGATGACATGGATGTCTGCCCCATGGGGGGTAATAACCAACGGAAAATTTCGTATGGATTTTAAACGAGCGGCTGTATATCCTGTGGGGGTCGTGTTATGAGCATGGATGACGTCACAACCCCAAAAAGTGGTATCAAGCAGCAACTGGGTGAAACCTACCTGGTCTTTGAACAATCCCCTTAAAGTTGGCCATCTGTGAACGGGGTATTCAAAACGTGTCTTGCGCTGAGACCACCACCCGGCAGGTCCTAATACCCGAACCTTATGCCCCAAAGTCTTGAGTGCACGTGCAAGATGATGGACTACGATCTCGCGTCCACCGATTGAAGGCAAGAAACTGTTAACATAAAGAACAATATTCATCTGGTCTTCGAATTTTCTCAATGAAAAGAAAGCTTTCAGGCGCTAACTTGTTCATAAATCTCTTGAGTTTTGGAGGCAACTCTCTGCCAGCTGAAGTCGAGTGAACGGGCCCGACTTGCAATAGCCATTTTCTCACGGAGGCCTATGTTCTCGTGCAGCCTTCTGACGGCCTCAGCAATGGCATGCGGGTCAGATTTGGGCGTCAATAGGGCACACGTGTGGTTAACATAGTCACGCACGCCCGGTAGATCTGTAGAGACAATGGGAAGACCGCAGGCCATGGCTTCCAGCAGGCTGTTGTTGGCGGTACCGTCCAAAATAGGAAGAGCGAGGGCATCTACATCCTGATAAAGACTTAAAAGCTTCTCATCAGTTATGCTTGAAAATAATTCAACGTTGTTTAAGTCCTGAAAGTAATGATGGAACTTTGAGGATGTCACGACCGCGAAACGAAAGGAATTCCCACCAACTTCCAGCAGACGAGCCGTTTCTGCCATGGTTTCAAAATCACGGAGGTGAGATCCAACAAACAGACTGCAGAACACATTGGCCGAATTTGCCTTTTTCTTTTTGGGTCTGAAGTAATCGACGTCAACCCCATGGGGAACATAAAAGACTCGTTCAGGACCGATCAGCTCAGAAAAGAAATCCAATTGACAAGTCGAAACAACGATAACAGCATCGAGCCGAGCAATATGATTCTGGTCACGCACAACTTTGCGAAACTTTTGTGGTGGTACATGATATGTGCAGACGACAATATTTCGATCGTACAGCAACTTCAGTAATCCCAAATGACGGTAAGTATTCTCACCGTATAGGAAATGAAAGATTTGCGGACCTTTTCGAAACCATTTCTGAGCCGCTGAAATTTCGCTGTAAAGGGAATCGCGGTGGTACCACATTGACCCTGAGTGATTGATAAAAGATCGAAGCGTCCTGCAAAGAGCCCTCTTTCCGAATGTCCACCGGGAAACCGGGGCGATCCTGCGAGCTTCCAGGAAGTCAGCCAGACGATCATAACCCGAAGGCCCTGCATGATGGCTCATGCGCTTGAGAATCAAATTGACTTGAAAGGCTTTCCTGCCGAACATAATGAATTAAATACTGAGATAAAATACAGGAACCGGGAGCACCACGTTTCTTCTTGTTACCTTTTAATAAAGAGCACTCCATGTATTTAATTTACCTGCTTCTGTAATGTCCGAACAAAATTGGAAGCGGCTTGTTTTATGCCAACCTTCACATCCCGTTTCAAACGCCAATCGTTGGCTTTCAGCCATCTCACAAGATGCATATAGCAAGCCACACGCTGCCTCACTGGGAGTTTGACGCGATGCAGGCACTTGATATATTCCAGAAAAATCCTCCAGTAAGCATATTCAATTTTCCCCCGTTTTTTAGGATCAAACCACTCTGCGCGTGAAGCGGGCCATGGGATTTTTCTTATAGACCGTTCACGATGGTCCCTTGAGGAGAACAGGTATTCCGGAATACGATAAAAACGACCGAGGAGGCCCAATGCGACCAAGGTATTTCTATCGGAAGACGTGTAGGCTGCGATGAGCGGCGTTTGTTTCAGGGCGTTGATCCGGATTAGACCAAAGACGTCAAAGCACCAATGGCTGCTCCCGATAAGATCCGCGAAGCGAAGATGCGCTTCATGTGAATCAATGTTGTGCAATTTGCTGTCATAAGTGCTTAGAAACTTTCCATTCTCATCAATAACCTTTACCTCCGACTGGCACACGACCACCGAAGGATTTTCATCTAATATCCGGATGCACTTGGAAAGTAAATCAGGCGCACATAGATCATCATCGGCGGCCCACTTAAAGTATTCCCCTGAAGCAAGCTCGACAGTCCTGTTGAAATTAGCCGCAGCGCCAAGATTGTGTGAATTTCGACAGTAACGGATCCGTTTATCGCGACTCGCGAAGCTTCTACAGATCGCTTCGGTTCGGTCGGTAGAGGCATTGTCTGAAATGATGAGTTCGAAATCCTCAAACGTTTGGGCCAGTAACGACTCTATTGCCTCTTCAATGAATCGTTCCCCGTTATACACGGGCAGGCCAATACTGACACGAGGTTTTTTATTGTTCATATCCTAAGCTTTTTCGATCTACTGGACTAGGCCGGCCAAGAATAGTGGCCTGGAATCGAAAGTGAAGCAGTGTCTGGCTCAAGACAGAGATCTGTCTTCTGTCTCAGGCAGTTTCATTAAGAAGTCCGGTTTTTCTGTATCATTTACCCATTGGGCAAAAGCCCTTAGGTCTGGTGCGCTATGCCAGTCCTTTTTGTTTCTAATATTAATCTGTCCCTCACTGAAGCCTATCCGGCTGTCTCTCCCGTGGTCCTGAGGGTATTGATACTTCAGGGTTGCTGTTGTCAGCGGAAGGGGCCTCAGCAGGAAGATGCTATAGGCAAAACGCTCGGCCAATTCCTGTTGTTCAGGGGAAAGTCTTGGAATATTTTGAATGCGAGCAACCCTTTCCAAATATTGCTCGCGAGAATCAGAGTCGATCGTAAAACCTTTACGATCATATCGTCCCGTACCGGCAGTCAGAACGGGAATTCCTAGCCTTGACGCCTCGATGCCTATTGTACCTCGCACAGTCAGACACCAGTCCATAAGTTCAAATAGGGAGAGTGTGCTAATGTCGCTCTCGGCCGGCAGCATGAAAATATGAGGTGGTAGTTCACCAATATGTTGGCGAAGGGCTGTTAATTCCGCTGGCTCGGTTTGGAAGCGTTCCCGCAAACTTTTCCCGACGTGGGCAGGATGTATTTTGATAACCCAGTTTACCTGATCGTTGGAACAGGCCGCCCGAACCGTTTCTACGAGCCACTCCTCATAATCGCGGAAAAGGCATTTTCCATAGAATAACGATGCATCCCACAGGACATGGGGAAATATGAAAGCGGTTTTTTTCATGGGTTCGAGGCCGAGCAGCCTTCGAATCTGGTCGACATCCCTGAGATGCTTATTGAATTGGGTTCCGCATACACTGTACCAATCACCACTCGTATAGCTATTGCAAAGTTCGCGGTGAAGTTCTTCAAGAAGAGCAGCTGTCCACTTCATGTTACGAACTAATTGCCAGGATTCCCGTGATAACGAAGATGTATGATGTTCCCTGTTCCCGAGAGTATAGCGCTTGAGCATCAGTGTGCTGTTTTTGTGAGCGAGATCGTACGCGATAGCATCAATGCCATTTGCCAAACAATGATCGAATAGTTCTCCTTTCGGTGTATATCCAATATCCACGAATACCGCTAGTTCTGGGCGGAATTTCCGAAGGATTCTTTGAGCAGCCTTCGCATATGCCATACCTGAAGCGACGTACTTTACAAGGATTTGGCGATCCCGAGGTGACTGCAAATTTAGAGATGCCAACTTTAATTGTCGAAGTGCTGTTGATATCGCAAACGTTCCAACTCGAGCACCGTCATATTCGAAAGCCATGAGCTCCTGGGTAGATCGAAATCGGCCAATTGCCGCCTCGGCGAGAGTAAAATCTGGGGGATCCGTAAATTCGCTCCAGAGATGGATCTCTTTGATGGCGGCCATTTTGTAATATTTCTCAAGAAGCCATCCTTCGCGTTCGATCAGCACAACGATTTTAAAACCGGCAAGCTCCAACGCTTTGATTAGGCCCAGCTCCAACTCAACCTCAGGAAAATGTACGCTACAAACCAAAGCGGTCTTTTTTTGACGACCTGCCCCGTTCAAACTATCTTGAAATAGATGTCCATACTGCCGCCTAAATTCCCGGAAACGGCGGTGATATGGGCGTCTATAGCGATAACGACTCACAGGCTTGGTTCGAAGGATCCACTGAGCCGTGGGCAGCAATCCTGTTTTTGCTAGGGCGAGCTTTAAAGTATCCCGTAACTTGTCCCCATAGAGTGCCATTGAATATTCTCTCCCATCCTGAATCGTTATCAATCCAACCGGACAGTCCGGGGTTGGAATTGAAAAGGTTAGACCGTTCCAGGCGCTTTTGAACTAAGTCAAATAAGAAATCCAAATTTTTCAATGTTCTAAACGGGTAAGAAAAAGGTGGTTATTCAAAGCCCAACGCGTCGCAGCTTTTTCATAACCGGTATCTCACTTTCATAAACTCGCTTTACCCCATCGCTCATGGCCTTCTCCACAGCGCGAATATCTTTAACAAGCCGAGTAAAGCCCTGAGGCTCAACTGAAGCGGCCTGATCGCTACCCCACATAGCTCGATCCAATGTGATGTGGCGTTCGATCATGGATGCAGATAAGGCCGCAGCCGCTACCGACGTGGCAAGGCCGACTTCATGTCCTGAATAACCGACAGGCACATCATAGCGTTCCCGAAGAGTCTGAATACCTTTCAGATTGAGCTCTTCCAATATTGATGGGTATGTGCTCGTGCAATGAAGTAGAATCAGATTCTCGGTACCCAATAATTCCACGGCATGATCAATTTGCTCCAGCGTGCTCATTCCAGTGGATAGAATAATAGGGCGTCCATAACGACGGTGATGAAGCAACAGGTTGTCGTCAGTTAGACAGCATGAAGCGATCTTGTAACAAGGCGGGTTGAACTTCTCTATAAAATCCACTGACGCTTCGTCCCAACACGAGGCATACCAAAGAATATTGTGCGACCGGCAATATCTGTCTATATGGTTATACTCTTCGAAGCCAAACTCCAGGCCGTGCTTTAAATCACCGTTCAACTTTCCAAACGGAGTCTCTCTCGGTTTGGCCAGTTCTTCCGGTGTATAAACCACCTCTACCGTTCTCTTTTGGAACTTGACGGCGTCGCACCCGGCCAAGAGGGCCGCAGAAATCAACTTGCGAGCGATGTCCATGTCTCCGTTGTGGTTTATGCCGGCCTCGGCTGCGACAAAACACGCCTCTCCCTCACCAACCCGGCGGTTGCCTATTTTGACTTTTCTTGCCATTTTCCAACCTCCTTTCGGGTGTGTAGTTTATGCCTTTGTTTATATTGTTTTCGGCGTAATCGCAGACGGGAAGAAGTGCAGAAATGTGACTTTGGAATACGATACGTCTCGAGTGAAGAGAAGTAAATAAATTTCAAGGTCCGCCAACCTCGCGGTCTATCGGGTCAAGTTACCTTCACATCTTGAAGTTCTTCTCCACCTTCTACCTCAGAACGCGATTTCCCCTCACCATGCCGTTCTCCCACCGTCTATAATCAAATTTGCACCTGTCATGAAAGATGAAGCGTCGGAGCATAGAAATAAGATGGCCCCTTTATACTCATCTTTTTTCGCCATCCGGCCCAATGGTATAAGATTGGACAGACGCTCAACAAAAAACGAATCATGGTTGTCATAAACACCAGCCGGAGACAGCGCATTGACCCGAATACCTTTTTTTGCCCAATAGGTAGCCAAGTACCTCGTGAAAGCGAGCAGGGCGGCCTTGCTCATAGAATATGCTACAGGTGTGTTGAAAGGTTTACCGGCGTATGTCATGCTTTTGTAGATGCGGTGATCGGGACTAATCAGAGCTACGTCTGAGGAGATATTGACAATCACGCCGCGCTTTTGAGATTCCATTACGCGGCCCACTGCCTGGGTAACGAGAAAGGCTCCCAGCAGATTTACTCTCAGAGCCAACTCAAAAAGACTTTCTTGGTACCCCTCGAATGGCGCGAAATAGTCATCAAAGCCGGATCCTCCCCCTTTTACTGTCAAGGCGGCATTGTTAATAAGGATATCTATCCTGCCATAATGTCCCACAACCTTTTCGACCAAGTCCTGCACCTGGTCTTTGACCGTAATGTCCGCTCCTATACCTAGCGCTTCGCCGGCATGTCTATTGCGGATGTGTTCTTCGACAGACTTACACTGCTCTTCCTGCAGATCAACTATCACCGGTATTCCACCCATTTCAGAGAGCGCCTCGGCATGCTTAACGCCCAGCATGCCGGCACCGCCTGTGATAATTGCCACGCGGCCTTCGAGGTTGAAAAGTTCACGAACGGAGCTGTTGGTGCTCATCGTCTCCCCCTCTTGTTTCAAACCGGATGACGCAGCAAGGAAAGGTGAGACATATCTGCCAGAGGTTCTCTTCTTGCCAGCCTTTTCAACGCTCTTTCGACTTCTGGAATACTTTCCGGGTAATCAAGTTCATAGATTGGATCCTGCACAACGAAGGGCAACACTTTGCTGCCGCACATTGAATTTTGCTGCAGAATGGCTCGAGGACGAATGATGTCTACATAGCCATTCTGCCAAAAGACCTCGGGGAGTATCTGGCGGGGCATGGAGTGCGCATCGGGTAGCCTTTCTACTCGTAGGAGGGGATCCAAATAGCCATTCTCCCCGATGCGCCACATTTTGTAAGGGGTTTGAATCGGCCAGGACACGGAACGCAATGAATCGGCCTCCGGATTCTGTAGCATTCGCCGTATGGCCTTTTCAATTAATTGAATCCGCCGCACCGGACCTGTTGGGCGCAAGTGTACGACTAACTCGGGACAATAGCCCTCATTTTCCTGGAGCCAGCTTATCGCATGCCGGAAAACATCAATATCCGGTGAGCTGTTTTGGGCGAATTCGGCCGGACGCATGAAAGGTATTTCTGCCCCATGCTGTTGAGCAACAGATGCAATTTTCTCATCATCGGTTGAGACGATTACACGGGTGATGTGGTCGGCCCGCTGAGCATGTTCAATGCTATAGGCAATACAAGGCCGACCTGCCAATTGGATCAGGTTCTTATAAGGGATGCCCATCGATCCACCGCGTGCCGGAATCAAAGCCAAGATTTCCGGCTGAATTGTTCCATTCTTCATAGTGATATCACCGTTCCTGTTTCGATAGATTGATGGGCTGCCATCGCCATATGCAGGCTTTGTGCACCGGCGTGTGCGGTAACAATCGGTGTTTCGAGGCCGCGAAGACAGGCTAGGAAGTGACTCAGCTCATCCAAAAAGAGCTGGTTGCGCTGGAAGCTTTTGAAAGGATGCGTCGCGACCTGACCGGTTTCGGGACCGACAACTTTCACAGTTGAAGCCGGAAGATCGACTACAATCTTTCCGCATTCGCCCACGATCTCATATTTACGGCTGGGTGGGCACTGAACGAAATCCTGTTGAATATGCACTGGGAGAGAGCGCCCTTCATACCGGCATTCGAGCAGGATGCTGGCAATATCCTCTACATCTATTTCAAAGCTGCTCCAATGACCACCTAAAGCAAAAAGATGACGAGGCATACCAAATAACCAGTAAACTAAATCTAACTCGTGAATCTGGGAGAGAATGACACCGCCTCCAAGGTCGCGCCGCGCAGGATAGGTCTGCCTGTAATCTTCATATGTGTGAAAACCCGGCAAAAATTCCCCACACTCGAGACGAGCTGCCAACAGCGAACCAATCACTTCCCTCTCAAGAAACTCCTTAACCAAGCGCAGGCAGGGATGAAAACGTAACTGATAACCCACCATCGTCACCAGCCTGCGCTGCTCAACCAGCTCCAACAGCCGCGCCACGTCGTCCAAACTGTGTGAAAGCGGCTTCTCGATAAAGAGATTGCACCCTGCTTCGGCTGCTGCCAGGGCAACTGGCATATGTAGGCTGCTCGGGTTCGTAACGAATACTGAATCAGGGCGTTGTGCGAGGGCTTTATCCAAATTAGATATAGTCTGAATGTCATAATAGCTCTCCAATTTTACATCCTGTCGAACATTCAACTGATCAGTCAGCACGTGACTCAAACCCCTTGTACGCCAAGCCATGATCTCAATGTCGGCGCCCAGAAGGCTGCGAAGGTTACGAACATGCCTCTGCCCAATACTCCCCAAGCCAACGATCAAAACTCTCATTCTTTCCTCTAATGAGTTCCTTCCCATCAAGTGATCTGCTTCAAAGCTTCGTTCCAATGGTCTTGCACAAACAACCGATGAGCAGCTGCAATCCTCATATAGTCAGCGCCAAAAGCGGTTTCTAGAATCAGCGGTCCTTGATATTTAACTTCCTGAAGCGCTAAAAAACACCGAGTAAGATCGACATCCCCCTGTCCCAGAAATACATTTGGGCCATTTAGCTTCCGATCCTTTATATGCAAACCATAGATGGCACTTCCCAATGCACGAATGTCGTGAGCTAGATCATAGCCTTTTGCAGTTGCGTTACCGATGTCGTAGTAAGCGCCTAAGAATGGATCACCAAACCTTTCGATCAAGGCGATAAAGGAATCAACCGGCAGTTCTGTTTCAAGAGACAGGCGGATTCCGCGTGCCCGGGCCACAGGCAGACATCCCCGCAACGCATTTTCTAAGCGATCTGCTTCCGCATTGCTACGAATCTCTGTATTTTCCAATACAGGTATTAAGATAACCTTGACACTGATTTGAGCGGCCTGATCGATTAGGCGTTTCAGAACGGCCTCATTTGCTGTCTGCTCTTTAGCAGAAACTCGGAACAAGGGGCGTGCCATAAAGTAGGTAGCACACACTGATTGTACCGTCACTCCGTAGAGCTGTATCAAATGCTTGATGCGTTTTATACCCTCATCCGTCCAGAGAGGGTTTTGCTCGTAATCCTCTGCATCGAATAGCCACTCAATGCAATCCAAACCCACGGCCTTCGCGTTTGGGAATTCCTGCTCCCACGATATCCACGGAAAACTCTGCAATCGGTTTGACTGCGGCGATGATATCCGGCCTTGCATAATACCAATTGGATTCATCCTGGCCTTTCGGACACCTATGGCTCGTTTTCCCCTCATTCCTCCGCAGCCAGCGCAGCCTCCACCGCCTCGCAGATGGCGTGGCAGACAGCAATATGACAGCTCTGAATAAAAGCCTCTGGTAAGGATGGCACACATCGGGCCAAATCACACAATGGACCCTCGCTACCTCCATCCTGTTCCGTCAGACCGCTGACACCTAATCCACGTTCCCGAGCGACGAGTGCGCCTCGCGTATCGCTAAAACTTTGTCTTTTGCTTCAGAAATTTGCAATTTGTCACATTTTTACTGAAATGGAAGAATGTAACTGGTTGGTAGCATTTCCTTGGATTGAGCCCCACTCGTAATTAAAACGCATATATCCTGCAACCCATTTATGAAGATAGGCAGGGTTGTCATGAGCAGACAGATAAGGTTGGATATTAAGTCTTGCAACCCCTCCAATGGTATCCTGGCGCTGACCATCGGCAAACATTTTTACGCCAAGTGAGTAATCTCCATGGCGAAGGTGATTGGGCTCCATATACACCCGAACCTCATAATTACCAGGATTCTTAGTTTCAAAAAATTCTTTTGAAGGCACCGTAAAAAGCTTCGTGGTTCCATCTACAGTATCGACGCTACAGCCGAACTGCAAAGTCTGAACTTGTTTCGTTAGTCGAAATCCTATTACAACCGTGATCGGTTCACCTTCTAAAAAGGTGCCAGACTGTTTGTTTCTTTCGTCCAATACCTGTACCCAATCTATTCTACCTTTATCGAGCGAAATACTGCTGTGCCGCTTAATCCCTGTTATATCATTCCAGCCCTCATTTGGGATGAAGTTGCTCAAACTTGTTACATATTCTTTTATTACCCTATCCGTCTTTCCTTCGGCAATAATACGGCCTTCTTCCAACCAAAGACAATTTTGAGTTAGATTTGAAATTGCATTCATATTGTGACTCACAAACAGTATGGTCCGGCCTTCTTTCACCACATCCCCCAACTTGCCCAGGCATTTCTTTTGGAATGCCAAATCCCCCACCGCAAGTACCTCGTCCACCAAAAGGATCTCCGGCTCCAGGTGGGCGGCCACCGAAAAAGCAAGTCGAACCTTCATTCCGCTTGAATAGCGCTTTACAGGCGTATCGATGAACCTTTCGATCCCGGAAAAATCCACGATTTCGTCGAATTTGCGGTCCACCTCTTTCTTGGTCATCCCAAGAACGGTACCATTGAGGTATACATTTTCCCTACCGGTAAGCTCCTGATGGAAGCCTGTGCCAACTTCTAAAAGGCTGGAAATCCTTCCATGGATTTCAGCAAGGCCTCCTGCTGGATGCGTAATTTTGCAAAGTATCTTGAGAAGAGTGGATTTGCCGGCACCATTCCTTCCAATAATTCCCAACACCTCGCCCTTTTTAACCTCAAAAGAAACATCCTTTAGGGCCCAGATGATGTCGAAAGAATTGTAGCCGGATTTAGAGCCGGCGTTAGGATTCATATCGTCAAAATTGTAGAGCGAACGGTACTTCCGATAATTTTTCATCGGACTTTTCATGAAGTCAAATATGGCACCGCCGATGCTATCGTGGACTTGCTCCTTAATTCCGATGCGATAGTACTTACTTATGTTTTCTGCTTTAATGGCTAATTCGTTAGAGCTCATATTGGTAATGCCCGTTGTTTTTTGTCAGATGTTTGTTGCCGAATCCGCCGGATTCTACCGATTGAATTGAGTGCAATTTCCTTTGACAGTGGTCCGTTGGTTGCGATTGTTGTGAGCATTAAGCCAGTCATCAATCGAAACAATCGAGCAAAATAGTTTTTTATACACAATCTGCTTTTTTTTCTGTCAAACGATATGCGAAACGATTTAAAAAGTCTGTACGCGCTATTTAATCAACTCCTTTTAATTTCCTTATCGAACAAACAACGGGCAACCCACAACAGACAACGGACGTTCCTCACTAAATTACATCCACAAATACGCGTTCCATGCGTTTGAAATAAGATGCGCCGGTGATAAAAAGAATGGCAGCGGTGATCATACCCGGAGCGACATAGAGCCACGGCACAGGGGTGCCTAGCAAACAGGCCCGATACCCCTCGATAACGCCTACAATCGGATTGAGAGAATAGATGATTCGATATGTTTCTGGCACCGATGATGCTGAATAGACGATGGGTGCCGAGTAGATCAGCATTCGAACAACGAAAGGCATTGCATGTTTTACATCGCGAAACCTGATCGCGAGCGCAGATAACCACATGCCGACACCCGCTGGAACGGATACCATCATGATAATGAGAGCCGGCAACAGCAGCAAGTTCCATGTCGGTGCAACACGGTAATAAAGAATGGCCCCCACAATTATTATTAGAGAAATCCCAAAATCGATCAATTTAGCAAGTATCGGCGTCATTGGAAATGCCAGTCTCGGGAAATATACCTTTCCAAGCATATGCTGGTCCTTGACCAGACTTTGGCTCGACTCCGTCATAGCCTGAGACATATACGTCCAGGGTATGATCGCAACCGTTGCAAATAGTATATATGGTATGCCATCGCTCGATACCCGAGCGATTTTCCCAAATACAATGGTAAAAATGACAATCTGTATAAGTGGTTGCAGTATGGCCCACAAGAAGCCTAAAATCGTCTGAGCATACAAAACCTTAATGTCACGCCATACGAGAAAATAAAAGAGGTCACGGTAATTACCCAATTCTTTGAAGTCCATAAGTTGCCAGCCGGAACTTGGCCTGATAATCGTGATCAAATCATCTACTTTCATACTATTCATCATTCGAGATGTCATGTTTAAGTCTGAAATCATCAAAATGTGGAGGTTAACAGCCAGAAGGTAACGTTTGGAACAATAAGCGAGGTTACAACTATATGCTCCTTATACAATTTGGCTTTAAAAATTGTATAAAGACCGAAGGGGATCAATAATGTGGATAGAAGCCCAAAGGAGAAGACAACGGCGACCAGGCCCTTTAAAGTTTTCTTAATATCATAGAAATAGCTCATAGGGTTTGATACCATGGACACTGGACCAGGAACGCTACTTTGAAAGGTGGTGATAAAATCAAACTCTTGTGGCTTTTATCCATTGCTCTTTATGGCGCAGGATAGGAAAGGAACGATTCCCCTCCAAATGACAGGAGATTAATGCTAATCCGTTATGAATCAATTTATCTTTGATAAAAATAATCTGGTCTGTGATTCTACTCTTATTGCCTTCACTGTCGAAACAGCCGAAACGATACATAGCCGTTTGTTTGAAGACGGCTATGGCGTTGAAATGCTGTTTCGACTGGCAAAAATAAATGCGGGATATTCAGAACTTGTAACATTGGCTGACAATTCCAATTATTTTGAGCATGTTTTCAGTGGATCAGGAACGAATCTAGATGGAAATTTATCCTGAGGATAATTTTTCAACTTGTGAATAGTGGAGATCCACTTTAGCGTCGTAATTCAGCAGATTTAAAAGAACCCTGACCCTTCCGTCACCTGAGAGCCGTTGTTCAAAGATGCCCATCAGATCTTTAAGGGGGCCGGATCGGATGATGATGCGGTCTTTGGCTCTGAAATGTAGAGCTTTTCGAACCACGCAATCACCATCTACGCGTTTTTTTATTTCCCCAATCACCTCTTTACTTAAAGGGGCAGGATTTCCGCCGAATCCGATTACCTTGGCCACCCCCCTCGACCAATTTACCAAGCGGTAACTTACCGTCGCATCGAAACGGGCGAAGATATAGTTGGGGAAGAAAGCTTTTATGATCCTTTTAGGTTTTCCGAATACCATTGATATGGCCTCCATCTTTGGAAAGAAAACCTCTATGGATTCTCGCTCGATATAAAGCGCTGCCAACTGTTCTTTTTTAGGTTTGGTTTGAATTACATACCAGTGAAACATGAATAGGCGCCCAAAGTGGTGGGACAAGTCGGATTAAGGCGAAATGAGCGTAAGCTACCGCCATTTCAGGCTTGTGAAGCCTGAACGAGATGGTGTGATCTTTTGTTTTGAGAAATGGTTTCGACTAACTTAAACATAAAGTAGAGATCAATATTAGGATGCGGCTAGGATTAGGAGGGATATTGAACGGTCGCGCCGAATCAAGTGCTTAGTCGCTTCGCTCAACAGGGTATGCTATCGCCACGAGATACCGTAGAACTTAGTTTTGATAGTCAATCTTCGAGAACATACATTGCAAATAACTATTTTCTATGAAAATGGATTCCTCACAGAGACCTTATCATTGTATAGTTATATCGACATATGTATTTGAATATTGAGCTGCAAAATCAGTACCATATGAATTCTTCATTTTGAATTCAAATTCATATACATTCTAAAATATATACATTCTAGAATCTTAGGTCTATTTCAATTTTGCCATCCTCTATTTTCTCATTAATTGGTATAACCTTTTTTTCATATTTATATGTAATTTAAGTAATAATATATGTAATTTGAGTAATAAAACTCCTAAGAAGGTTGCTGTGATGGTTCGGAGCTTTATTGCCTCGAAAGTGTAACGCACTGGTTATTTTGTTTTGCAATACCAGCGAGTCAAGCATCTGTGTTTGGTGTGTTTGGGAACGCTTGCGATTGTCTTGAAATTGATTTCAATCGTTTTGTACAGTCTCGTCCTTCTGAAGCTATACATTCCCATGGCCGTTTCCATTGCCGCCGGCATTGCCTTTGCAACGATCTTAACCCTGGTGCTGGTTCCCAGCCTGAGGGCGCTGCTCAGCGATGCCCGTCTTCTGGTCCATCGGGTGAAATACGGCTATTGGCCAAAACGGGTGGACGTGGAACCGGCACGCAACCGGCATCTGGAACCCCTGGCAGATGAATCTGCACTGGAAACAAGGTGGTCTGCAGACCGGTTCAAATCGGAGTCGGACCAAGGCAGAACGCCGCCAACTACAGCACGAGCTTAAAAACAGGACTATTTTTAGCATACAATCTAAATTGTCAAGCGTTCACCGTGGTCAGACCCCAGTTTTATTTGAGGCAACGATGGAAACCGGGGAAATCCTTATGCCGGTGTCGGCTTCTTATTGCCAACTGTAATATATACACATTTAAAGAAGACACTTTTGTCCATCATGCCATCAGAGGCGGATGGTGGAATTCGGCGAATGGCTGTGTGAGGAGGTGCTAAAACAGGTGCCACACCTGCAGTGGATTTTCAGTATTCCCAAACGGTTACGAATCTATTTTTTGTAACGTCTAAAACCTTCGAGGCACTGGATTGGCCCCGCCAAAGGACGGCGGGATGCCCCGCAAACGGGATGCAAGCACAAGCACTGGCACAATTGACAACCCGCATTCCCAATAAGGGCGAACAGATGATTCGCAACTATGGATTTTACTCCAATAAATCGCGTGGATTGGATTCAGACGGATCTTGAACCACGATCGCCTGCTCAGGTGGATCTGGGCGACACGGAATACGGTATTTCCAAAGCGGTGCAACGCAAGCTAGCCGGATTGCGCACCGATCTTGATAAGTTATCGCATCCGAGGGAGAAAATGCCTTCTGGTATTCGGATAATATGCGTGCATCAATATTTAAGATAAGCTCACCGGCAGATACCACCCGAAAAATTCCTCCTTTCTAGTAATTTGTCGCCCTTTTCAATATTTGTTCTGCACGAAGGTCCCGTTTACTTTTTTGGTGCCTTAGCGCATGGCGGTGGTGACGGTCTGGATGACTTCTTCCTCTAGTTTCTGAAGGCGGTTTAGGATGCTCCGATAACTGTCTTGCGACGTGTATTGGGGAGGGCAAATACTACTTGACACGACTGAAAACCCATGTTACCTGAAAGGCCTGCACATAAAAAATCCAAGCATGCCAATATCGTATCGATTGGTGAGCAGAGCACGGTTATTAAGGTGATGTCCGGAACCGCCTCGGATGGCTTTCCCTTGGGTGTTATTGTAATTGAAAACCCCGTATTTCAAGGAGGCCTGTCATGACCTACTTCCGCCTATCGGCTGTACTCATCGCATTCGCCTTACTCTTTGCCAGCTCCGCATCAAACGCCGCCGTTGTCACCTACACCAACCACGACACCTTCGTGGCCGCCTTGCCCGGCCCTGCCAATACACTGACTTTCGACAGTCTTGCTGCAGGCACAACCATTGTGGACGGCGGCACCGCCGGCGGTATTACCTTCAACTATGATTTCAGTGGTGTCCAGATGCAGGTCAGGGATTTCCAACCCACTTCGCCGCCAAATTCCCTCGGCACCGACGTCGGCCTGTTCCAGGAGGGAGATGATTTCAACCTCTCGTTTGGCCCGGTTAATGCTATCGGGATGTTTTTCGTTACCCAGACGGGTGTTCTCCCAGCCGATTCCGTTATGCTCGCCGCCGGTGGCGGCTCGGTCGGCCTTTCGCCGTTTGACCTGGGGTTCACGCCCGCAGGAGATTGGTTTTACTTTCTCGGCATCATCGATGACATGAGCCCCTTTACAGCGGCCAGCATAACGACCCCCGTCTTTGACTCATTTTTTTCGTACACGGTGGACGACATCACAACCGCCGCTGTTCCCCTGCCCGCTGCTGCCTGGCTGTTCGGCTCGGGGATTGTCCTTCTTTTCGGCTTGCTGGCAAAGCAGCGTAGAAATTTTTCTGCGTAGAAAAATAGCCTCCGGAAATTCGATCTAAGAATTTCCCTCACAGTTCAAAGTATACTCTACAACTCTGAATGTGTGATTTATCAGAGCGGAGTAAATAGTAAAGCTTGCTCTAATTTTGAACTGCGAGAAGGGCAGACGTCCTTTGGTGAAGCAAGCAATTTAGATTAAGGAAACACAATTTTATGGGATCAACGGCCACTACCCTTAAACAACCAGTTTTTACATGAAAATTGATCGATTAAGACCGAAATACTGGTATTTTTAGACCTGATTTCTAAATTTTTCAATATGTTATTGTGGGCGACCCCAGGGCCCGAACTATATAACTTTCCCGATAAGAAAAGGTGATTTGAAAAATGATGACTATAGAAATTAAAAAGAAATTTAAGGTTGCTGTCGGTGCTATTATTAATTTGGCAATAATTCTGTCGATTTGTACTCCAGCAGTGTACGCATACATCGTACAGGGCCCAGATGGAGTTGGGGAAACCTGGGCTTATGCCCGATTAGATGGCGGTAATGACTTTGAACAAGATACAGATCTTTATACATACACTTTTTCTTTCGAGTCGAGCTATGGCGTACCACCCGAACAAACAGGTCCCTTCCAGGTCCATTTAGATTGGGGATGGTTTCTATCAGCTCAAAAGCAATATTCGACTACTCCTGGCAATCCTAGAGCTTTCGGTGATGCTACGCTCTATTATGATGGAATCAGTGGGCGAGTCTATCTCTTCACATGGGAAACGATGAAGGATTGGGCCAATTTGACTTATGATCCCGACATTAGTCCGGGGACAGTCGACCATTCCTATGTATTTGAAGCCCATACCGGTATTACCTATTCAATGGAACTATACCTATATGCTGAGACTACCTCGGGTTCGTATGGATGGGTGGAAGCTCAATCAAAGCTTGTCCACCCCCTTGGGGTAACAGTATTTGATGATGAACCAAACCCCATCCCTATCCCTGGCGCAGCCTGGCTTTTTGGCTCGGGCTTAATCGGTCTGGTGGGCTTAAGAAGGAAATTTAGATAAACCGTACCTGTATCACCATCTCGGTTATCAAAGACAAGGTCAAACGGCTCCGCCTATTCATTTTGTATCCTATGAAGGAAAAAAACGGTCAGATTTTCTCCCATAGTTTTATCGACAGTTGCTATTATTCCACAATAGCGATTTGCGGAATTCAACCCTATTCCAACAATTCAATTCTTTCTCTCTACTTAGCAATCTGCCTCTCTACTTAGCAATCTGCGACATTAGAAGATCTGGTATTTCCTGTTAGCCCTGGCATTTCATCGCATTTTGCAGAATGCGGCTTACATTGAGAGCCTGTTTCTATATTTCCCCTAAGGTTCAATCTTTCATCAAATAAAAATCCCTGACCGGCAATTCCGATCATTGTCAGATTCGGTATTTTTTGATACCAAATTACATTGTCTTTTAATAGTTTGCCTATCGCTATTTTGTTTAGGGTAACTAAAATAGTATCTTTGTGGAATCTATTGTCCAGCAGTAATAGGCAACCCGCGTGCCATTGAGAAAAGTGATAAAATGGCAGATAAAACACAGGTCTCGGTGCTCAGAAATGGGGACGATGCCTGGAACCAGTCGCGAACGAAGAATCCAGATGCCCAGCCAGATTTTGAAAAGGCCGACTTTGAAGATGCGAATCTCGTTGGCACAAACCTTAGTGGATCGATACTTCGACGAACACGTTTCGTTCGAGCCGATTTGAACAATGCCAGGCTGAGCGAGGCTAATGGAGAATTCGGGGACTTCCGTTGGGCCGACCTCAGAAAAGCGGATTTGACACACATATTTCCTTATTTACGTTCTTAAAACATCCACAGATCGAACCGACCAGCAACCAGGCCGAACAGTCGATACGTTAAATGGTTATTTTCCGCAAAATTGGCTCCGGAACCCGTTCCTCTCAAGGCTTTGTGTCCCACAGCGTAATGTCTAGCCTGCTGATGACAGCCAGGCGCCAGGGCCAGTATAAACTCAAATTTTTTGATACACTTTTCACCTCCGATACTGCCACTGCTCATTCAGCCCTTTACAACGGCCGCTTTTAATTCAATGACGCCGATAAAGTTATTTTGACCTCATGTTCAACTCGACTGGCCTTTCGCCTATATATGTCTACTTTCGATTTGATATGGACTAAACTATTACTATAATAACGGATAAGCTGGGATTTTTGAACCGGCTAGAGCATAGGGATGCATTCCAACGCGGAGCATGGAACCGAGAAATGATTTTTTCTCTTGACTTTATTTATATCTAATGATATTGGAAAGTTAAAAGTTAACAAATAATCCTACAAAGAAACTCAAGGATCTTTGACAACATCGCGAATGCGTATTCGTGTGTGTGCCGAGTAGGCCCGGTGTTTTCGATCCGGTATCCAAATGATCTTCTCGCTTAGCGTATCAGGCTTATGGCACAACATTGGCAGAATGCCTCTGAGAATAACCAAAAGCTGCGATAGCTTAATCAATGGTGCATTTTTTCCGGCATAGTTTAAAGTGCCAGAGGAAAATTGTGCCAGACTACTTATTTGCATGTGTTGATGCCAAATTGTAATTTTGCGCACGTCGCAGTGATCCATGCCCAGCTCAGTCCTGTTTTCCTTAAAACACTGTTCGATTGCCCAACGCAGCCCGCTTAGCTACACGTGCGTTCCTAGTCTCGGCCTGACGAATGCATTGCCTATGAAAAAGCTTCATTGCGGCTCATCGCCCAACGTTCTCGGTATCAGTAGCCGTACGGTTTTATGCAGAAGCCCGGTCGCTGAAAGGTTAACCCGGGTTGGCTTTTCTTTAACGCATTCCCTTAAACTATAAAAACAAATACTTAGCAGGGAGTTAGGGAGATGGTGCAGCAGGAACGTCTGGTCTTCGTCAGTTACGCGCATGGAGGAGCCGGCAGTAAATGCCTGGAACTTTGTGAGCGCGCGCTGGAAGCGACGCAGACAGGCTACAAGATTTGGAGTGATAAGCAAATCCAGTCCGGTCAGAACTGGCAGCAGATGATTGAGTCGGCCCTTGACCAAGCCTCGGCGGCGGTACTCTTCGTGGATTGGGCCTTTGTGAACAGTGATTACGTGAGAAACAAGGAAATGCCGGAAATCATCACCAAGGCAACAGGTATGTCAGTTTCAGCTGACGAGGGCGGGGCTTCGATGAGAATCCCAGTTATAGCTATACTGGTGGAGTCGTGCTTGTATAATAATGTCATGCCTTGGATAGATACGCTCCAGATCGAACCCGAACACAGTATGCGGGATACGGTCGATCCCCATAAAGAGAAATTTGGTAAAATGCTGACACTAACCGACCTCAACCCTGCCCAAGAAGCCCAATTTTCCACAGAACTGGCCAAGCGGTTCATGAGGGAGACCGCCACCGATATATCTTACACGCACAAAGATATCATCCCGCAACCCTGGCCGCCGACCAATTCTGAAGGAGGTATCAGCGGCTACCTGGAGCGTGGGGAGGATCTCAGCGGCAACTACGTCGACCTCGAGATCACCATTAGCCATTCCGAGTCGGACAGCTACCTTGTAGAGTTGCGTTACTCCCGCAAAGAAGGACAGGAAAAAAGCAAAGTCAACTCCTGGTGTGGGTTGGTGAAACTCAACCTACCGGTCGGCATGCCCATTTCGTCGACTCCTCCTCCTGGGCAGGCACATCCTGGCGCGGCACTCCTGGATTCGGTTCTCTATGGCCGCACGGACGTGGATGCAGGGACCACAACCGTGAGTAGGTGCTTCAGGAGGGCGCGAGAGACAGCAGACGCACTTCGTGTCCCTTTACGGATGAGTATTGGTATTAGTGGAAATGCAGGAGAACTGCAGGAGATCCCTTGGGAGACATTACCCCTTGATGATGGGAAGGCAGCCGTGGCAGCAAAAGACATCCTATTCTCACGCACATCCTTACCTTGCGGACCTGAGGCTGTGGAGTGCCAGACTAGAGCACGCACGGCGTTGCGTGTGCTTTGGGTGTACTCAGACGTGGGTATTGAAGCCACCGATGGTGCAGATCCGGGCCGTCATGCGGCAATCCAGAATAGTATGCGAGAAGCCCTCAAAGAGCTGGACATAGACGAACAGGGAAGCAACCTTCTGCTGCGTCCGAACCAAGCAACCCTTTTACACAATCTGTCAGCGAGTGCTTCGTACGACGTGCTCTACTTGGCGTGCGAGGCCGTGCAACGCGACTGCGAGGTCTTCTTGCGACTTATCGGGGGTGACCTCTCCCGGGCGGAACTTATGAGGCATTTCAGGAAAGCGCCCGTGCCGAGGCTTGTGATCCTTGTCCCGGCGCGGCAGCTCGAAGGCAGCCAAGAAGATGAAGAAAGCACGCGGGCGCTGTTGCACATCGTCCCGGTATTCTCGCGACTTGGCGCCGCCAGCGTGTTGACGTGTCAACGCGCCGTAGCACCGAAGACCTGGAGTGATTTCGTGCGGAAATTCTCCAAGGCCCTGAACGCTCACGGCCATGGCCCGGGCGCCATGACAGAGGCACGACATTTCCTTGATGAAGATGACCGCTGGAAACCGATGCTGATCACACGTATCAAAGCGGCACGAGTTTGGTATAAGCCTGGTTTCGTGTCCGCTGAGGAGTCACCGGCTGAAAACTGGGAGTCTCTCCTCGATAGTCTAGCCAGAACCCGACTCTGTCCAGTAATCGGGCCGGGTGTCCATTATCGACTTCAACAAGCCCGGCTCGAGATCGCCCGCGAGATGGCCGACGAGTACGACTTCCCACTTGCGTTTTCCCACCGTATAAGCCTTCCTGCCGTTATCCAGTACGCTCGAGCGCTGGCCCCGACCCCTGGCGTGTTCCTGGGGAGTTTAGAGACCAAGATCCATCGGCGCTGGTGCGCCGTGGCGGACATCAACGAAGACGGCACTGAACTTGAGGGCCTTGCCATTATGGCGGCAAAGCGTATACTGGCAAAGGAGCCGAATAACCCATATTACATCCTGGCGAGATTACCTATTGCTGTTTATCTGACCACGAACTTGGACCCTGTCCTCGAAGTCGCATTGCAGTTGGTGCAGTCCAGTGATCACGAGCGTGCCGGCGAGAAGTTGGAAAAGGTCACTGTGTTCAACTTCACTAAAGTAGACGTGGCCCTCACGGATCGCACCGGAGCGTCTAAAATGCGGCAGTCCGAGTTCAACCTGCGAGAGCCCCTGTTGGTCCAGTTCTATGGAAACTATCGGAATCTTGCGCAAGCAGTGTTGGCGGAGGACGACTACTTCGAGTTCCTCGCGTCGTTTTCGGAACGGATGAAGGATGTTCATGGTCCTCTCGAGGGCATTCTCAGCACGAGCGACCTGGTGTTCTTAGGATTCAAATGGAATAGTTTGGAATTTCGCGTTCTGTTTCGGGCACTTCAGAAATATGCCAACGCAACGCCGGCAGAGTCTTTCCATATTGCTGTTCAAATGGACCCCGACGACGACGAGACCATCCATCCCGAGAAGGCTCTCGAATATCTGCGGCGTTACTTTTCGGGATTGCGGCAGTTGCAGGGGGCGCGCATCAGTCTGTACTGGGGTTCCACCGAAGATTTCCTTCAGGAACTGGAAAAGCGGTGGAGCCAGAGATCGTTGAACAAGAGGCAGGTCGCATGAGCGAGTCCGATTCATCATCTCATTCTATGAACCCGTTTCCGGGACCAGTTTCGCTTTCGTCGGACTACGGCGTATTTGGGCGAGACGAAGAGATCTCTAATGTTCGCAGTCTGTTGCTCGCTGAGCGGGTAGTGGTTTTGCATGGGACCTCTGGAGCAGGAAAATCGTCACTTCTGCGAGGCAGGGGTGGGCTGATGGACTCGTTCAACGAGTTGAAGGGATTCGCCGTTGTGGGCCCGTTGGATCTGCGTCTGCCATCCGGCTCGAAGAACATCGGGAACATTTACGAGCGGACACTGATCGAAGCTATAGTCGAAAAGCAGTTTGGCGGCCAGAGCGAAGATGACGACCAACTCCAAGCGATTATGGACCTCGAGCTCCTGTTGCTGAGGCATGCGAAACGCACTCGCAAAATCTATCAAATTCTCATCATAGATCAGTTCGAGGAACTCTTTGCCAGGTACCCCTACGACGAGGACGGGAGGAAAGAGTTCTTCCGAACTTTGGGTGGATTGGTCGAGAAAAATCCGGATTTCCGCCTACTTCTATCTATGCGCGATGAGTATCTGGGGGAGCTAGACCGGTTCCGCCGGTACATGCCGGGGCGACTGAACACAACGTTCCGGCTCGAGCTGCTGCGCGAGGAGCAGGCAGCACAAACCATTGAGCTGACGGCACTCGACCACCCATCAAAAATTCGGCTGTGCCCGGACGATGTCAGGGCTCTGGTTGCCAACCTGAGCGGCAGTAACATTCACGGCTCTGGTGAAGAATATCCGCACCACACGGGATTCATGGTGGAACCACTGCTGCTGCAGCTTGCCTGCCGCGACGCCTGGCCCGGAATCCTCGAGCGTGCCGGTGCACTGGCCAACTCGGGAACCGCGGCGCAAAACGATTGCGTTTCCATTCCCGAAGGGGCTTCTTCTGCGGAGCTCGACCAGGTGCTCCGGCGATTTTTCGACTCCACCATCCGAGGGGAGCAGCATGGGCGCCCGTTGCAAGAGCACAAGCTGCGAATGTTCGTTCAGGACGGCCTGATTTTACCCAATGGACTCAGAAATCTCGTCAGCCTCGATCAGGCGCGGGAGCGATGGGGCCTGGACGTCGATGTCCTTAATTCGCTAGTGGAATCACATCTAGTGCGAACTCGGGAGCTAAATCGGATCACATACTACGAGCTGGCCCACGACCGACTCGTGCGACCCGTAAAGGACAGCAACGAAAAGTGGCTCGCCAAGCAGCCGGAATGGCGACGCATGGCCCGCCGCCTGCACCTGGGTGGAGGGGGGAGCCGTCGGGTGCACTGGACGGAGACGTTAGGTGCCTGGAGGGCACGCAGGGACGAGCCCAACGAACTCACGCCTTACGAAGACGACTTCATCCGCGATCAGAAACGAAATTTTTCGCGCGTATCGATTACGGTCGTGTTTTTTTTGTTCTTAACCGTGGCAATAGGCGTAGCGATCGCATTTCATTCTGAAAAGCAAACTCGTGACTTTATCGCCCACCAAAAAAAGGAAATCTTAAAGACGAGGGAGATAGCCAAGAAAGCAGAGCAGACCGCCAAGGAAATGGAAGAGAAAGCCAGGGCGGCCAGAGAGGAAGTGGAGAACGAAAAAAGCCGCACTATAGACATGAGGGAAAGGTGGACTGAAGCAGCTAAGCAAGTAGCACAAAAGCAAAAAGATATAGAGTTGATGAAGTCCAAGTGGACTGAAGCAGCTAAGCAAGTAGCACAAAAGCAGAAAGATTTAGAGTTAATGAAGTCCAAATGGACTAAAGCAGCTAAGCAAGCAGCACAAAATCAGAGAGATTTAGAGCTAATGAAGTCCAAATGGACCAAAGCAGCTAAGCAAGCAGCACAAAAACAGAAAGATTTAGAGTTAATGAAGTCCAAATGGACTGAAGCAGCTAAGCAAGCAGCACAAAATCAGAAAGATTTAGAGTTAATGAAGTCCAAGTGGACTAAAGCAGCTAAGCAAGCAGCACAAAATCAGAAAGATTTAGAGTTAATGAAGTCCAAATGGACTGAAGCAGCTAAGCAAGTAGCACAAAAGCAGAAAGATTTAGAGTTATTAAAGTCCAAGTGGACTGAAGCAGCTAAGCAAATAGAACTAAGGCAGAAAGATTTGGAATTAATGGAGTCCAGGTGGACTGAAGAAGCCAAGCAAATAGAATAAAAGCAGAAGCAGATCGACAAAAAGGAGGCGAGATAAGGGTCGCCTATTAAAGGGCTTGTCAAGAGAAAAAACGTGATATTGGGTCGGACCAAGCTAACAGATTGATAATTCGCAGAAAGCCTTTAAAAATGATGCTCTATGAAGCCTTAGAAGGCTAATTTAAGGGGGAAAGCCTGCACTATTTATATCAGGAGATTCCTTTTTTTCTTAAACCGTCCTTTTCGGTGTCAAAAACACTACTCTAAGCCCAAAATGGGGGACTATTTTTAGCGTAAATCCCCAATTAACGGGAATTCAGCTTGGTCCGACCCCATAGCACACCCATAGCACACCAGTAGATTGTCGGAAGTCATCCAATACTGCGTCGGCTCGTCCAACCTACGCCAACCTGCCTGTGTCCTGAAAAGCCGCTCCGATCTCACCTGCTTGTGCCGCCTCCACGGTCGCATTGACGCTCAGCCGTTTTGTTTGAAAGGTGCTTTCATCGACGGCCTGGATATTAAGTACCCGATAAAATTAATACTTAATAAAGGGCTTAAGATTCTGTTAGCCGGACCGATACTGATAATAATAAGTGTATTTTTGATTCGTGTATTAAACCCAAAGCCATGCTGATGGTTCAAGCTGTGCTTGGCATGGTGGTAAACCCCTTAGTTGCATAAACAACAAGGCAAGGGTGTATTAAGAACCTGTAATCATGTCAAATTTTGTTGATAGCGAAAAGGTCCCTGGATATCTCCATTTGTGTATTCGAAGGATGGGATCGATTTTGCCTTGTTGTTTACCCTTCGGGAAAGCCGGAGGACTTCAGATTCTGTGTTGCTGAGGGCTCGAAGTAAAGTACTACGACTTCTCCCTCAGTCGCCTTGACTCTGAAGCCCTCCGACTTTTGCAACGTTGGGGTAAACTCAGTACAACAACTCCTCAGCGTTCTCAGCGTTTCTGCGGTGAACATAATTATTAAAATGCCCCCTTCTGGGCGATACGTCATGCCATTCCTTTTAGGGGTGGTAATTGACTGGGCAGGGAGTCATCAGACGCGGACAACAAGTGCTAGAACACGACGACTAGGAAATGATCGGTGAAATTGTTTAAATTTTATCGAAATGTATGGGGGGATAGATGCCAGCGTGACAGATATCTCATCAAAGACACCTGATGAAAAGATGAACTTGATAACGCTCTCCTTTTCCAAAAGCCTCGAGAAGGCTTTCCAGGAGGAATATTTTCGGAAATCCATTCGGCATGTCCGAATCTGCGTGCTACTTGGTCTTTTTTTATATGGTAGTTTTGGATTTCTGGATCTTTGGATTGTACCTGCGGAAAAAACCAAAGTATGGTTCATCCGATACGCGATTTTCTCTCCGTATGCGTTGAGCCTATTTCTATTCTCTTTCTCAAAGTGGTTTAAGAGGTACATGCAACCGCTGCTCGCCTTTATGATCATCCTCGCTGGTTTAGGAATAACCACGATGATGATCATAGCTCCATTTCCGGGGAATAACCTCTATTACGGTGGCCTGATTCTTGTGTTCTTCTATTGTTACACATTTGTGAAACTGAGGTTCATATGGGCTGCTTTCGCAGGATGGACGGTTTTGGCGGGCTATGAAATCGGCGCTATTTGTTTGAATCAAACGGCGTTGCCAATTCTTATAAACCATAACTTTTTCTTTATAACGGCAAATATAATTGGGATGTTCGCCTGTTATTCCATGGAACATTATACCCGAAATGATTTTGTTCAGAGGAATTTGTTAAATGTTGAGAGAAATAAAGTTCAACAGGTCAATCGTGAACTGGAACACAAAGTCAAAGAGCGGACTTCACAACTTCGAAAAACAAATGAAGAATTGAGAGGGGAAATCATCGAACGCAAAGGCGTCGAGCGCCGGCTAAGTGAGAGCGAAGAGCGTTATCGGACGATTGTCGAAACCATTGAAGAGGGATATTACGAGGTCGATGTCAACGGTCATGTGATATATCTGAATAATTCCATGTGTAAAATATTTGACCACCCTCAGGAAGAGTGCCTTGGACGTCATCTCAAGACCTTCACAGATGAAAAGAATGCTCAGAAAGGATTTCAGGCTTTTCACCAAGTTTATCATAATGGGGTCCCCCTCAAAGACTTCAAGTGGAAAATCTTTAGAAAAAACGGAAAGGCAAGACATCTCGATGCATCTGTATCCCTTATGAGAGATTCAGAAGGAAACCGCGTCGGTTTTCGTGGGATTATGAAGGACGTCACCGAACAAATGAGGGCTCAAGAAGAATTGGCACGATCAAAAGAGGAGGCCGAAACTGCAAATCTGGCCAAAAGTGAGTTCCTCGCAAACATGAGCCACGAGCTGCGAACACCTTTGAACCATATCTTGGGCTTTACAGAATTGGTGTTGGACAGAGCCATTGGTGAACTAAATCAGGCCCAAGAGGAATATCTCACGGATGTTTATAATAGCAGTAGACATCTACTAGCTTTAATCAACGATATCTTGGACCTGGCAAAAGTTGAGGCTGGAAAGCTTGAGTTTACACCATCGTCAATTAAAATCAGAGACGTTTTGGAAAATAGCCTAGTGATGATCAAAGAAAAGGCACTTAAGCGTGGCATCAAGGTGACAACCGACCTTGATAACATCCCCCAATCAATCCAGGCAGACGAACGCAAGCTTAAACAGATTCTTTATAATTTGTTGGCAAATGCCGTTAAATTCACACCCACGTCAGGAAGTATCGTGCTGGCCGCTAAACGGTTAACTGATCGCGACAAACTGCCTAAAGACATGTCCCATTCTTCAACAAGCTATCTTCAAATTTCCGTTGAGGATAGCGGCATTGGTCTAAACAAGCAAGACTTGGAGAGAATTTTTGAATCCTTTGAGCAAGTGGAAAGTTCAGCCAGCCGTCAATTCCAGGGTACTGGGCTTGGATTGTCGTTAACCAAAAGCCTCGTCGAACTTCATAATGGAAAGATTTGGGCGGAAAGCGTAGGCGAAGGCCAGGGGGCAACCTTTTCATTTTGTATTCCTGTCTAATCTCACATTGTTCAAACTAAAGAATCCAGGTTCGGTCTATCCCATCAGGCGTAATGTCCGCAGCAAGGGTATTTATTTAACGCCCTTTTTCCGTTACCAAATAATTCGTTTTTTGCAAACCGTAAATCCGAGGAACGTTCCCTATAGTCTATTTAGTATACTTAAAATTTGCCCTGAAATGACGTTTGTGGTAAAAGAGCTGAAAGAATCGGCGATAATTGTTCGAGTCTCTTTTTCGATCAACCTTGCCGTTGCGCCGCTAACGGCTGGTCCGAAACTCTAAGTCTTTGACAATATGTTGGCGGAAAAATTGCCCTAAAGGCCTGACGTGTTCACGCCAGGGAGGCCGGCGTGCCGGATATCATACTGGACATCAGGGACCTCAAGACCTTTTTCTACACCTACGATGGTGTGGCCAGGGCCGTTGACGGTGTCAGCTACAGTTTGAACAACGGGGAGGCTCTCGGTATTGTGGGCGAATCCGGCTGCGGCAAGAGTGTCTCGGCGCTTTCCGTTTTGCGTCTAATCCCCGATCCTCCTGGTCGCATCGTCGGTGGACAGATTTTTTTTAAGCAAACCAACTTGCTTGAGCTGCCGGAAGACCGCATGCGAGAGATCCGTGGTAACCGTATTTCCATGATCTTTCAGGAGCCGATGACCTCTCTCAACCCTGTTTTCACCATCGGAAGTCAGATTGCCGAAGCCTTTCGCTTACATCAGGGGCTCACCCGGCAACAAGCGCTCGAAAAAAGCATTGATGCTCTCAAACTCGTGAATATACCCAGCCCGGAGAAGTGTATCCGCCAATACCCCCATGAGTTGAGCGGCGGGATGCGCCAAAGAGCCATGATTGCCATGGCGCTGGCCTGCGGCCCTGAAATCCTGATTGCGGACGAACCCACGACGGCGCTGGATGTCACGATTCAGGCCCAAATCATCGACCTCATGCTTCAGTTAAAGGAAGAACTCGGCATGGCGATCATTTTGATCACGCATGACCTTGGCATCATTGCCGAGACCGTCCAACGGATCATTGTGATGTATGCCGGAATCATTGTCGAACAAGCTCCCACCCGGGCCATTTTTAAATCACCGCATCATCCATACACCCAGGGCCTGCTCCAGTCGATTCCACGGTTGGGGGACAAGGTCAAGCGCGGAAGCATTCGGCTTGAAGAGATCGCGGGGGTGGTGCCCTCCCTTTACGATGTTCCCCGGGGCTGCCGGTTTTGCACCCGTTGCCGTTATGTCATGAAAATTTGTCGACAACAAGAACCCGATCTAAAGCCGGTCGCAGACGAACACGAATGCCGGTGCTGGCTGATCCGGCAAGAAAGGCAGGCATCATCCGATGGCCGAGCGGCTGCTTGAAGTTGAAAATTTAACCAAATACTTCCCCATCAAACGGGGCATTTTCCACAAAACCGTCGGTCATGTGCGGGCCGTGGACGGGGTCAGTTTTTATTTAAACCGCGGCGAGAGTCTGGGGATCGTGGGAGAGAGCGGCTGCGGTAAATCGACCACCGCCAGAGCCATTTTGCGGCTGATCGAACCGTCCGGTGGAAAGATTTTGTTCGATAATCAGGATGTCTGCCGCTTGACGAAAGCAGCGCTTCGATCTCTCAGACGGGATATGCAGATCGTCTTTCAGGATCCTTATGCCTCGTTGGATCCCAGAAGGAGTGTGGGGCAGACTATCGGTGAGCCGCTGGACGTTTTTGGACATTACAAAAACAAGACTGACAGGCAGGAGCGAATTGCGTACCTGCTGGAAAAGGTGGGGCTGCAAGCGCAACATGCCTGGCGCTATCCCCATGAATTCAGTGGAGGACAAAGGCAGCGAATCGGCATTGCACGGGCCCTGGCGCTGAACCCCAGGCTGATCATCGGCGATGAACCCGTATCCGCACTGGACGTCTCGATTCAAGCCCAGATTATCAATCTATTGAAGGATATTCAGGCCGAGTTCGGACTTTCCTATATTATCATCGCCCATGACCTGGCGGTGGTGGAACACATCTGTGATCGCATCGCCGTCATGTATTTAGGCCGAATCGTGGAGACCGCGCCAGACGTCCAACTTTACACCAACCCGCGGCACCCCTACACCCAGGCACTCCTGTCGGCGGTGCCCGAACCCGATCCCGACGTTAAAAAAAAGCGAGTTGTTCTTACGGGAGATGTTCCGTCTCCCAGCGCCCCGCCGTCCGGCTGCCATTTTCATCCCCGCTGCCAGCAGGCGGTCAAGATCTGCTCGGCGGCATACCCGCCCATGATCAAGGTCGGCGAGGCGCACCACGCAGCTTGCCATCTTCTATCCTAGCCAAACTGAAAGCGCTTTTTGGGAGGGGATACCCCAACGAATATTTTTATGGTGACTGCTGGAATGCGGTTCAGCGAGAAGCTCGACGATCATCCCCGCAGTTTGGGATCGGCAATGTCCCGCAAACCATCGGCAATCAGGTTGAAGGAAAAAACTGTGAGAAAAATGGCCAGGCCGGGAAACATGGACAGCCAGGGTGCATTGGTGAGTTGATCAAGACCGGCCCGAATCATGGAACCCCAGCTGGGCGTCGGCGGGCGCACACCGAGTCCGATAAAGCTAAGGCTGGCTTCCACGATGATGGCGGTGGCAATCCAAAGGGTTCCCATGACCAGGATTTCGCCGAAGATATTCGGCAGGATGTGCAGAACGATGATTTTGGTGTCGCTTTGGCCCACTGCCCTGGCTGCTTCAATATAAGGCAGCTCCTTGATTGAGAGGGTGGAACCACGTGCCAACCGCGCGATTCGGGGGGTTAAGGCCACACCGATGGCAATAATGATTTTGATCAGTCCCGGTCCCATGATTGCCAGAATGAGAAGGCCGAAGATGACTATCGGAAAGGACATGAACACATCATTGAAGCGGGAGACCACCGCATCCATCTTACCACCCTTGTAGCCCGCCAAAACGCCCAACGGAATGCCACAGACCATGCTAAACAAAACCGAGGCGATGCCGACGGTCAACGACACCCGGGACCCCCAGAGGATGCGGGAGAATTCGTCACGACCGTATCCATCGGTGCCGCACAAATGGGCGCGTGAGGGAGCGGCATACTGAAGTTTGACGTTCTGATCGATCGGATCGTAGGGCGCAATCCATGGTGCCAGAAGCGCCAAGCTGACAATCGCAGCGGCCATGACGACGCCCACAGCAGAAGTTTTGTTACGTTTAAATGTGTAAAATATCAGACCTTTGCGGTTAGCAGGGTCCATCACTCAGGCTTTCTTATGATTCAATAATGAATTCCAGATCCTTTTCAGGGGACGACTCGAATCCGGGCCCTCCCGCCGGGCTGTAAGCCCTATGAGCTGGAAGCTGGCCCCGGATCATTTACTGGTATTCAATTCTCGGGTCGATTAGGCTGTAAAGGACGTCCGTCAGCAGGTTGAGCAAGAAGACCGCCGCTGAAAATATAACAATAACCGTTTGCAGGGTCATGTAATCGCGGTCCTTGACGGCATATACCATCATTTTGCCCAATCCCGGGCGACTGTAAACAATTTCGGTCAAAACCGACCCACCCATCAAGATTCCGGCATACAGTCCGATCACCGTGGTCGTGGGGATGAGGGCATTGCGCAGGGCATGCTTGTAAACGACCATTCTTTCGTTGACCCCCTTGGCACGGGCCGTTCTAACATAGTCTTCGCCGATCACATTGAGCATTGAGGAGCGTGTCATACGACTGATAAAAGACGTCATGATAATTCCAAGGGTAAAAGCGGGTAAAACAAGATGGTAAATCCTGCTGCCCCATTCATTCAGATCGCCGCCGCCGATCACCGGGAACAGGTTCAGTTTGACGGCAAATAGATACATCAGCAGTATGCCCAAATAAAACTCCGGCATTGAAATACCGGTCAGCGAAAAAATCCGTCCCAGGTAGTCGGGCAACCGGTTGCGTTTGAGCGCCGTGAAGATGCCGACGGGGACCCCCATCAAGATCCCCAGAACCATGCCGGCTATGGTCAAATCAAGGGTATAGGGGAGCGCCAGGGTGATCTCCTTTATCACCGGCCGTTGGGTAATCAATGATTTGCCCAAATCACCGCGGCATAGGTCGGCCAGGTAGGTCACATACTGAACCATCAGCGGTCTGTCTAGACCCATCTGATGCTCCAGGGCCCGGATTTGCTCCTCGCTGGCATATGCGCCGAGGGCCGCCAGGGCTGGGCCGCCGGGTACAATCCGAATCAGAAAGAACACCACCGTAACGACGGCCCATAACGTAGGTATGATAAAAAATATTCTTCGAATGGTATACTGGATCATAATGTTTTCACCGCGTTTCCCTGACGTGCATCAGAATTTTCGTCACCCTCGTCCGGGATCCGCTTACTTTTCCAGAATGCGGGTGTTCCATTTGATGGTATCCACCAGGGTCAAGGTTGATTTCATCTCGTAGCCCAGATCCACATAGTCTTTGCGGGCAAACACGAACTTCGTGATGCATAGGGGATAGGCCACCGCGTCTTCCAGGATTTTTTGCTGCGCTTCGGCCCACAATTGTTTTTGCTTCTCACCGTGGGTTTCCCGTCGGGCCTGTTCAATCAAAGTGTCTATACTGTTGTAGTGGGAAAAATTGGTAATGCCGGTGGGAGTTCCCACAGTCGATTTGGAGTGGTAGAACTGGGTGAGGATCGGATCAGCTGTTGGAAACCGCGCGCACACATAGAGAACGAGCGGATTGACATCTTTGCGGATTTGCTGGTGATAAGCGCTGTGAGTGATCACGTCCATTTGCATATCGATTCCGACTCTTCTGAATTGGGCCTGAATCTGTTCCATGGGCCGGCGGTAGTCGGACATCTCGGTAATCACTTTTTTGAGCGTTAAACCCTTTTCAAGTCCCGCCGCTTTCAGAAGCTGCTTGGACTTGGCAAGGTCGGTATCATAACGCTTTACATCGGTACAGCCACCCAAATAGTCGGGTGGAATGGGAGAGACCAACGGGACGGTTACATCCTGGCCAAGAAAGTCCATCAACTCCCGGCGGCTGATGGCATAGGCAAGTGCTTCTCTGACTCTTTTGTCATTCAGGGGCTTTTTGGCGGTGTTGAAATGAAGTGTCAGGGTTTCTCCCGGTCCGAAGACATCCACGATGGTCCCCGGCACCTTTTTCATTTTGTTAATCCAGGCCTGCTCTCTTTCCCCTTCACAGATGTCGATCTCGCCTTTGCGAAAGGCCATTTCGCGACTGCTTGCGTCGGGCATAAACCAAAATTCGACTTTATCCAGGTGTGGCCGGCCTCTAAAATATTGCTCGTGTCTAACGGCCACCAGTTTCTGTTTGGGCACGTAATCCTGCAGCATAAACGGTCCGGTGCCGATGGGATTAGTCTTGAACTTTTCAAGGCCCATTTCCTCGACAGCTTTCTTGGAGACGATAAATCCGCCGTGATAATCGGTCAGAATTCCCAGAACCGAGGGGATGGGTTCTTTGTAAGTCAGGCGCACCGTGTATTTGTCGATCACTTCCACTTTATCCAATGCGTCAAAGTCTTTGGCAAATCCGGATGTATCCTTGTTGGCGGCCTTCTCCAGGGAATACTTCACGTCTTCAGCCGTCAACTCCCCGTATCCCTTGTGGAACTGCACGCCTTTGCGCAGATAAAATGTCCAATTTAATCCGTCGGTAGATACATTCCAGCCTTCTGCCAGGTCGGGTTGAATTTTTTCCGGATCGATATCGCCCGGTTTGAAGCGAACCAGGGCATTAAACATGGGATCGAGGCAGGCATAGTCGATGGTGGTGGTGCCGTAATGGGGATCGAGGGAGCGGATATCGGACGCTTTGAGGGCCACCCGCACGGCCTGTTCGCGGGCCTCCGCCGTTGAAAAGAAAGTTGCTGCAACGAGCAGCAACACCATTGCCAGGAAGCTAAGGGTTCGGAATCTCATGGCTGCACCTCCTTTTTTTGAGGGATTTGACTCCTTCTCTCATTCTTTGCCAACAGGCTTGGTTTAACTATAGTAGATATCACCTCCTTTCCGAAGGCAGCCCGGATTGAGGGTTAATCCAATCCGGCTGCGGATTACGTGCAGCAGTCCTAGCAATTCGGCAACACTCCGGTCTGCTTTTTGCGCAACAATCAGCAGCGTCGTAAGTCGGGTGGTCGCTCCATTTTCGAGGTTCGTAAACAAACAACTTGGCAATATATTTAATCCGAGGAGCATGAATTTAGATGTCGCATCGGGTTCGATTCTGGAAAAGTAACGGGCGTTTGATCTAGCTCTGGGGTCAAAAGAGAGGTAAACAGCACGGTATTATTACCATATTATGTTTTGAGGCGTCAAATCGTTTTTAAAGATAAGACATTGCTTTTTCGGTGCGCATCAGGAAAAAATTGCGAATTGTGTATCGGCATCAACTGCAGCTCGACATATCGAGCCATCAGGTAAACGAAAACAATACCCAACCTGAGATTTAGGAGCCGAGGGTCGGGCCACAGCAACCTGTTAAAAAAATGAGAAAAGAGGCCTAAAATCACCGTTATTTCGGCCTTAATCAGTCAATTTTCATTTTTCGTCGAGTCTCTTAATTGGGCAATTTTAGGGACAAAAGCAGTCGATTAAGGCCGATTTAGAGACGTTTTTAGGGCATTTTAATTGTCAATCATATGGCGTGGCCCGACCCCCTAGCCTCCCTAGCCGTCTAATATCGGTATTTTAGAAATGAACTCTTTATTTTTATGCTTTTACTATCTATATTTTTTAAAAATCTAATTAATCCGCCGAGTAAGCATCAAGGAACTTGCTTAGGCCTTAATAGCTCTTTTATCTCGTATCAAATTCTATAAAGTCTATTTTTTAGGGCGGAGTAAATAGGCTTCATCCAGATCCTGTAAACCGTGAGATTTCTACATAAATGCCGACGGTGGTTGGATATCTGGTTCTGCCCGCAATTTTACAATAATGGTTCTTTATTGTACCCTTGATAAGCGATAAAGATTGAGCTACGAATTTTGACAGCCAAAGATAAAACAAAAAACCTGCCCAGGTGGCTGAAGATCGCATTTACCATTTGGCAAGAAACATAAACTGGATTTATCGTCCTTTCGGAAAAGAGCAGGCACCAGTCCCTCTCTGGCTATATTTTATCATTTTAATGATCGCATATCCGTTGCTGCTTTATCTCCCAATGCATGGACTGATGCTGTTGTTTCAGCGATGGAAAGGAAGGGCTTAAGTCACAATCTCACAACGCTTTAGCGGTTGGCAACTATTTCAATGTTCAGCTTGGGCGGGAGCTATGAGGGTTTTTCAGCGCCCAGCGCGGATGATCCGCCTTCGCTATTTTCGCCACGATAAGTTCCAGCTTCGGTTTTGCTTCTTCGGTGTGACACGTCCGCCTACTGTCCAGTTGCTTCGGCGCGACACGTTACCTAATCGATGCTGATTATCCGATTGAAACCTATCTTTAAAAAAGTCCAGCCGCAGGCAAAGCGGTGAGCTATGCCCGAAACTGCCTAAATTCGCATTTCCTCTGCCAAGAATCGATATTGACAACAAAGCCCGCTTCCGTTATCTGGATAGCTATTGGTTCCGATTATTTGATGCCTCAATATGTTGTGCTGTAGCTGATCGCTGTAGCTGATACCGATACACAATTGATCTTTTTCGATTCATCAGCTCCGGAAAAGAAACTTCTTATCTTCTTATCTCTGCCAATTTTATATGTATACATTCTTGAATAGTTCTGAAAGTAAACCAACTGCCATCCTTGGAGGTTTGTATGGTTACATAAAAAACCGTTGTTCCAGCGCGATGGAACGGGGTTTAATATTTTTTGATACTCTCCGCCCTAAGCCTATATAAGGTAAAAATAAATAAGTCAGAGAATATTTTCCGTGTTTTATGCCATAATATAGAAACAGCGGACGATGACGAGCACATTAAATCCTATATATTCAAAATCAATATTTAAGTTTTAAGACCCCGATCCTTTCCCTTTTTGCTCAGAGTTCGCGATATTCCTCGTAAACGAAGCTGACTGCTAATCGGAGTTTTGGGAAAACGGTGTCTGAAAAACTATCAATGAAGGAAGGAAGGATATGAGGCGGGAGAAAGGAAAAACAAAGATCTTGGCTATTCAGGGGAGTCCAAGGCCTAAAACCAGCAATACTGAATTACTCCTTAAAGAGTTTTTGAAAGGTGCCAAGGCCGAGGGCGCGGATACAGAGACAATATATCTAATAGAAAGAGATATAAATCAATGCGTCGGATGTTACACCTGCTTTGCGAAAACCCCTGGGGTATGTGTTTTTAAAGACGACATGCCTGCTCTCTTAAATACTGTGAGGGGCTCCGACATACTGGTCTATGCCACGCCTCTCTATAACTATAATATGACTGCTCTCACGAAAGCCTTTCAAGAAAGACTTCTTCCGTTGAAAGACCCCCATCTGATCAAAGTAGGTGGAACCCATCGCCTTTCGAAGCGATTTAGGCTAAATCAAAAAATGGTCCTGATCTCCACTTGTGGTTATCCGGACCTGTCCAATTTTGATGCTCTTCGACAAGTTTTTAAAATCATCGAGTCCAACAATGAAACTCCTCTTATTGGAGAAATCTTGGTTCCTGCTGCTGAAGCAATCTTGAAACAGGAGTGCTTGAGAGACTGGATTCAAGGGATTTTAGATGCCGTCTATCAGGCTGGCGTCGAAGTCGTTCGCAATGGAAGAATTTCAAATAAAACCAAGGAGATAATACAGCAACCAATTATTTCAGCTGATGATATAGGCGAATTGGGCAACCTGTGGTGGGATAGCCTCATTGAGGGCGTCACTCAGGCAAAAGCTGCTGAGGCTGGAAAAAAAGTCGAGGATATCAGGCTATGTCTCAGAGGCATGGCCGCTACCTTAAACGGAAGAGCAGCCGGAGACCTAAAAGCCACCATTCAATTCGAGGTTACCGGAAAGCAGCCCGGTCGGTGGAGTCTTACCATCGAAAACGGAAAATGCATCTATGATGAGGGAAAAGCGAATTCTCCAAGCCTTACAATCAATACTTCCTCGGAAGTCTGGCTTGATATCGCAAATAAGGAATTGGATGGGCAGCAGGCTTTCACTGAAGGCAAGTATACAGCAACCGGAGACTTGAGTCTTCTGACGCGAATGAGAAGATTATTCGGCGGTGAAAGACTTCAAAGTCAACTTTGAATTATGAAGGAGATTAGGAAGCGATAGTATGCACGAGCTCCCTGCTGCCCGGACAATAACATAATGATTTCAATTCGTTGTGTAAAGTTGGTGTCAAATCTTGATTATTGGTTAATTTACCGAATTACTCACAAATCAAGATTTGACACCTAATTTCCCATCACAAACCAATCCTTCAACAAAGCTAAAAAACTCCTGCAAAGACATGTCTATCACGATCACATGGTAACAATTTATTGTGGATGTGAATTTAAATCGTGTGGATGCTGACAGCAAATGAACCATGGGACAGGCTATTTTTGATTTTTTCTGCAAATCGGGCATTCGGCTTTACACACCGGACAAAGTATATGCTGTTGATTGCAAAAGCCGATGCTGAAGCTGCTGTCGCCGCATCCTTGGCAGGTTGGCGGATCCAACGATTTGGTGACCGGGTTGTAAAATAGAGTCAAGCGCTTTTGCTTCCGGCCGATCGCAAGCCGATACAGAATCTTGACGGCCGGTGTCCGGATCAGAATGGCGCCGCAAAGCTTGATCTTAACGTCGATACTATATTTTTTATACAGATCATCCTTTTTTTTCTCGAGCTCATCAGGAATCAGGCTTATTTTTTCCTTCCGATCCCGAATTAGCTGGTCCGATAATCCCGGTCGCTGAAGACTGGCTTCCATTTCTGCTTTTAGGCTGGCATAATACTCAACCAGGCTAGTTACATCACGGTGGAATTTGCGATTCATACTCTCCTGGAAAAGTCTGATATCCTCGCCAAGAGCCTTGTGGACATGGTGATTGATCCAATTAATGATCGTTCCGATTTGGCTATCCTGCCACGAAACCGGTTGGGCATCGGTCTGAAACGTCCTTTCGACGGTAAAAAGCAAGCGATCCATGTCAGGTACCGCAGCACCGGTTTCCAAATTGAATATCAGGGTAATGAGGTCTTCCTTTTGTTCGTCACTCTGAGCTAGATAGCGGCATGCGAGCAGAAGATATTCGGCTTTTACCGTTGCAATGTTTTCCACCCGCCCCACAGCGCCATTAAGGCGAATTTGCCGGCGGATCAAATGGTCGAATCCTTGGCTTTTGAGATAATCAAAATGCAGCTGACAATCTACCAACGGTAAGGCCTCACAGGCAGCATCCACCATATTTTCCAACATGCGGGTACCGTAATTGACCGCGTGTTTACCAGTGGCATTCGGCCCGGTTTCAAGATGAAGAAATTCGCTGACCGCCAGACGTTCGGCCAGATGCTCCGGCAAAAGCACATCTAAGCCTTCGGATTTCTTCTCGATTTCCGCTCCCTGGGTTTCAAAAAACTGCCAAACAAACTGTTCAAGCGTAAAATCGGCATTAGAGTTCATAATTTTCACCAAAGAGCTTGTCATCTAATACTTTGGTCTTCTCATAACTGGCCTTGTAGCGTTTCAGCTGGACGGCAAGCTGTTCAAACTCTTTTTTCCGTTCCTGCTCTGATGATGATTGGAGCCAGATATCATAGACAAAATCCGAAAACTCTTTTTCCTTACGGATCCGTCCCAGAATCATGTCAATTTCCCCGATGACCATTTCGAACATGTTGATTTTGCGATCGAGCACCTCCAGAATGTAATCCTCGACAGTGTCTGCTGCACAAAGGTTGTAGACGTTGACCTCTTTTTCCTGTCCGATCCGGTGGATGCGTCCAATTCGCTGTTCGATCTTCATCGGGTTCCAGGGGAGATCGTAATTGACCATCTGATGGCAGAATTGGAGGTTGCGGCCTTCTCCGCCGATCTCGGTTGTCACCAGAACATCCCGTTCTTCCCGGAAGATGCGAATCTGTTCATCTTTACTGGCGCTGTTCAATCCGCCGTGATAAAGGGCACAGGGAATCTCATGCCAACCTAAGAAATCCGATAAGTGCTCGACGGTGGCCAGATATTTGACAAATATGATCTTCTTGCCGGGATTCGAGCGAATCAACTTGAGCAGAACCTTATCTTTGCGGGTATCGCCCATGGACCGGCAGAGATTGCGCAGCGCACGAATCTCATTTTCGTGATCCAACAGGAAATCTTTTTTAGCCAGCAGCCGAGAAAGGGTCAGGACGACTGCCCGGGGAGACGAACCGGCCTCGGCCAGCAGCGTTTTCAGCAGAAGTTTGTGTCCGGCACCGTTAACCGCATTGATCTGCTTAACAAGTGCGGTTACTCGTTCATACAGCGTCTTTTCGGTTGTACCGGAATCCACCCGGATGGTCTGGGCCATTCGCGGTGGAATATTAAGTTTGGCCAGGGCACGGGTATTGCGGATCATCACCTGTCCCAGCAGTGATTTCAGCTGGCTGCGATTTTGCGGGTCCGTGGGGTCGCCGCGTACCATGAATTCCTGCCGAAAGGCGGACGCCGTTTTTAGCTGACCCGGTTTGAGCAATGTGATGAGGTTATATAGCTCCATCAGATTGTTTTCAACCGGCGTCGCCGTCAGTAAAAGCAAAAAACGTTTTTTAAGGGCATTCACCAATTTCCAGTTGAGGGTGTTGCGGTTTTTGAGATGATGGGCCTCATCAACGATGACAATGTCATATTCTCGCTGGGAGACCTTCTGAAAATTGCGCTTCGATTTGGCCTGATTAATGGATGCCAGTATAAAGGGTGCTTGCCAGAACTGCCGGCTGTTTTTGCGAAAGGCCGGATCATCGGTCGATGGCAAGTCCAGATCAAATTTGCTGCGAAGTTCATCCTGCCATTGGCTCACCAGAGAAGAAGGGGTCAGAATCAATGCAGTTTTTACCATACCCCGTTGGATATATTCTTTTAACACCATCCCGGCCTCAATGGTTTTCCCCAATCCCACTTCGTCGGACAAAAGGGCTCGACCGCGAAAAATTTTCAGCACCTTGCGGGCGGTTTCCTCTTGATACCAGAGAGAACGAACGCCCCTGAGATCCGGTAGGCAGATCAGTTTTTCAAAAGAATCCCTGAAGCGCATCCGATGCGCGGCAATGGCCAGTTCGTAGCGACCGAAATGGGTAAAATTGCCGTTAGAAAACGGCTTTTGAAACGAAGCGGCATCCACGGTAATTGACACGGGGATGTCCGGTATGGTCGATATTTCAAGCGCCGGTGCCGCTGAGACGGGTTTTGAAACCCGATCCGTCGGCTCAGTGGCGCGCGGGGGTGCCGCGGGTCTTTCGGCCTCCGATTGAAGGGCCCTCAGTGCTCGATCGCTCTCAATGCGGGCGCGGCAGTAGTCCTCCATGCTCAAAATCCTGGCTCGGAGGCTCTTCTTGTTCGGGATCTTGATGCTCGACAGACGTGCAAGCAGCTCTTGGGAGACCTCCAGCGTAGCTTCAAACTGTCCATCTCTGGCCAAAAGATCGGGCAAAACAGGTAAAAACTCATCACGCAACTGTCCGCTGTCATATAGACGTTTTAACGCGATTAACTGGATGTCGTTTCTTTGCATTTCAAACCCCAGCCTAAACAGATCCTCTAACATGTCCTGATTATGGGGGTCTAGTTGAAGAGCCTTTTTCAGATACACCAGGGCCTTATCATGCTGGCCATTGTCCAAGTACCAGCCGGCTTCATACAAGAAAAAGTCCGCTTTATCCTTTTTCAGAATTGCACTTTGTGTCTTGCGCCGTTCTTTTTTTTTGGCTTTACGTTTTGCCTTTTGCTTTTCGGCTTTGTTCCGGGCCATAGCAATCACTGCATAATTGTGATGGAGTCAATCAACGCTCCGCTTTAAACCTAAAGAGTGTACGCATAAACTCAAATTGTCAGGCAATAAATTACAAAATTGTAATTTAAAAATTTTAAATTTAGTTGATATTCTTTGAAAATTTAGCTAATTCAGCAAGCTGCTTTACTTCAGGAGCAAA
>Ga0209454_1000093_pt1 | contig 62983 bp, 46 predicted proteins | sample WorMetHERISLAND1_2_FD_187400 | JGI IMG/M metagenome (GOLD analysis project Ga0209454, IMG submission 187400) | Marine gutless worms symbiont microbial communities from Max Planck institute for Marine Microbiology, Germany - Olavius geniculatus... | ecosystem: Host-associated > Annelida >... | reverse complement strand
CTCCTGAAGTAAAGCAGCTTGCTGAATTAGCTAAATTTTCAAAGAATATCAACTAAATTTAAAATTTTTAAATTACAATTTTGTAATTTATTGCCTGACAATTTGAGTTTATGCGTACACTCTTTAATCTGAAACCCACGGATTCATACTATTGCGCCGTTCGGGTCTAATCTGAAACCGCTGCTGCCAGCGACCGCAGTATAAAATAGCATGACGTCGCGCCGGCGTCCTGGTGACCGATGGATCTTTCTCCCAGGCGGCTGGCTCGGCCCATTTTCGCCAGCATGTCTTTGGTGGATTCCATCCCATTTTTGGCGGCCTGTTCAAAATCCGTCAGGGCATCGGCAAGCATCTTGCCTTCTTTTTCAGCGGCTTCAATCGCTCTGACCGCCGGTGAAAGCGTGTCGAGTAGGGTTTTATCACCCAGATTGGCCTTGCCGATATCGAGAATGCCCTGTTCGCCGGTTTGCAGCATGTTTACCAAGTCGCTTAAATTCACATCGTTCTTGCCGGCACCGGCCTGGGATAGCCTCAAAAAAAATGTGCCGTACAAGGCGCCCATTGCGCCGCCTACCGAATTCATGACCACCATGCCGACATCTTTGAAAAGGGTTCCGATATCCTCGGCCGAGCTATCTGCCAGTTTCTTTTTTACTTCCCGAAAGCATTTGGCCATGTTGACGCCATGGTCGCCGTCACCAATGGCGCCGTCCAGCTCCGAGAGATAGTCTTTTTCATTTTCGATGGTGTCGCACATGGCTTCCAGTGCGCGCAGCATTTGGGGAGTTGTGATTGTTTCGCTCATATCTATGGTATCCTAATCTCCGAATTTCAAACTTTAGGGATATAAAAGGTTGATACTTTCTATCAATAATGAACGTTCAATGTCAGTTGTCAGTTGTCCATTGTCTACAAATGGATTCTGTTTAATAGAATTGTAGGAATTGAGATGTTGATCATTGGATCCTTTAATTTTAGTCGCGGATCTACTATAGGAAAAATCCCCGTCGGTCCCCCTTTAGAAAAAGGGGGAAGGTATAATCCCCATTTCAGTAGAGAAGGACTTGGATGAGCTGCAATCCGCAGCCAGATACCAGAAGACAGAGAACAGAAGTCAGAAGACAGACATTCGGGATTAAATTCGTCCTACTCAACGCGCCATGCCCTATGCGCTCTGCCCTATGCCTATAATTGACTGCCACCGTTTCTCACCTTCTTACCTTCTCAGCTTCCCATCTTCCTGGCTAGTTCCGCAACGCGCAACCCGCAACGCGTTTTTTTTATCCCATCAGATTACTTTATAACACGGCGTATCCGCCGGGGCGGCCAGCAGCTCTTTCAGCTCGGCATCCAGCTTCATCAGGGTGACGGAAAAGCCGGCCATTTCAAGGCCGGTAAAAAATTCACCGACAAAGGAATGCCCGATGTTGATGCCCCTTTCATCCAGCATCTGTTTGACCTTGCGATAGCAGATGTACAGCTCCAGCTGAGGCGTGCCGCCCAGCCCGTTGATCAGCACGGCAACTTCATCGCCGGATTGAAATGGCAGGTCATCGATGACTTCCACTGTCATTTTTTCGGTGATTTCATCGGCCGTCAGCATTTTAATTTTGGCGGTGCCGGCTTCGCCATGGTGGCCCACGGCATATTCCATTTCATCATCGGCCAGGGTAAAGGTCGGCGAACCTTTGGCCGGTACCGTGCAGGGGGAAATCGCGACCCCCAACGTGCGGGTGTTGTTGTTGACTTTCTCCACGGCCGCCTTGCAATCCTGCAGGCTGCCGCCGGCAGCGGCCTTGGCGCCGGCCACTTTCCAGGCCAGAAAAGATCCCACCACGCCGCGTCGTTTGTCGGCCTCTTCTTTGGGGCCGGAGCCCACATCGTCGGTGCCGATGACCTGTTCGACCTCGATGCCTTCAGCCTTGGCCATGTCGGCCGCCAGCTGAAAGTTCATGACATCACCGGCGTAGTTTCCTAACAGAAACAGCACCCCTTTGCCGGCATTGGCGGCCTTGGCGGCTTCGAAACAGGCCATGGGCGGAGGAGAAGTAAATATTTCACCTACCGCTGCGGCATCGAGCATGCCCTGGCCGATAAAGCCGATAAAGGCCGGCTTGTGGCCCGAACCCCCGCCGGTAATGACCCCGACCTTGCCCGCCACAGGCGCATCATTTCGAACCACCGTGCGGGCCGCATCCAGTTTGCGGACATATTTTTTGTGGACATCCAGAAAACCTTCCAACATCTCATCCACCACGTCATAGGGATCGTTGATGAATTTTTTCATTATAACCTCCGGGGGTTTACGTGTTAAAAGAAGAGATTCACGTAAAGAGCGCTGCGCTTGAGGAGCGCTTCAATTGAGGAGCGCTTCGCTTGAGGAGCGCTTCGCTCTATGGAAAAATTGCTACAATAACTTTTAAATAACGCTCAGCTCTTTGCCCTCTGCGCCATGCCCTCTGCGCTTACTTGTCGTGTTCCTTGGCGTAGTCGTAGATGCGCTGGATTTTGGATTCCGATCGCCCGCCGGGTTCATACTCAGCCTTCATCCAGATGCTCACTAGGCTTTTGGCCAACTGTACGCCGGTGACCTGCTCGCCCAGGGTCATGATATTGGCATTATTGCTTTTGATGGAACGTTCGGTGGAATAAGCATCCGCACAGAGTGCTGCATATGCACCCGGCACTTTGTTGGCCGTGATGCACATGCCGATGCCGGTGCCGCACATCAAAATGCCGCGCTCATGTTTTCCGGATGCGACGGCTTCGGCCACATCGATAGCCACATTGGCGTAAATCGGATCTTCACTCCCATAGTCTTCACATTCATATCCCAAATCCGCCAGATGTTTAATAATGGCATCCTTAAGTCCTGCGGCGTTGGGATCGCAGCCGATGGCTATTTTTTTCATCTCTATATTCTCCTTAAAATTTTTACCGGTTTAGATGTTTGAAATAAGCCACGAGTTAAAACGAATTTTCACGAATGTCATTTTTCAGCAAAACTCCCTGCTATGGATTGTTTCAATATTCGTGTTTATTCGTGTCAATTCGTGGCTAACTAGATTTTATACGTCAAGGGCGTTTTTGACGAATTCAACTGATTTTTCCATCACTTTGCGTATTTCCGCCAGTTCGACCGGCTGCGACGCCCGGCGCGGGGAGGCATCCGGTGCCCGCCTGATTCTCAACGGAATCTCAAGTGATATCGGCACCGGCTCGGGCAGCGCCGCCAATTCCTTCAAAACCTTTCCGTAATCGATGGTACCCCGGCCGATTTCAGTGAAATACCACCCGCGGTCGTCCGAGGCAACATCTTTTATGTGGTAATGCACCGCAGCGTTACGCACGAATTTGTGATCTTCCTCCGGACGCACTTTTTCGAAACAATGAGACAGCAAATTGCCGAAGTCATAATTGATTTTTACGTTTTCCAGACCGATTTCTTCAACTAAATTAGCAGCCGGCTCACCGGAATCCATCACATTGGCCTTGCCGTCTCCCGGATTCTCAAGCACGATCATCATCTCCAAACCGGCGGCGGTTTGACCCAAGTCCTTTATATTTTCCATAAATTGGCTTTTGTTCTGCAGCGGGGCGGCATTGGACACGATATATTTCGAGCCGAGCTTTTTGGCAAAGGCCATACGGTTTTTAAATACATCGACAATTCCATTCCGCGATAGGTCCACGTGAGATGAAAAGGACAGGCACGTTAAGCTATGCTCTGCCAGCAGCGCTATGATTTGTGTGGCATTGTCATCGTTAAAATAGTCCTCGGTAAAAGGATCCGTGTAGCCTTCGATAAACGCGACTTCCACCAGATCGACGCCGACCCGGGAAATTTCCCGGAAAGCCGTTGCCAGATCGTAGCCGTCATAAGCGGCGGTGCTTATTAAGATCGGATTATTCATAGTTGGATTTTTCTCATAATACTTTTGCCACTAAGATACAAAGACACCAATGCTCTGACTAATTTTAATTTAGGTCTTGTTCTATCGGAGCCACCATAAATCTAAAAAGTATAATATCTATTTTCGCGTTTTGTGCATTCGTATATTAGCGGTAGAATACTTATATTGCCTTTGTCTCTAAAATTTGAGTCTTTTACTTAAGCGAAAATAGGTTGCTTTCAATAAACTGCCAGGTTTTCAGGTAATCGTCGCCGGCAATCAGACGCTCGAATTCCGCGTTATCGATCTGCTCCAGGCGGTCCCAGATCTTGTTGGAAATTCGGCTGTTGGCTTCAAAGGTACCGATGATGTCCCAGCGCGTGGGCGAGGTGTCCGATGTCATGTAATCCCGGTAATCATATTTTTTGAGGTAGTAGAGAAATTCGATATATTCCAGCATGTGTTTGGTGCCGCAGAAGTAGTCCCAATCCCATTTACCATCGTTGTCGTTGATGTGGATATAGGCCTTGTAAGGGCTTTCGGACAGCAGCACAAAGGCTTCGGCTGGATTTTCATTGCCGTACATGGAATGCCCGAAGTCCAGCGTGACGCCCATGTCCTTGTTTTGAATATCGTTGAGCAGGCAAAGGGCTTTGGCCGCCGTATCCACAAAACAGCGCCCCCGGGTTTCACTGGGTTTGTATTCGACAAAGAGCGGGATCTCCGGCCGGTGGGCGCCGGCTTCGCCGAATGTCTCCACCAGATATCCCCAGGTGACGGCGTAGTCATACTGGAAGGAAAATTCGTAGCCGTCACCCAGCGGGCAGCAGGTGACTTTGTCCGCCCCGACGGCAGCGGCAAAATCCTTGGCTTCCTTGATGAAGCGCACCGCTTTATCACGGATGCCTTTGTCGTGCGAAGTCAACCCGCCATTGCGAAATTCAGGCTCGGCCTTCACATTGACATTCACTGCAGAAACATTTAAATCAAATTTTTTCAAAAGTTCCCTGGTTTCCTGGGGATCGCTGACTTCATATGGATAAACGATTTCAACACCATCGTAGCCGTCGATTTCAGTCATCAACTGAAATTTTTGTTCCAGATCCAACGCCTTGTTATATTCATGAAAACGGTCTTTGGTTTTGGACAAGAAGCCGGTAATAATGGCCATCTTCAACATGGTTTCCTCCTAACAGCCGGTACAAGCCGGTTTTGACTATTGAGAATTCATGGACGCTTAGAAACTCTGATAAAATCCATAGTTGTGCAAATATTTAGTAACTGGTGTTTAGTATTTGGTGTTTAGTGTTTAGTGATCTGGAAAATGGATGGTCATCCGAGTTATCCTGCCAAACACCAAACACGAAACACATTATTTCCATCGATAGTTCGATTTCCAATGACGACTATTTGCTCAAAAGCCTTTCAACGAAAGCACGCCCTTCTGAATACTGCTGTCGAACGGCCTCCGGTCGGCAGACGATTTCAATATCATAAGGTCCCCGGTAGCCGGCTGCGTTAAGCCCGGAATTTAAATTCTGAGGATTGGCAAAGGCCGCCAGCATAAAGTGCGCCACGAACTGGGTGGGCTTCAAATTCAGATCGTCCGCCCGCTGACGAACCCGTTGTGACCCGCCTTCCAACCAGAGTTTCAAATTCCGGCGGTGGAACACTTCCAGTTGGAAGCCGCCGTATCCCATGGCGGCGATATCGTTCAGGCTCCCGGCAACGTCGGACGGCGTAAATTCATCCGTAAAGCGCGATATATAATATGCCGGGGATAAACCGATCAAAAATAAAATCTCCCTATGTACATTGCTGTTGATATCTTCAAAGAGTAAATTACCAATTGAGTAATTTCTTCTATAATGATCCTATTGAGATTTTATAATTTCCAAATCTCAAAATCTGAATTACGATTGATCTTGTCCTACCTCAGATTTGCGAAATCTGCGGGGCAGCATCTTGGCCAGCAGTCGATCTTTAAAGTTCTTAAACATCGGGAATTGGCTCAGGACCGTCCAGACGATGACCAGAAAAAGCAGCAGGGCCACCGGGCGGGTGAACACCGGTAAAAAACTTCCCTGGGAAACCATCAGGGCCCTGCGCAGGTTTTCGTCGGCCATGGGACCTAAAATCACTCCGATCACCAGGGGTGCGATGGGATATCCCATTTCAATTAAAAAGTAGCTGATAATTCCCACCGGCAGCATCAGATAAAGATTGAAAATGTTCATCCCCAGGGCATAGGACCCGATGATGCACAATACACCGATGATCGGCATAAAAATCTGGGTCGGGATGCGCAGCACTTTGACCACCTGTTTGGCCAGGAGCATGCCCACCACCCACATCGACATGGAAGCCAGCAGTAAAATGGCAGCGACCTCGATGATAAAGTTAGGGTGCTCAAATGTAATCATGGGACCGGGTGTGACACCGTGCAGCATCAGGGCGCCGAGCAGCATGGCAGCCGGTGGGCTGCCGGGGATACCCAGGTTTAAGAGCGGAATCATGGCACCGCCGACACAGGCATTGTTGGCCACTTCCGTGGAAAGAACTGCGGTGATTTCGCCCTTGCCGAAACGCTCGGGGTGTTTGGACGTATTCTTGGCTGCACCGTAGGAAACCCAGGCGGCGATGTCTTCCCCGATCCCCGGCACGGACCCGATGCCCACCCCGATCAAGGCCGAACGGATAATGCGGGGAATGTTCCTGATGATTGTGCCGAACTCAGGTATAATTCTCTGAAACTTCTGGGTTTCACCGATTTGAAAGCGATCCTTGAGCACCTGGATGATCTGGGGGATGCCGAAGGCGCCAATTAGTACGGGAACCACTTCGACGCCGCTGTCCAACTCAGGTATCCCGAAGGTAAAGCGCGGGTAAAACTGAAGCATGTCGCGACCGACACATGCCAGAAACAGTCCCAGAAAACCGGCGATCCAGCCTTTGATGACCAAGTCCGGGCTGGTCAGGGTCCCGCTGATGATAATTCCGAAAAAGGCCAGCAGAAAAAATTCAAATGAAGTAAACTGCAGAGCAAAAAACGAAATCAAGGGCGAAATGCTGACCAGGAACAGCATGCTGATAATCGTACCGATGGCCGAAGAGGTGGTGGTCAGGCCGATGGCCCGGCCGCCTTCGCCTTTGCGGGCCAGGGGATATCCATCCAGGGCAGTGGCGGCCGAGGCGGCCGTACCGGGAATATTGATCAGGATGGAGGCATAGGATCCGCCGTAGGTTCCGCCGACGTATATCGCCAACAGGCAAAGCATGGCAGTGGCCGTATCCATGCCGTAGGTCAGGGCGGTTAGCAGCGCCACTCCCAGCGTGGATGTGAGCCCCGGCATTGCCCCAAACATAATCCCCAGCATGACCGAGCCAAAAAGAATAGCAATGTGAATCGGGTCTGAAGCTATATGAAATACGGTCTGGAAGTAAAACCCGATGCGTTCAAGTATGACCATTGAATCAAAATCCTTTTCATTCGAGAAACTCGAGATACCATAAGTAGTCCATGAAAGATACGACCATGCCTTCAGCCGGCATCGGCACCAGGAGAAAATATTTAAATATCAAGCCCACGATAAATGGCGCGGCGATGGCGATAATCATGGCCGTACGGTATTTTTTGCGCAGCACGGTATTGCCGCGCACCAGGCTCCAGGCATAAAAACAGTAGAATACAATGAAACACAGCACCAGAATATCGGCCGGAAAGTGTACCGCCGCGCTCAGCGACGCATTGAGGCCGCTTGCAAAGAATACGATCAAAACGACAACGCCCGCCAGGTAGAAGAAAAATAACTTCTTCAGCAGTTCGGCATCATCAAAATAAAATGATGTGATGAACACCGACAGGAACAGGACGGCACTCAAAAAGAAATCAATGCGTGGTATATTCAGATAAACAAATGACAAAAATAAAACCACGATTGTGTAAAACCGCAGATTCGGTACCGAATTTAAAAATTGAAACAGGGCTTTGCTCGTCAACCAACGCACCGCCTCGGTAAACGCTTTGAGACCAACGGTCTTCAAAGCGGTTCGACACAAGAGTCCCCCAAGCAGCATAATCATGCAGCCGACGAAAAGGGGAAAAATCGCAGGGGATACATACCAGACATTCTGAACACCGCCCCAGCTGTCTTTCATAGGCATTTTCAAAGCCTGCAGAATCACCCACAATCCGAACAGACAGATGATTGCTCCCGAGAAAATATCCGCCTTACGGAGTTTTTCTTTATCCAACATGGCCGTTTCACTTTCTGATTAATGGTTAATTGAACCTTATGCTCTGCTGTTGAGAAAGCATTTGGATGCCAGTTCTTAGGTTATTCGTTATTGGTTATTTGTTATTAGAAATGGCAGGTGGCCTAATTTAAATCTAATAACGAAAAACAAATAACTAATAACTATAAAAAGCCGGGCACCGGTAGTTGCCCGGCTTTTTAAACTTGGTTTGTTTTACGGTCTGGGAATTCCCAGTGTGGCCGGATCTACCTTGGCAGCTTTCAGCTCCCACAGGGTCCAGGCGAAGTTGGACTCCAATGCGTCGAACTCGGCTCTGGCTTCGGCGCCGGTCTTGCCGGACAGCAGGTAGTAATTTTCCTTGGCCCAGTTTTTCAGCTTGTCAGTTGCGATGGCCTTCTTGAAGGCGTCAACGAGCACAGCCTTGACGTCCGCCGGAGCATCGGCCCTGACTGCAAAACCGATGGCCTGGGAAATCGGCAGGTATTTGGACAGGCCGGGATAAGATTTGAAGGCGGACGGAATCGTTCCAAGACCTTCGACGTCGAATGAATCCGGAATCAGCATGGCCAATGGTCGCAACTTGCCGCCGCGCAGCAGCTGCTGTTGTTCAGCCAGAGATGTGACAACCACGGAAACCTCACCGGCCATGGCCGCATTCTGGCTGGGGGCCGACCCTGAATAAGGAATGAAGCTGAATTTCGCTCCGGAACCGTCCTCCACTGCCAGCAGGTTCAGGTGATGGATCGAACCAGCCGCACTGGCGGAGGCCTTGATGCTCATCGGGGATTTTTTGGCCGCCTCGATCAGGTCGGTCAGACTCTTGTAGGGCGTGTCGGGAGTCACGGAAATAACGTCCGGCGAACCACCGACAATAAAGTAGTCCCAGACACTCATTTTCTGGTTCCAGCCGCCCTGCACACCGGCGGTTACACAGGATTCGGAAAGCCCACACAGCGTATATCCGTCTGCCGGTCGTTTATACGCATAGCTCATTCCAACAGAGCCACCAACCCCGCCGGTTTTATTGATTACGTTGACATTGACATCCATAAATTTAGCCATTTCGGCGCTAATGATCCGATTGCAGGTATCGGTTCCACCTCCGGCTGACCAGACCACGACATTAGTGATGTCCCTCTTGGGAAATCCTTTGGCATAAGCGCCGGTGGTAATCGCCAGCAGTACTACCAAACAAAAAATTAGAGTCTTTTTCATTTCAAACCCTCCTCCTATGTGTTAATGTTTGTGTTTCAGGACCATGTGGTCCCCCCGTTGCAATTGGTGAGGTACAATACACTTTTTCTAATACCCAATACCTAACCCGGATAAACCGGAAATTAGAAACTCGAAAATCGAAATACGAAACAAATCCGAAGTTCCAAAATTCAAATGTCTCAAACGAAATTACCGTCGTGACAAATTGTAATTCAATTCAAATCTTTGTAAATGCTTGTTTGTTAGTGCTTTACAATGATGCCAACAAATGTTTTGCACAATTTGCGCAAAACTGAATTGGTAACTGTTTAATACCCAATACCTAACTATTATCTTTTGGCGGGCATCCCCCCCTTCGGCAGTTTCTCCCCGGATTGAACGAAAAATCATCAAACAAACGATATGGGTTGACTGCTAATCGTTATTCCGCTGCGGCGGATTAGAAAAAGTGTCGCACAAAAATCTGATTCTAGCTATCAATCGTCAGTGACAGATAGAAACGAATCTTATTCCTGTACCCCATAACCATTAACGAATAACCGATAACTCTGGAACCTTTACTCACCGTTAATCTCCCGTTTAAGATAGGTGATGGATCTCTTGAAATGCTGACGCATCAAATCTTCGGCGGCTTCGGGATCTCTCTTTTTGATGGCCTCGATAACCGCCAGATGCTCTTGAATGGTTTCATTGGGTGGTCTAACCAGGCCTTCGGTATTAAGAACCTGATAGCTGAAGCTGATAATATTGGTTGTCTGCAAAATACTTTTTAAAAATTCTTTAGCGCCGACATCGATCACGAAACCATGGAATCGGCGGTCTTCCCGGGCGTACTCTTTGTAATCTGAAATATCTCTCTGGTTTGCAAAGGACTTGAAAAAGCCATCCAACTCGATGATTTGGGAGTCGGTGATTTTGGCAGCTGCCCGCCGGGCAGCGAGCCCCTCCAACACTTCACGCAACTCGAAAATATAAACCATCTCCTCTTTGCTGAACAGCCGCACGAAAAACCCTCTGCGAGGAACGGATTCAACCAGCTTATCCTGCTCAAGAAATTTCAGGGCGCCGATCAACGGTGTGCGGCTGATTCCCAAATCCCGGGCCAATTTCTCCTGGGGAATTTTTTGGCCGGGCAAGAGCTTGCGCTCTATGATCATGTCTTTTAGAATCGAATAGACCTTCTGATCGAGGTTTTCATGTTGTGCGCCGAGATTAATCATTGAGGAAGCTCGCTTGTTTCTTTTCAGCCAAGAAAGTTAACCGATTATCCCAAGTGAAAAACACTTAAATTGGGTATTGTATTTTGTATTCAAAATTCAATATCGCCCCATTAAGGTCTTGTCAAGGTTTTTTTGGAAACCAACGTCAATATTCCCAGGGGTTATACCGGAACGATATTTTGATGATTGGTTAAATTAAAGATTGACAAGGGCGTCAGTTTCATCTTTTGTTACAACAATTATCTGACCTGACAGACAAAGCCGGGAACTCTGAACGATTGAACCGCTCCAAGGAAAACCGTGAACTACCATAAGCTGTTTCAACTCAAGGGAATCACGAATGTCGGGTTGATCGGAACCGGCGTGTTCGGCCGATCATTTCTGGTCCAGGCGCGCCTGACCCCCGGTACTCGTGTGTCGGTGGTGTGTGACCGGGAGCTTGAAGTTGCCGAAGAGGGATGCCTGCAGGCCGGAATGGCGCCCGCCGATCTGAAAATCTGCCGCACCGACGCCGATGCCAACGACGCCATCAGCTCCGGCAAAACGGCCGTTGTCAGTGATGCGCTGCTGCTGATGGAACTGGCGATCGAGGTGGTGATCGAAGCCAGCGGTATGCCCGAGGCCGGGGCCCACCATGCCCGCACGGCAATTGAAAAGGGCAAACACGTCGTTATGGTGACCAATGAAACTGATTGTGTGGTGGGGCCGATTTTGAACCGGCTGGCGCAGGATTCCGGATTGGTTTATACGCCGGCGGACGGTGATCAGCCCAGCCTGTTGATCGGGCTTATTGCATGGGCCGAGATATTGGGTTTTGAAACGGCAACTTCTGTGTTGACCGCAAATCATTTGAAACTATCAACTGGCGGCCCGGAATTCAAACCCCGGGTCGATGTCGGTGCTCGCGCAATACACAGGCTGCCGGCGGGCCAGCGGTTGTTCATGGACCTTGATCATGCGATAGCCGGTGTGATACCGGAAATATTGCCTGCTGTTCAAATGGTTTCCAGCAGCCCGGTGCCCTATTACCTCGCGGCCGGCCACATACTGAAGCACAACGTTGATGAAGGCGAATTGCTGACCTGCGAAATGATCGACCATGATGGACAATCGCTTCTCTGGAGACTGCGGCGGGAGCAGGATGAGGTCTTCGGGATCCCTGATTTATAACAATACTACAATTTATGGAGGTTATCTATGGCTATTAAAGTTAACACATTCGTCGATGCGCATTGCCACATGTTCACGGTTGCGGATGTCCCGTTGTCTGCAATCGTTAAACGTCAGGTGGACCACCCTTTACGATTGGTTGCCGGTTCGCTCGCGGCCCCGTTGGCGATTAAATGGTTTGATAAATTCATCAAATATTTCGATTCTGAGTCGATCCAGAATGTGAGACTGTTAACGGGTGAGATGAACCGGGCAATCGGGTGGAATAAGCTGGGTGATTTTCAGGTCACGGCCCTGGAAAAGATTATGACCCCGCTTGTCATGGACTTCGATCTCAATGGCGAAGTCAAAAAGTCAGGGGCGCAACTTCAGCGGCTGGTCGATGCAGCGAAAACCTATTGGGATGGCAGCAGGGGCAAAGCGGTGAAGGTGCTGCCTTTTGTCGGACTTGACCCTCGTAAGCTCGTATTCAAGAACGGAAAAGATGGTGAGCTATTAGGCCACCCTCAGATTAGGGAAATAACCGACTCTTTTTTAGAGAAAAATAAAGTAAAGAACGCTGCTGACCGTCGTGACCCCTCAAAGTTGGTGGGCGGGGATGTGATCGGTGTTAAAATATACCCGCCACTCGGATTTAATGTTTATCCTGACAAGGCCATGGAGCAAAACGCATATCAGGTTGTTTACGAACGTCTTGCCGAACTGGAAATACCCATTACCGCACATTGTCAGAAAGCCTCGTTTGATCTCACGGATGATGAGCTGGAGTTATTCACAGATCCCAAGAACTGGGCCAATCTCATGTGCTCAACAGACACCATCAGTAAGCTTCGCATTAACCTTGGACATTTCGGCGGCGAGAAAGGAGTAATCGACGCGCTGGACTGGGAAGATGACCGGGTGGAAGGCCCTTCAAAAGACGGCTGGACGTATGAGATAATTAAAATCCTTAAGCGGTACGACAACGCATATTCGGATATATCGGCGTTTAATTTCGGTGATAAACAGGCGGTGGCGTCCCTGCTGTGGATTCTCGCATACGATAAGGCTGGGAAATTTAATGACAACGATCCCCAGAATCCTAATCACCCTCTCGATAAAAAGTTGTTGTGGGGATCTGACTATCCCATGATTCTAGATAAAGAATACAAAAATTATACGAGCTACTTCGCCGACTTTGTCAATAGGCTGATCCGCCGTAAAGACCTTCGCAAAAAATCCAGATATGCGATCCCGAAGGAGAGTCAGCTGCCCGGCCCGGCACCTTTGCTCAGGCGTCTGGTCAGTACCAACCCGGTGGAATTTTTGTTTGGATGAAAATTGATCGCCTTGCCATTGAAGATAAAAGGCGGTGATGGCGCCCCGGCCAGGGTGATTGCCATGGAGAATTGATCTGATCGGGCAACGAGCCGACTAATCACTTTAAACGCGTGCCCGCCCTTGCATCGCAGGATCAGCACATGCTACTTAGGGAATTCGTTCGGCGAAGTCACAATGACCAAACCGCAAAAAATTGGATCGATACGACAAAAGATCGATTGAGTTCCAATTGGTAAACAATAGACAAAAGGAAAGGCAACAATCATGGCAGTTTTTATCACCGGCGGACACGGGCACATTGGATCATGGGCCGCCTATTTTCTGGCGCAGGAAGGAGAGCATGTATTTCTGTACGATACAAATCCGGTGGTTCCGGGTCATCTGGCAGAAGTCGCCCGCCACATCACTTTTATCAAAGGTGATGTGCTGGATTTTCCGCGCTTAACCGATGTTTTCAAAAAGCACGGCCGGGATATCGACGGAATCTTGCACACCGTCGGCATCATGGGCGAACTGGTGCTTGAAAATCCTTACGGCAACGTGGGGTTGAACATCGGCGGCACCCATAACATGCTGGAGATCGCCCGGCAGTTTGAGATTCCCAAAGTTGTCTATACCAGCACCGGTGCCGTCTACGGAGCTGTCTCGGGGACGGTGGCCGAAGACCAGTACCCGCCGAACCCGTGCGACCTGTATGGATCCACCAAGGCTTCCTGCGAATTTTTAGGACAGCAGTACGCTAATTCATTTGGATTCGAATTTCGAATCAGCCGGGTATATTTTTGCTACGGCCAGGGAAAATGGCCCTCCCGCTTTATCCGGCTATACCGGCTGGGGTTCGGCGCCCTTGAGGGGTTGGACGATTTGAGGATGGATAAAGGTGCCGACCAGAAACTCGATTTCACCTACATCGAAGATGCCGCACGAGGAACCGCCATGCTTTACCAGGCTAAAACGGTCAAACATAATATTTATAACATTGCCACGGGTGTGCCGACCAGTGTCGGACAGGTGGCCGAACTGTGCCGGAAGTATTCAGCCTTTAATGTTCAGGTCGAACTGGGCCCGGGTGAGCTCATGCAGCGCTGCGAGGCCCTGGATATCAGCCGGGCCAGAAAAGAGCTGGGGTTTGAACCCAAATACAGCGTGGAGGAAGGTATAAAAAGGTATGCCGATTGGATGAAGAAGGTCTTGGAATAGTTGGACGCATGTATGATTGCGGATTGCGGAATTCGGATTGCGGATTAAAACAAGGAAATATATCGATATCATGCCTGAATTTTACAAGTTCTATTTCTACCATCGAATTTGATCATTTCTGCGGCGGTCACAGAATATGAATGTATCGATTAATAATGCAGATAATTAAATCGGCAGAATTCCTTAAATCCGCAATCCGCAATCCGCAATCTAAAATCTGATCTCATTTTTCATCGATATGAAATAATGTCTCAAAATAAACGTTTTCACGACAACTTTCATAAAGGACATAACTATGCCACTAGATCCACAGGTAGCTAAAGTATTGGAAGAAGCCGAATCCCTCGGGTTGCCGGATTATCAGGATCTGTCACCGACGGAGGCCAGGAAGCAAATGCGGGATCAATCGCCACCGGTTCAACCGAATCTATCCGTCGAAAAAGTCGTGGATCGCCGAATACCCGGCCCGGAAGGTGATATTCCGATTCGACTCTACTTTCCGGCAGGTGATGGACCGTTTCCCACCCTCGTTTATTATCATGGCGGCGGCTGGGTAATTGGCGATCTTGATACCCATCACGCATTTTGCCACGCCCTGGCTAAAACAAGCGGCTGCTCGGTTGCGGCAGTCGACTATCGCCTGGCACCCGAACACCCCTACCCGGCTGCCGTCGAAGATGCCTATGCAGCCACCAAATGGGTGGCCGAGAACCCGGAGCAGATTCAAGCAGATTCCGGCCGGTTTGCCGTCTGCGGCGACAGCGCCGGGGGGCATCTGGCAGCCGTCGTTTCTATGATGGCCCGCGACCGCAAGGGACCGCGTATCGATTTGCAGATTCTCATATATCCGATTACAGATTGCCGATTTGATACGCCTTCCTATGAAGAAAACAGGGAAGGCTACATGCTCACACGAGATCTAATGAAATGGTTCTGGAACTATTTCATCAATGACGAAAGTGAGGCGGATGATCCTTATGTTTCACCGTTGAGGGCTGAGAATCTTGGCGATCTGCCACCGGCGTTGATCATTACGGCCGGATATGATCCTTTGCGCGATGAAGGTGAAGCCTATGGCCGGCGGCTGCAGGAGGCCGGCGTGCACGTAACCCTGTCCCGTTATCCCGGTATGACCCATGCATTTATTCGAATGACAGCCGTCTTGGACAAAGCCAATGAGGCACTTGAGGAAGTTGCCGGCACGTTGAAAGATGCTTTTGAGATAAGATAGACTGTAGCCTGGACGTTTATATCGAAAATTGAAAGTTTTAGTGTCTATTTATTGAAATCACAGCATGGTTGCACAGGATTTGTGACTATGGGTGACAAATATAATAGATCCGCCGACCTGTGACGAGCTCAGTCGAGCCAAGGCGAACCATAAATAATCAATTTTCAATCTTCAATTCCGGCTCTGCCGGGTTGGGTACAAACCACGAAAAACACGAAAGACACGAAAATGTGGAAGAAACCATCTTTTTTGGCTTTTGTGTGTTTAGTGTATTTCGTGGTTTGCATTATGGGAGACAAAGAACAATGATCACAAGGCAACAACAAATGGCGGCTCAGCAGCAGGCCGCTGAAATGATCCGGCAGGCTGGAATAACGATTACAGATGAAGAAGCTGACGGCATTGAAGTGGTCGATTTTGGTTTGAGCAACCTTGAAAGAGAAGGAGTCCAGGTGTTGACGCTGGTGCAGACCGAAAGGATCAGCGTCAAGGTTCTGGCCATGCTGCCCAATCAGACCGAACCAGAGCATTGGCATCCGCCGGTCGACGACGACCCCGGCAAGGAGGAAACGATCCGGATTATCGCCGGGACGGTTTATTTCTACATAGACGGGGAAGATTCTTTTAAAGGGGGCTTTATCGTGGAAGGCAAGGACGACTGCTATACCATGCGCAAGGAAATCGTCATGCAGCCCGGCGATCAACTAACCCTGGCGCCGGGCGAAAAACACTGGTTCCAGGCCCGCGAGGGCGGGGCCGTAATGTACAGTTTTTCGACCATAGCCCGGGATGCCTTGGACCAGTTTACGGATCCGGACATTGTCAGGATTACCAAGATTCAAGAATAAGGGCGGGGCCAAGCGCATAGTGCATGGCGCACGGCGAAGGTGTAAAGTAAAAGGTGTAAAGTAAAAGGTGTAAAGTAAAAGGTGTAAGGTATAAGGTGTAGGGTATAAGGTTTAAGGTATAAAGAAAACGGCATTCGGTATTCGGCGTTCGGCATTCGATAAAGGCAGGGGGATAGAGCAAAAGACAGAGAACAGAAGTCAGAAGACAGATATTCCGGATTCAAATCGTCTTGTTCAACCCGCCATGCCCTATGCGCTCTGCCCTTTTGCCTTTCAGCTTTCAGCCTCGAGCTTCTTTTCCTGCCCTTTAAAGCTTTGAGCTTTCAACTTTGAGCTCATCCGCTTTCAGCCTTGAGCTTTGAGCTTTCCTCGCCCTAAACCTTAGACCTTGAACCTTTGAACCTCGAACCCTGAACCTCACCTACAGAAAGCAATAAAATGAATACTACTAATAACCGAAAAATCATCGTGGCGGTGGCGCCGGTGGGCAAGGACATCGAAGCGCCGTCGAGGAATCCGTTGACACCGGAAGCGGTTGCGGCCGAAGTCGTAGAATGCACCCTGGCCGGTGCCAGCTTTGTTCATTTGCATGTGCGGGATGACAAAGGTGAACAGACCGAAGATCTGGCCCAGTTTTCGCGTACGCTGGATTTGATCCGGGCGTCCTCGGGCATCATCATCCAGGGATCTACCGGCGGCTTGTCGGAGCTCTCACTGGAAGAGCGCTGCGTGGCCCTGAACGATCCCCGGGTTGAAGTGGCATCTCTCAACATGGGATCGGTAAATTTCAGTGAAGATGTCTACATTAACCGGCTGCCCGATATCCGCTACTGGGCGCGGCGGATGGAGGAAACCAATGTCATCCCCGAGTTGGAAATATTTGAAGCCGGTATGCTGACGGCGGTCGCCAAACTGGTGGAAGAAAAGGTTTTGAAGCCTCCGTTTACGTATGGATTTCCCCTGGGATTTCACTATGCCCTGCCGGCCAATCCGAACAGCCTGTTTTTCCTGACCTCGAGTCTGCCGGTATTAGCCCCCTGGGGTGTTGTTCATGAAAGCATGGTCGACTTTTCAGTCTTGGCCGCCGCCATAGCCATGGGTGCCGCCGCCGTCCGCGTCGGGTTCGAAGACAGCGTCTATTATGCACCCGGCAAGGCTGCCGGAAACAACGCTGAGCTTGTCGAAAAAATCGTGGTGCTTATCCATCAGATGGGATATGAAGTTGCGACACCGGCGGAAGCAAGAGATTTGTTAGGATTAAAGCATCTTTAAAGCACGAATCCGAGATAGGCGCATTGCGAGCATTGACCGTCCTGCTTGCCAAAGGCGGGCCAGCGATGTTCCGCAGATTTGACATCGAACCAATTATCTTGAACTGTAGTTGAATTGACATGATTGAAAGGCGAGTCAATACTTCGATTGATCATTAACATCATATTTTTCTAACGACTTTTAATTTCCAGATTAGTTTACAGTATATGCAGTTTTAGCGGTAGCCAAATATTTGTTTTTGTTGGAGATATCCGCAATATCACAATTACACGGATAACATATAACAGAAGCAGCTAATCCATATTCTAATATTCAACATATTTTTTTAGATATTTTGCCAGTTTCACAGCATTTTCAGCCTCTTTTTTTGTTGGTGGGATACCTTTAAAATTTGTTTTATTAATATGCTCCGCTGATATTTTTCTAAGCTCTTCAGCATCATAACCTGAAATTTTCTCTAAGGTATCTAAACCGGCTTCATAATAAAGTCTTGCTCTAACCTTTTTGACTCCAGGTATTCTAGCCAAATCAGAAAGCTTTACGAGTTCTAAAATATTGTCGAGCGGTATATCAGTGATTTTTGACAACTTTTTTCTGCCTTTTTTTGTACATCCAATTTCCAATATTTGTCTTGCTGTTTTTATTCCATTTCTATTCAGTTTTTCTATATTTACCTTTTTAATACCTTGGAAATTTTTAAGTTCATAGGTGTCCAGCTTTATCGAACCCATCAATTCCTTAGCTTTTAAAAACATTGGTTCCTTGTGCAAATATTCATAATAAGCAGCAATGCTCATAAAATACATTCGTATATTTTTTAGCTTATTTTTCTCTCCCCATACCCTAAAATCTTGAAGGTCTTTTGGTGTTGCCCTTTCTATTTTCTTTTTTTTGTTATCCAATAAATACTTCTCAAACTTCTTTGTAAATTCAATATTTCTTTTAATTGTAGCTTGGGATTTTCTGTCTATTCTCATTCTTTGGATAAATCCATTTTTATCCATCTTTAATTCCATTCAATTAAAGGGTATAAAATAAATGTGCGCTATACTCCAAACCACTATAATTCCGCAATAGCTATGGCAATTCAATTCTTCTGATTTGATATCCTGTCAAAAGACCAAATACCAGCAAAATGCATGTATATTGAGAAAACATGAAAAATAGATAGAATCCAGATATGTAGATGATACAACAACTTTGCAGGCCCAGGGTTTGCTGGTAGAATTTGAGATTTGCGTTGATATCGCTGACTAATATGCCCAGATCCACTGCCTCTTTCGCTGCTTTCATCATGGCAAATGCTCCTTTTTATTGACTGTTGGATTCAACGCTAGTTGGTGGGCACCCGTCTTCGCAAAAGCTTCGCCGCGGCCAAGGGCAGCCCACCCTACGATAAGAAATCGGGCCTATCTACCAAAATAAAGCGGTCTCAATTAGGCTGAATTTTGACTTCAATAGTAGGTTGGGTTGAGATCCCGAAGGTTCCTGTTGGGTTTCGTTCCTCTACCCAACCTACTAACAACTATCTGATGTGGCTAATTCGACGGTGGGATCGAAACCCAACGCCCCGTATTCGACCAGATTGATTTCAACCCTAATTGCATATATATCCGTAAGAAATTGTTGTTGTGCTTTGTTTAAAAATCCAATCAAACGTTGTTGGCCTCGTCGTTTTCAGGGCTTTCCGGATTATGCACCGGCAGGTTAATGGTAAAGGTCGTTCCAGTGCCTTCCTGGCTTTTGACTTTGATGTCGCCGCCGTGATCTTTGATGAATCCGTAGCAGACCGAGAGCCCTAACCCCACGCCCTTGACCTCGCCTTTGGTGGTAAAGAAACTGTCGAAAATTTTGCCCAGGTTTTCCTGGCGGATGCCGACACCGGTGTCGGCAATTTCAATCACGACATTTTCGTTGTCTCCGGAAGTAGTTGCGGTGAACGTGCCGCCATTGGGCATGGCGTCCCTGGCGTTGGCCACCATGTTTAAAAAAACCTGGCGCAGCTGATTTTTTGAGGCATTGATCTGTCCAAGCCCGTCCGCCAAATTCGATATGATGTCGATATCGTTCTCTTTCAGTTGTTTTTCATGCAGCAGCAAAATTTCATCCAGAACCGAGTTGAGGTCCACCGGATGCCGCTCCTCCTGGTCCGGTTTGGAAAAAGAGAGCATTTTGCGCAGCAAATCACTGAGTCGCACGGTTTCGGAAAGTGCCATTTCAAGGATTTTGCGCCGGCGGTTGTCAGGCGAAATCTCGGTTTTCAACAGCTCCAGGGTGTTCATGATCCCGTAAAGCGGATTGTTCAGTTCATGAGCGATCTGGGAGGTCAGCCGTCCCATAGCAGCTAGTTTCTCGGACTGCAGCAGCTGCTCCTGGGTGTGCCTCAGAGCCCGCTCCATTTCCAGGCGGTCGCGCAGGTCGACGAACGAGCCCACGGAGGCGATTTCTTTACCATTGGCGTCGTAGATGATCGCTGCCGACAGGTTGCCCTCGACAACTTCACCGTCACGCCTGACGTAAACCATGGGATACGAATTCAGACGGCCGACGCCGCCATACGCGTCGCTTCTGAGCATCTGCATGACTTTACGGGCCACCCCTTCCGGATATATCTTTCTGATATTCATTTTACCGATAACTTCGCTGGCTTTATATCCGAGGGTTTCTTCGGCGGCCTGATTGTAAATCAGAATGTTGCCTTTCAAATCGGTGGCCGTTATGGAGTCGGGAGAGCTTTGGACGATTTTATTCATGAAATCGTAGGCTTCCCTCAACTCTTTTTCCATTAACTTTCGTTGAGTTAAGTCGACATTCAGCCCTTCGTAACCGATGATGTTGCCCTGCTGATCATAGCGGGCATGGCCGGTCATCAGGATCGGGATGGTGCTGCCGTCCTTGCGTTTAAATTCGACCTCGTAGTCAATGACCCGGCCGTCGCGCTCCATCATTTGTTTAAAAGTGTCCCGATCTTCCGGCCTGACATATAGGTCCTGGGGCAGATCAATGCTCAGAAATTCCTGTTTGCTTTCATATCCGAGCATATCCAGCAGGGCCTGGTTGGCATTCAAAAACCTCCCCTCCTTGCTGCTGATGAAAATGCCGGTTGCCATGTGTTCAAAGAGATTTTTGAAATCTTCCTGGGATGCCTGCAGTTTTTGCTCTTGCTGTTTTCTGGCCGTAATATCGCGATAAATACTCAACTTCGATACAGTGCCATCGTTATTTTCGAAGGGTATTTCAATCAAATAATACGTCTTGTCGACCCGGGGAACATACACCTCCCGGCGCACGGTTTTACCTGCAAAGATTTCATCCGATTGGCACCAGGGACATTTATCGTTGGTTCGATTTAACAACTGATGACACTTTTGGCCGACGCCGTCGCCAAACTGCGCGATCATGGCGCTGTTCATATACTCCACGACAAGATCCTGGTTCATGACGTAAATTCCGTCTTCGAAAGCATCCAGTATTGCGGTGGTTAAATTGGTTTTCTGATCAATCATGTCAAACCTCTGATATGGTAGGTTCAAGGTTCAGGGTTTCGGGATTTCGGGATTCAGGGCATGGTGCATGGTGCAAAGCGCATGGGGCGAAGCGTAACAAAAAGGAGTCAGAAGGTCAATAAACGGCCACTGCAGCACGTCCACGGTACAAGGAAAGGCCTGCGGCATTCGACATTCCGTGGCTACGCAGGTCGCTTTTGATATTTCATATGGGGTATCGGCTTTCAGGAGTCAGGGGAGATGTAAGTCGGTACTGCTGTAATCCGGAAATCGGATTGTTCCAGGCTGCACCGGGGTGAGCCATGCTGCCTTGTCGAGCCCCATAAATGATGTCACTCAATCGATGCTCTACGCTATGCGCTATGCTCTATGCTCTATGCCGCACCGTCAGCTTATTTTGCGAACCTCAGGTATAAACGGTTTAATAAGCTCTACTTCATTAGGTCTCAAGGGCCGCCATCGGATGTGATAATTGATATCCGGACCGAATTGGGATTTCAATTTAAACGCAGCGGCAAACCATTGATTAGTGTTGTCAGGGAAGTGCTCAACCCAGAGGACCCGTGGGATGATCAGGTTAAAATCCCGGCTGATTTTTTTCCCGATGCTTTCGGCACCACTCGTCAAACAGGGCTTGATGCCGGTCTGGTTGACAACCACAATTACGGACTTCAAATGCACCACCGCCGATTTGCTCAGGCCCAAATCGATAATCCTTACCTGCCAGGCATACTCCCACTGAGCCCTTGGCTTGAAACCCTGATCCACCCCGGTCGGCAGTCGGTAAATCCCATCATAAACTATCATCACTTTTCATAATGCTTATTCGCGCGGTTGTCGAGACAAAATTGTCGGCAATCCCAATACCTTGATTCCTTTAACGGGGTCATTTCTGCCACCGGATTTTTTGCTGCAGGTCCAACTGCATGGAAATTACATGTTGCCTCTTTTTGATTCCTGTCTTAGGTTAGACCCAACGATACAAAAAAAGGAGGTAACCATGGGAAAAACCGTCGCGGAAATATTGGATATGGCGATTAAACGGGAAGAAGTGGCTTATGATTTCTATATGGGCATCTACAACGAGGTTGATAATGCCAGCGTTAAGGACACGGTTGAATTCATAGCCGACGAAGAAAAGAAGCACAAAGCATTTTTAGTTAGCTATAAGGAGGGTGAATACGGTACGGATTCTTTGCGGATGGCGGATGTGGTTGAGTATAAACTCGCTGAATATCTGGAGGAACCCGAAGTCTCGCAGACTTCATCGATCGAGGATATTTACCTGGTCGCCGCCCACCGGGAAGGCCGGTCGCATCAGTTTTACTCGGAACTTGCCAATATGCACGATGACAGTGAATTGAAAACCATGCTGCACAAAATGGCCAACGAGGAATTGAAGCACAAGGAAAAGATGGAATATTTGTACGCCAATGCGGCGTTTACTCAGACGTCGGGAGGGTAAATATTAAACTATCGTGTTTGCTCCGGATACGCTGCTTTTCACGGATTTGAGTCAGGGAACTGAAGGACGTGCTCTAAAAAATAACAAATCCCAAATTTCAAATATCAAACAAATCTCTATAACCTATATTCAAAATTGTAACGATTGAATGTTTTGGTCATTGATTATTGGTGCTTGGAGATCGTTTGTAATTTGGTGCTTGAAATTTGGGATTTTTCCATTTAGGGTGCTAAAACCGATCACGCCCTAAGTGCCTCGCAATCATTGATGCGCTACTGACAGCAGACTCTATTGAGGATCTATCGGAATCGTCGTTACCGGCACCGGTGAATTCTTCAAGACTTTTTCGGTTACGCTGCCGAAGCGGTAGTTACCCTGACTGCCATGGCTGGCCATAACTACCAGGTCGACTTCTTCTTTTTCAATCAGCTTGAGGATTTCCTGGGTAGGATCGCCAATGGCCACATGCTTGATATAAAGCGGGCAGCTGTTCAAATATTTTTCACAGATCTGATTCAATCGTTTATTGGCTGAACTTTCAGCATGCTGCATCAGTTTGTCAATTTTGTCTTTGCCAAACTCGCCGTACCAGCCGTCATGGTGCGCAATGTCTTCAATTACGTAGAGTACGTGAATTTCGGCCCCATATTTTTGGGTCAGGTCCGTCACGTAGGGCAGGGCTTTTTCGGCGCTGCTTGAAAAATCGGTTGGCCAAAGAACTCTGTTCACTTCCATGGGTAATCCTCCTTTATTAGCTATCCGTTAGAGAGCGACACTTATAAGGTAACTACTCTGTGACAGTTGTAAAGATACGCAGCAGGAAGTTAACCAGCCCTCTGGCCATATGAAGCAACGAAAACTTCACGTGCGAACAACATTCAATGTGCACAACGCTGCGTAGATTTTTCTTATTCTTTCCGGTTGGCACTCTATCCGGCCCATTGCGACGAGAAGACTTAGATTTGCGCTACTGACATTATAAAAACCCAAAAAAATGCGGAGCATAAACTAATTTCTCCGCTGTGCTCCTGATAAATAGATCCCCGTCGGTAGCTAAGATCCGTCTACAACTCTGAATGTGTTGATTACCAAGGCGGAGAAATTAGGGATTAATTAGTTCGATAATTCTTTTAGAAGTGTATTCCCCTGTGTCGGCCAGGGCGTCAACGGGCAAAAAAGACAGGGCATTATTCGAAAACAGGCATGTGGCGGAGGCCGAAAAATCCTCGTCGGCGCGATAGAAAATATAGTATAATTTTATTTTCGGGAAGGGGCGTACCACAAAAGAGAAATCGCCACCCTCATTGCCGGTGCCGGGCTCCCCGTTCAGAGTTTCGAATATCAGATCCAGGTTGGCTTCAATCTTATCGATATGCGGTATTAAAATCTGCTCGGTGTGGCTGGCAAACGCCCCGGCATACGGCATGCTGTTCGGGACTTCTCGAAAGGCTTTGAAAGGTGTCGGAATACATGGATCGACATTGGCATGCAAGGCATATAAAGAGATCAATATGCCAATGACACCGGTTTCCGCTTTATCACCCACAGTAATTGCATCCGGCCCGATGTGATACAAACGCCCGAATGCTTTCAAAACCAGCATTTCGTCCTGATATCCGCCCGGCAGCAGCTGCTCCAGATGATCGGGGATATTTTTAAAAAGCCGGGCCAGATTATCCTTTATGATTTTCTCGTAGTTGTCCACCAATTTCGTATCTCTTGACCTAAAATTAAAATACGTCAGCCTATTTTGGACACGATCTATATTTGTTGCTCCAAATTGAGGGATTTAGGAATTGAGGGATTAAATTAAAGGATAAAAAATTAGAGGTGATAGCATTCCTGCAATTCCTAAATTCCTCAATCCCTAAATTCCTGAATTAGACCCTATACAAAAAATCCCGCGGCGTTTGGAAACGTCGCGGGATTGCTCAAACCTGATAAATCATGTTCTACTTTTTATCGTCTTCTTTCACTTCTTCGAAATCAGCGTCGACGACATCTTCGTCAGGTGGCGCGCCACCGGGTTGTTCGGCTGATTCAGCACCGGGACCTGCTTGTTGTCCGGCAGCGGATGCCTGCTGGTACATGGCTTCGGCCAGCTTATGCGAAACATTGGTCAACTCTTCACTGAGCCGTTTAATCTCTTCGGTGTCTTCACCTTCGATGGCCGTTTTCAGCGCGGCCGATGCCGCTTCGACCTTGCTCTTGGTTTCATCATCGACCTTATCGCCGAGTTCTTTGATGGATTTTTCAGTCGAATAGATCAGGGCATCGGCCTGGTTGCGGGCTTCGACCAATTCCCGTTTCTGCTTATCTTCATCGGCGTGCATCTCGGCATCTTTTACCAGCTTGTCGATCTCCTCCTTGGACAATCCGGAAGATGCGGTTATCTGGATGGATTGCTCCTTGCCGGTGGCCTGGTCCTTGGCGGAAACATTTACGATTCCGTTGGCGTCGATGTCGAAGGTGACCTCGATCTGAGGGATCCCTCGGGGAGCCGGAGGAATGCCGACCAGTTCGAATCGTCCCAGAGTTTTATTGTAGGCCGCCATCTCGCGTTCGCCCTGCAGCACATGAATGGACACCGCCGGTTGATTATCGGCGGCCGTTGAAAAGGTCTGGCTCTTCTTGGTCGGAATCGTGGTGTTCTTATCGATTAACCGGGTCATGACACCGCCGAGGGTTTCAATCCCCAGAGACAATGGCGTGACATCGAGCAAAAGGACATCTTTGACATCGCCTTTCAAAACACCGCCCTGAATGGCGGCGCCCAGGGCGACAACTTCATCCGGATTTACACCGCGGTGGGGCTCTTTTTCAAAGATTTTTTTAACCCGTTCCTGAACTGCCGGCATACGGGTCATGCCGCCGACCAGAATGACTTCATTGATTTCCCCGGCCGACAAACCGGCATCTTTCAGTGCTGTGCGGCAGGGCTTTTCCAGATTGTCCAGCAGATTGCTGACCAAAGACTCAAGTTTGGCCCGTGTAATTTTGATATTGAGATGTTTGGGTCCCGTGGCGTCGGCCGTAATGAACGGAAGATTAACATCGGTTTCCATCGACGTTGAGAGCTCCATTTTGGCTTTCTCGGCGGCTTCCTTCAACCGCTGCAGGGCCATCTTATCGCCCCTCAGATCGATACCCTGGTCTTTATTGAATTCATCGGCCAGATAGTCTATGAGCCGCAGGTCGAAGTCTTCGCCACCCAGATGGGTATCGCCGTTGGTCGCTTTGACTTCAAAAACACCTTCTCCGATTTCGAGAATCGATATATCAAAAGTGCCGCCCCCGAGATCAAATACCGCAATCTTTTCTTCGGATTTTTTGTCCAATCCGTAAGCCAGTGATGCCGCCGTCGGCTCGTTTATAATCCTTAAAACATTTAGCCCGGCTATTTTACCGGCGTCCTTGGTCGCCTGGCGCTGACTGTCATCAAAATAGGCCGGAACGGTGATGACCGCGTCGGTTACTTTCTCGCCGAGATACTGTTCGGCCGTGTTTTTAATGTTGGCCAGAATAAATGAGGACACTTCCGCGGAGCTGTACTGTTTACCCTTTATATTAATACGAACATCACCATTGCTGGCCTGTTCAATAGCAAAGGGCAGAATTTTTATATCATCCTGCACTTCTTTGGATGCGTATTTGCGGCCAATCAGCCTTTTAACACCAAATACGGTGTTCTCCGGGTTGGTGATGGCCTGGCGTTTTGCGATCTGGCCCACCAATCTCTCACCACTGTCGTTAATGGCCACGATCGAGGGGGTTGTCCGCCCGCCCTCGGGGTTCGTGATTACCGCTGCGTCGGAACCTTCCATAACTGCAACGCAGGAATTCGTGGTGCCGAGATCGATTCCGATTACCTTTGACATGTCTCTTCCCTCCTTAAACTTTATCTCTACTTACTTTTATTGCTTCTGTTCTTTGGACCTGGCGACCACCACCATCGAAGGCCGCAGCAACCGGTCATGTATTAAATAGCCTTTTTGCAACTCGTTAACCACCGTATTAGCAGGAAATTCATCGGTTTCTTCCTGCATCACTGCTTCATGGAAGGTCGGATCAAACGGCTGGCCTTTGGCGCTGATGGGCTTGACATTAAATTTTTCAAAGACCTTTAATATTTCCTTATGAGTCATTGCCAGACCATCCAGCAAACCTTTGTCGATGGTTTTGTGGCCATTGGTGGAGTTCATGGCCAATTCCAGATTGTCTACCACCGAAAGCATCTCTTTTATCAAGGACTGGTTGGAGTATTTTCGAAACTCTTCCATGTCCCGCGAGGTGCGTTTTTTATAATTTTCAAACTCAGCCGAAACCCGCAAGAGGCGATCGTAGTTTTCCTGGGCTTCCTGCTCTTTTTGCTTTAGTTTTTCTGCCAAATCCTCTAGCAGCTTTTCTGCCTTATCCTCAGCCACCGGCTCGGAATCAGGTTTAAATTGTTGCTCATCATTCTCGGCGGTCTCGGGGGCCGTTGCATCCTTTTTGGCCTCATTGGAGTCAGTTTTAACTTTTATTTCCTTTTTGGCTGACATTCCTAAAATCGTTCTCCCCGTCATGTTTGGATGTGAAGGTTGATTTGAAAAATAAGACTACTTGAAACGTTGTCAAGGTGGTAATATCAAGGTTTTATAGGAAAAATTGATGGTTGCCGATCAGTTGATTTCTTCGATTCAAGTTCTGAATTTCAATTGGTTTCCGAGAGTTGGATTACGGGTATTGGGTACTGGATATTAGGTATTGGATGCTGGATGCTCGATACTGGATGCTGGATGCTCGATTCTGGATGCTCGATTCTGGATACTGGATACTGGAAAAAGGAGCCGGCTTTCGGTATTCGGTTTTCGGCATTCGGTCCACGGCGCTCGGCTGGTGGAAAAGGAAACCGGTTTTCGGTATTCGGCATTTGGCATTCGGCAATGTAATGCTGTCTGTTTAATCAGAATAACTTGAAGCTCGACTCCGGATTCCAGATGCCGGATACCGGATGCCGGATGGCGGATAACGGAGCTGATGTCAGGTGTGGGAATGTAAAAGCTCAAAGCTCAAAGCAGGCGGTTGGGTAACTGGTTTGAGGTTTATGGTAGAAGGTAAAAAAGCTCAAAGCTGAATGCTCAAAGCTCAAAGCAAAAGAGGAGGTAATCGGTTTGAGGTATATTGTGTAATTCGGCGGATTCAGGATTTACGGTAACGGGAATGGTAAATGGCAGATATGAAATGTGAATCAGGCAGGGAGGAAAGTTTCAGAGCGCCATTCACAATCTCAGAATCAGGCGATCGGTTCACTTGACCCTCTTATTAAAAAGGAATGAGCAAACCGAGACCCGCAATAAAAATGCCTGAGCGAAGCGAAACCATAAATCCGCAATCCGCATTCCGAAATCCGTAATAAGAATGGCCTAGCAAAGCGAAGCCGAAAATCCGCAATCGAATTGTCTGAGCGAAGCGAAACCAAAAATCCGCAATCCAAAATCCGCATTCCGCAATCGAAAGATGGTTGTGCACCCACCTTCGAATCTTTTTTGGAAAACCCGGCTCATTATGTAGACCGGGATCAATCCACGACACAAACTGCATCACTTATCGCTGCTTCCTTCCGGACCTGACGAGGTTCGCGACCGTCTGTTGCGTGGTGTCCGATCAAAATGATTCAGGTTCTCCAAGTATCGGATCCTGGGGTGGGAATTCAGCCCCGCGTAAAGCGGATTTCGGGAAAAGGGCACCGCTAACTCCCCACCTAGCACAACCAACGACTAATGTACGTCATAAATAATTTTTTGCAAGCAAAAAATTTTGGACATTCTGCCATTGTTGACTTTAAGGCGGTCAATCGGGTATTGTTTTGTAATTTCAATTGATTTTGATTCATATGGGTAAGATTATCAAATCTTGGAGACAGCCAAAGTGCGAACGAAAATTTCGGTTGAGAAAAAGGTGCTGCGAACGGTCCGGCGGACGGTTGCCGAGCACCGCATGCTGGCGGCGGGCGATTCGGTGCTGATTGGTGTCTCCGGCGGTCCCGATTCCGTCGCGCTGGCCTATGTGCTGCACACGCTGGCTGCAGAATATTCGCTGCGGTTGGCTGTTGCGCATGTCAATCACTGTTTGCGAGGGTCAGACTCGGACCGTGACGCCGAATTCGTGGCGGATATGGCCCGGCAAATCGGTTTACCTTTTTATATAGAAAAGAAAGATGTATTTCAAATTCAGCAGCGTGAACAACTTTGCCTGGAAGAAGCCGGACGTGAAGTGCGCTATCGGTTTTTCGATCAGGTTAGTGCCGCATACGGCTTTAATAAAATCGCCGTTGGGCACCACGGCAATGACAACGCCGAACTGGTGCTGATGAATTTGCTGCGTGGAAGCGGATCGTTGGGCCTGTCCGGCATCGCCCCGGTCAGAGACGGTAAAATCATCCGGCCGCTGATTCACCTTGAGCGATCCGAGATAGTTGATTACATCGCTGAAAAAAGACTGGCCTGTGTGGCTGATGCCTCCAATTCAGACCTGTCCTTTAAGCGCAACCGGATTCGTCATCATTTGATCCCCGAGCTGGAAAAATCATATAACCCCGCAATCGTTAAAACAATCAACCGGCTCGGCGCGATTTTGCGGGCTGAGGATCAATGGATCGAGCAGCTGCTTAGAAGCAATTTCAACGATTGCATCTCGGTCATGGCGCCCGGCGTCGTGCGCATAAATTTAAAGCCGCTTCAAGGACTGGCCCCTGCCGCCAGAAGGCGGATTATCAGGCGGGGGATTCTGACAGTAAAAAAAGACCTGCGCCGCATCAGCCTGGGACATATTGATGACGTTTTGCTCCTGGTCGACAAAGGCCAGGGGACCAGCCTCAATTTGCCCGCTGGAATTCGGGTCATGCGGCTGGCCACAGAATTGATGATATACTCCGGCCGGAGCGGCCGGGCGGCAAACGACGGTGGATTCGACGATTCGGCAGCAACGGACTATCGGTATATGGTCAGGGCACCGGGCACCTTGAATATCCGGCAAGCCGGCGCCGCCATCAAACTGACTGAAATTGAAGCCGGGGATTTGCCCGATTTTAGCACCGTCGGAAAAAACCTGGCATTTATTGATATGGATTGCCTGCAGTTTCCCCTGGTTGTGCGTAACCGCCGGCCGGGCGACCGGTTTTCTCCGCTGGGCCTTAACGGCACACAAAAGGTAAAAAAATTCTTTAGCGACAATAAAATTTCCGGTCTTGAGCGTCAATTGTGCCCGCTTGTGTTAAGCGGCGGAAATATCATCTGGGTTGTGGGCCATCGCATTGACGATCGCGTCAAAGTGGTTTCAGCGACCCGGCGCATCCTCAAAGCCGAACTTTTGCTTGCTTAATGCGCTATAGTGATTAAATTTGCATATAATCTAAAGCCTCGGAACTTGATCCTTGATATTTTATATAAGAAACAGGATATTTACAGAAATATTGAGGATTTAAGATTGAAGATTTAGAGTACGCCTTGACTCGGCTGAGCTCGTCGCAGGCCGGCTGATCAATTAAAGCTTTTTTTAAAATCGATGGAGCGTAGCGATCTCTTTAAATCTTAAATCTTAAATCTTCAATAAACTTAGCCCGGGAGGTAACCACATTTGAATCCGTTTTATAAAAATCTGGCTTTATGGTTGGTCATCACCTTGATGATGGTCATGCTCTATAATCTCTTCAGTCAGCAGCACATGGCGGAAACCAGCATCAGCTATACCGAATTTTTGGATATGGTAGAAAATGAGCGTGTTTCCGAGGTGGTTATTCAGGGTCAGGAACTACTCGTGACGGATACCGGCCGCAACCGTTTCAAAATTTACGCACCCCAGGATAATGATCTTATCAACATCATGCGGAAAAAGGGCGTTATGATCAGTGCGAAACCACCGGCGGAAAATCCCTGGTATATGTCAGTGTTGGTTTCGTGGTTTCCAATGTTGGTGCTGATCGGCGTCTGGATATTTTTCATGCGGCAGATGCAGTCCGGCGGCGGCAAAGCGCTCTCCTTCGGCAAAAGCCGGGCCCGGCTGAGTACCGACCAATCCGAAAAAGTTACCTTTGAAGACGTGGCCGGCATTGATGAGGCCAAAGAGGAACTGGGAGAAATTGTCGAGTTTCTCAGGGATCCCAAGAAGTTTACCCGATTGGGTGGACGAATTCCCAAAGGCGTGCTTTTGATGGGCCCGCCGGGTACCGGAAAAACCCTGCTGGGACGGGCCATTGCCGGCGAGGCCGGGGTGCCGTTTTTCAGCATCAGCGGTTCGGACTTCGTCGAAATGTTTGTCGGTGTAGGGGCTTCCCGGGTACGGGATTTGTTCGTTCAGGGCAAGAAAAATGCGCCCTGCATTATCTTCATCGATGAGATCGATGCCGTCGGCCGCCATCGCGGTGCCGGGCTGGGCGGCGGCCATGATGAAAGAGAGCAGACGCTCAACCAATTGTTGGTTGAAATGGACGGTTTCGAATCCAACGAGGGTGTTATTCTGATATCGGCCACCAACCGGCCCGACGTGCTGGATCCGGCGTTGTTGCGTCCGGGACGTTTCGACAGGCAGGTCGTGGTGTCCATGCCCGACATTAAGGGCCGTGAAAAAATCCTCAAGGTACATATGAAAAAAACACCGATCAGTGGGGATGTGGACCCGCACATTCTGGCCAAAGGCACGCCCGGTTTTTCCGGGGCCGACCTGGAGAACCTCGTCAATGAGGCGGCCTTGCTGGCGGCCAAACGCGATAAAGAAAAAATCGAGATGGTCGACTTCGAAGAATCGAAAGACAAAGTCTATATGGGGCTGGAGCGCAAATCCAAAGTGATCAAAGAAGAAGATCGCAAGGTTACCGCCTACCACGAAGGCGGTCATGCGCTGGTTGCCCGCTTTTTGCCCGGAACTGATGCCGTCAACAAGATCACCATTGTGCCGAGAGGGCGCGCGGCCGGTGTCACCTGGTTTTTACCCGAAGAGCGCGATTTCAGATTCAAAGACCAACTTGAAAGTGAACTGGCGGTGGCCTTCGGCGGCCGGGTGGCAGAGGACATTGTATTTAACCGTATCAGCACCGGGGCCGCCAATGATATCAAGCAGGCCACCGATCTGGCCCAGACAATGATCCGAAACTGGGGCATGAGTGAACAACTTGGCCCCCTGTCTTATTCCAAAGGCGAAGAGCAGGTATTTCTGGGTCGGGAAATCGCACAACACCGGGATTACTCGGAAGCCACGGCTCAAAAGATCGATGATGAAATCAATAAACTGATCAATGACGCCTACCAGTGCGCCACGGATGTCCTAAAGGAAAACATGGACATTCTTCACAAATTGGCGGATGAATTGCTTGAAAAAGAAACCGTGATGGGACAGGAGCTGGATGAACTGATTCGGGCCTTGAGACCCGGCATCAAGCTCCATACCCCTGAGTCTGAGGACCAGGATCCGGAGCAGGCCCAGGCCGGTTCCGAACCGACCTGATAGGATGAAGATTCGCCGGACATATCGCCTGTCATGGCCGGGCCACATCCTGGAGCTGGGACATCAAACCTGCATTATGGGGGTCGTCAATGTTACACCGGACTCCTTTTCGGACGGCGGTAAATTTTTCGATCGTGATACCGCCGTGGCCCAGGGTGTGAAACTGGCGGCTGACGGCGCCGCCATCATCGATGTCGGCGGTGAATCCACTCGGCCGTTTTCAGATCCGGTGACGACTGAGGAAGAGATCCAGCGTGTTGTGCCGGTGATCGAAAGACTATCGCGGCGCATTTCCATCCCCATATCGATCGATACAACCAAAGCCGAGGTGGCCAGACGGGCGCTGGATGCGGGCGCTTCTATTATCAACGACGTGGCTGCTTTGCGCTTTGATCCCGAGCTGGCGTCGGTTGCCGTCGAATATGACACGCCGGTGATCCTGATGCACATGCTGGGGGATCCGAAGAGCATGCAGCAATCACCTCGCTACGAAAATCTAATTCAGGAGATACGGGCTTTCTTGGCTGATGCTGCAGAAAGAGCAATGAAGCTGGGAATATCTCCTGACAAAATTATTCTGGATCCCGGAATTGGGTTCGGCAAAACGGTCGAACACAATCTTTTTCTGATCAGGCAACTGCATGACTTTGCCGGCCTAGACACCCCGCTCCTGATCGGAGCCTCCCGCAAATCCTTTATTCGCAAACTATTAAAAGGCGCAGCCAAATCGGATATAACGCCGGACCTGCCCTTGGTCGAAACCGGGTCCCAGGCGGCGGTGGCCGCCGCCATCCTAAACGGCGCCCATATCGTCCGGGTGCATGATGTTGCCGGTACGCTGGCAACGGCCAAAATTGTCGATGCGATTGTTAATTCAAAAGACAGAGGACAGAAGACAGATGACAGAGGTCAGAAGACAGATGTCAGATGACAGAGGACAGAGGTCAGAAGACAGTGGACAGAGGGTTTCGATTGCGGATTGCGGATTGCGGATTTAAAAGAACAAAAACCCACAATAGAGGCAATAGGCAGAGACTTCGATTGCGGAATGCGGATTTCGGATGGCAAGGATTGAAGGTATTTTTCAGAGAGACTGATCCATGGCGCATCGGTCAATTCTAAAAAGGAGAATGACAAATATCAAAGCAAAGGTTTCAGGTGCACGGACTTAGCACCTCGACGTTCCCTGACACCCGAAACCTGACACCTGAAACCCAAGACCAATGAACTGCGCTATTGCTACCCCGTTGTGACCACTTTGCCCGGGCGCAGTCTGAGACAGAACCTAGTCTATTTGCAGATTTTTTTCCAATTCAGCGATTTCGTCGCGGATGATCTGCTTTTCCGTCGAGCTCAATGTTTCTTCGTTCAGACGTTTTCGCAAACCGATCAGGCGCATCTCCTCGCGGTAATCATTGCAGGTATAGTTATTCTTCTGCGGCATATCCGAATATCCAAATCCACCCGGCAAGCGTAAACAACTCGCCAGGCTTTTATCATATGCGGCCGGCTTCTTTCAAGTTTTCTATGAAAACGCGATAAAACATTTCGTTATCCGTAATGCCGCGGCTTAGAATTTTGCCGATATCCGGGATGTTTTTGCTGTTGATGATCAGGTTAACGCTGGCGTTGAAAGACATCATATTGTCCATCGTGCGATACCGGTTGCTGATCATGGCAACAAAAATTTGACGACGGACCGACATCGACAGACGCTCCAGATAAATGAGAACACCGTTGGAATCCGGACTTCTCGAATCAAAGCTTTCATTAACCACAATAAGGTCATACACGTGGTAGCGCATTCTTTTGAGAGCGTCCCGTGAACTTTCCGCTTGCGTAATTTGATATTCCATCAGATGCAGGGCACTATGTATCGTTTTGATGGCCTGCGGATTTTGTTCGCAAACCAGGGCCGTCAGACCGTCTTCCTCAATAAAATCAAAAGGCTTGTCTGAGGCGTCGTACCCGCCGCTATCCGTTGATTGTTCAAAGCCCAGCGTATTCGCCGCTTTGACTCTGTCGGCCGGATTAATGGTAATCTGGACCTTACATTTCGGGCAGGGTAATCTGGCCACCCGACCGGCGGGAATTTTATTAGCGGGTAGGCGGAATTTGCTCAAGCAGGTATAGCAGATGATTTCCATAAGTACCTTTAGTTTGGCCGGTTGTAACTGCGATCGATTTCCAGTTTTTCAATATCGGTGGTGGCTTCTCCCCGCGAACTTTTAATCGCATCGATGCCGCGTCCAACAATTCCCCGCTGGGAGGCATAAACCATGGCGGTCTGCTGGGTAATCTGGCCTTCCTCGAACAACCCGACTAGATGCTGATCAAAGGTCGTCATTCCAAAGGCATTGCTGGATTCCATGATATCGTAAAATGTCTTACCTTCCGATTCACCATTCAGAATAGCATCCTGGACACGCATGTTGGTTCTTAGAATTTCGAATGTGGCGACCCGACCGCCGCCGACCTTTGGCAGTAGTCGCTGACACACAATCCAACGCATTGAATCTGCTAGTCGAATCCGGATCTGGCGTTCGTCTTCGTTGGGAAACATACCAATGATACGATTGACCGTAGATCCGGCATCGACGGTATGCAGGGTAGTTAAAACCAGATGCCCGGTTTCTGCGGCACTGAGCCCGATTTCGACGGTTTCCTTGTCACGCATTTCACCGACCAGGATCACTTTGGGCGCCTGCCGCAAAGCCGCACGCAGGCCGCTGGCATATTGGTCGAAATCGAGTCCGAGTTCACGCTGGTTAAAGGTGGACTTTTTATGGGGATGCTGATATTCCACCGGGTCTTCCAGGGTGATGATGTGAACGGATTTGGTCTCGTTGATTTGGTCTAAAATTGCAGCCAGGGACGTGGTTTTACCAGAGCCGGTGGCACCGGTGACCAGCACGAGACCGTTTATTTCCTTGGCAACCTCGTACATGGATTTAGGCAAAGCCCGTTCCTGTATGGTCGGGATCTTGGACTCAAGTTTACGCAAAACAATGGATATATTGGCACCCTGGGAGAATATGTTGACCCTGAAACGCGCTTTGCCGGGCAAGCTGTATGAAAGGTCGCATGATCCCGTTTCCATCAGCGATTTTGTCAAGCGACGGTCCTTGTTGATCAGATTTAAAGCCAGTATTTCAGTCTGAAAAGGGGTCAGTGCTTTAAAACTAGGCTTGATGGTAACGGGGATCAGTTCTCCTGCGCTTTCAACCTGCATGGGCTTTCCGACAGTGAAATTCAGATCGGATACATCCCGATGAAAATCAAGCATTCTGACCAGTATATGATCGATTTCCTGTTTTTTCATAGTTTCACTTTATGCTTCCGTAAAATCAGCCGGCGGTGACGTCAACAGGGGACGAAAACGGCCCTTTTCATTGGCTTTGGCGTAACCTTCCTCGGCGCTGATCATGCCTTTTTTGTATAGGTCCATGATAGAGTCATCCAGCAGAACCATGCCCCACTTTTTACCGGTTTGGATCATGGAAGGAATCTGATGGGTTTTGCCTTCCCGAATCAGGTTCCGGACCGCCGGATTGGCGATCAGAATTTCCAGTGCGACCACTCGGCCTTTGCGATCGATGCGTTTGAAAAGAGTCTGGGCAATAACGGCCCGCAGGCCGTCGGAGAGAGTTGAACGAATGAGAGGCTGCTCATGCGATGGAAAAACTTCGATCACCCGGTCGACGGTCTTGTAGGCACTGGAGGTATGCAGGGTGGAAAATACCAGGTGGCCGGTGGATGCCGCTTCAACCGCCAGGGAAATCGTTTCGAGATCACGCATTTCTCCAACCAGAATGATATCCGGATCTTCACGCAGGGCGCCGCGCAGTGCGGTGGCAAATGACTCCGTATGAACGCCCACCTCGCGGTGATTGACAAGGCAACCCTGACTGGTGTGAACAAACTCTATCGGATCTTCAACGGTGATAATATGATCTTTGCGTACCCGGTTCGATATATCGACAATGGCTGCCAGGGTGGTGGATTTCCCACTGCCCGTGGGTCCGGTAACCAGGACCAGCCCGCGCGGCAGCGAGGCCAGTTTGGAGACTACCGGCGGAAGACCAAGCTGTTCGGCTGTCATGATGGCACTGGGGATTTCTCTAAAAACGGCACCGACACCATTTTTCTGCATAAAAAAATTGGCACGATATCTGGCCAGCCCCGGTATCTCGTAGCCAAAATCAATGTCGCCGGATTCTTCGAACGTTTTAATTTTCTGTTCGGAAGCAATTTCGTAAAGCATGCCCCTTAAATCATCATTATCAAGAACTTTATACTTAACGCGCTCAATATCACCCCGGATCCTGAGGGCCGGGGGTGAACCTGCCGCCAGATGCAGATCGGAGGCTCCCTGTTCATTCATCAATTTAAAAAATGCGTCAATCTTTGCCATTAATAGCTCCTGCCGTCACACAAATCGTCCAAAAAAATACCACGGAAACACTTTGGATTGTCACTGAATTAGAAAATCAATTGCGATTTTCCTAGCTGCAATCGGTCTGACCATTCGCTTGATGTGGCGAGTGTCCCCCGTACCGTTTCCGATTACGCTATTTTGACCGTGCCAACCCGAGTCCTTTCGTGGCAATTTTAAGCAATAGAAGTCATTCCGGCACGGAAACCATTTATGGTTCCAAACCCGCAAAAGCCTCATGATACACGCTGCTGTCCTGACCCCCGATCCGGCGCCTTTGCTGGGTTTTACCGGTTTCCGCGACCTTTACTTCGCTTGTTTCAATACCTTCAGCTTGCCGTCCTCCTCGTCCATTTCTTTGGTGCTTTCTTTACTTATTTCGAGCAGTTTGCTGTGAGCCTCGATAATCGAACTGATCTGCACTTCGATTTGCATGCGCTGTCTTTTCAACTCTGAAATATCTTCGTGCAACTGTGCCAACCGGTTATGGGCTTTATTTAGTATCTTTTCAGCCTTGACTTCTGCTTCCGCGATAATCAGCTCAGCCGATTTACGGGCATTGTCTTTCATTTGATCCAGAACTTTTTGAGAATTCAGCAGGGCCCGTTTAAACGTCTCTTCGCGTTTGCGGTATCCCTGAATTTCAAGCTCAAGTCTTCGGACCTCTTCCTGTTGATCTTTGTGGGTTCTTTGCAGCCCTTCGAATGCAATTGCCAGCTGCTCTAAGAACGCATCTACTTCCCGTATGTCGAATCCGCGAAATCTGGTTTTAAACTTCTGCTGTTGAATATCAAGGGGAGTGAGATTCATCGGTTTTGCCTGCCTTTCCGTTTAACGTAACGATCTGGCAAGTTCAATAAGACTTACCACAACGAATTCTTGTAGAAAGATAACAGCTAAAAGAACGATTATCGGAGAAAAATCAATGCCGCCAAAGCTCAGCGGGATTCTCCTTCGAATCTGGTAAAGTACGGGCTCGGTTACATTGTGGATAAAGCGAACAATCGGATTGTAAGGGTCCGGATTTACCCAGGACAAAATCGCGCGGGCGATTACAATCCACATAAAGATATTAAGTACCCATTTGAGCACCTCAGCTACTGCGGCCAGAAAATTACTGATAACAAACATGCGGGACCAACCTTCTTTTATTAACTCATCGAGAAATAGAAATAATTTAACTTCAGGACAATAGCAAGACTAAATTATATTCTTTCCGATAAGTCAAGGGATATCATGAAAAATCAAAGGGTAAGCCCCGATTAAGTCGCCGCTTCTCCCTCGGGATCGATGCCAAACGTCATTCGCTCACCAATATTTAATCAATTCTGCCCGATAAGTTTACCTCCCCGAAATATTTACGATAAAACGATACAATGTTTATATCGGCCGGGATGGTTGGAAACTTAATCAGAACTTAGGCCATTTGAAAAAAAAATCGGTCGACAATATCATGCAACCGGCAATGCCTTGAATTTGATAAATAAAATTAATAATATCACGTCCTTCGGCAGAAAGCAAACCGGTGGCCCGAATGAACCCGAATGAATAATGAATATTGAATAATGAATAATTGAGGAATTCTGTCGATTTTATTTACTGAGATAATGCGCAAGGTTAAAAACCGGCCTTCGGCTTTCGGTAAACAACAGGTTTAAGGTCTATGGTATAAGGTTTAAGGTGAAAGGCTTGGAAACCGGCATTAGACTTTCGGTGAACGTGGCACACCTAAATTTTTTAGGACAGATGTATCATCCCGAGCAGCGGGGGCTGACGGTGAAAAAGGTTTAAGATATATGGTTTAGGGTGGAAGGCGTTATTAAGACTGTTTTATTTTGGTAGATAGACCCGCAAGTTTTTAACCAAAAATCGAATGCCGAATGCCGAACACCGATAGCCGTTATTTATCCTCCGGCAATCATGGGAATTAAAAAAACTTGGGCGTTGTCTGGGATGGTGATTTTATCGAAATTGGGACGCGAGACATAATTTTCATTTATCCGCACCACAGCATAGGGATGCGCATCGTCGAGTTGCTTGAGCAAATCGCTGATGGTCATCCCCTCATGCCAGGTGACTGTTTTGCCGGCAACCTGAATCACTGATCGACTCCATGGGACTTGAGCAGTTCCAGGATCTCCGGAAAATCGATGCCAAGGCTTTTTACCTTCGCAACGGTCGGGATACCGTCGGGGGTCCACCCGCGGCGCGCGTAAACCGCATCCTGGAGCTTGGTATACTGATCCTCCCTGATTTGGCGCAGCAGGTTTAATTTTTCAGCAGTGGTCTTGCCTGCGATATCGACATCATACTTTTCCTGCAGCTGCGTGTCGTAGCGCTCCGCCCGGGACTCGTATTCCACTTCGGTAACCGGACCTACAGCCCGGTAGGGCAGCGCATCGTGTTCCCGGCGGCCATAACCCATCTTCAAATTGAAAATCCGCTGAAAGTTATAAACGGCTTCACTCATTTTGATCAAATCATCAGGCTCGGCCGGCCGGCCGGTCACGGCGCTGAAGTATTCAGTGTACCATTTGACGTGCTTCATCACCTTGGCCGGTTCTTCCGTGTCTTTATTGTCTTCGGGTACGATGTCATTCCAGGGAAGCTTGCACAGACCGCAGAGGCTGAACCAGGTCCGGAACATGGGGAACCAGTGCAGTGCTTCGGCTTTTTGTTCAAAGGTCGGCATGAAGTTGTGGACCATGTCCAGAAAAATCAGCCAGGCCTCGTCATGCTGAGGGCCTTTGAGCGCCAAACCGTAGCCGCCCTGCTGGGCCAGGGACTCTTTGGTCATATATTCCGAAAATTCAAGGCCTTTGGCCTCCATCCCGATATCCGCCATCAAGGCCGGGTCAGCCCCAAAGTCTTTGGCGAAATTTGCCTTCATTCTGCGAACCCCCTGGCCGACAATCTGGCCGAAGCCCTGACCCGCGGCCATTTGATGGACCAGTTCAAGGGCGCTCAGACGGTTGCCGAAGCTCAAATCCATACCACCGGTATGGGTTTCAGTAATCAGCCCCATTTCAAAACATTCCATGACAAATGCGATGGCTGTGCCTACCGAAATTGTGTCCAGCCCGTAGGCATCACAGTAGAAATTCAATTCCACGACGGTGCCGGGATCGAAAATGCCGAGGTTGGAACCGCAGCCGGCAATGGTTTCATATTCGGGCCCGTCCACGAATACTTTTTGGCCCCTGAAAGGCCCGGTAAACGGCACAAAGTCCTTGATTCCATGGGAGCAGGCCACCGTGCAGCCCATCCAGCAGCCGTCGAAGCCGGGGTCAAAAAGGCGGCGATAGACCTGCTGCCCCAAATTGGGGGCCTGGATATGCGAGCCGTAACGAAAATTGTGGGTCGGCAGCAAATCATGGTCGTTCATAATGGTGACCAGGTGTGTGGTGCCGATGCGGGCCATCTCATTTTGCTTGGGATCCAATTCGACAATTTCGCGCGAGTATGCTTTGGCCACATCCTTTAATGTGGCTTTGTCCGCGGGCTTATTCGTATCGGCGGTTACCGAATCCCAGCGCACAACCAGGGCCTTGATCCCCTTGTCGGCAAAAACGGTTCCGACGCCGCCGCGCCCGGCCTGCTTGTAGCGGGCCCGTTTGCGCTTAACATCGTACCAGGTAAAATTCAAACATCCCATTCGGGTATTTTTAGCTCCCGGGCCGGCCGACACCACCGAAATGCTGCGCGGTTTGCCGGCCGCAAAATGCTCGGTTAGGCGGGTCGACAGATCGTAAGAATCCTCCGGCAACCCTGAGGCGGAAAATATTTGAACCTGTTCTTCGAGGCCGTCGATAAAAATTACGGTGTCTTCGGAAGCCTTTCCCTGGATTTCCATGGCGTCAAAACCGGAAAATTTCAGGTAGGGCCCGAAATATCCGCCGACATTGGAGTCGATTGGCGCACCCGTCAGAGGCGAAAGGGTGCTGACAATGCTTTTGCCCGACCCCGGATAAATGGGGGTGCCGCCCATCGGGCCCGATGCGATACAGACGGTATTTTGGGGATCATCCCAGCGGGTGGTCGGCTCGACCGCATTCCAGAGCAGCCAGAGATTGTAGCCTCTGCCGCCGATAAACATCTCCTTGGTTTTCTGATCCACCGGCTTGATGTCTATGGCCGGTTCGGAAACATTCACGTACAAGGTTTGGTCGACGTATCCCTTGTCGACTTCCGGCCGTTTGTATTCCAGGGTTTTTATTAATCTCAACTCATAATCGGACATTATTGTGCTCCTTGGGGTTTAAGGGTTCAAGGTTGCGGGTTCAGAGGTTCAAGGTTCAGGAGATTCGATACTGGATACTTGATACTGGATACTTGATACTGAATACTCGATGCTGGTTACTCGATACTTGATACTGGATTCTCGACACTGGCTAGTCGTTGATTCATGTTTTTTCTCGCTATATATTACTCTTCGATCTAGTAATCAAGCTTCAATTGGCAATTCAGTTAACAGATTACAGAAAACAGAAAATGGAAGTCGGAATGCAGCCATCGACAAGCTCAGGCGAGACAAAGTCGGAAAGTCGGAAAGGGTAACTATCGATCCTGCTAGGAAATTGGCATTCAAGCTGTGCCGTTAGCATTCCACCCTAAACCTAAAACCTTCCACCATCTACCATAACTTCAAACCTATTTGTTTACCCCCTGCTTTGAGCTTTGAGCATTCAGATGTAAGCATTCAGCTTTGAGCATTTTTACCTTGTGCCGAAAGCCGAACGCCGAACGCCGAAAACCGACCTTTTTCCAGCATCCAGCATCGAGTGTCCAGAATCGAGTTTCCAGCATCGAGTATCCAGCATCGAGTATCCAGCATCGAGTATTCAGCATCGAGTATCCAGCATCGAGTATCCAGCATCGAGTATCCAGTCATCACTTCAAAGCTTCATCGCCTTCAAAATCGCGATAAGGAGAGAATTCGTTCAGGATAATTTCGTCATCCGGCGTCGTATTGCCCGCCACCAGGCGGGCCGCAAGCTCGGCCACCCCGGGCGCCAGCATCAGACCCTGGCCGCACATGCCGGTGGTGTGCAGCAGGCCTTTTATCTCCCGGTTCCAACCCACCAGGGGAGCACCATCGGGTGTCATCGGATACAGCCCACGCCAGGTCCGGCGCACCCGCAAATTTTTTAAGCGGGGCAGCAGCCGAACCATGCGGGCACAGACCTGGGGCAGAAAGACCGAGGTTTCCCGTTTGTCTTTGCCGACGATCGGGGGGTCGGGAGTGATACAGAAAATCACCTGTCCCTGCTTGTTCTGATAAAAATAATAGCTTTTGGAACCCGGTGCCGGCCGAATATCAACCACCATACAGTTGAAAAACCGCTGCACCGGTTCGGTAATGGCGCCTTCATGGGAATCGGGTATGATCGGCAGATTCACCCCGGCGCTGCGGCCCAGTTCCGGTGAGAACGGACCGGCCGCATCGATCACCACCTCAACACTGTATTGGTCTCTGTCGGTGATAACCCCGGTGACCTGGCCGTTGTGGCAGACAATCTCGCTGACATTTTCTTTGAAATTAAATGTTGCCCCCAACTCCCGCGCCCGGCGGTAAAAGGCGTTGATCGAAAGCAGCGGCGAAATGGAGCCGTCATCGGGGGATACCGTGCCACCGCGCAGCTCCCTGGAATTGATCCCCGGAACCAGCGCCTCAATATCGGGTGAACCGACCCAGTCGATATTCAGGCCGTGCTGTTTTTGGGCCGGCAGCAATCCTTTCAGCAGTTTTTCGTCTTCCGGACGGTATACCGGATAAACATAGCCGCCTTTCAGCCATTCGAGGTTATCGCCGTGACGCTGCCGCCAGGTAGAAAATATTTCAATCGATCGGCGGCAGCAGCGTATTTTGCCCGGGGTGGAGTGCGTGGCTCTGATCCCGCCGATGGCATGTTTGTTCTCGCCCTGGCCGGGAGACGGGTGCATATCGATCACCAGCGGCTTGATGCCAAGTTCCGCCAGTGACATGGCCGTGGGGACGCCTACGGATCCGGCTCCAATTATGATGACGTCATGGCTCAATTTTGCTGTCTCCCTTGGCCATATCCATAGTAATTCAAAGCAATAAAGTAAAAAAGGTTTCAGTGTTCAGGTGTCAGGTGTCAGCCCTGCTAATGGCCAATAATACGACCGGTTAAATAGACTAAAGAAATTAATGAATGTCGAACACTCGCCTGCTATGAATAGAGAATTTGATTAACATTATCATTGAGTTATGGGCTTAATATCAGTCGCAACCTGTCAGCCGTTTCAAAGCATTGCGGGCAGGTCGAACGTCCAACTCGCCAGAGGCGAGCAAGCACTTGTCCGCTTTCGGCGGATCCAACATCGAATAATTTGTTCTGCCTGTCGTGAGCTTTTCGTCGAACGGTCTATTTTAAAACGACTGAGCGAAGCGATTCCACCATTCGTCAATCGACATTCGTCATTCGTCATTCATTTGCAACCTGCAAATACGCCGATCGGCACCTCCACGAACAGCGGCCGGTCAACCCGGTCCGTGACCATTTTCAAATCAATGCCCTCTTCCTGGAAAATGCGCCAGATCATGGGACGGCAGGTCTTGGATCCGCAGGCCCCCATACCGGCGCGGGTCAACGCTTTGATTTGATTAAAATCCCGGATGCCGTTTCTGATTATTTCACGAATTTCTCCGGCCGTGACCCGCTCGCAGCGGCACACAATGGCCTCATCCGGCGGGGGTTCTTTTTCGTAGATGGTCGAAGGTTCAATTTGTTTTTCCTGCACCCAGATTCCCACCGCCGCTTTGGCGACGGATTTATGAACCTTCAATCTGACCAGCAGGGTGCCGGGATACTTGCGCCGCGAACTGACTTTTTCCACGGGAAAATATCCCAGTATAGCACCATCCAGATCGGTGACCGGAACGATTTGGCCGACTGCCACTTTTTCGCGCCAGACTTCGTAGGGCAGGGTCACAAAGGGATGGGACGGATCGTCTCTGAAGTCGACCATTGTAACTGAAAGTCCAGGACACACCGCCAGGCAGCTTGCACAGCCGGTGCAGGCTTCCAGGTCAACCAGATAAGGCAGGCCGGTAATCTTGTCGTCCTGGGTTTTGACGGCACCCACCGGGCAGACCGAAGTACATGGGTTGCAGGGGACTTCCTGATAGCAGTGAAAGATGGGAAACACCCCTTCTTCCCTGGCCGGCAGTTTCCGATGGGTGGCCGGCCCCGGTTTGGATTTTAAAATAGTGGCCTTGGCATCCCATTCCCCGCCCCTCTGTTCAACTTCAATGCTCAGGGCCTGGGCGATTTTATGGCCTTCGATCTTGCCGGTGAACATAGCGGCGGATGCTTCGGCAATTTCCTGGGCATCACCGGCGCAATAAACATCCATGCCCCACTGTTTGGCCTTGAGATAAAATTCGTTGACCTCGGCCAGACCCACGGCGATCAGGACCGTGTCGACTTCAAAGGTTTTATGGCTGCCGGGCATGACATTCCAATTTTCGTCCAGGCGGGCGATAGTGACTGATTCGACCTGATCAGCTCCGTTGGCGCTGACCACCGTATGGCCGGTATAAATTGGGACGCCCAGTCGTTTGAGCTTGTCGGCGTGTACCTTGTATCCGCCCACTTGGGGCAGCGCTTCGATCAAGGCCACCACGGCGATGCCGGCTTGAATTGCATGATATCCGGCGATGAGTCCGACGTTGCCGCCGCCCACAATTAATACCTTTTCCGAGCACTTTACCAGATCCCGGTTGACCAGGGTTTGAAAAGCCCCGGCTCCGTATACGCCGGGCAGGGTGTTGCCCGGAAAGGAGAGCATTTTCTCCCTGGCGCCGGTGGCTACCAAAAGCTTTTTGGGCTTAATTTTTCTATATTGTCGATCTTTTTCCACTCCCACGATTTTATCTGAAAATACGGCCACGGCGGTTGTGTTCAGCCAGACTTCCACCGAACTCAGGGCGGCAAGCTCCTCCTGCAGTAGGTAGCCGATTTCAAAACCCCGGGTGCCGGCATGGGAATCCTTGACCGATCCAAAGAATTTATGGGTTTGGAGCACAAGTTTACCCCCCAGGCGATCCTTGTCATCCACGATCAACGTATCGACGTTCAGCTTGCCCAGCTCGATGGCCGCCGAGAGCCCGGCCGGGCCGCCGCCGATAATCAGGACATCCACCTCCTTGACGGGAATCTCAGCTGTTTGTGGAATGTCGTTGTCCTGCGGAATTGCCGGCAGGCCTTTTACGCTTTCAATCGTCATGGCCGCTTTGAGCGGTGTCATGCAGGCTTTTACCGGCAGGCCGTCTGCAATGACCAGGCACTGGGAACATTGGCCGTTTGCACAGAAGATCCCCTGGGGACTGTGATCTTTATGATGGTGTCCGAAAATGTGAACGCCGCCGGCAAACAGGGCCGATGATATCATTTCCCCTGCGTGCCCGGCCATTGGACGACCGTTCCAGGTAAATGGCACCACCGTTCGATCGAGTGTTTCAAGAATTGGGTGTTTGGTGATCCGATGGTATTTCATGGTTTTCCGTTTGTACGTTTGCCGTTTGGCCCGTGTGCCCGTTAGCGTCAGCCTCCTTATTTTTCATATACCGGTTAAACTGCTTAACATGCTGTCGGGCCAGTTCACGGGCCTGCTCAACCCGGCCCTTTTCGATGGCTGCAATAATGTTGCAAAGGTCCCGATAATTTTCTTCCAGCTCTGCTTCCTCCATGGAAAGAAAGCGATCGTAATACCGATGAATGTTGGTGTGGATCGAATGCAGCACCGATATATAAATCGGGTTTCCCGTAATTTCGGCCAGGGCCATGTGGATCTGCTTATCGATGCTGATAAAGGCATCGCGCCGGGAGCGGCCTCCTTCCACACACTTGCGGGCTTCGGCCAGCAAGTGCTTCAATTTTATAATATCTTCCCGGCTGTGTCTTTGAGCCGCATGCGCGGCGATGATGCCTTCCACGTCTTCCCGAAACTGGGCCAAGTGATTTAGCGATACTTTTTGCGACCGGATGAGCAAACCCAGGCTTTCACTGATCTGTTCGGTATCGACCGCCTTGACGACCGAGCCGCCGCCTACTCCCAATTTGATTTCAATCAGACCCTTTTGCTCCAGCACCCGCAGGGCTTCGCGCAGGGTGCCGCGGCTGATGTTGAACATGGATTTTAATTCCCGCTCAGCCGGCAGGGTTTGGCCGGTCTCCAGGCGACCGTCAAATATCGCCTCCTGGATCTGTTCGACCACGTCCTGAAAAACCTTGGTTTGCTTGGCGGCTTGAAACATGCAGTCTCCGTATTAAAATGACGAATGAAGATTGACGAATGACGAATGATGGAATCGCTTCGCGAAATCTTTTTTAAAACTGGCAGAATACAATATTCTATGTTGGACGTTCATTAGCTTCTCAACTGATCATACTGGGCACTAGCGGCCAGAGGCAACGGTCTTAGGGTTGCTGGAAGGCGAAACCCGTTGTGCCGGACCCCATTGTATAATGGTTAGACCATTATACACGCTTTCTATAAATCACGTCAATGCAAAAAAGTTTGCTTTTTGATGTTCAAAATTTACCGTTCAGGCATTGATCAAGCGTATATTTGCGATGACGATAATTGCCCCAATCTCTGACAAAATTTGGCAAAAAGTTAAAGAAAGCGGATCGCATCATTTCCCCTAACATCAGATAACAAATTGAAATTATGTGGATTTAACTTTCATTGGCGTCCAGGGAATAGTTCTTGCTTTCTTCTGAGCGGTTAATCTGATCGGCAGAAAGATCATTCGAAGGCGGTATAACTCCCAATAGATTTATAGATTAAAAGATTTCGCAACCAAGGCACTAGAGCACAAATTTCCTTAAAATTTTTTCCTTTGTGTTTTAGTGCCTTGGTGGCTCATTCCGGTTTATCCGGGTTGGGCTACAGTTCAAAAAAAATTAAGAATCGGAGGCGATTTCATGATCAGAAAGGTATCGCTGATCTTACCTTTGCTGTTATTGGTGGGCGTGGTTATCCCGCTGGACAATCCTTTTTTTGGCAAAGTCCTGCAACCGGCCGCGGCATTTGCCCAAGGAGTTCCGGGGCTGAGAGACTTCGCTCTTTATTCCCACCAGGAATTAAAATTTGAATTAGATGAATCTGCGGCGGTCATGCTCGATGCCGGCGGCTACCAGACGGCACTGATCGGCGCACAGGTGGCGCTGGATGGCAGAGGCTCTTCCGACCCGGACGGCGATGCCCTAACCTACCGGTGGTCGTTCGTGTCATCTCCTGACGGCAGCACTCCCGTACTTTCCGACCCGACCGACTCGATGCCCACGTTTACAGCGGACAGGGTGGGCGTCTATGACGTTGAAGTGTCCGTCGATGACGGCACCTGGGCCAGCCTTAAAGACACCGCCTCTGTAACAGTGGTATCCGAGGTGCTGGACGTCACCGATTTTGTGCTGTATGCCGACGACAAGATCAAGCTGGATCAAATAGCCAGCGATACCGACCATCTGGGTGCCAATCGGCACATCCACATCGAAAAAGGACCCACCGGCTCGATTGCCGATGATTTGCGGGTTTTGGACCACATTAAAAGCGACGGTGAAATCACGATCGACGGTGAAGTCCGGATTCATTATGCCGGCAAAGAAGAGGTCGATATCGAGGACGGCGGTGTTTTGCGCGGCGCCCTGGTTGCGCCCAGGGCCAATGTCGAATTTGAAAAAGACAACCGACTGGAAGGGTCAGTCTATGCCAGGACAATTTATTTGGATCCATGGGTGAGATTTCACTACCACGAAAACCGCCTGCCAATCGCAGACTCCCAGACAGTTTCCACCGTGGAAGACGCGCCCGCATCGATTGCGCTGGGCGGATCGGACCCGGCTGATGATGCCTTGACTTATAGCGTGGTTTCCCAACCCCTGCACGAAACCCTGACCGGAAGCGCCCCTGATCTAACCTATACGCCGGAAGCAACCTTCAACGGCACCGATGAATACAGCTTCGCGGTCACTGACGGTATTGTCGACAGCGCACCCGATACCGTGACCAGTACTGCCAATCAGCGCATGGTTAGCGTTCCCAACCTTGCGGGCCTGATTCGGACGGATGCCATGTCAGCCCTCGCTGGCGAAAACTTGACGGCTGGGGCCATCACCGACGCCCGCAGCGACACGATTGCCGCCGATCAAGAGATCCGGCATTCGCCGGCCGCCGGTGCCTCGATACCGGAAGCTTCGGCGGTGGACCTAGTGGTCTCCCCGGGGCAGGAAAGTCAATTGCCAACCGTCTCCATAAGCGCGTCTCCGGCAGTTATCAATCAGGGCGAATCAGCCACCCTGTCCTGGACCGCCGCCCATGCCGCCGGCGTGCATATCGACCATGGCATCGGCTCCGTCAATCTCAACGATGCCGAAGTTGTCTCGCCGGAGCATACTACGGTTTATACGATCACGGCCATCGGACCGGATGGGATCGCCAGCGCCAATGTCACCATTGAAGTGCGAGGCGATCCGGAGCCTCAGCCGGAAGCATCGTTTGGGAAGAGGTATGAGGACCTGGTTCCCGCGGACGCCACAATTGATTCCTATGATCCCAGGCGTTTTTCCCTGATCACCGGCCTGATTCAGTACCGGGAGGCGTCGCCGTTGGCAGATGTTGCCATCAGCGTCCACAACCATCCGGAATACGGCACTGTTGCTTCCGATGCCGAAGGTCGATTTTCCATACCCGTCGAGGGGGGATCAACCATAACTGTTGTTTACCAAAAGCAGGGTCTGATTACAGCCCATCGCAAGGTCTATGTCCCCTGGAACGATATCGCCATCGCCGAAACAATCCAAATGATCGACGAAGATCCGGTATCCACCACCCTGACCTTTGACGGCAACCCCGCAACCGTGGTTACCCACGAAAGTTCCCCGGTCAGGGACGAATTCGGCAGCCGGTCGGCCACCCTGGTCTTTACGGGGGACAACCGCGCCTATTTAATGGATGAAAACGGCCATGATGTCCGGGAACTGGCCACCATCGCCATTCGGGCCACCGAGTTTAGCACCTCCGAGTCCGTGCCGGCCAAGCTGCACCCCAAATCCGCTTATACCTACTGTGCGGAGCTGAGCGTCGACGGCGCCCAACGGGTCAGGTTCGACAAGCCGGTGATGAGTTGGATCGACAATTTCCTTGGGTTCGACGTGGGCATGGCCGTACCTGTCGGCTACTACGATCGCGACCAAGGCCTTTGGGTGCCGGCCGAAAACGGGACGGTGGTTCGGCTGCTGGATACCGATGCTGACGGCATCACCGATGCGCTGGACGCCGACGGCGACGATCAGCCCGATGATCTGAACGGCAATGGATTTTTTAGCGACGAGGTCCTGGGACTGGCAGACGCCCAAAGATACGCCCCGGGTTCGACCTTTTGGCGGGTTGCCGTCTCCCATTTTACTCCCTGGGACTGGAACTGGCCCCGTGGTTTTCCAGGAGGTTCGATCGGCCCCAACTTCGACGGTGTCGCGACCCTGGATTGTCAGCATAAGTGCGACCGCCAGAAAAAGTTCGCCTCCTATATTGAAGTCAGAAGCCGCATATTCCACGAAGACATTTCAATACCGGGCACCGGTATAACCCTACATTATGCCGGCGACCGTGTGAACGGATACCGACAGGTGATTACAGTGCCGGCCAGTGGGGACACGGTGCCGTTGAGCCTTAAGCGAATTATCGCGCGGGTTGAAATTGCGGGTCGGTCGTTTGAACAGATCTTGGATCCTTTGCCTGATCAAATGGCCGAATTTGTCTGGGATGGCAGGGACCATCTGGGCCGACCGGTGCAGTCACCCTTAACCGCCCATGTCAGCGTGGGCTTTGCCTATGACGCAGTATATCTTAAACCGGGAGAATTTACCCGGTCATTTGCCCGGGCCGGCTCCGATATAAACCGAATAATCGCACGAGAGGAGATTTTTTCCTGGAAGCGCAGCCAGGTGAATGTTGCCCCGAAAACAGGGGATAAAAACGCCCTGGCAAAAGGTTGGACAATTTCCAACCACCATCGAATCACACCGTCTCAACCTTGGTTGCTATTTAAAGGCGACGGTACGACGAGCACCAGGGACTTGCCCCATATCACCACCGTTGCCGGCAGCGGCTTGATGGGCTACAGCGGTGATGACGGCCATGCAATCGCAGGCCGGATCCAAATTCCGTATGATGTGGCCGTAGATGCGGCCGGCGCCTTTTATATTTCAGATTTCAATAATCAGCGTGTCCGGAAGGTGGCACCGCCTTCAACCTTCAAGGCCGAATTAGGACCCGGAGAAATCCCTTTTGCCGAGGACAGCGGTTTGGGCCATATTTTCTCAAACACGGGCATGCACCAAAGGACGTTCGATTTGGAAACCGGCCTGACTTTGCGCTCGTTTAGCTATGATGAAGAAGACCGTCTGCGGGCCATCAACGATCAATTCGGCAACACCATCAGTATCGAACGCGATGCCGCCGGAGTGCCCTTGGCTGTCATTTCACCGGGGGGCATCCGCACCGAATTGACACTAGATAACGACAACCACCTGACCCGGATCACTTACCCGGACGGCAGTTACTATAGCTTCGAGTATACCCCCGATGGTCTGATGACCGCCGAAATCGAACCGGCGGGCAACCGGTTTGAACACGATTTTAGCCAAACCGGCAGATTAACCGATGCGTGTGATGAACGGGACGGCCATTGGAATTATCAAAGAAGGGCCTCGGCCGACGGCGATATTTTGACCCGGCAGACAACCGGCGAAGGCAATGTTACGAGCTTTCTCGATCGTACCGACTCCACCGGTGCCTATACGTCCACCATCACTGATCCGTCCGGTTCGCAAACTTTGTTTACAAGATCCGCCGACGGGCTGACGGTAAGCAAATCGGCTGACTGCGGTATGGAGCTTGAGTTCAAATATGGTGTGGATTCCGAATACAAGTTCCAAATTCTCAAGCAAATCACCGAAACCAGCCCCTCGGGCCTGGCGATGGTTGTGGAAAGGGACAAGACCTATCAGGATACGGACGCGGATGATATCCCGGATATAGTCGCCGCCACGATTGCCTTAAACGGCAAAGCCACAACGTTTGCCCACTACATTCCGGCGGCTGAAAAGGTCGCAACGTCGCCGGAGGGACGAACTGTAACAATGTTGTATGATTCGGATACGCTTTTGACCGAAAGTGTTCTGATCCCCGGTCTTTATGATACCAACTATGAATATGATGCTAAGGGCCGATTAACCCGGGTCAGCACCAATACCCGGCACACCGCTTATGCCTACAACCCTGAAGGATGGCTGGCATCCGTCACCGATGCTGAAAAACGCACCACCGGCTACAGTTACGATGCGCTGGGCCGGATCACCGAAATCAGCCGGCCCGACGGCAGCTACATCGATTTTGAGTATGACGCCAACGGTAATATGACTTTGCTGACCAATCCCACGGGTATTGCCCATGGTTTCGGATTTAACAACGTCAACCGCAACAGCTCATATAAAACGCCGCTAAGCGGCAGCTACCGTTATGTGTACGACAAAGACCGGCGGTTGATCCAGGCCAATTTTCCATCCGGCAAATCCATCATTAACGATTACGCCAACCCCGCCAATCCGGCTGACAAATCCAGGCTTTGGCAAATAGTCACCCCGGAGGGCAACATTGATTTTACCTATCTGTGCGGTAGCAAGGTCGACTCAATCAACAAAGGCTCGGAATCCATTGCCTACACCTATGACGGTGAGCTGGTCACATCCGAGACGCTGAGCGGCACGCTGAATCAGTCCATAGACTACACATACAACAACAGCTTTGATGTGACCGGATTCACGTTTGCCGACGATACCGCCTCTTACATCTATGACAATGACGGTCTTTTAATCGGCGCCGGCAAGTTCACAATCTGGCGCAATGCCGACAACGGTCTGGCAGAATCCGTCACCGGAAATGCGCTGGATCTCGTCCGCACTTTTAACGGTTACGGCGAGGTGGACGCTCAAACCGGCACGGTCGGCAGCCGGGACGTTGCCGGCTGGTCGCTGACTCGGGACAATAATGGCCGGATAATTTCAAAGACGGAAACCGTGGATAGCGTGACTTCCAGGTATAAATACACCTACGATGAAGTGGGACGGCTGTTGACCGTAGTCAAAGACGGCTCTCTAGTGGAAGAATATCGGTATGGTTTCAACGGTACCCGCAACTATGAGATGAAAGCTTTTCGGAGAATTGCTACTAGGTCTTACAGCTACTCCGATGAAGGTCATCTGCTGACGGCCGGTACGACGAGTTACGTCTATGACCTGGACGGCTTTTTGACCACCAAGACCGATGGCAATGAGGTCTCAAGCTTCACCTACTCTTCCGGCGGAGAACTGTTAAACGTGAGTCTTCCTGACGGGCGATTAATCGAATATGTACATGATCCCCTGGGAAGACGAATTGCGAAAATAGTCGATGGTGTTATTATTGAAAAATACCTGTGGCAGGGTTTGACGAGGCTGTTGGCGGTATATGATGGTGCCGACAATCTGATGATGCGATTTGAATACGCCGATGATCGCATGCCGGTGGCTGTGAATGCCGAGGGAGTTGGCTACTATCTTGCCTATGACCAAGTGGGCTCTTTGAGATTAGTTGTGGATTCCGCAGGGAATGTGATAAAATCTGTCGAGTATGATTCGTTCGGCAACATCTTGAGTGACAGCAACCCGATCTTTGCAGTGCCCTTTGGATTTGTCGGTGGCTTGCACGATCGCGATACCGGATTGATAAGATTTGGCTACCGAGATTATGATCCCGATATCGGACGGTGGACTGCAAAGGATCCGGTTGGTTTTGCCGGTGGTGATACGGATCTTTATGGTTTTGTCGAAAATAACCCTATCACTGCAAATAATCCATGGGGTTTGCTAATTCAGGTCGTTGGTACTCCTGAGCAAAAAGAATCTACTCTTAAGCAGATGAAAAAATTAATTCGTGGCGATTTAACTATTGATGATACTGGCATGCTTTCTCGATCTAATTGCGAATGTGAGGAGAGTACCGAGTCTGATATTGATGAATTAATAGATAGTGATAAAGTGTTTAAAATTCATCCATATCTGTCAAAAGATGGTTGGGGACGATCATCAACAGTACTAACAGAATACGGTGCCGAATTATTTTTGATCCACATGTTGAAGCAAATTATCAGTCCAAATTATTAATGAGGTAAGCGGATACTATTTGATGTGAAAAAAATAGTGGCAATATTCACTGTTTTGTCCTTAGTCGCAATTGGAGCTTTTCTTTCATATACTACTTCGAAAGAAAAAGCTGCAGAATTAGCCCGGAATCAGAGTGTTCAAATTTCTCCTTTGAAAGGGAATTTGGTGCTAATTATCGGAGATAAGTTTAGCCCTTGTTGGCTATTCAGGGGAGAAAATGAAAAAGCATTATCAGGTGCAACTTTTGATGTTTATGTTTCACTTTTCGGACGTGTCATAAACACTCCCTGACTGTAGTCAAAAGGAAATATAGAGGCAGGTCACAGCAAATTCGATGGAAGATAGGAGACAATCTATATTCCTTATTCTAATCCGTAGGCGACGTTGCTGACTAAAACAACCATACAAACATTTAACTTGATTCTTGTAAATCTTTGGTTTTGCTTTACTTCTATTTGATTGGAGTTAATTTGGGCTTCACAGTAACTATATCCCATAATTTAACTTTACTTATTTTTGTTTTATTGGTAAACAACGTCTCCAAGAGATCTGTCCCCAAGAGATCCTGGTTACCAAAATACAGGACAAGGTCCATATAATGAGTGAGAATATGTTTAGTGATAATTAAATTTGGTTAATATTTCTACTTTTAATATTGGTAATTGTGCCATTGTTGGTTGTATTTTTTGTTCCGCTTGGTGAAATGTAGGTATTTTCAGTTTTTAATTCTGAAAAAGAAGTCATAGGGGACGTTGTCGACTTAACAAACTTTTAAATCGATTCTTGAAGTCTTCATTTTTAGCTCTACTTTACTTCTATTTGTTTGGGAAGAATTTGAGCATCATAGTAACTACATCCAAGCAAGAAATTTCGTTTTTATAGTTTGCTTAATCAACAACGTCCCATATGGTTTCCCAACCAACGAAGTTTTGGCCTTGGCGTTGCGGCGGCTACCGGGTGCAAGCCGTTGTTAGCCAGTCAATGCGCCTCAACTACGATTGATGTCGAGCCGAACTCCTTGCGATAGTGTTGATAAACAAGACTCCTCTAAAACTCCATGCATCTTCGAGCACGGATACATCGCCTCGCCGTTGCACTCGCAGCAAGCAGGTTGCTAACGGAGCCAAGCGAATCCCTTGAAGAACAAGGCCACTCATCGTTTCCATATCAATTCCCTCAACACATCATGAAGACACCGCGGCCTATTCTGCGTGCTCCGAAGTGCATCACTGAGATTCTTCTCGAGATTTCTGAGTCCCTCGGGGGTGGTCTGGTACACAAGGGCACGATGGTGTTGGATATCGAACGGGATGTCGTCCATGGACTGGGAAATGAGTATGACTGGCTTTCCGATTGTGTGTGCAATGCCGATCTCGTAGAAGACGTTCCCGTTTCTTCCGGTGCAGTCAGCAATGACTATCCGACACGCGTTGATTGCATTCCAAACATCGGAAGCTACGAGATTGGTACCGAACAGGTCATCGCCGCGAGCGACAGTGAGATCGTGGCTGGCAGCTACTTTCCTAATATGATCCTCGTAAATGAATTGCAGACTCTCTTCAAAGGGCATGACTACGAAGAGGTCGGGTACGTCCTCGGGATGCACAGGTCTTCCGAACACGGATGATGCGACGACGGCATCCGGGCTGTATTCAGCCAAGTGATTCAGTCCGACGCCAAGGTGTCTGATGAGCCGGCGCAGCTGATCCGTCACTGTGAGCTTTCCACTGTCTGAGACTGCGAGGAGATTGAGCTCGACTAGACCCTTCAGCAAACCATCAAAGCTGAATCCATAGCACGTGGTTAGATACGCACAGAGATGGTGGAAGTCAGAAACACTGTCAAGGTGTTCGTCCCTGATCAGCATCAGCAATTCGAAGGGTCTATTGAGATTCTCTCTGTTCATTCGCATGTTCCTCGCGGGCTTCGTTTTCGGTGAGCAGCGGCCTGAAATACTCCAAGCCTACACGGCCCCTACGTGAATCCGCGATCTTTTCGCCGTCTGCTCCACTGGTTGGTTGGGCACTTTTATAGCCCCCACCTGTAATAATTCCTTTCTGATTTCATCCCTAGTTTAGAAAAAGCATTTGCAAAGATGCTCAAGATGGGGTGTGTCCTTCTCATCATCAAGTATGCATACCTGTCTGCCTCTCGCTCCTTATCAGAACGATCTTGTTTGAAGTTGTGCCTGTGAGCATGATGACCTAACTCATGGTAAAGGGTTTGTTCGGTGGTTAAAGAAGAGACCTTAAATAAAATTGAACCTTCTTTATATGGAATATCCCAGAGTAGGGTGATCTTGAATATAACTGGCGTGTATGTGCCAGCCCAACTAACGACATCATCCTTTCTTATGATATATAGTCGGCTAATATCGGCTAAATCGCCTTCTTCAATATTACTTAGCCAATTTTCTATATGATATTGAATGTTGCATTTCTTTTTTATTTTCCTGTGCTCGAATATATCGATACCCCTTACTTTGTACCGAAAATAATTTTTTACGGAAAACCTACAAGTTGAATCCAATAAAGCCCGTATATGTTTAGGGCATCCATCTGTTGTCAGACGTTTTCGGACTGAATCTGCAGTTTCTTCATCAATGTCATGGATTAATGAAAATATTCCAGAAATATATTTTGACAATTCTTTATACTTGGAGTGAGACCAGTCAATTTCGTAAATCTTTTCTACAAGTGTGTCTAACGCGGAGTGTCCAAGCCTATATAGATTTTTGTAGCCTCTGTAGGCTAGTGAGTAATCAGACTGCATCAAGCCGCGAGATAACGTTTTAATATTATCTTTTAATTCTTTTTCTAACTCTAAATGATCCATCTTTCAATTATGAATGTTCAGCCCAACGGTGCTAATCAGCCGCGCGGCTTTTTGCGTCGGCTGAATTGGCCTTGTTAGAAAGTTTATTGTTATTCCCAACCTAGCAGCTTTGAATTCCTATACTGGAACTTCCACACGTATTTTTGATAATTTATAAATAATATGGAGCAACTCATTTTGTATGGGAGTCTGGGTCCAAATTAACACTCCTTTTGTTCCGGCAAAAAGAGCAGTCACACAGCCTAATACCTGATAAAATTCTAAATGTTGTTCATTCAAATCCCTTTCGTTTTTGTACGCCTCAAGATATTTTTGGGTTTCGATGATTGAATTAAATGACGGAATTAGATGTTTGGTTGCTGCGTTAAATACAACCATTGTAGAGGCAACATCCATTGCTGGATCGCCAATCTGACAACAACTCCAATCTAAGATAGCTGATACTGCGCTATCTTTTGCCAACAAATTACCTGGATGAAAATCTCCATGACAAATGGAAGGATATTCACACTCAGATGGTCTGTAATCCACTAACCATCTACAAATATCTTTTAACCACGGTAAATACTTACTTGCTTTGAGTAACCGATCAAGCTTCCCTTCAATACTGTTTTGGCGCTCTTCAAAACCATTCGCAATCATATCCTCACTTAGTCTGCTCGAATTTGCATCGTGAAGCGCAGCATGTGTTTTGCCAAGCACGATTGCAGTATCTTTACCGAAGACAAGGGACAAAATCTCTCCCGGTAAAAAGTCCATTATTAAAAATTGATTTCCTAAATAACCCTGATCCGTACAGCTGTAATGTACATAAGGCACAGGAAATCCTTGATCAACTAGAGAGTTGTGAACATTTTTCTCCATGACAGCGTGATGAGAACGGTGTTCTTTTCTGAATTTTCTCAGAACCAGAGGTCCTAAGAGAGATGGTTGAACGTCTTTCAATTTGAAATGGAATATTGAAGTTTCATTTCCCCCCTGAAGCCTTGACGGAGGCTTTGCATAGGCAATTTTTGTATCGCCAAGTCTGTCTTTCAGGAAAGCTAGTAAATTATCAGAAACTTGGGCAAAATCATTTTCAGAGATGTTCATTTTGTCTTTTTCTGCGTGGTAATAGATGGGTTTTCCGGTTCTTTCTAACGACGCTAATCAGCCGCGCGGCTTTTTTGCGTCGGCGGAATTTGCCTTGTTATGCCGATTTTTCTTTTTTGTGATTATCCCCTTGTCATTAACAAAAAAGTCGGTCTCAGCATTTGACGTTTTTATTTTTTTTGTTTGGTGGAGAGAGAATTTCCCAGCCTTTATCCTTTTCATATCCAAAAGTTTCTTTATCCAACTCAAATTCTTTTAGAAAATTATATTGGGCTTCCCTTAGGCTTTCACCGTTAGCACCACCTTCATAATCTGGATCTCTAAATTGAACAAAATCATCTTCCCAGCCACATAGCTTGCAGATTTCATATGTACCTGGTGGCAAATCATCAAGGGTTTTATAACCACAGCAAGGACATGTATATTTTTTATTACTCATATTTACCTTGGGCATAACGGGACGTTTCACCTGCCGGCGGTGTGTTTAAACCGATATTTTAAGCTGCAAAAACTCAGAGTGCTGCCGAACGTCGTAAACCGCACGATATAGCCGGTCAGAGTGCAAACGCAGGATACTTATCATGGCCTTGTTAGAAAACAAAGAAGGCGATAACCCTTTATAACAAAGGGTAGATGCCAGTAACCCGCCGCTAAGTTGCCTGTGCTCCGACGAGCTACGCAAGGGCCCATTCTCGCACAGGCAACTTAGCTGCTGGATGCCGGGCATAGAACCATTCCTTGTGAAAGGAGGAAAACGCCTTTATCATAGATAGTGACCAACACTAACTTTTAACCAAGGAGGTATCCCGTGAGATTCTACACCCAGCAACATCAATATTACTGCGGAATCGATCTGCATGCAAGAAAGATGTATGTGTGTATCCTAAACAGTATCGGCAAAATCATTTTGCACAAAAATATCAAGAAAGAAAATCAGAAACCCGCACCTAAAGTGGGCAATGTCCGAAGCAACGGTCCTGTTGATTAGACAATCCGATCGAGCTAAAAAACTACACCAAAAATTGGTAAAGAAAAACAAGGAAGGCAAAGCTCTTGGAATTTTATCCAATAAACTCGGTCGCGCCATTTACTATATGTTAAAGAACAAACAGGCATTTGATATGGACAAATTTTTTGGCAATTAACTTTGGGCCGGAAGATGGCAGCCCGAAGCATAACCTGAGACCACTACTGGGCAAGTTCTTTTTAAAAAACGCTCAAAGATATACTAACCGTATATGTGACTCGATCACCATCGGCGTTGATGAACAACTTCCCGGATCTCACTACGCATGATTGGACCCAGCTTCCGGGCCCTAACCAATATACTGATGTTTTGAAAAGTCAATCATGTGCTCTGCCCCTTGCCCGAGCGGCACACTAACTGGACTTAGCTTCAAAAAGCTTTGAGCCTGATCGCTTGATTGAGCCGGGATTAAGGGAACCCAATAAATTTCTAAGGTCCGCACACGGCGGACAAACCGTCTGCCAAGCTTCCATCGGCAGGTTAACGGATAGCTTCTATATATGGTTGGAGCAGACCACTTTAGCGTCTGAAACCCGCGGCGGAAAGCCAAAGTCAGAGTATTAGGTACTTCGTCAAGACATCATCGGAAAAGGCGGAAATAAAAAATCTTTTTCGTTCTATAGGATAAGTTTTCCCTTGACAAAGTAAGGCCATATATATGGTCATGCAATATATGGGAAATATTTATTATCCTTGCTGGTCGACATTAGGCCATGGAATAAACGCAAATATCCATAAGGCGATAACATTCACTATTGGTACAAAGGAAATTAAAGAAAACCACCCAGAAAAACCGGCTTTGACTAAAATTTTCCCCATTAGCCACACAGGTACTATAATTATTAAAAGTATAACGGCGATTATGAGTAGTTCAGGCAATCCGATTCCAATCATTGAAAATCCTTTTTGAAGTGCTAAACATCTTTTTTAGAACTCGGCCAATCTGAATAAACCAAGATAATTATTACCGCAATAGGTCCTAAACCCGGTAGAAAGACCAAATAGGCCCATGCGGGGTTTAACCCAGCGCGTTTCAATATACGCCAGGCGGGATAAAAAATTAGTACAACATAGATTAAATATTGCGCTATATCTTTTAGCTCGATCATCTACGCACTTTCATTGTCGTCATGCATAATGTTGAAGTGAGCTGCGGACTCGATGAGCCTCGAGCCTGCACGGCCTTTTCGATAATCCGCGGACTACACGCCGTCATCTCTACTGATTTGTTTGGGAGTCTTAGTCCCGAGGATGTGATTGTCCATTTTCATCAATGTAATCTGAAAAATCTGGCTTGCTGGAAAGAGTGATCGGAAGTTCTTTCTCTACAACGATTTTAATGACCTGCATCGCCTCAGGTGGAGGCTCCTGTTGTCCAGCTTCCCTGTAGTACCAAACTGATCCATCTTCCGATTTAAGTTGCGCGAGCCGCTGCTCAACTTGAGCTATGGTGGACTCGGTTCCGTCAATCAAGAGTTTGCCCGATTGCAAGACACTAATTTTGACATAGGAATTATTGCTGCCGGAAGCATTATGTTTATCATCTTGGCATGCGCATACTGCAAGGGCTATTGATAACATCAAAATAAGTGAAGTTCTCATTTTATCTCCCGAACGCCGCCGCTGAGCAGCGGCCCAAATGAGTTCCGATTCTGCAAGGCCTCTACGTAAAACCGCGATTTTCTCGCCGTCTGCTCCAATGGCTTTGTCCGATGTCATTCGATTTTTTTTAAGTCCTCAGCAAAATATCTTTTTGATATCTTTTTACCACTAACACTTAAATAATAGGTATATTTTTCATCCTTTTGGTGCCATAGAATTTTATGGATAATACCAATTAGATGAGTTCTATTTCTTTCATTCAAAATGACCCCGACTTTGTCACCTTCATTAAGTTCTGGGACTTGACTTCTATAAAATCCTGAAAAAATCTTTAACTTTTTTATTAGCTGAGAATCTTCAATATAAAACACTTCCGGACATGGACTTTTAGGTCTAAGAACATTCATAAGTAATTGCCCAAGACGCACTTGAGGAAATCTCGCCCAAGTATTCTTTAAGGATTTTATTAACATCGGAGGATCTCTAGCGCTACACCAGCCTCCGGAGCCAACTTTATGAAATCAGCCAAAGTAACGCAAATATAGTTTTCACATGCTGCGCAATTATCGACATTATTTGATACGCAACATTGGCGAATCTCACACATATTACAATAAAAAAATTTTATTCCATCGGATTTGCATCCGTCACAATTTATTTGTTCGGGTTTAATTTCGGTATTATACATTTTTGACCAATCTTGAGCGGTACTTTCTCTTTTACTATCATTGTTTTCTTGAGTTGCTATATACGCATCACAGCGGGAACAATTTAATCCGCAATAGGCGATCATGTTAACCTCCTTTGTATTCACATAAAGATGCGAACGATTTAAGCTAACCTGCCGGCCACATTCCTTCAGAGTCTGCAAGGCCTTAACGTAAAACCGCATCGCTTTTTCGGCCAGGTTTAGTGATTTTTTAGCGCTTTGGCTTATTTCAGGGCAATTTCAGAGCTCGCTTACCATACTACTCTCTGATTGTTAGGGAGATAGAATGACATAGCTGTCATTTTATGTTTCCTCAGGAATGTCAATATCCGCATAAATTTCAAGAAGATTTCCTTCGGGATCTCTAAAAAATAATGTCCGATGTTTCCAATATTTCCAAACTCTTTTATCGATAATTTGAGGAGCTTGTACAATCTCAACGTGTTTTCCTTTCAACTCCTCATAACAGCTTTGAACTTCCTGAGGTGTAACGCGAAAAGCCAATTGGACCGCTGCAGAATCACTGGGCAACGGTGGTCCAACAAATGGACGATCTCTTTTAGACAACGTTAGTAATATGGAACCTACGCGAATTTCTATCCAGGAATCTGTTTCCAAATGAATCGGAAACCCCATAATGTGGTGGTAAAAATTTTTCATGAGAGGAAGATCATCACAAAGTAGAACAACATAATCCAAATTGCGAATAGATTTTAACATTTGAACCTTTATCCCTGTATTTGAAAAGATTACCTGTCATTCTTTTCGAATGGCTGCTATATACGAGAGCGCTAGTGAAAACTGGGGGACATTCTCTGAAAACTGAGGGACATTCCTCGGATTCTCGGATTTATCCTCGCCCAACAGTCCTACTCCGGGCTCCGCAAATGTTTGCCACCTTCTCATCGCGGATTTTCTCCCCACAGAGGACGCGATGCTCATCATTTTCATCGCGAAAACTTTGCTCATCTATAGTTCTAGCGTTTCTCGCTGGCATGACTCGCTCCGAGCGTATACTCTCTTGGCTGTCAATCACTCACTAAAACTAAAACCGGTATTAAGCAAAATGGTAATATACGGCCATCATGGCTGTCAATACCGACTTTTTAAAGCATTTCGGTTAATCATTTAATAAATCGGATTTTTAATTCCGTAAATCCGAGGAACGTCCCCTATAGCCCACGGTCTGGTTCACCGATTGGTTATGAGCTTTTATTTTTCGTTTTTTTTAATATATCTGTATTTCTATCAAATACTCCATTGACATTTTCAACATTGCCAGCGCATTTTGGACAAATTTCCGATTCGATCTCAAAAGACTCAAAAACTTCCATACAAGAAGTGCATATTTTTTGATCTATTTGCACTTTTTCATCTGCAGTACTGATTTTACGAACTAAGAAAGCTATCAATGACACAAGACAAAAAATGAAAATCAAAATTTCAAGTGAACGACTAACAGGAAATCCCCACCTTTGGGACGACTGGACACCTGGCGCATACATGATTGTTCCCCAATCTTGTATTAAGAACCAAACAATCAACAAAATAATAAGAGAAAGTGATACCAAAGGTTTTTTAAAAGCTTTCAATAAAGGTGGAACGATTTTGTCGTATCTAATGGCGACGAAAATTAGAAGAACAAACAGAAAGATAATTGTCAGCAATATTTTCATTTGCTAATACTATAAACTCATAACGGCGTTAATCAGCCGCGCTGCTTTTTTGCGTCGGCTGAATTAGCCTTGTTATACCGTGATCACAACTGCCTACGCTCGTCTGAACGTTTGTCCTTAATCAATTTGCCACTATGATATATGCCGCGCATTGCCCTATTTCTCCATGCAATCGTTGAGTCATAAAATTTCTGCTTCGTGTTTACTGTTGAAATTAAGATTCCAGGGATGTTCCTTCTAAGACGGCCAACAATCACGCCATCTGGCCGAACTAAAAAGCTGGGCCAACAACTTTCCTTTGCAGAAGAATTGCTGCAACTAATCCAAATGTGACTGCTTGCAGAGGCAGCTTGCATCGACGCTGGCATAGTAATTTCTGGAAGCGTGGAGCCTCGATTTAATTTATGGAACTCGACACCAACCTGCCTCTCCATCGCCCGATAACGTTTCTGCCCAATATTCGCAGCGTGATAGGAATGAAACATAAGCTCTACGCCTTTCTGCTTATACTCTCGATAAAGCTCTGGATAGCGGTATTCGTGACAAATAATTGCACCACAGCGGACTCCTCGAATGTCGAAAACACTGAAATGATTTCCGGGACTGAAGTGGCGTAACTCACCGGATCTACCCGAACGATCTCCTGCACAAAACATTTTGTCGTAGCGGTCCACAAGCTCTCCACGATCGCTTATGATATAGAGACTATTGTGGGGCTTATGTCGACCAGTAAGGCGGTGTATTGACCCTAAAATTATCCACAGCTTCAGTTTTTGAGCTTGGTCGATAATCTCAAGAGTGGATGTTTCAAGTAACTCCCAGTCAAAATCCTTATATGATTCGATATCATGTCCAACATAACCCGACAGACACGCCTCCGGGAAATGTGCTACTTGTGCGCCCCTGTCCTTAGCACTATGCATTTGTTTAAGGACGTACCGCAAGTTCCGGCTAGTGTCTCCACTTGTTGGAAATTGACACGTAGCAACAATAAGTTTCATCGACTGGTTTTTCCTTCCTGTATAACGCTCGCGCATCACCTGCACCCAAGGCTACGAAGAACTCGCAATAGGCACATTTTTTGGAGCTACCAATAAAAATCAAAAGAGGCATTGCATTGGGTGTCAGAGTTCCGGGTAGAAGCACCGGTTACCCGGCGCTCCCCCCACAAACCCACCATATGATGCCCATCATTACCCACTCTTAGCGACTGTCAATTATCCCTATCATCCTCGCTTTGGAGAGCAGATCCAGGTTGTCGGTATCAGAAGACACCGTGGAGAGCGTTGTTGTGT
>Ga0209454_1000092_pt1 | contig 62998 bp, 46 predicted proteins | sample WorMetHERISLAND1_2_FD_187400 | JGI IMG/M metagenome (GOLD analysis project Ga0209454, IMG submission 187400) | Marine gutless worms symbiont microbial communities from Max Planck institute for Marine Microbiology, Germany - Olavius geniculatus... | ecosystem: Host-associated > Annelida >... | reverse complement strand
CCCTATTTTAGGGCAATCTGCTTTAAAATTTAAGTGTTTAGTAGTATTTATAGCAAAAAAAATCAAGTAGTATTTTAATTTATCACACTGTTTTTATTGAAAATTTTATGTTTGTGCGCTTGCTCTATAGGCCGTTTCATTGAATCATTACAGTTTGAATTACTTGTGCCGAAATCGTTCTCGACATATAAGGAAGCGGAAGACAGCCGGCTAGACTGGCTCCGCCTGCGTTTAAGGCGGTTGGTGGCTGTCCAACCCGAAGAAGTACGGGCCCTTTTCTGGTCATTTACCTACTTCTTCGCATTGTTGTGCAGTTATTATATCATTCGTCCCATGCGCGATGAAATGGGCATTGCCGGCGGAGTCGATAAGCTGCAATGGATGTTTACCGGTACTTTTTTGGTCATGCTGGCCGCCGTGCCGCTTTTCGGCTGGGTGGCAAAACGATATCCCGTGCGGCAGTTTCTGCCCTATGTATATTATTTTTTTATCGGCAACCTGGTAATATTTTTTGTCTTATTTAAATCGGATATAACCCACGCCTACATAGCACGCGCATTTTTCATCTGGGCCAGTGTTTTCAACTTATTTATCGTCTCGGTCTTTTGGAGTTTTATGACAGACATTTTCACCAACGAACAGGCCAAACGGTTGTTCGGGGTGATTGCGGCCGGCGGCACAGCCGGGGCCTTGACCGGCCCCGTAATTACGGCCGCGTTGGTGACCTCCCTGGGCCCGGCCAATATGCTGCTGATATCCGTGGCTTTTTTGGCGGTTGCCGTCTGTTGCATCCATCAGATGGTTGCCTGGAGAAATGCAGCCATATCTACCACCGGTCCGGAGTCCCGGCTCGCCCCCGAAAATACCGCTGCCGTGCGGGACCGGGCCATTGGGGGCAGCATTTTTGCCGGTATCCGGCTGGTGTTCAGCTCCTCCTACTTAACCGGAATCTGTTTTCTGATTTTGTTGTATGCGACGCTGGCGACCTTTTTGTATTTTCAACAGGCCCAGATCGTGCGTGACAGCTTCAGTGATTCGGCCAGTCGAACCGCTGTTTTTGCTGCAATGGATTTTTCAGTCAACTTCCTGACCATTGTCGTGCAATTGCTGGTGACATCGCGCATTGTCGGCAAATGGGGCTTGTCCTGGGCCCTGGCCCTGATTCCGCTTTTGCTGGGATTCGGCTTCCTGCTGCTTGGCCTGATGCCGACCTTGAGTATTTTAATAGCGGTGCAGGTTTTGCGCCGGGCCGGTAATTACGCGCTGATGCGGCCGGCGCGGGAAATGCTCTATGTCGTATTGGGCAAGGAGGAAAAATATAAAGCCAAAAACTTTATCGACACGGTCGTTTATCGTGGCGGTGATGCGGTCAGCGCCTGGGCCTACGCCGGTTTGAAAGCCGTCGGTTTGAACCTGGCCGGAATTGCACTGGTTGCCGTTCCGCTGGCGGCCGTGTGGGGCTGGATATCGTTTAAACTGGGGAAACGGCAGACCCAATTGGCAGCTCGAGACATTAACTCATCTGGTTAATCAGGTGCCATTAATCAGAGAACGCAATTGTTTGCTGTCCGTTGTCCGTTGTTTGTTGTATTTTGTCTGTTTTTAAAAGAGGAATGGATTCTTTCGATTACAGGATCGGGTGGAGCACAGCCACCCCTACCAATATTCGATTTTCAATCTCGGCCTGTTCGGATGGGGGGAACACAGGATTACCTAAACCAGTACAGAGCTGACCCGCCATGTCGTAATTTAGTTGGATAGGTTGGGTTGAGGTCCGAGACGCAACCTACTTTCTGATTATTTTCAATTCTCCGCCTCCGGCGGAACCGGGTTGGGAGGTGCCAATAATGTTTAATACCACACAAAAAATATCACGCCGTCGTTTTATACAAGGCCTGGGCCTGCTTTCGGTCGGTGTCACTTTGATGCCGCAAACTATGTTGGGCGAGAACCGTCAGCCCATTCAACATGTTATACCGTCAAGCGGTGAACGCATTCCGGTCATCGGGATGGGAACCTCGCGTACATTTAATGTCGGGTACAAGGCGGACATTCTTGCGCAACTGGGAGAAGTGCTGCAGGTTTTTTTCGACAACGCCGGGGCCGTCATCGACTCTTCCCCGATGTATGGGAATTCCGAGGCGATAGTTGGAAAACTTCTGAAAACGACCTCAAATAAAGACCGGCTTTTTGCCGCAACCAAAGTCTGGACTTACGGCAAAAAGAGCGGTATCGATCAGATGCAGGATTCCATGCGGAGCATGGGAGTTGAAGTAATGGATCTGATGCAGATCCACAATTTGAGGGATTGGAAAGTGCACCTGCCGACCCTCAGGCGAATGAAGGAAGAAAAAAAGATCCGTTATATCGGCATCACCACCTCCCACGGCCGATCGCACTCTGAGCTCATGCAAATCATGCGCAGCGAAGCGCTGGATTTTGTCCAGTTTTCCTACAATATCGGCAACCGCACGGTGGAAGAGAACCTGCTGCCACTGGCTGCTGACCGGGGAATTGCCACCATGATCAACCGTCCCTATCAGCGCGGCGCCTTATTTCGCAGCGTCAAGGATAAAGCCCTGCCGGAATGGGCGCGGGAATTCGACTGCCAGAGCTGGGGGCAGTTTTTTCTGAAATTCGTCGTTTCGCACCCGGCCGTTACCTGTGTAATCCCGGCCACGTCAAAGGTGCACCACATGGCCGACAACATGGCCGCCAATTTCGGCAGGCTGCCTTCACCATCCATGCGAAAACGGATGGTGCAGTACTTTGAGCGGCTTTAACCTTAAAAGTTATTTTGTTGCTTAAAATACGATTCTTTATGCAAGGCTAGTGATATTCTGCGGTTCGCTTTTAGGAATTTTCATAAGAGCGGCGGCCTCCGGTTAAAGGCAAGCCGGTCTGATTGGCAAAGAAACTGTTGTGATTCGGTTCCAAATTCTGCAGTTGTTGGGTTTCGCATTTCATCATGACGCCGAAAAAATGTAGGTTGGGTAGAGTGCAACGAAACCCAACAAAGCCCGGAATTGGCTCAACCCAACCTACAATGGCAACCTAACCTAATATGCAATCACTTCCAGCTTTTGAAATTTAGTTTCACATGAGCGCTGCCTTTGGCCATAAAAACGGCCAGTCTGATCGGAAATGAAACTGCTCCAAAATTACGCAGTATCCCATTAACTCATTTGCCGTTTCGTACTCGTCCTCGAAGCTTTTGAGCCGCTCTCAGCATCGAGTACGAGGACTAACAAGACTCAAACACTCTGTTTCGCCAAGATGTGCCAATGCCCGGCACCTTGCGCCAGAAATTTACTCCCGAGTGGGCCGGCGATCCGCCAAGCGATGGCTTTGAAAAATCATGCCACCGGCCATTGCAATCAGGGCACTCATCAGAAACAGCGTATAAGAACCGGTGATCCCGTAGACATAGCCATTGATGAAAAAACCCACCATCAATCCGAGGCCGTAGGTCAGGGCGTTATTGACGGCTTGTCCCAATGTTTTTGACTGTCCCGGGGCCAGCCTGTCAATATACAGGATACTGGCCATGTGAAATGTGCCGTAAGTAACGGCGTGCAGGATTTGAGAGACCAGGATAACAGCGGTCGACCCGGCCAAAAAAAGAATCAGCCATCTGGCCGCCGCCACTAAAAATGAGAAAAACAGAACGTTTTCAAGCGTAAACCGGTCAAAAATCTTATCGGACCTTACCATTACCAGTATCTCCGCCGTTGATGCCAGGGCCCAGGCCAGGCCGATGAAGCTGCTGCCATAACCCAAGTTTTCCAGGTGGATCGAGAAAAAAGCGTAATAGGCGCCATGGCTGACCAGCATCAAAAACGCACATAGCAAAAAGACAATGATTCGCTTTTGCAGCAGGGAGTCGGCACCCGGCTGCAAATGCTTTTTTGACTGGGGCTTGGTGGCGGGTATGCCGATGGAGACCGCGGCCAGCATCAAAGAACCGGCCAATATCAGGATGAGGATGATATCGACGGCATACAGTTCGATTATTTTCCCCAGCACCAGCACAACCACGATGAAGCTGATGGAGCCCCAGGCCCGAATGCGTCCATAGCTTTTCTTCTCCCGGTCCAAAACATCCATGGTGACCGCTTCGAGAAATGATATGATGGGCGCATAAAATATTCCGTACAAGACGGCGATGAGCAGCATGGGCCAGAAATCAAAGAAGAAGAGATAAAGACACCAGATTGACATGCTGAGAAAGGTACACAGGATATAAATCGGTTTGCGGATTTGAAAGCGATCGGCCAGCGAACCCCAGATCAGGGGGAAAAGCACCATGGTCAGCGATCGTAAAGCCGACAGGATCCCGATCTGGAGGCCGCTGAAACCAAGATGATAGCAGTAGAGGTTAAAATACGGCAAAAAAATTCCCAGTACTCCGAAATAGATAAAGTACTGGGAGCTGATGATGAATTTAAGCCGTGGTTGCCGGTCTATAGTCATGGGTTAAAGATGTTGGTCAAATGAAACACGGTGAGATCGCATTAAAATTATTCGACCCGGTTATCTGGTAAGAACAAGTTATATGGATTGTGGGAGCGACTTGCGGCCGCGATCATTTGATTTCGCGGCTGCAAGCCGCTCCCCCAGTGATATTTACTGGTAATTTGGGCTTTCCGGATGTGCGATTTATACAATAACCTTAATTATTGTATAGTTGATAGGAATTTTCAAGAATATCCTAAGGTTTGAACAGGAGCCCGGCATCACCGGCCCAAGCAATCAACTAAAGTTACTCAACATTGACCGTTATCTGCTTCGGGTGTTCCTCAACGGGGCGGGGAATTTCTATTTGCAGGATACCGTCTTTAAACGTTGCTTTGATCTGATCCGGTTTAATGTTTTGATGAAGGGTAAAGGATCGCTTAAACGGTCCGAATAACCGTTCCCGGCGGTAGTAGCTGTCTTCACTGATGGCCGGATCTGAGAATCTTTCGCCTTTGAGGGTCAATGTATCGTCCTTGACTTCGACCGTCACACTGTCTTTGCTGACCCCGGGCAGTTCCACCGCCACGACAATCCCATTCTCAGCTTCATATATGTCGACTGCGGGCCGCCAGGCACGCGAATTCATGTCGTCATCCAATTCACGGGAGCGGCCGAAAGATTCATCGAACATGCGGTTGATTCGATGCTGAAGTTCTGCGACATCTCGAAATGGATCCCATTTTACAAGTGCCATACGCCAACCTCCTCATTTAAGGACTCGTTTTTTCCTCAATTCTAATCATGTCAATAACCTTGTCAAGATGAATGCGGGGGTACGGGTTGCGAGTTGCGAGTTGCGGGGTTCGGGGTACGGGTTGCGGGGTGCGGGTTTTTCGATTGCGGATTGCGGATTGCGGATTTCGGATTGGTGGAGCAGAGGATAGAGGGCGGAAGCTGGATGTGGGAACGCACTCCGCGTGTGAGTTGGTAGCTCAGAGTTAGAAGCTCAAAGTTAAAAGCTCAAAGCTCAAAGGCGAAAGCTCAAAGTCTGTGGATAAGGTCGGTTCTAATGGTGCGGGGATTCGGGTTGCGAGTTTCGGGTTACGGGTTTCGTGTTGCGGGGTGCGGGTTGCGGAATGATACTGCCGGCATTCGGCTTTCGGCGTTCGGCGTTCGGCATTCGGTAAAGCCATTCGGTTTGCGGTTTAAGTTATAAGCGATAGGGAGCCGGCCTCCATAAGCATTTCCTGGCTTTTCTCACCTTCTTACTTTCTTACCTTCTCACCTTCTAATGTGTGCCGCCTTCCACCCTCCACCTTCCACCTTCCACCTACCCACTTCTCACTTCCGACTTCCGACTTCCGACTTCCCGCTTCCTTCTCTTTACAAACCCGGGATTCGGTGTTATTTTCGTCTCAATCTGGCCCGGAGGAGTGGTTTACTTAACAACATATTTTAGGAGCCGAACATGGAGTACATCAAAATTCGACTGTTAGATGATTTCGGTCACATTGGTTCCAAATTCGAAAAAACCATTGAAGATATGTTTCGATCAATGAGCCCGGCCTTCACCCTTGCCGAGCGCACCTGGAAACCCCCCATGGATATGAATGAGACATCGGAGGAGGTCGTCATTGTAGCAGAAATTCCGGGCGTCGACAAAGAGGACCTGGAGGTTGAGATCAGTTCCAAAGCCGTAAGGATACGGGGGAATCGTTTTGCGAGACATTGTTCAAGCGATGCGACTTACCGATTGGCAGAAATCCAGTACGGCCGATTTGAACGGGTGTTGTTTCTACCGGCACCGATTGATCCGGAGGTCGTGTCCGCCGCCTATCAAAACGGACTGCTCGAAATTCGATTGGCTAAACAACCGCCCGAGAAAACTCATAAAATACCGATACAGGACGGCTAAGGAATTTGAAGTGGGAATTCGGAATGCGGCCTTCGACGAACTCAGGCGAGGCAAAGTCGGAATGTTTAGATTTCGGATTTTTTGAAGGTGCATTTTTCGATTATAAATTCCACCCGCAGCAGGGGGCGGGCGGATTTCATCTCAGAAATTATTCATGCTACGTCTTATGAATTATAGAGCAAGTTGGGGAGGATAATATGGCTGATCCACAGTCACCGTTGGAAATTGACGCAGATAAGGTGCCCGAGGTTCTTCCGATTATGCCGCTGTATGATGCAGCGCTGTTTCCGAAAATGGTATTGCCGCTGGTGGTCATGCAGGGCGAGTCGGTTAAGCTGGTTGATGAGGCGATGGCCAAAGATCGCATTATTGGCTTGATCGTATCGAAAAAAAACGAGGAAAAAAGTGCCCCGGATAAAAACGATCTTGCTCAGGTTGGCACCAGCGCTTTAATCCTTAAAATGGCAAAATCCCAGGATAATCGGACCCAGCTGCTGGTGCAGGGATTGAGCCGGTTTAAAGTTAAATCCTTTGAAGACGGCAAACCATATCTCGTGGCCCGGGTCGAATCGATCAAGGATGTCGAAAAAGAGGACAAAGAAACTGAAGCCCTGATGTCAAATATTATCAGCCAATTTGAACGAATTGTCGAACTGTCCCCGGGGCTGCCGCCTGAAATTGCCCAGATGGCCAAAACCATTCAGGAGCCGGGGACGCTGGCCGACATGGTTGCCTCCACCATCAATTCAAATCCCGAAGAGAAGCAAATCGTCCTCGAATTGGTGGATGTTAAAAAGCGGCTGAAAGAAGTGACGCGCCTGGTTAACCACCAACTCGATATCCTGGAGCTGGGGGATAAAATCCAAAGCCAGGTCAAAGGGGATATGGATAAAAGCCAACGCGAGTACTACCTGCGTCAGCAACTGAAAGCCATTAAAGAAGAGCTCGGCGAAAAAGATGAAGCCGGTGTCGAGATCGACGAGTACCGGGCTAAAATCGATGAGAAGAAACTGCCGGAAGAGGCACGCAAAGAAGCTGAGCGGGAACTGGATCGCTTGTCCCGCATGCACCCGTCATCGGCGGAATATACCGTGGCGTCGACCTATTTGGACTGGATTACAGCGCTGCCCTGGCACGACAGCAGCCAGGATAATCTAGACATTAAAAAAGCCCGTAAAATATTGGACGATGACCATTTCGGTTTGGAAAAGCCCAAACGGCGCATTATTGAATACCTGGCCGTGCGCAAATTGAAGCCGGAATCAAAAGGGCCGATTCTATGCTTTGCCGGACCGCCCGGCACGGGGAAAACCTCTCTGGGGCAATCCATTGCGCGGGCCCTGGGCCGCAAGTTCCATCGCATATCCCTGGGCGGTGTGCGCGATGAGGCTGAAATCAGGGGGCATCGGCGCACTTATGTGGGCGCGTTGCCCGGCCGTATTATCCAAGGTCTACGGCGGGCGGAATCCAATAATCCCGTATTCATGCTGGATGAAATCGACAAGGTCGGCAGCGATTTTCGCGGTGATCCTTCTTCCGCCCTCCTGGAGGTACTCGATCCCGAACAAAATTTTTCTTTCGGTGACCACTACCTGGATGTGCCCTTCGATCTTTCCAAAGTCATGTTCATTACCACCGCCAATATTCTGGATACGATTCCACCGGCGTTGCGTGATCGCATGGAAGTCCTGATGCTCCATGGATACACCCTGGATGAGAAGATAAAAATTGCCAATCGTTATCTCATACCCCGTCAACGGGATGAGCACGGCCTGACTGCCAAGCAAATCAAATTCTCCGCCGGTGCGGTCAAACAGATCGTCATGGGCTACACCCGTGAGGCCGGTTTGCGCAACCTGGAACGGGAAATCGCGAATGTCTGCCGCGGTGTGGCCAGCAAAATTGCCGAAGGCGAAGTAAAATCCATGACCGTCAAAGTCGAAGACATTCACGGCTACCTCGGTCCGGTTCGAATTACTTCCGAAACCAAGACCCGGATAACCACCCCGGGGGTGGCCACCGGGCTGGCCTGGACCGCCACCGGCGGTGAACTGCTCTTCATCGAGGCGACCGCCATGAAAGGCCGCAAGGGTTTGACATTGACCGGTCAACTCGGCGATGTCATGAAAGAGTCTGCCACCGCCGCGCTGAGCTTTGTACGGGCCAACGCCAATACGCTGGGAATCGACGAAGACTTTTTTGACAGCCACGATCTGCACATTCACGTGCCGGCCGGCGCCATTCCCAAAGATGGGCCTTCAGCCGGTGTGACCATGCTGACGGCCTTGACCTCCCTGCTGACCGACACCCGCATTCCCAAGGATCTGGCCATGACCGGCGAGATTACCCTAAGAGGCCAGGTGCTGCCGGTGGGCGGCGTCAAAGAAAAGGTCCTGGCCGCCCACCGCGCCGGAATTAAAACGATCATCCTGCCGGATTGGAACCGAAGGGACCTGGAAGACATTCCCAAGAAAGTTGAAAAAGACATAAGATTTCATTTTGTCGAAAAAATGCTGGATGTAATCAATATTGCGCTGAAAAATAAGAAACCGGGCAATCGCCGGAACCAGCGCAAAAAGAAGTAATCATCGGCACGGTCTTCTTTATCAGGATGAATAGACTGACTCCGCGTTTATCAATATTTGCCGCATTGATATATTTCATTTGCGGATGCGCTACCAGTGCGCCGCCGCCTCCCGCGAGACCTGCCGGCCATCCGAAACCCTACAAAGTATTTGGCAAATGGTACCAGCCCCTGCCGGATTCAAAAGGATTTCGCCAGCGCGGGATTGCTTCCTGGTACGGTAAGGATTTTCACGGCAAAAAAACTTCCAATGGTGAAATTTACAATATGTATGCCCTGACCGCGGCTCACAAAACATTGCCGTTGGGCACCTTTGTAAGGGTTCGCAACCTGGAGAACAATCGCCGGGTGGAGGTGCGGGTTAATGACCGCGGACCCTTTGTGAGAGGCCGGATCATCGATCTATCATATACAGCAGCCCAAAAAATCGGGATTGTCGGCCCCGGCACGGCCCGGGTCGAGGTGACGGCCCTGGCCACACCGGCCGGCAGCGGTGCGACCCCGCGCCGCTATAAACCGGTCGACCTGAATACGGGCAATTTTACCTTCCAGATCGGTGCGTTCGTGAATCGCGCCAATGCCCAGAGACTCACTGCGAAATTGAGTGAACAGTATAAAAACGCGCATATTGCGGTATACGACCGCGGCGATCAGGTTTTTTACCGCGTGCGGGTTGGTGAATTCCGCACTCTGAAGCAGGCCGAGGCCCAGGAATCGATTTTGATCAGGGACGGGTATATTGATTTGTTTATTGTTGCGGAGTAGGGAGGCGCCTTCGGCGCCAGCTGAAAGCTGAAAGCTGAAAGCTGAAAGCTGAAAGCTCAAAGCTAATAAGCTCAAAGCTGAAAGCTGAAAGCTCAAAGCTAATAAGCTCAAAGCTGAAAGCTGAAAGCTCAAAGTCTGTGGATAAGGTCGATTCTAATGCGGCGGGGCACGGTTTGGCGGTTTTGCTGGTTTTTCCAGTACTCCAGTACTCCAATAATCCAGTACTCCAAAACTCCATTACTCCGGCATAAATCAGGCGGTGCACTAGTTTCTAAGATTATACAGGACAATTCAGCTGCATGGGTTTGCTAAGAAAAGTTGTCTTTCTCGACCGGGATGGAACCATCAACCGGGATTCGGCGGACTATGTAAAGAGCCGATCCGAATTTGAGCTTCTGCCCGGCAGTATCGAAGCCATCAAAAAATTGACAGACCACGGCTTTACCTCGATCGTTATTACCAACCAGTCTGCCCTTGCGCGTGGGCTTACAACCCTTGAAGAACTCAATGCAATGCATGACATGATGTGCCGTGCGATTGCCGCACGAGGCGGCAAAATTACAGATATTTTTTTCTGCCGCCATATGCCGGATGAAGGCTGCGGGTGCCGAAAGCCGGCGCCCGGATTGATCCAACAGGCCTGCCGAAAATATGGCATCGATCTTGCCGATTCCACCATGGTGGGCGACAGCGCCAAGGACATCGCCTGCGGCCGCAATGCCGGCTGCGGCCGGACCTTACTGGTTAAATCCGGTATACATCCCGATGTTGAAAGGGAGTTGAAGAAAGCGTCGATTTCCGCCGATCACGTGGCCGATGATCTGCGGACGGCGGTGGCGTGGATTGTAGCTGAGAAGGCCAAAAAAAATGAGCTAAAATGAACTGGCGCAACCCAAAATGAGCTAAAATGAACTAAAATTGTAAAATGACTAAAATTATGGTGTCGCTTCGCTCCTTCTATTATATGAAGATATGGCATCTTTTATCGAGCAACCTAAACTTCATTCAAGATAAAAAACGGACTTGCTGCCGGCGCATAATTATTTTAATATTGAAACTTGGTATTCTTGGCCCGGATCTTTACTTTAATCGATAGAATACAATAACTTTAGTCATTCTAGTCATTCTTAATTTTAGTCATTTACACCGAATAATGCCTGCCTCAATAAAAAACGACTCCTCCCTGCTTACCCTCGAAGGGCATCTTGAGCGGATTACCTATTTTAACCAGGACACCCACTACACGGTGGCGCGCTTTAAACAGACCAACCCCGCCACGGTCGTGACCGTGGTGGGGTATATGACCGGCGTCGCCGTTGGTGAAAGCATTAAAATCAGGGGCGTCTGGGCCAGCCATCCCAAATTCGGCCAGCAGTTCAAAATTCAATCCTTTGAAGTGACACTGCCGGCGGCGGCGGCCGGCATCAAAAAATACCTTGCTTCCGGTGTCATTAAAGGCATCGGTCCTTCGATGGCCGCCAGGTTGGTAAAGGTCTTCGGAGCCGATACCCTGGACATTATCGAAAATAGCCCGGCACGTTTGCAGGAAGTCGACGGCATCGGCGAAGCCAAGGCGGCCATGATCCAGCAGGCCTGGCAGGAACATCATACTTTAAGAACGCTAATGCAGTTTTTGCAGGACATGGGGGTTCAAACCGCATACTGTGGAAAAATCTACAAAGCCTATGGTGCGGATGCTGTGGATCTGATTCGGCAAGACCCCTACGTTCTGGCTGAGGATATCCCGGGTGCCGGATTTGTAATTGCCGATACCATCGCCCGCAAACTGGGTTTGGAAAACGAAGATCCTGAACGGGTGCGGGCCTGCATTCGGCATATCATCCTGCAAAATGCCGATGATGGGCACACCTTTGCCGAGCAGGAGAATCTGATCGCGCGTTGTGAAAATCAATTTCAAATCAGCCGCAAGGCCATCGAAACCGGCATCGAAGAAATGGCCGCTGCCAAAGTCATCTTTGTTGAACCCATTGAAAACGGAGAATCGACCAACGCCATTTCCATGAGAGAGTTGTACCTGGCTGAGACCGGTCTGGCAAGCCGGCTGCAGGCAATGTTGTCCGTTCCGGTTTCGGTTGCAAAGATCGACCCGGAGCGGATTGCCGCAGAAGTCCATCACAAATTAGCCATCAATCTGTCAGAGGAGCAGTTGACCGTTGTGGCGCAGGTTTTTTGCCATCGAATAGCCGTGATCACCGGCGGACCCGGGACCGGCAAAACCACCCTGCTGCGATCCATCAGCGCCATATTTGAAACCATGGGCCGGCGCGTCTTGTTGGCTGCACCCACCGGCAGGGCCGCCCGGCGTCTTTCGGAAGTCGCCGGCCGCAAAGCCCGGACCATCCACCGACTTTTGGGTTACAATTTTACAGATGGCGGCTTCGTTCGGGGTCGCAACTACCCCCTCGACGCCGACGTCGTCATTGTGGATGAAGCCTCCATGGTGGACACCGCTCTGATGTATCATCTGATTGATGCTGTCCCGCTGTCGGCCTCCCTGGTCATGGTGGGAGATGTGTCTCAGCTGCCGGCGATCGGTCCCGGCAATGTGCTTTCCGATATGATCGACTCGGGTCGCATACCGGTATTTTCTTTGAATACAATTTTTCGGCAGGACCAGGAAAGTGCCATTATTCTCAATGCCCACAAAGTGCGCCGGGGTGATTTTAAAGTTGGTGACCAACCGGACACCATTGATCCGAGCAGTGATTTTTATTTCATCGAGGAGAATGACCCGGATCGGGTGGCCCGCAAAATAGTGAACCTGTGCCGCCGGGAGCTGCCTCAAAATTTTGATTTCGACCCGATTCTCGATATTCAGGTGTTGACCCCCATGCACAAAGGCGCCGTTGGGACGATCAACCTGAATCACATGCTGCAAAAGGCACTAAATCGTCAGCCGGCTCTGGTCGAAGCCGCGGGGTTCGCCTATAAGGCCGGTGACAAGGTCATGCACCTGATAAATGATTACAGCAAGAAAGTGTACAACGGAGATATCGGGGTCGTTACCGGATACGACCGCCAAAAAGCAGAGCTGTCGGTGGATTACTACGGCAGGAATGTGTGCTATGATACGAATGAATTGGATCAGATAAATATCGCTTATGCGATATCGGTGCATAAATCCCAAGGGTCCGAGTACCCGGCCGTCATTGTGCCCCTGGTGACCCAGCATTATGTTATGCTGCAAAGAAATTTGTTATATACGGCCATGACCCGGGGCAAAAAAATGGTCATTTTGATCGGCACCCCGAAAGCCCTGCATATTGCTATGAACAATGACAAGCCGCGACTGCGCCTGACCTCTCTGGCCCGCCGGCTGACGCAAGGGGCAGAGCGCATAGAGCTTGGCGCATAGGGCCAAGGGGCCTGGCGCACGGGGCAAAGGGCAGGGCGCTTGGGGCGAAGGGCAAAGGGCAGGGCGCATGGGGTATCGGCGTGAGATATTTGAGGGATCGAGATATTTCAGCGTTGATCCGCTTGCTTGGATAATCTCCACCGAAAACGCATGAACTCGACCTCAAGGGGTCGAATTGAATGAACAGAAAACGTTATGAAACCAAATCCAACCTACGATGAACTCAAAAAAAGAGTTCTTGAGCTTGAAATTGAAGCGGCAAATTGTAAATTTGCCGAAAAGTCGCTCAAAAAGAGCAATGAAACCGTCAACAGTATCCTGTCCGCCTGCCCGATCGGGATCGGTCTGGTAGAAAACCGAATCATCAAGCGTGTCAACGAGGCCATGAAGAAAATGTTTCATTTTGAAACTGAGGCGGACTATTTGGGGAAAAGTGCTCGGATCGTCTATGCATCTGATGAAGATTTTCAAAAAACCGGTGATTTTATTTTAAACCAATTTAAAATCGGCAAAGAGGCCGTCCTGGACACGACTTTCAGACGCAAAGACGGATCAACATTTGCCGGGCATTTAAAGGTGAATACTCTATACCCCCCCGACCCCATGCAGAGAGCCACCTTTACCATTTCAGACATTTCATGGCGCAAGCAGGCCGAGATGGAACTGCTGCAAAAAGAAAAATTGCAGGCCGTGGTTGAAATGGCGGGCGCGGTTTGTCATGAAATGAATCAGCCCATGCAGGTGGCGCTGGTGCAGTTGGCCGAATGTCTGATCATGGACGAATTTGACGCGGAACCGCTCAAACAAAAGGCCGAAAATATCAGAAAGCAGCTCAATGCACTGCGCGAAATGTCGCGCAAACTAATGCACATTACCCGGTACGAAACGCGTGACTACATTAGGGGCGAGAAGATCATCGACATCGATAAATCGTCCGAGACCATTTCGTGAGTCTGCGGTCCCGGATACCAATGACGACGTACAATTAGGTATTTGGTATTGGGTATTAGTTATTGGGTATTAGTTATTGGGTATTAGTTATTGGGTATTTGGTATTGGGTATTGGGTATTAGGTATTGGGTATTTGGTAATTGGTATTGGGTATGAGGTATTGGGTATTGGGTATGTATCGGGTATTAGACAGCAACCAACTCGGTCTTGCGCAAATTGTGCAAAACATTCTTTGGCATCTTTGTAAAGCACTAACAAACAAGCATTTACAAAGATTTGAATTGAATTCAACCTTGTCACGACGGTAATTTTGTTTGAAACATTCGAATTTTGGAATTTCGAATTTGTTTCGTATTTCGATTTTCGAGTTTCGGATTTCCGGTTTATCCGGGTTAGGTATTGGGTAAAGGGTACTGGGATCTATCTATTGAAATCACATCATGTTTGCGCATGATCTATGCTATATCCGGATTGCAATACTCCAACACTCCATTACTCCAACATACTAGAGATGCCTAATATCCTGATGACTTAGGGAACGGCAATTTATTGTATTAGCTTGTATGACAATGTTATGAATCCGTATCCGGCGGGGTCGGCATCGGAAATTTGAAGAATTGGACGCCTTCATCTTTGAGGGTTTTTTCTTCTTCCTTGGTGCTTACACCCCGAATATTGCGGGGCTCGGAAGCACCGTAGTGAATTTTCAGGGCTTCTTTGGCAAAATCACAACCGACATTGTCGAAGTTTTTTTCAACAAAATCGATCGCTTGTTCGCTGATTTTTTGCAGGGCGTCGATTTCCGCCGGAGCGGGGTTCGGCTTTGATGGTGGGGCGGATTTAATGGCAAAGGTGGAAGGCACAATGTCCACCGAGGTTTCATTGCAAACCGGACAGGCGATCAGGCCCTTTTTCTGCTGCTGGAGGTAAGCTTTGCGGTCCTCAAACCAGCCTTCAAAAGTATGGCCGTTGGTACACTGTAAATCGTAGGCGATCATGCGGGAAAGTCCATACTATAGATGCTATTGTCAGTTTAAATTTTATAAATATTCAATGAATTTAGATAAATAGATCAAAACCATATTCAGATTAGCATAAGTCGCAACATTTTTAAAGACATTGTTGACATAATTTGCTATTTTCACGATATATTGTAGTATATGAAAATTCTGATAACCCTTCATCAGGGAGTGTGCCGTTTATGAATCTGCAGCTTAAGCGAATGGTATTGATAGGAATTTGTCTGGCGTTTTTTTCGACCGTCGGTTTTGCTGAATCCATGTATATATCGGATAAATTGAAGGTTACGGTTCGCAGTGGCCCGAGCACCGAGTACAAAATTTTGGATATTGCAGAATCGGGCGACCGAGTTGAAATTCTAGAGTCCGGCCAGGATTGGACCTTGGTGAAACTGCTTAGCGGAAAAGCCCGCGGCAAAGAAGGCTATATTACCAGCCGCTACCTGGTGTCCAGTCCCACCTATGCCCTTCGATTTGAACAACTGCAGGCCAAGCAAAAGACACTGACCCAGCAGGCGGCCACCCTGCTCGATGAAAATAACAAGCTTCGGCAGGAAAACAAGGGGCTCAAGACCATGCTGAGCGGTACTGAGAAATCCCTGAAGAAACTGGACGGTGAATACCAGGAGCTAAAAACGGGATCGGCTGAATTTTTGTCGCTCAAGACTAAATTTAAACAAGTCAGCGAACAACTCGCCGAAAAAACCCAAAAGGCGAGTGAATTGGATAAGGAATTGAGCAAAACTGAGCTCAATCAGTACATCAAATGGTTTTTAGCGGGCTCCGGTGTGCTCCTGGTGGGCTTTATTGTCGGGTTTTCTGCCAGACGCAGTCGCCGTCGGCCTTCATTGCTTTGATGCCAGTCCGACGTGTCCGTGATATTGTGCAGCGATGAAATTGTTCCAATCCTATCATCCTGGTGCTGCAAGCTTCTGAATTGACATATTTGTCTAATATTATTATAATAATTCGTGAATGCCCAATCCCGTTATACCGGGGAAATGAATATTGAAGTTTGAAAATTGAATATTTATGATATCGCCTGGGGCTTGGGGCTTCGCTCTTCGAGCTACGACCCCACACGTCGCGTCCGGCTTGGGGCTTCGCCCTTCGGGCTACGACCCCACAAGACGACCCGACACGTCGCTCTGTCTTTCAAATAAAAAATCGATAGAAGCCGTCAATCCGGCGGTTCAATGATCAGGCAATAAACCAAAGAAGAGGACAATTTTAACAAGTTATATGACCATGCCGGAAACACAGATCCTATTTGAACAAATAGTGGTTTTATTCGTCCTCCTTTTGCTCTCCGGGTTTTTCTCCTCTGCCGAAACTGCTTTATTTTCAATCAGCAAAGCTAAAGCGATCCACCTCGCAAAAGAAAAGGGATATGCAAATTCACTTATCAAAAAGATGAAAGACGACCCCCATCGTCTGCTTTCCACCATCCTGATCGGCAACAATATCGTTAACGTCGGCGCTTCGGCATTAGCAACCGCCATTACCATCAACCTGGTAGCCAGCAATGCCGTGGGGATTGCCACGGGTGTTATGACATTTCTCATTCTGATTTTTGGTGAAATTTTTCCCAAATCCATTGCCACCCGAAATAATGTACTGATCGCCCGGCTGGTCATTCTGCCGTTGTACTGGTTGTCGGTTTTCTTTTCCCCCCTCATTTTCCTGCTGAATTTCATTCCCAAACTCACCGGCAAAATGCAGAAAAAGCCGCATGTTACCGAGGAGGAGTTAATGACGTTCGTTGAGGTGGTTGAGGAAGAGGGCGGCATTGAAGAGGAAGAAAAAGAACTGATTGAAAATATTTTCGAATTTGATGATACGAGTGCATCGGAAATCATGACGCCCCGGGGGGACATGTATGTGATCAATGTCGATGAAGAATTGAATCTTGAAGAGGTCATCCGCTCCGGATTTACCCGAATACCGGTCATCGAAGAGGATATCGATCACGTCATCGGAATTCTAAATATAAAAGATTTATTCATGCACCATGTGAGTTCTTCTGAGGCAATCGATGTTCGTAAAATCATGAGCGAACCCTATTTTGTGCCGGAAAATAAAAAACTGGACAATCTACTGCAGCAATTTAAAAAAAGAAAGCAGCATATTGCCATCATCGTGGATGAGCATGGCGGGGTTTCCGGACTGATTACCCTTGAGGATGCATTGGAAGAGATCGTCGGTGAGATCATCGATGAGACCGATAAGTTCGAACCTCACATCGTCAAGCTGCAAAAAGACGAGTGGCGGGTGCTGGGTAAGTCAGAAATAGATGAAGTTAATGAACTGATCCAGATGAGCATTCCGGATTCGCGGGAATACGATACGTTTTCCGGTTACATACTGGATCAAATCGGCCGAATTCCCAAAGAAAAAGAACAAATTCCCCTGGGTGACTATATGGTGACGGTCAACGAGATGGACGGAACCCGGATTCGGGAATACATCGTCAAAAAGCAGGCGGGGCTGACCCAGGAGTTCCAACCATAATTAATCCACCCTGAAAACCAGTTAATTTAAGTCTGATGATTTTGTCTGGAAACAGCAGACAAGTTTCCGGTCAGAAATTTCGGCGGATTAATTATATTATGCTGCGCATCTATTTCTTCCATTATCTTTCTAACAAAAAGGCAGAGCGAAATCGCTCTGCCTTTGTTTTTTGGTGATCCCGCGCGGAACCGTAAAGCTATGTGTCGCTTTGAAGGCTGTCGAACTTTACACCGAATCCATCTGAGCCGACCCAGACGATTTTACTGTTGGAGCGAATGGGAATTTCGAAGTTCGGGAAAAAAAAGCTCTGGTAGATGATCCGGTTTACCGGAAACAAATGTCGGCTTGCGATAAAAGCACCATGGGGGCTGATATCCCGCATAATGCCTTTATAGTTGTGGTTGTCGACGATGTAGTCGGTAATGATGGAGCATTTCTCCCGGGGATGTTTTCTCTGATCTCTTTTTTCCCAGCGGTTTAGAAGGCGTGAAAGTGCACGTTGGTCCTCAAGGGTCAAATTCTCGATGAATTGGGATAAGCGTTGATCTTCGGTTCGTGCAGCGGGATTATTTTCGGAAAGTGCCATAAGAAAAACCTCCTGTCTGAGATTATTCTGGGCTGAAATCATAACATGCAGGCAAAGTTTATCGGATGGGGATTTATAACGTTGAAGCAGCATGCATGCCCAATTTAGTCCGAAATAAAAAAATTAAGCATTTATCCCGGCTCGTCAAGATAATTATCTGTTATACCCCAGATAATCCGACGGTCGTTCAAAGGAAAACGGTCTTTAGCTTTTCCCCATTCCGCAAACCAAAGGTGAATATTCAAAACGGTTTCGTTAAGATCTGACCATACCGACAGAATAATTTGGGTTCTGTCTATGTCTTTCGTCCACGGCATCAATTCGCCTGCAATTAATGAAAGAAGAGCGGTTGACCCAAAACTACATTAATTATATCAAGACTTTAAACACAGCACAAATAAAAAAAACATATTCAGCTATGCCATCACCGCTGTGGGCGTAATCATCACCTTTAAGACCATTGGCATAAAATGGTCAAATTTAAAGCAGTTGATTGCGGCCCTGGATTTGATTGCATTTTAGGCTACGGTGCCATTGTAGGCCGATTTTGGAACCAAATCACAAATAAACTACTAATCTCAATATTCAAATCCCCAAAAAGATCAACCGCGAATTGTTTGGATTTTTGAATTTGGTTATTGTGATTTGTTTGGATTTTGCTTTTTGTCATTCGGAATTTTGCATTACCGGGACCCGATCACCGACATCCGAAACAATCAGTTTCATGCAACATGTTGTCGCAAATACGCCTTTAACTGCCTAATTGTGCCTTACCGCAAGTGCAGGGCGCTTTATGTTTGAAATATTCACAAAACATGTTATTGAAAGAACGATTTACATATTTATAGCTACCGGAGATGATTTTTGGTCAACAGATTGGATAAACAGCTTGATATAAAATCGTTTCAAAAACAAAACCTGACCGGCATCATTCGCAGGCTTTACGAACGATTTATAATGATCCGCGGCGAACCCCGGGAAGTCGCCCTGGGATTTGCCCTGGGCATCTTTATCGGAATGACGCCGACCGTGGGGGTCCAGACCCCCATCGCCATCTTTTTTGCCGCCCTTTTCAAATGGAGTAAACTATCCGCCGCGATCGGGGTTTGGATTTCGAATCCGTTCACCGTTCCCATAATTTATGGTGTCACCTATATCACCGGTGCCAAATTGCTGAACCTGGATCCGGTCTTCAACATGCCGCTAAGCCCCACTTGGAGCACGCTCAAGGCGATGCTTCAGAAAGCGCCCCGGGCATTTGGAGCCATGACGGTCGGCGGTGCGATCCTTGGGATACCGCTGGCCATATTCAGTTATTATTTGTCCTATGCTGCGGTGGATAAATATCAGAAGGGGGTTAAAGCCAAACTGGCCGGTACCAAAGAGAAGGTAAAAAAGAAAATAGAGGAACGCAAGATTCACAAAGCCGAGGTCAGAAGTCAGATGAAAGATGACAGAGGTCAGAAGACAGAGGACAGAAGATAGAAGTCGGAATTGGGAATGCGGAATAAACAAGAAGGTGAGAAGTTGTGAAGGTAAGAAGGTGAGAGAAAAAACGAAATCATTATGGAAACCGGCAAATATGAGGCTGCTCCCAACCATTGACTTTCTGCCTTCAATCATACACCTTACACCGTTAACCCTATACCCAATCCTTGCCAGCATCAAGTATCCAGCACCGAGAATCCGGCATCCAGCATCGAGTATCCAGCATCGAGTATCCAGCATCCAGCTATCCTTATTCAATAGGCAGCATACAATTACCGAATGCCGAAAGCCGATTCTTTTTTCCTCCACCCATTACCCAATACCCAATATCCAGTCCCCAGTACCCGATACCCATTACCCAGTTCAGAGCTCCTCCGGCGTGAAGGCGACCACATCATCGATATTGCCGGCATCCGCAAAAAGCATCACCAGGCGATCGATGCCAAGGGCATTGCCGGCGGCCGCCGGCATATCGTCCAGGGCTGCCAGAAACTTCTCCGGCAGCGGATACAGCGGTTTATTTAGAGATTGCCTCAGATCCTGCTCATTTTTGAAACGGTCGCGTTGTTCGGCTGCATCGGTCAATTCACTGAAGCCGTTGCAAAGTTCAATACCGGCAATGTACAACTCAAAACGCTCGGCCAGAAAAGGGTTCCCCGGTTTCAGCCTGGCCAGCGCCCCGTGCCGGGCGGGGTAGTCGTAGAGAAATAGCGGGCCCTGGCCGCCCAGGTTGGGCTCGATTTCCAGGGCCATCACCTCATCAAAACGGTCGGTTGCCAGGGCCTCCGCCATTGTCACCGAGCCGTATTTCTCAAAAGCCTCCGCCACCGGTAAGCGTCTCCATGGTTTGGCAAGTTCTATCGGCCGATTCCGGTAAACCAAGTTTTTGTGCCCCTCCAGGCGGCGGACAATATACCTGACGAGTTCCTCACATTGTTCCATTAAACCCACATAATCGCCCCCGGCATGGTACCACTCCAGCATGGTTAATTCCGGCAGATGCTTGCGGCCCCTTTCGCCTTGCCGAAAACACTTGCAGATTTGGAATATACGCGGGTACCCGGCGGCCAATAGTTGTTTCATACACAGTTCCGGGGAGGTTTGCAGGTATTGATCACCGGCAGCCACGGCATCGATGTGGGCTTCCGGTGCGGGGGCGGGAATGCGAATGGGCGTATCGATCTCCAGGTAGTCGCCGTCATTGAAAAAACTGCGAATGGATCGAATAATCCGGGCACGCAGGTAAAGATTGTCTTTTATGGTTGATTGCCTGTAAATAGTCATAATGCACCAGGAAGAAATGAGGCAACCCTGAAATTGAAAATTTATGTAATTAAATGAAACTATCGACGCTGATGTGCATACTATAAATCCCAAGCACCAAAAAACAAATCTCAAATGGTTCGACAAGCTCACCACCCTGAGCCGGTTCGAAGGGCAAATCCCAATGATTCAAATTCGAAATTCCAAACCATGGATCCGTGCGCGATTATGCCCAATGGCGTCATGATCGTCAAGTCTTGCTATGCGAGGCGATACCGCTGTAGCGGTGTTTGGGTCATTGGGAATTGGGAATTGAAATTTATTTGTAATTTGGTTTTTGAGATTTGGGATTTTATTTGCTGATATAAACTCGGAGTTCAAATTATTTATGTAGACGTTACGCTGGAGCTTCGTCCAATATATCTCTGATTTTTTCCGAAATTTGCTCTATATTAAATGGTTTTTGGATAAACCCGTTGCAGCCGCGTTTCATTATTTGGGAGGCCTGGCCTTTCAGACTGTAACCGCTGGACAACAACACCCGGATCGATGGATCCATGGCCTTTAACAGATCGAAAATTTCACTGCCCCCCATCCCGGGAAGGATCATGTCTAAAATAACCAGGCTGATGCGGTCCCGATACCGTTCATATATCTTCAGTGCAGTTTGACCGGATTGTGCCAGGAACACGCGGTATCCTAATTTTTCGAGCATTCTTTTGCCGGCCTCGGCAATCATCTCCTCATCGTCGACCAGCAAAATGGTTTCCCGGCCTTTATAAGTCTTGCCGTTGTCCGTGGTTTCCGTATATACTTCTTTATTGCTTATCGGCAGATAAATTTTAAAGGTAGTGCCTTGATCGATTTTACTTTCGACCTCGATGGTTCCATTGTGATTTTTTATAATGCCGTAGGCGGAAGCGAGGCCCAAGCCGGTTCCCCGTCCGATTTCTTTGGTTGTAAAAAACGGTTCAAATATTCTTTCCAGGGTAGTGGCATCCATGCCGATGCCCGTGTCGGTTACTGAGATCCTGACATACTTGCCTGGATCCAACACGTAGTGTTGGTGGATGTCGTCCTTGCCCAGAACAATATTTTCCGTTTCAAGGTAGAGCTTGCCACCCGATGGCATGGCCTGCCAGGCATTCACGAACATATTCAGCAAGACCTGTTCTATCTGTCCACGATCGACTTCAACCGACCATAGGTCCTTTTGAAATTTCTTGTGAATCGGGATTTCCTTTTTGGTGCTGCGGAACATTTCCGAGCTCTTTTCCAGCAGTTCGTTCAAGTCGGTGGATTTTACCTCGTACTTGCCGCCCCTGGCAAATCCCAGTATTTGTCGCGTAAGCTCAGAGCCTCTTTTGACGTATTGCTCCATGTTCGTCAGAAACTCGTGATGGGGGTGCTTGGGATCGACGTCCAGCAGCATCAATGACAGATTGCCCTGAAATCCCATCAGCAGGTTGTTGAAGTCGTGGGCAATGCCCCCGGCCAAGGTTCCGATGGCTTCCATTTTTTGGGCATGCAGCATCTGGTTGGCAAGATGTTCACTTTGCTTTTCCGCGATCAGCTGGTCGGTAACGTCCTGGACGATACCCCGATAGCCTATGGCCTTACGGTCGGCATCGCGCATGAGTGAAGCTGACAGATACAATATTTTTTTCGTTTCGTCATTGGTGACGACTTCATAGTTCAGTACCCTGGCCGAGCGACCGGTTTCATAAATGTTGGCAAAAATACGGTCTATTTTCCGGTCGGTTTTGGCCGTGGTATAATCACGCTTATTCTTGCTTTTCAACTCCTCGGCGGTATATCCGAGGATTTTGCACATGGCATTGTTAAAAAAGGTCAGGTTCCCGTCCAGGTCCACCTCGAAATATCCTTCCTCGATTCTCTCAAGGATAGTGCGGTATCTTTCTTCGCTTTCCCAGATGGTTTGCTCGGATTTCTTGAGCTCCGCAATATCTTCGATCAGGGCAATCCAGTATTTGATAGCGCCATTGAGGTCTCTGACGGCGGTGGCCCGTAATCTTCCCCAGACGGGGTTTCCGTTTTTTTTGAGATATCGATTTTCAACATCAAATGAATCCAATTCGCCCTCAAAAACCTGTTGGGACAATCGCTCGGTTTCCGGTTGGTCGGCCGGGTAGGTAATATCAGAAACCGTCAGTTGAATGAGTTCCTCCGGACTGTAGTCCAGTATCTGGGCAAATTTGTCGTTGACTCTTAGAATCTCACCTTTGGGATCAGCCATTAAAATGCCGATGGGCGCGGTGTCGAAGATGGTTTTAAAGCGTCTCCCATTTTCTATTATTTCAGCCAGGTCCGCCGTGTTATCCATGCTCTCCCTAGGTATCGACCGGTCATTCTCATGATTCTTGGCATCTGATGCCGGCTCCTGCGCTGGATCGGCTGCCGCCGATTCCGGAAGTATTTCCGGCCTTAGATCATTCCAATTTTCACCCATAGTATCAACCATTCTACCCAAAATACGAATTTTACAACCCGAGATAGTTATATCGGTTTATTTCCCGACTTACTTTAACTTAAAATCAGGGTTAGAAGGTTCCAGGTTCAACCTTTCCTAAGATAGCTATCCCGGGGGCGGTCTTGCAAAAAGATCCAATCGTATTGGTTGGTATCAGCGGTATCATACCATTGGTAGCCGGTTTCGCGGCATCTGCCGCAGGCTTTGGCGGGAATGTGAATCGCGAGAATGTGTCGACCGTGATCTGAGGTCGAATCGATTTGGAGTGCGCCGGCGCAGTCGGGACAGATTTCAATTTGTTCCTTTTGGGATTCCCGGATGCCGTCGGTATCATAGAAAATACTGCGCGACCTTCGAGTTGGATCCGATTTCTCCATGATTTGGTCCTTGATGTAGTCCCGCTGCTGCCAAATGGAGAGCACGGTTTCGCCTATTTTTTCAATCGCATCAGTCACCGCCTGGGTTTGTCGAATACTGTCCGGGTTATAATCGGGCTCTTTTATATTGCTGTAATCGACTCCGGCCATGGCAAGGACGATGCCCACATTGATATATGGCAGGGCATCTTCGATGGCATAGCCACCTTCCAATACGGCTATATCCGGACTTAATATTTCCGTCAGACGGGCGTAACCCTGGGCTGAAAAATTCATGTTGGTGATCGGATCGGTATAGTGATTGTCCTGGCCGGCGGAGTTGATGATGAGATCGGGTTGAAATTCTTCTATAATCGGCATGACCATGTGGTTTATGGCATACAAAAATCCCTCCTCGGAGGTATGGGGCGGCAAAGGGATATTCAGCGTTTTACCGACGGCATTGATGCCTCCCAGTTCACTTGGAAACCCCGAACCGGGGTAGAGGGTGCGTCCATCCTGGTGGATTGAAATAAAAAGTGTGTCCGGGTCATGCCAGTATATATCCTGGGTGCCGTCTCCGTGGTGACAATCCGTGTCGACGATGGCGACTTTATTGATGGCGTAGGCCTGGCGCAAGTATTCAATCATGACGGCTTCGATGTTGATGTTGCAGAATCCTCTGGCGCCGTGCACGATGCGCATGGCGTGGTGCCCGGGCGGCCTGACGAGGGCGAAACCCCGCTCAATCTGGCCGTCAAGGACAGCCATTGCAACGGTTTTAGCGCCGCCGGCACTGATCAAATGCGATTCGGTTGTCACGCTGTCGACATCCGGTACACAAAAATGAACGCGCTGGATATCTGTTAAATCCGCCGGATCCGGTTTAAGTTCCGTGATGCCCTCGATATCAAAGAGACCCTCTTCAAATACCTGGTCCTGGGTATATAGCAGTCGCTCCTCTCTCTCCGGATGGGTGGGACTGATGGCCCAGTCAAAGGCCGGGAAAAAGACCAGACCGGTTTTGTGTTTGGCTTTGAGCATGGCGAATTCCTATTAGATTAATGAATTAAACTCTGGTTGCAATTCGAAAATTAGAGCAGTTAAAACGCCAAACGAACGCTTCGCTTGAGGAGCACTTCGTATTAGGAGCGCTTCGCTTGAGGAGCACTTCGTTTTAGGAGCGCTTCGCTTGAGGAGCACTTCGTTCGTAGAGCGCTTCGCTTGAGGAGCACTTCGTTTTAGGAGCGCTTCGCTTGGGGAGCACTTCGCTCGAAGAGGCGCTCCTCGAGTTGACGCTTCTCAAGATTCGAAGAACCGCTCTTTATCCACTTTGACCTAATGGCGGGAATAAACCCCGCCACTGCATTGTCGGTCGAGCCCATCGACTTTTGTAGCTTCATACAAGTGTTCAGGTTTCAGGATTTAGCAGCCGCGGTTTCCTGACACCCGAAACCTGACACCTGAAACCTATTACCTTCAAAATGAGCATTGATGTGAATCCTTTTGGGTATTGGTTCATCCGGATAATTTTCGGATGACTTCGTCATACCCGTGGATCAACCCCGGCTTGACCTGTACTTTTACCCGAATGGTCTTGCCGATCGTATTGAAACCGCGCACCATGTTAAACTGCAGTGCTTCGAGAACCTCCATTTCCAGATAATCCGGGTTGGCCCCGCGCTCGATGGCCTTGGCCTCCAGCAGATCGAGGGCCTGTCGGACGGCATCCTCCGGTTCATATGAATGGTCGATCGGACTGCTGAAATTTTCTTCCGGGGCCTCGACGATGCCTCTCTGTGTGTCGGCGAACAAATCGACCTCACAGGTGGTGCGGGCCAGGGCGGCACCGATGGCATTGGCGACCTTCCACCGGGGTACGACCCGAACCGGATATTCCGACATGCTTTCAAGGTATGCCGCGAAATAGGGTGCAGGACCTCCCAGGACCAGAATTTTTTTGGGCTGAACGACATACCCTTCCTGGAGTTCGTGGACCGTGTATACCGGCTTGCGGTTTATCTGATAGATCAGACGGCGGGCATTTGATAATAATTTTCGGCACGTCATATCGAGAATCTCAGCCGCCAGGGATTTAACCGAAGCCCCCAGTGTTTGGGCCAGGGGCTTTAATCCCTCCTTGGCTTTTTCGCGGCTGCCGTCCGGAATATCCTGCAGAACAAAAAGCGCGTCTGTCGGGGTTGGCACCGATCCTCCATAGGCCATGGCCGGCCCCAGCCTTTGCGGCCCGATAGTCAGTTTGCCGCCATCCACCTCGACAGCGCTGTCGCCGCCCAAGGGCAGGGAAAGGGTTTCCAGAGAGCGGATCAGCGTTTTGTAACCGGCCACCTTTATCCCCAGTGGATTCAGCACCGGTGCCCGGTTGATCAGCACCGCCATATCGGTTGTCGTTCCACCGATATCCATAACCAGCGTATCCTCGTGCTCGGGGCCAAACGCCACGGCACCCATCACGCTGGCGGCCGGGCCGGAAAGAATGGTTTGCGCGGGATAGTCAATGGACGCCTCAAAATTCATGTTGCCGCCATCCGCTTTGAGAAGACGCAGAGGCAAATTCAACCCTTTGGCTGCCAGCGACTGTTGCACGGCCTGGAAAAATTCCCGGTGCACGGGATAGACCGCTGCGTTCAGGTAGGTGGTGGCAATGCGGCGGCCAAAGTTAAAATTGCCGGATATGCGGTAGCCCAGAAAGGTTTTTTCAAATGAATCTTTAAGGATTTCCCTGATCTTCAACTCATGGGAAGGATTGCGAATCGAAAACTTTCCGACGATGCCGACGTACCGAATGCCCGCTTTTTTGAACCGGCCGGCAATGGCACTGATTTCATCCGGGTCGATGGGCTCAATCTCCCGGCCTCGGTGATCGATGGAGCCCTTAACGATATAATAGTGGGAATTGGTGCGGTAGCATTCCGGATCAATGCCGGGACCGCTTGACACAATTATGCCCACCGGTGGAATTTTATTTTGAACGATCGCGTTGGTGGTCAGGGTTGTGCTCAGAACAATCCGGTCAATTTCCGCTGGATCAATGTTCTCGGTGATAAGGTCTAAACCGGACAGCACCGATTGAAACAGATCGGAAGGATCGGTATTGACTTTAATTTCTTTTTGGAGTCCGGCGCGGTCAATTAGAACCACATCGGTGTGGGTCCCGCCCACGTCTAAGCCTATAATCATGGTGTTTTCCCGTCAATAATAGTCGAATATATATTAACGAAACCCATTATTCTCATACACCTTCCGCTAAAATCTGTCGAGCCTATTCCCATCATTTTTTTTCAATGACAAATTTTCGTGGAAAAAGAAAAGGGCTTGAAGGTATAAGGTCGAGGGTATAGGGTGGAAGACGGAATTAGGAAGTGGGAAGTCGGAATGCGGAAGTGGGAAGTCGGAATGCGGCCTTCGACAAGCTCAGGCGAGACAAAGTGGGAAAAAGCTCATAGTTCATAGCCGATAGTTCTTAGGTCAGAGGGCAGAGGGTTTCGATTGCGGATTGGGGATTGCGGAACGCGGATTTTAAAGAATAAAGAGCCTAAATAGAGGCAATGGGTAGAAGATAGAGGTCGGAGGATCTATCTTCGCTCACCAAGCTTGGGGCTTCGCCCTTCGGGCTGCGACCCCACAAGACGCCGCGGTACGCAGAAATTGGAATACGGATGCGGGACCCGTCGTCGTCCGATAAGACAGGACTATGCCGCGGCTAAAGATGCGGCCTTCGACGAGCGCCCCTCGACTTGCTCGGGGCCTGAGCTTGTCGAACGGCAGGCGAAGCAAAGGCGGAAAATTTAACGCAAATTGCATAGATTCCGGCTTACAGCGTTCAGGACAGGCGGGTCCACCGCAAGCAGAATGGAGGTAAAACTAGTATGAATGTCGAATCAGTTGCTATTGTCGGTACGGGGGTGATCGGATCGAGCTGGGCTGCTTTTTATGCGTCCAAGGGTTTTACAGTGAAAATGTGGGATGTGGATGCGAAGGTGGGTCAAAATGGGCGGCAGCAAGCCGTCGATACGCTCAAGCTGCTTCAGACCCAGGGAATACTGAGCGGTGATACGGTGAAAGCATCGATTTCGCAGATCAAAGTTGCCGGTACGCTTGAACAAGCTGTTGAAAATGTCCAGTTGGTTCAAGAATCCGTTGCTGAAAACTATGAGATCAAACAGCAGGTATTCAAAGCACTTGATGCACATACCGATCCCGCTGTCATTCTGGCAAGCAGCTCCTCCGGCCTGCTGATGACACCGATCCAACAGGTGACGAAACATCCAGGACGTTGCCTGATTGCCCACCCTTTCAATCCGCCGCATCTGATTCCGCTGGTGGAGCTGGTGCCCGGCGACGAAACTGATGATCAGGCCATTTCGAAGATGAAAATGTTCTATGAGGGATTGGGTAAAGTACCGGTGGTTCTGAAAAAGGCCGTACCCGGCCACCTTGCCAACCGCCTGGCAATGGCCCTGTGGCGGGAAGCGGTTGATCTGGTGGCCAAGGGGATTGCCAGCGTCGAAGATGTGGACAAGGCCGTGTCTGCCGGTCCGGGACTCCGGTGGGCGGTCATGGGACCGCACATGATCTACCATTTGGGAGGAGGGGCCGGTGGAATGGACCATTTCATCGACCACTTTGCGCCGGCTGTCAAAGTCTGGTGGGAGAGTCTGGCCAATTGGACAACCCTGCCGCCGGAAGCCAAGGGCCTGCTGATCGACGGATTGAAAGCGGAAATGGGAGATCGAACACTATCCGAAGTGAATCAATGGCGGGACGAAAAGCTTGGCAAGATACTGAAGATTCTGTATGAATAATTAATCCACCCTGAAATTACGCCATCCGGGATTCTCGATAGTTTTTTTTTAAGAAGAAAATTTTCAGACCGATGCGAGGGCGGATTAATTATGTTATGCTTCGCATATTTTAAGTTCCGTCTAATATATAAAATATCGGCTATATATACAATTTTAAGGATCGTACCATTATATGTTAAAATTTGGCCAATCCTATGATGAGGTGTATAATTCCTTTCGCTGGCAGGTCCCGGAATTCTATAATATCGGGGTGGATATCTGCGATAAATGGGCCCGACAGCGATATCGTCTGGCATTGATCTATCAGGATCAAAACGGGCAGGTCGCCAAGTATACTTTCTGGGATCTCAAACGCCTTTCCAACCGGCTGGCCAATGGTTTAATATCCGCCGGTCTCAAGCGGGGTGACCGAATTTGCATCCTGCTGCCGCAATGCCCGGAAACCGCTGTCAGTCATATTGCGGCCTATAAAATCGGCGCCATCGCGATTCCCCTTTTTACCCTGTTCGGCATCGATGCCCTGGAATATCGTCTTTCCAACAGCCAGGCCCGGGCCATTGTCACGGATGCTGAAAATTTACCCAAGATCTGGCAAATCCGGCAAAATCTGCCCCATCTTCAAACGATTGTGGTGACCGGTGGGGTGAAAGATGACAACGTGCTGGACTTCTGGAAAACCATTGACAAGGGGTCGCCGGATTTTCAACCAGTGAAAACCCAAGCGGATGATCCGGCATTGATTATTTACACTTCCGGCACTACCGGTCCGCCGAAAGGGGCCTTGCACGCTCACCGCACGCTGCTGGGCCATCTTCCGGGAGTGGAGTTTCCCCACAATTTTTTCCCGAGAGAGGATGATTTGTTCTGGACACCCGCGGATTGGGCCTGGATCGGCGGGTTAATCGATGTCTTGCTGCCCAGCTGGCACCACGGCATCCCGGTGTTGGCTCATCGGGCCAAAAAATTCGATCCCGAAGAGGCCTTCCGCCTGATTGCCGATTACGGTGTTCGCAATGCCTTCATGCCCCCGACCGCCTTGAAGTTGATGCGCCAGGTTAAAGAGCCCCGCAGCCGTCACAGGTACCGCATGCACAGTATCGGTAGCGGTGGTGAGACCCTGGGTGAAGAATTGCTGGATTGGGGACGTCAGGTCATGGGCTTGACCATCAATGAATTTTACGGGCAAACCGAATGCAACCTCATCGTGGGATGCTGCGCCGATATCATGGAAATCCGGCCCGGCTCCATGGGCCTTGCCATTCCCGGGCACGCGGTCGATGTTATCGACGATCTGGGCAATCCGGTGGACGCCGGTACGGTCGGAGAGATCGCCGTCAAGCGCCCTGATCCGGTCATGTTTCTCGAATACTGGCAAAATCCCGCAGCCACGCGCAACAAGTTTATCGGGGATTGGCTGTTGACCGGGGACTTGGCGAAAAAAGATAACGACGGCTATTTCTGGTTCAACGGTCGCAGGGACGATGTCATCACCAGCGCCGGTTATCGTATCGGACCGGCTGAAATCGAAGACTGTCTAATGAAACATCCGGCCGTGGCCCTGGTGGCGGTCGTCGGTGTCCCGAACCAGCTGCGCACGGAAATAGTCAAGGCCTTCGTGGTGCCCCAGGCTGACATAAAAGCGGGAAACGATGTGGCTGAAGATATCAAGGCCTTTGTCAAAACCAGGCTGGCCGCGCACGAATACCCCCGGGAAGTCGAATTCGTCCGGGAACTGCCCATGACAGCCACCGGCAAAATCATGCGCCGGGAATTAAGGAAGATGGAACGGGAGCGGAAAACAGACTTGCCATAGCAGGTCTACCATCACAGCTATGATCCGAAGCGGCTTAAGGGAACCATTTAGGATTGCGGATTGAGGATCTCGGATTGCGGATTTGTGGTATCGCTGCGCTCTGTCATTTTATAATAATGGGCGTTCTTGGTTATTGATTGATTGTTTGGGTGGAATTAATTCTTTTCTTATATTTCGAATTTCTGATGGTTATGATGCGTCGCAATGACCTTTTTCAAATAACGAATAACCAATAACGAATAATGTTTATTGAGCCCTTTTCGCTCAAATTGAGCAGAAGAGATCCTGCGATAAAAGTCCAGTCTGAACGCTATTCTCCTTCGGGCAGCCGCACCACCAGGACCGGCGTCGTGCTGCGGCGCACGATTCTTCTTGATACGCTCCCCATCACCGCGCCGGTGATGGCGCCGTGCCCATGAGCACCCATAACGATCACATCATAGTCATTTTGGTCCACTTCTTTCATTATTTCTACCACCGGATTGCCAATTTTTACGATGACTTCTTCCATAAGAAAAGGGCATGAAGAAATTTCTGCTTCGGTCTCTTCACAGAAATCTTCAAGTCGCCGGCGGATTTTTTCAACGATCTCCGTTTTATTCCGACTGATCAACTCCTTCCATTGGCTGCTGCCGATTACACTGGTTACCAGATTTTCAGTGGTCGGCTTGGCGTCCTTGATCACATGTATGATCGTGATCGTGGCATCATACCGGTTGGCGAGACTCGCCGCATAGCTAAAGGCATGGTTGGATGTTTCGGACATGTCGGAGGGATATAATATTTTTTTGATTTCGGGTACCATCGCCGCATTTCCTTTTATCCAAATACAAAATCCCAAACAAATATTTCACCTACAGTGGTGCCCATCGGCATCAGGACCGATAAACCTGGGTACAAAAACCGATGCATTACCAATATTATGATAGTTTTGGTCATTGAATATTGAAATTTGAGATTTATTTGTAATTTGGTGCTTGAGATTTGGAATTCTATTTTCTGATAAAACAATCAAATTGACCGGCTTAGAATTTACTTTGACGTTACCCTTTGGCCGATGACTCCGGGCTTTACCGGTCGAATGAAAAATGGTAATACTTAAAGCTTGTAGCGAAAAATATCGTTCCACGTTGTTTGAGGTAAAGTCCTTTCGGATTTTACGTTGGGCTGTCGGCGGCCAAAATCGGAATATTTAATTGTAATACCGTATGGAAAGGGTATCAAGGGACCATGGGTGAAACCACTGAAGTCGTCATCGGTATTCTTATTCTAGTCATTGTACTTCTTCTGACCAGGCAATTTCATGCCTGGAAAATTAAACGGGCTTACCTGACGATCATCGAAGATCTGAAAAGCCAGGGCGCGCATAATCCTGAAACGGCCGTTGCGCTGCCCTATGCGCGCCGGTCTCCCTTGAAGTTCGGTGTCAGGGACCACCGTCCAACAGCGATGAAAGGGTTGATTGCGGAAAATTTTGTCGGCATGACGGAGGACGGGCGTTACTATATTTTGGACCGGAGGATTTGACTTCAGAGGACAGATGTCAGAGGTCGGAGGACAGATGTCAGAGGACGGATGACAGAAGACAGAGGTCAGATGACAGAGAGCAGACGACAGATGTCAGAGCACACGAAGATCCTCTAGTCAGGTAGGGGCTGAGTTTAAACCCGCCTCTATTGGGTTTCTTAGATATATCACTCCATATTCGGCCTTATGGTTCAGAGACTTTCCCTTCGACATTCTGCGGTTCGATATTCGATATTCTGCGGTTCCCTTTCAATACAGTTCCATAAGAGAGAAATGGCGCCTCAATAGCTGTTTCCGATCTATGGTGCCTGTTTTCTATTCTCTATTCTCTATTCTCTGTCCTCTGTCCTCTGCCCTCTGACATCTGTCCTCTGTCTTCTGACATCTGTTCTCTGTCCTCTGATCTTACCATATCTGCATCGAATCGAGGAACAGCTGCTTTAGGTCCTCGGCACTGGCCGGCCTCGGTGATATCTTGGTGACGCGATGCTGGGGCAGGGTTGCGGCAACCATTTTATCTACGTCATCCGGGCCATATCCCAAGGCGCCCAGTCCGTTGGGCATCCCTACTTTCTGCATCAAATCGACAATCGTTCCTGAAAGAATATCCCCGGCTTCCTCGGGCCTGGCGTCTGAAATGTCTTTGCCCATCAGCTGTGCGGCATACAAATGCAATTGCGGATTGGCCGGCGCCGTGAACTTGAAAACCGCCGGCGCATTGAGCACCACCGCCATGCCATGGGGGACAAGCGGCTGCCCAGGCGGGTATCCTTCCGGAACATAATCCCGGACCATACCGGATACCGGATATGACATGCCGTGGGCCAGGTGAACGCCGCCGTTGCCGAACCCAATACCGGCGTAGGTGGCCGCCAGCAATAATTCGCCGCGCGCCTCTATATCTGAGGGATTTTCGACGGCCCGCACGAGGTTATGCGAGATCATTTCTGCGGCACGCGAGGCCCAGATGTGGCTGATCGGATTGGAACCCTGGTATGCGGGACGCAACTTGGGATGCTCCGGGGCAGGTCGCCGGTTAAACGGCAAGGCGGTCAGTGATTCCAATGCATGAGTGAGCTGATCCAGCCCGGTGCAGGCCGCCACCATCTTGGGCATCGAGGCGGTGTTATGGGGATCGATAATGCCTTTTTCGGGACGCAGTGCCCGATGGGCGATGCCGGTTTTGGCATTCATCTCTACCAGGTCGAAAATGGCAACACCGGTAGTTTCACTGCCCGTGCCGGCCGTAGTCGGAACCGCCACCAGTGGCTTCAACGGCCCCGGCACCGGAACTCCCTTGCCAATGGGTGGATTTACATAGGTCATGAAATCAGCCGGATGGCTTGAGTAAAGGTTGGCAGCCTTGGCGGTATCCATGCTGGAGCCGCCGCCGACGGCCACGAATCCGTCGAAATTGCCATCCTCCGCAAACTTAATTGCTTCTTTAAAAGAAACATCTGTCGGTTCCACTCTGACCTGATCGAATAGGACGGCGTCGATGCCATTGTTGCGCAGGGCTTCGAGGGTGACAGCCACCGGTTCGCTGTCCGCCAGATTGGGATCGGTAACTACCATTACTCGGCGGGCGCCCTGTTCCTCCATATCCCAGCCGATTTCACGGGTGACACCGGGGCCGTATTTGATACTGGATGTGTCCATTGAGAAGGCTGATTCTAGCGTCATGATACTAATCTCCATTCCTGGTTAACTAAATCTTCAGGGCCTTTTTTCTGACAACATGTTCTAAGAATCTGGAGGTTTCAGGTGTCAGTACTTAGCACCTCGGTTCCCTGACACCCGAAACCTGACACCTGAAACCAATGAACTGCACTATCGCTGCACTGTTGAGTCTACTTTTTTCGAGGGCAGTTTCGGGAAAGGCCTATTGCTTAGATAAATATTTTACCCGGATTCATTAATCCTTTCGGATCGATCAATTCTTTAATCGCGTGCATCAGGTGGTAGCTGTCACCGTGTTCCAACTGCATGAACTTGCGCTTGCCGATCCCGATGCCGTGCTCGCCCGTGCAGGTACCGCCGATATCCACGGCCTTTTCGACGATTAAATGATTTATGTTTTCAATCGTCTCCCATTCTTTTTTATCAGCCGGGTTGCCGGCAATCACCACATGCAGGTTCCCGTCACCGGCATGCCCGAATACATAGCCGGCGACCTGATATTCATCCACCAGATTTTGAGAGTAAACAATCATTTCCGGGTAACGGGATATCGGGACAGCGACGTCGACAATCAGGGTTTCCATTTTGGGGTGAGCCCGATGAATGGTTTCCCAGGCCTCGTGCCGGGCGCGCCACAACTCCCGGCGGTCCTTCTCCTCTATGCCGGATTTAAACCCAGTGGCGCCGCACGTTTCACACAATTCCCGCGCAAGCTCGGCTGTTTCCTGCAGTGATTTCCGGGTAACGCCGTGAAATTCGCAAAAAAGGGATGGCGCTTCGGCAATGTTCAGGTTTTTTTCGCGGTTCATCAGATTGATCAGAACCGGGGGCAGCAGCTCGAGGGCGGCCGGCTCCAGGCCGGAGGCGATCAGAACCGCTACCGCTTCCGAAGCGCTGTCAAGATCTTTAAAGGTGATGGTGGCTGCCAGGTGATGGGAAGGGATACCCGTCAGTTTAAGCGTCGCCTCGGTTGCGATACCGAGGGTACCTTCCGAACCGATGAACAACCGCGTAAGGTCGTAGCCGGAAGATGATTTGTGGGCCTTGCAGCCGGTATGAATCACTTTGCCGTCCGGCAGGACAACCGTCAGCTTCATGACATAATCCCTGGTGGCCCCGTATTTAATGGTTTGAACGCCGGAGGCATTATTGGCGATCATGCCGCCGATGGAAGCATCCGCTCCCGGATCCGGCGGGAAAAACAGACCATGTTTGCCGGTCCGGCGATTCAATTCTTTGCGTAAAACGCCGGGTTGGACATCGGCTTGCAGGTCCTGGGGCCGTATGTCGAGGATCTTGTTCATGCGAATCATATTGATGACCAATCCGCCGCAGGTGGGAACCGGATTGCCCTCGGTGCTGGTCCCGGCGCCCCAGGGGGTTACCGGGACGCCATTTTGATAGGTCCAGGTAAGGATCCGGGAGACCTCGGCGGTGGTGACCGGCCAAATGATTCCGGCCGGCAGGGATCCGTAGTGCGGTGATATATCATGCAGGTGAAGTTCGCGGTTGGATTGGCCGGTTGAGAACCGGTCGGAAGCTACTAACGCGGATAGCTCTGAAATTTGAGTTTGAGTGAATTCTTCCATGGTCATCACTTGGGGGCTGAATAAAAAGAACGGATTCGAATAAGGGATAACGACCTGTACATATAGTAATAAATGTGGCGGGGATCAAGAGTAAAAATGACGACGAATGCATCGCTGAATCGATTTCCAATTCGCTCCCACCCTTTTGATTTGATTTGATCAATAAAAGGTGGAATCTAAATAGAAATCACAAACGAGGAAGGCCCTGTCTGTCCAGGCCTTTTAATCCGTGTGATATTCCATGATAAGAACATCCGCTGTAGAGTCAATATTTGGAAATTCGTCTCTGGCTTCCACTGTTTACAATCCCTGCGGCTTAAGGTCCTTGGGATGTTTGACGAAAAATTTTATCCGAATTTCCTGGACGGCTTTCGGCTTTAACCGGATCTCCCATTTCATTACGCCCGCACGTTCCTGAAAATCAGTCACAGTCGGTTCGGGTGATATCTCAAGGCCTTTGACCTGGAATCGATCGGTCTTGGATACCGGAATTCGGTCATATAATTCGACTCGCGCTTCTTCGGCCTTCAGGTTTTCAAGACGGATACGGTACTCCAATTCCCGCGCGACCATGGAACGCTCAACCCGCCCGAAAAAGGTTTCTGCCAGTTTGTCGGTAATCTTCTCCCGTTCTACTTTCAGTCCACGTTCCGCCCCAAGATTAATTAACAAGTCCTGTCCGGCTTTTTTTTCGCCGAAAGCTGTGCCGCCCACAAACCGCCCGCCAAAGTGAATGTTCAGCCTGCCGGCCAGCAAGTCTGTGTCCGGTAGGATTCGGCAAACCAGATAGGCCAGTGGATCTTTCTGCGGCACGCTATGGATGAAAAAGTTACCCTCCATGGTCTTCGTGTACAATGGCAAAATAATTTCATCTTCCCCCGAATTCATGCTTATGCGCTGCGGCAGTTCGTATTCGAAAGCAATCGGCAGCTCCTTTTGCTCGGCCTGCAGAAACGAAGCTTCCGCCGCCATTTCCGCCCCGGCAGGAATTTCTAAATCTTCCAAGGTATCTTCAAGCTCCCCACCAGCGCGCTCAAACACGGCCGTTGCATCTTCCGACGCTGCTACAGCCCCGGCCATAAACATCGGTTCAGGAGGAGGTCTCAAGTGCCAGGTCTGCAAATCCGGTAAAACCGCCCCTTTGAGTGGAATCGCATTGGAAACGACAAGTTTGGCGTCATTCCAGTTCTCACCGGTTTTCTGCTGTATTCGGGCAAACATCGTCAATCCGAGCCCGGCAAGGTCCAATGGTACGTCAACCTTATAGACAGGTTCCCAGGATGCGAGTTGCGCTACATAAGACACCTCGATCGTTAGATCCTGTTGCTTGCGAGAGTCGAATACCACCTCGATCACCTTACGGAATTTTTTTCGCGGTGGTCTTGATTTTTTCAAACGCCTGTCGACCACGGCAATCTCTTTGTCGAGTTCCCCAATTCGGCGATGCAAATCGACATCCTGATCGGCAAAATTCTGATAACTTTCTCCTAAAAATTCAAGCATCGAGCCGATGTTTTCGGTGGTTGGAAACTGCGTCTTTATTTTTTTGGGCAGATCCGTTTCTGCAAATCCAATCACCGAGTCCAGAAATTTTACCTGCTTGTCCCTGACTTCCTTTTCGTTGCACAAGGTCTGACGCTGACGTTCAAGTTGCTCTTTATCCAACTCGAGCTTTCGAATGCTATCCTGGGTTGCATGTTTGACGGGTATTTCCCGGTACTGGACACCGAAAATTTCCCCTTCACCGTAAACATTGGCCTGGACTGAATCGACATCAACCGTAAAGGCCTGGACTTCAATCAGAAAGCGGTTTAAACCTTCCTGTGCAATGACGCGGATACGACGTTTCAAATAGGCCTGATCGGTATAGACCACCGCCTGGGTGATTCGATTATCATCGCCGACCTGGATAAAATCAGCGTGGCCCTGATCTTCATCTACATGACTGCGCATTGCATACCTCCGGTATTCAGGATTTTATGTTTCATGAACGTCTTGGCTTTTGAAACGAAGTTAAGACATTGGGTTGCTTAAGGTCTCATCAAAGGATGATATCGGCAATCTTATCTAAATCTTAAGGATGGGTTGCTGGCTTTAGGCCCTAAGTTTTTTCCAAGACGACTTTCCGAAAAAATGGCCCCTGCGGGTAGCAATAGCGAAGTTCATTGATTTTGGGTTTCAGGTGTCAGGTTTCGGGTGTCAGGGAAAATCGGTGCGAAAACCTGTCACCCGAACACCGACACCTGAAACCTTCAGTTCGTTACCTACTACATGTTGTCAGAAAAACGCCACTAAGCGCTTATTCCTGATGGGGCCCGGCTGTCAACTTTGACAAACGCCAGGCAAAATTCGGTAGAAGTCAGGATAACGGCAGGTTGATCGGTCGAAGTTTAAAGAGTGCCGGTCGGCCTCCGGCAATAGGTTTCCCGGGTAAAAAACAGCAGTGCCAATGAAAGTAAAATCCATCCAAACATCAGGATAAAGCCGGAATGGTAGGCAGCAAGACTGTAGATTTTACTGCCGTCAAGATAGTCGCCGTGCCAGTTTCGATCCAGCATCCAGCCCACTGCGGGCTGCAGCAAAGTGGGTCCCAGCATAAATCCCATGTTATTCAAGCCGATAACCGTTCCGGTCAGGTGGGCCGGTACGGATTCCCGGGCGAAGGCAAAACTGATGATCACGCAGCCCGAAGTAAAACCGGTGATAAACAGGACAACAGCCAAGACCGCCAACGGCAGGTTCGATATGAACAATATCAATCCCCAGCCGGCGACCGTCAGCGCAACGCCGATTGTAAACAAAGGCTTACGCCGGCCGAGGCGGTCCGAAAGTCCGCCGAATACGGGGCCGCCGATGCCCCAGGCCACCAGCAGGGTTGAATTTAAGGCGGCGGCCTGGGTGGTGCTAATACCGTGGTGAGTATTGAGATAGGGAACGCCCCACAAGCCGCCAAAAGTCAGCACGCACCCGACGACCCCTCCGCCGATTACGAACAACAGCCAGACATTGGGATAGCGCAGAACCTCGATGATGCCTGAGACAATCCGGCGGTGGCCGCCGCTGTCGCCGGCCGGTGCGGGGTTAGTGAACCCGGTGTACCCCTTTTCGGTCGGATGGTCTCTGACGATGAACCAGACGCCGGCGCAGATGACAAAGGTCACGACGGCTGAAACCAGCATCGTGCTGCGCCAGCCAAAGGCCACGATCAACAGCCGCAGGGGCGGGCCGGCGAACACCGCCCCCACAAGGCCGAAAAAGAGTGCAATGCCGGATATCATGGCGAAATATCTGACAGGAAACCAGTCGCCGGCCAGCTTCAGTGTGCTGACCCAGGCGACCGCCACCGAGCCGCCGATCAGGAATCTGCCGCAGTTGGCCCACCAGATGTTCGGCGCCATGGCAAACAAAAGGATACCGCTTGCGGCCACTAAAGCCCCGGTTGACAGCAGACGCCGCGGACCCCAGATATCGGCAATAATCCCGGTCGGCACCTGCATGGCGACGTAGCTGTAAAAATAGAAGGCGGAAAGATTGCCCAGGGCCGCGGCGCTGATGTTGAAATCCTGCATTAGCTCGGCGGTCATCACGGCCGGCGCGACCCGCTGAAAGAATCCCATCAGGTAAAACAGGGCACCGAATCCCCAGATGGACCAGGCCAGCCGCAGTGGTGGTGGATTTTTATCTTTCATTGTTATCGACGGCTTTCATTTGAATTAATGGACGGCATCAAAAAAAATATTACCTTTACCCCTTTTGCAGGTAAAAATGCAAGGTAACAATTCAAAATTGATGAATTCGTAAAAAGTCGAATTCATCATGTGTTTGGTGTTTCGTGTTTGGTATTTGGTTTGACACTTCACTTGTCATATCATAATGATATACCACTAAACAGTGAAGATCACAGGTGCGAAGTTGTGCAAAAGATTCTCATAGATGTAGATAGTATTTCCTGGTGAACAACAACAAATACAGGAATTTGGTCGCCTACTGCCTCTGGCCGCGGGTGTCCAGTCTGATCTAAGAAAAGAAACTTCAAAAAGCAAATTTTAGATTTTGGAATGCGGATTTTGGATTTAATGTATTCTGCCTGTCGTGAGTCTTTTGTTGAACGGTCTATTTTAAAACGACTGAGCGAAGCGATTCCATCATTCGAAATTCGACATTCGTCATTCGTCATTTCAAGTAGGTGGCCGGAGGTATTTGAGAATCCTCGCAAGGTTGAAGGGAAAAAATGATTGGTTCAATTGCCGGAGATATCATTGGCTCTGTTTATGAGCGCTGTCCGATCAAAACCAAGGAATTTCCGCTTTTCCATCCGCGGTGCCGCTTTACCGACGACTCGGTTCTGACCGCTGCGGTGGCTGATGCGATTCTTACGGGTCGCCCTTACGTCCAATCGGTCCGCGAGATCGGCCGTCGCTATCCCGACGCCGGATACGGCGGAACCTTTATCGGCTGGCTGCACTCCGATCATCCACAGCCCTACAACAGTTGGGGCAATGGCGCTGCCATGCGGGTCAGCCCGGTCGGTTTTGCTTTCGACACCATGGACAAAGTGCTCAGCGAGGCCGCGCAGACGGCCGGTATATCGCACAACCATCCGGAAGGAATTAAAGGCGCCCAGGCGACGGCTCTCTCGGTGTTTCTTGCCAGAGAGGGCCATCCCAAGGAGGAGATCAGAGCGCAGATCAGCCGGCGTTTCGGATACAATCTCCACCGAACCGTGGACGACATCCGCCCGGCATACACCTTCGACATTTCCTGCCAGGGAACCGTGCCGGAGGCGATCATTGCATTTCTGGATTCCCGGTCCTACGAGGACGCCGTGCGCAACGCCATCTCTCTGGGAGGAGACAGTGATACGCTGGCCTGCATCACCGGCGGGATCGCCGAGGCCTTTTATGGGGGTGTGCCTGACGGCGTTCGCGCGAAAGTAGAAGAGATTTTGCCGCCGGATCTGTGGCAGATTACAGAGGCATTTTGCCGGAAGTACTTTTAGGTCAAGGAAAATCTTGTGATCCCCTGGCAAGAAATCGACCGGGCCAGAATACCCGGCCATGGAGGAGAGATTAGTTTGTGGCGGCGCGGCGCGGAATTCTCGATCCGTATCGCGGGCGCAGAACTGATGAACAGCCGCGCACACGGGTCCGAAGACGCGTTGGCTGAGCTGACCTGCAGCCGCCTCAGGCGAAAATTGGCCCGCAGACTCCTTATAGGGGGCCTTGGTATGGGGTTCACTCTGGCGGCAGCACTTGAACAATCCGGTCCTGATGCAATGGTCACCGTATCCGAACTGATTCCGGCGGTCGTCGGATGGAACCGGGAGCATTTGGGACATATCGCGGGAAGGCCGCTGCAAGATCCCCGGGTTTCCGTCGCCGAAGAAGACGTGGGGCATACCATCCGAAAAAATAAGTCCTTCTGGGATGCAATCCTGCTTGATGTAGACAACGGCCCGGCAGGGCTGACCCGCAAGGCCAATGACCGCCTCTACGACAGATCGGGCCTGGATGCTGCCTATTGCGCTCTGCGACCCGGCGGAATCCTTGCCGTGTGGTCTTCCGGAGCAGACTCGGCTTTCACCCGCCGTCTGAAGCAGTCCGGGTTCAAGCCGGACACCGTTACCGTGCGAGCCCGTAAACCCGGCCAAGGTGCCCGTCACACAATCTGGCTTGCCGCCAAACATTGATCCATTTTGGATTTTAGATTTTGGATTTTGGATTGGCAGTTTCGCTTCAGGCTTGGGGCTTGGGGCTTCGCTCTTCGAGCTACGACCCCACAAGACGACCCGACGCGTCGCTCTATCCATATTTTAAAATAGGCTGTTCGACACAGAAGCTCACGACAGGCAGAATACCTTAGATCCAAAATCCAAAATCCGCAATCTAAAATCTAGGCCTTCATCAAAAAAGGCCTTGAACTGCCACCATCCGCGCCGTTACCTGCTCTTTGGTCTCCGCAATCCGCTCCGGTTTCAGGTTTAAATGCGGAACCGGTGCGATATCGTCCAGGTCGATGTCAACCGGACCGGTGGACAATATATTGTATCCCATTATATTGACGGTCTGACTAGCATACTGGACGACCATCATATCATCATGGTAGCCTGCTTCTATTTCCGTTTGGGTATCGGCCTCGGATATCGAGTCCATATTGTGGTGATGCAAGACGATGTAAATATAGCTTTCGGCGAATTTCCATTTTTCAAGCAATTTGGCCCCCAGCTGGCAGTGGTAATCATCAAGGATGTTGACCAGCATTATGGGGTGAATACCGTCGTTGAATTTTCCGCTGCGCTCCATATCGGCAATAATTTGCAATAGCGCGAGTTTTCCGATGTCATGCAGCAATCCCATTAAGAATGGATCTACTTCCAAATCAAGTTTTAGAAATTTGGACATACACTCGGCAGCATAGGCGCAGGATATCGAGTGCTTCCAAAGATTTTCTACCAGAGTACGATATTTGGGGATCTGCATGGTGAAAAATTTGCGGATGGACAGCTCGGCCACTATCTGAAAGATCGCATCGTATCCCAGGCGGGCCACGGCCTGATCCAGGGAGGTATTGGTCACAAATCCTTTGTAGTAGGCCGAATTGGAGCGCCGGATGATTTCAGCTGAAATTGCGATATCGTTTTTTAGCAGATTGACCATTTCACCAAAACTTGCCTTGCGGGCATCCAACTCGCGAAACTTCAGGTAAATTTTCGGCAATGAGGGTAAATTGGTTTGATTCTGGCTCATTTGATAGAGGATCTCGCCGTAAATCTGGTCGGTTGTCCGCTGGGCCGTCGTCCTGTTTTCTTTGGCTGCTGTTGAATAGCCGCGTTCCCTGATCTCCAGTTTGTGAAGCTTGCTGCTAACGATATCCAGGTTAAATGGCTTGCCGATGTAGTCGTCGCAACCGGATTGGACGCTGGCGACGATTCGTTCCTTGTCCCGGTAGGCGCTGGTCATCAGGATCTTGGCTTGGTGCGGCTTTTCGATGTTGCGTTCTTTTTCGGCCTCCCGGATTGCGGAAAGAAGCTGGATACCGTCCATGCCGGGCAGGTCGATATCGAGCATGATCAAATCGAACGGGTCCTTATCCAGATGGGCTTTGTGAAATAGCGCCAGCGCTTCCTCGCCATCATCAAGCGATTCACAGTCGCCAAAGGATTCCAGGATCAGCTCCAACTTGGTTCGGCTGACCATTTCATCGTCAACAATTAGTATCCTCATTTTTTTCCCTTAGAAGCCGGTGCAGCGATTGCCGATTTAATAGGATGGTCAAATGTTATATCGGCAACTGGGCACAAAAAGTTAAGTCTGTGTATAAAAAAATATCCTCCCATTTTTCTACTTTGCCAATTCCGTTTTGGTTGCAAGCCCTATTTTTTCGATGGTATAAGGCTTTTTGATGTATTCTCCCACCCCCAGGCTTTGGGCTTCTTTGACAAGTTCCGTTTCAGAGAATCCACTTGCTATTATCGCTTTTTGTCCGGGGTGATGCGCCAGGACGCGTTTATATGTCTCAAGTCCGTCAATGCCCGGTGGCATAATCATGTCCAACACCAAAAGATCGGCAGAATTTTCTTTCAGATAAACTAATGCTTCTTCACCACTGGAAACCGATGTCACATCATAGCCAAGTTTTTCAAATATGCCGGAGGCAATTTCCCGTTGATCCTTCACGTCATCCACAACTAAAATAGTTTCCCCCCGGCCCATATAATCTTCAATAGACAATTGGACTTTATCACCGGCCAATCCTTCTCTGGTTACCGGGAAATAAAGGGTTAAGATGGTGCCTTTTCTCTCGGTACTCTGGATATCGATATATCCTTTATGATCTTTGACCGTCCCCCATACCACAGCCAGCCCCAACCCCGTTCCGCTTCTACCCATTACTTTTTTGGTATAAAATGGTTCGAATATTCTGGGCAGGCTGTCGGGGGAAATGCCCAGTCCGGTATCCGAGACGCGCAAAACTGCATAGTCGCCCTCGGTCACATCATCGTAGCCTGTTATCGGTCGGTCGATATACTGGTTTTCCGTGTGTATAAGAATCTTACCCCCATTAGGCATGGACTCGGCAGCATTGGTGATTAAATTCATTATTGTTTTTGATAAATGAATCTGAGAGCCGATGATATTTAAAAGATCGGCATCGAGATCGGTTTCCACTTGAATTTGAGTGTGAAGAGATTTCAGTTTTTCGTACTCGGGGCTCATCAAGTAGTCATGAATACTGTGATTGATATTCATGACCTTGGTTCCGGCCACCCCCCTTCTTGCCAGAGTCAGCAAATCCTGCACGATGGCGGCGGCTTTCTGCCCCGACTCTTGTATTGTCAATATCGGTTCTACCAGCGGGCTGTTTCGGGGCAGATCCAGCAGCAACAACTCCGGATAACTTACAATACCACTCAAGATGTTATTTAAATCGTGCGCCACACCGCCGGCAAGCGTGCCGATGGCTTCCATTTTTTCAGCTCTTTGCAGTTGAATCGCCAGGCGGTGCCGTTCTTTTTCCGATTTTCTGCGTTCGGCAATTTCAGTTTCAAGTTCCTTTTCCCGCGAGGCAAGTTCCAATACTTTTTTTTCCAGCTCATTTTGATAAGCTACCAACTCCAGGTTATTAATTTCCAGGGTGTCCAGCATATCATTCAGAGACAATCCGAATTGTACGATTTCTTCATTTTTGTCCCCCGTAAAAGCAGCGCGAGTCCTGATTTTGCCGACTTTTACATCTCGCATAACGCCGGCCATTGACCTTATGGGGCTTATTATCTTTCTTGAGATCAGCATCAGGATCAGAAGAAGGGCTGCGATACTAATGGTCGTTGTTATCAGAAAAAAGTGATTTAATTCCTGCCGGCTGTGTTCGACGTCGCGAAATTCTGTTTTCAAAAGTCTTTCCGATTCCTGGGACGTGTCCTCGAAAAGGCCCATGAGCTGACTACTAATTTCATCGAAGCGCTCCTTGATGGACTTGATATCGCGTTCCAGCGCAAAATCCTTGTCCAGTAAATTTTTGAAGTTTTTAATATAGCCCGCCACCCGATCATCCATCAGTTCGGCCCTGACAATCCTGTTTTCAAGCGAGTCTATCACCAGCTTAAGGGCCTGGTGTTCAGATTCCCAGCGATCGATCCGGTAGCTTATTAGAAAATGGGTTAAGTTAAAAAGAGGCTTTAGAAGATCGGACCTATTGCTTCTCAAAACAAAGGAAACCAAAGATCGATAACTAGTATCCAACCGTGTGCGATGCAAACGCTGTTCAATCTTGGATTGGTTGATCTTGTTGAAGCCTTCTTCATATTGAGCCAGCCTGATGAAGACCTGCTCTAACTGTCCCTGGACGGAAAGAGATAGCGGTTTGCGGTACAATCCCTTCAGGCGGTTTCTCATTTTTTCCACGATAGCCCCGAAGCGCTTATCCGCATCCGGGTGCTCGTGGTTGAAAATAGCCCCTTCCCAAAAGCGCAATTCGTAAAACAAGTCATGCAGCGATCGAATTTCTCTTTCAATCGAAACAGCTTCCTGCATCCGGACTGCGCTTTGACTCTGTTCATTTAAAAAATAAGCCAGGATAGCGTAGCCGAGGCTGACGACAATCACCAAAACGCCCACGATGCCATAGAATTTGCTGTTTATCGAGCGCAACAAAACGTGATCTCCTATTTTGCAATCAGCGAGAGTTCGACCGGTATAATCGAGCGCAATGGTTCTTCGCGAAAATAAAGGACCGATGATTCGATTGACAATCTGCCCATGGTTTCAGGTTTTTGGGCTATGGTTGCCGTAAGACGGCCCTGCTTGACTGCCTCAAGAGCTTCTCTAATAGCATCAAATCCAATGAGCACCCGGGGTGTTTGAACGTTCTTATCCTCAAGGGCATCGATAACCCCTAAAATCATGTTATCATTGTGCGCAAACACCGCATCGAATGTCGTATTATTTTCCAGCAAACCGTGCATGACAGTCCGCGCTTCTTGCCGTTCAAAATTAGCTACTTCCCGGGCGACTACGGTGATTGCCGGATACTTTCGAATCTCTTCATTGAAACCCAATCCCCTCTCATGGGCGGCAGAGGTTCCCGGAATTCCCTCAATTTCAACGACGCTTCCCCGGCCTTTCAGCAAGCGCGCCAATACCCGGGCAACCATCCGTCCCCCTTCCAGGTTGTCGGATTCTATATGGCAAATTATTTCTCCGCCCGAAGACTTTCGATCAACGGTGATAACCGGGATATTCTTACGGTTGGCCATCTCTACCGCCGGTGCGATTGATTCTGTATTGGTCGGATTGATGATGATCATGTCCACCTTTCGCTTTATAAAGTTTGCTATATCTGCCAATTGCCGGGCTTCTTTGTTCTGAGCATCCTTATGGATCAGTTTCAATCCGAATAGTTGCGCGGCCTCCTGAGCGCCTTTCAGAAGGGTTGAGAAAAAGGTGTTCTTCAGGTCTGAAATTGACAAAGCGACAATTTTATTAAAGGGTTCATGGGTGATCAAATCCAGGGGTGTGCGTTTGTGGGAAGGTATTTCATGACCATTCAAAGCCTTCCAAGCCAATTCCACCCCGTACCGCCCCATTAACTCCGGGTGTTGTTCTACCGTGGCATGAATGCGGCCGTTGCGCATTTCATCGCGCACGGACTCAATATTGTCGTATCCGGCAAGGAGTATGCTTCGATTGAGATCCAGAATATCCACGGCCTGCAGAACCCCGAGGGCCATTTTATCGTTGGCGCAAAAAATGGCGTTCACGGATTCGAATTTCTGAAGCAGCCTGGTCGCCAGTGAAAACGCCTCATCGGTATGCCAGTTTGCGCTCTCGGAGCTGATCACCTCAATGGCACTGTTTCCAGTGACGGCCTCGATGAAACCCTGCTTGCGCTGATCGGCATTTTCTACGCCGCGAATGCCTTCAATCACCATAACCCGCCCACTTCCGTTTAGTTTTTTCTTGATATACCGGCCGACTTTACCCGCGCCAATGCGGTTGTCCGAACCTACAAATGGTATCGAAATACCAAATTGATCCATCGTCGGCGGGTGAAGCGGATTATCGATGTTGATCACGACAATATTCCTGTCCAGCGCCTTGCCGCAGATCTGCACCAAACTTTTTGAATCAGTCGGTGCAATAACAATGGCCCCGTATCCCCTGGAAATTAGATTTTCGACGATGCCGATCTGACGCTCCACGTCCGTCTCCCGCTCGAGGCCGAAGACTTCAAAAGGGATCTTCTCTTCCCGGGCATATTGGCGCGCCCCTTCCTCCATTTTAAAAAAGAAGGGATTGGAAAGCGCTTTCATTACGAGCGCCACCGTTTTTTGGTTGCCGGCGTGGGCGGCGGGAATAATTGATAGAAGTAAAATCGAAGTAATAGTGACAAAGAAGGCTTGGCGCTGAAAAAAGAAATTGAAAAATCCGGACGCATGCGTTTCCATAATGTTCCCTCGTAGTTACTTTGTTCACGGCCTAAGCACCTTTTGCCCGGCACACCGAGAATAGGCGGGTGAAAATGGGAGGCGCCGATTTGATGTTAGCGGTTACGCCAGGATCTTTTAATTATGACAAACAAAATAATAAAACTCAACAAATTAAAGTACTTCAAAGAAGAATTACTGTTGCGGGAGAGTGACAATCGGCTTGACAAGTGCTGGTGTAATGCCTAGCTAATTTTAATAGATATTATCTTTTTGCAAACCGTCAAACATCGATATGCCAGGAGGAATCTGCTTTGAGCGAACATCATCATTCCCACGACCACGATCATACTGAGCCGCCGTCGGATCTGGTTTTGCGCGTGCAGGCGCTCGAATCGCTGTTGGTTGAAAAGGGTCTGGTCGATCCGGCAGCCGTCGACCTGCTGATCGACACTTACGAAACCCAAGTCGGGCCGCGCAATGGGGCTAATGTGGTCGCACGTGCGTGGAACAACGCCGAATTCAAACAGTGGTTGCTGGAAGATGCAACGGCGGCCATCGCGTCAATGGGCTACACCGGGCGGCAGGGCGAACATATGAAAGTCGTAGAGAACACACCGACCGTACACAACCTGGTGGTTTGCACCCTGTGCTCATGCTATCCATGGCCGGTGCTGGGCTTGCCGCCGGTCTGGTACAAATCCGCGCCTTACCGCGCCCGAGCCGTTGCCGATCCCCGCAGTGTGCTGAAAGAGTTTGGTACAGATTTGGCGGCTGACGTCGAAATCCGGATCTGGGATTCAACCTCGGAAATGCGTTACCTGGTTCTGCCGGAACGGCCCGGGGGCACCGAAGGCTGGAGTGAAGCGATGCTCAGTGACCTGGTAACCCGCAATTCGATGATTGGTGTCGAAAAGGCGAAAAAGCCAAAAGGATAGGTTCTGGGTTCAGGGTTCAAAGGTTCAAGATTGAAACGCCGCAAGCGGATTTTAACAACGTGGAAACGAGTTGATGAATGCAACTGTTATGTTTTCCCAACGGGTGAAAGCGGCTGATCAATCGCCAGGAATAAAGTTAAACTATCAATTAGTATAACCCTATAACCTTCAACCTTCAACCTTTAACCTTTAACCTCTGAACCTTGAACCTTTGAACCTATAACCTTCGAACCTTGCTAAACCAAAAGGAGGGCACATGAACGGCGTGCACGATCTGGGAGGAATGCATGGCCTCGGACCGATTAACCCGGAGCCCGAAGCCGAGGAACCGGTCTTTCACTCGGATTGGGAAAAACGAGTGTTCGGACTGACGCTGGCAGCCGGATTTCTGGGACAATGGAATATAGACATGTCGCGCCATGCCCGGGAACGCCAGCATCCTATGGATTATCTGCGGCACACTTACTACGAAACCTGGTTGGCCGGACTGAAAAAACTGTTGGTCGAAGTACAGCTTGTGAGTTCCGCGGAACTGGAAAGCGGCCAGGCTGCAGGTCCGGCGGACGAATCCATCCGGCAGAGAGTTCTCAGGTCCGAGGATGTGGCTGCGGTTATCGCCAAAGGGGGACCGGTGGCGATGACAGTTGATTCTGCGCCGCGCTTTAGAGCCGGTGAACGCGTCCGTGCGATTAACCGGCATCCGGCGGGCCATACCCGCGAGCCCCGCTACGTGCGCGGTCGTATCGGTGTGATTCACGAATACCATGGTGCCCACGTTTTCCCGGATCGCAGCGCCGCCGGGTCAAAAGAGGGACGGCATCTTTACAGCGTGCGCTTTACAGCTGAGGCCCTGTGGGGCGAAAGCGCGGAAGGCCGCAGTGCTGTCTATGTCGACCTTTGGGAAGATTACTTGGAGTATGAATGATTGATGGTGCGCTCTTGCCTATGGTAGTGAGAATATGCCAAACTCATCCCGCTTTTATTCCTATGATGCCACGAGTTAAAATTTTGGATTTTAGATTGCGGTTTTTGGATTTGTGGAATCGCTGCGCTCTATCAATTTAAAATTAGATAGAATTCCTTAAATCCAAAATCCAAAATCAAGAAATGCTTTCACTTAGTAGAGGAACAAAAATGGTCCCAAAAAACCTACCTGAAAATAAACAATTTGCACCACCTCTGCTCTTGTCCCTTGATGACCTGCCATCGTTGCCGCGGGATGAGCACGGTCCGGTCTTCAACCAGCCCTGGGAGGCCAAGGCCTTTGCCCTGGCCGTGCGCCTGTCGGAAGCCGGCTGTTTCACATGGTCGGAGTGGGTAAAGTTCTTCAGTCATGAAATTCGGGCAGCCCAGGAACGGGGCGATCCGGATATGGGAGATACTTACTATCAGCACTGGCTTTTCGCCCTGGAACGGATTTGCGCGGCCAAGGGCCTTGTCGGCGATGAAGACATGCGCCGGCGCAAGGCGGACTGGCGACGGGCCTATCACAACACGCCCCACGGCCAGCCCATCGATCTTTCAGCTGCCCGCTAGTGTTGGGCGACATCGTCTTTCCGTTGTCCAGCACTCCACAGTCCTAATGGCACGAGGGCTCCGGACATGCCTGTAATTCCGACATTAAACTAACACTTCTAGTAGTGGACCTGAAAAGGTTTGACCGATCCGGCGAGAGTTAAGTAAAACTATTAAAAATTCGAAGCAAGAAATTCGAGTTTCGTGCTTCGAATTTCAGATTTAAATAGTTGTGCTAGTAGTCTTCGCCCCCTTCCAGGGGACTTTCTGAGGTCCCCCGCTCGGCGGGAGGAGTGTTCACTTATCCCTGCTTTACAGTTTCGCCTGAGCTGTCCTAAATTCCGTCTCCTGCTGTTTTAACACATTGTAAAATATCATAACTCTTTTGGCGTAGTTGACCGGCTCGGTCCCGCGGCAGTAGCCGTGCTTTGATTTTTTGTAATATTTACGATATCTCAATAAAGGTAAGGTCTTTCTCAAGGAATTCCATGAGTCTGGATCCAGTCCTTTTTGAATGGCCAGGCGACGGGCGTCCTCGACGTGTCCCCGACCGGCATTATAGGCGGCCAGCGTCAACATCATGCGGTCAAATCCTGTGATGCTGCTGTAGTTATCATAGAGCTTCTTCAAATATCGCACGCCGGCATTAATATTTTCGACTGCGTTATAACTGTCCTTAACCCCCAAACTGCGGGCTGTACGCGGAAGAATCTGCATCATCCCCCTGGCTCCGGCCCTGCTTTTGGCTCTCGGATTAAAACGGGATTCCTGGTATATTTGAGCCGCTATCAGATGCCAGTCGAATCCGTGCTTATGGGCGGCGGCTTTTATGAACCGGCTATAGCGGGGCAGTTTGTGTGAAATTCTATTGCGAAAAGTTCTCAGGTCAGCGTAATTAAGCGCTTCCGGATCTATACTTGTCAAGATCTCATAACCTGCTTTCCTACTGTAGGTCTTCAGGGCGATTTTCTCTTTGGGCTTTACTATTCGGCTCCAGATCGTCTCTAAAGGAAGACTTCCTGTGTCCTGCAGTTTAACCGGCAAATTTTCAGCTGTCGGTCGGTATTTATGGATTGCAAGATTGAGTTGCGCCATATGCTGATCCAAGTCGATGCCGCCGGCGATATCGACCAATTGTAGAGCAAATTGAGTCTTGCGTTTGAGAAAGAGCAGTACTTCACTGCCGCTTTGGATCCATTGCTTGGAATCTTCAAGCTTTTGGATATAGCCTTGGCGACGCTGAATGGTGCGCAGGAACAGTTCAACCCGCTTGTGCTTGACCGCTCCTGCATATCGGATTAATTTTTTTTCCCGTGATTCCTTAATGATTTGGCCTTCCAGGTCGGTAATGCCGTTTTTATAGTAGCGGATGAGCTCGTATATTGATCTCTTTTTTTGTTTCAGTTCATCGATAAGCTCGGTGGCCTCTTCAATTTTTGCCCAGTACGCCTCGGCCGGGCCTGAGGGAATTGGGTCCGGCAATGTACTCATCGATTCCGGATCATTAACGGTTGACCCAACTGAGTTCTGGGCGGGAGAATTCAAAGCCTCACTCAGTCCCATGGCGGCCGGCTTGAAATATATCGCAACGCAGACGATAATCACAACCGAAAGGGCCAATTGATTAATTCCTGCAGAAACCGTTAAATTCCTTTTTCGGATATTATTCACCGACTTTTTCCTTCTTTATTTCCAGTTGATTGGTGTTTATTGCAGCTAAGGTTGATCGGCTTTGATTGCTTGCAGCTGACTTATTGTATCGGTCTTTTTTTTAATTTCTTAAATTCAAATTAAATTTAAGCTATTGCTAAAAATATTCGTAAAATCAATTTTTACAGTAACTTACGAACAAATCTCACCTGGCAGATCAAGGCAATAGAAGCAAAGGCGTCGATTTAAGAAAAATTGTTAATCGAATTTAGCGGCAGCAGGGAGAGCAGAAAAATCGATAAATTAGGATAGGATGGGTCGGATAAATGCAGATCGGCGTCTGAGATGATGCCCCGTGTGAAACTAAAAAAAATGACGAATGACGAATGTCGAATGACGAATGATGGAGTCGCTTGGGACTTCGCTCTTCGAGCTACGACCCCACACGTCGCTCAGTCGTTTTAAAATAGATAGAATGCATTATTCGACGTTCAATGTTGGACGTTCGAAGTTCGACGTTCATTAGTATCATTTCTTTGATCAGACTGGACGCTCGCGGCCAGAGGCCGCGCTTATGTGAAACTACATTTCAAAAGCCGGAGTTGATTGTATCTTAGTCTGCGTTGCCATTGTAGGTTGGGTTGAGCCAACTCCGGGCTTTGTTGGGTTTCGTTGCACTCTACCCAACCTACATTTTTCCGGCGTCATCATGAAATGCGAAACCCAACAATGGCCTAAATTCATATTAACCCCAAAACAGGGTACTTAAATCGTGCTCATCGTCGTGCTCGTCCACGTCCTCGGTATTGAAAGCGGCTCAAAAGCTTCGAGGACGAGGACGAGCACGAGCACGAAACGGCGAATGAGTTCACAGGAAACTGCGTTGATTTTGCCGGTGAGAGTTCTGAATTCTGCCCTCTGGCATCTTACCTCTGACCTCTATCTTGTGTTTTCTGAATCCAAAATCCGCAATCCAAAATCCGCAATCAAATCCCTCTGATCTCTGCGTGCCGCGGCGTCTTGTGGGGTCGTAGCCCGAAGGGCGAAGTCCCAAGCTCGAAGAGCGAAGACGGGTCATCTGACATCTGTCCTCTGGTCATCTGCCCTCTGATCTCTGTCCTCTGTCATCTGCCCTCTGATCTCTGTTCTCTGTTCTCTGTCATCTGACCTCTGACATCTGTCCTCTGACATCTGTCCTCTGACGTCTGACCTCTTTCAATCATCAATCAGCAGCACAATCAACTCCTTGGGCCCATGTACACCGAAGGCCAGGACCAACTCGATGTCCGCGGTTTTCGAGGGACCGGATATCAAAAATGCGTTGGTGGGCATGCCGGCGGCCCAGTTTTCTTTTTGCATGACTTCCAGCAGGGAGTTGTATATTGTATCGGCCCGCAAGACGGCGATGTGGATGGGCGGGATCAGGGACAACAGGCGGGGCTCCTCTATTGAAGACCACATAATCAGGGCACCGGTGTCAGCGATGCCACCCCGGGTGGACGTAATCCCGGCTTCAACCTTGAATACCCTTTCCTTCAGTTTTTCGATTTCGTCCTCGTAGGGGACAAGCTCAGGCAGGCCGTCGCCGGAAGTTTGCCATTTTTGTTGCAGGGCTTCACCGATTGGACTCTGGGGGCCGTAAAGCAAATCTTTAATGTTGCGCTGCCTCAAAATATCTTCCAGCAGGCTCAGCCACTCCTGCTCACTGGTAATATGCACTTCGGTGCGCATGGCCTCCATCAGTGCCTTTAGCTTCTCAATTTTTTCCTGGCGGCTGTATTCCACCATCGGCAGGGACTCAGGCTGGACGTCGGTCGCAGACGCTGAGGCGGCTGAATTTAACCTGGCGAATATGCGATCACGTGACTGCTCATTCATTGTCGACTCCATTTTGTTTGGCTAACTCATGCAGACTCTGGCGGGCAAATTCCGGGGTCGTGCGGTATTGGGTCCAATTTTTAAGCGGTCCCACACGGGGCGGTTTCAATCCCAGGGTTGTCAGTATCTTTAGACCAAGAGAATTTAACCACGGATGGGTGTTGACAATGGACCACACTTTCCAGGTAATGACTTCCGGCCAGTTTCGCTTATACCCGTGTCCGTTCATATTGTTTTCGGAATCGTTGGCATAGCTCTCGTTGCGGATGCGGCGCAGCAGTTCCGGAATGGGGATTTTAACCGGGCAGACTTCTTCACAGGCATTGCACAGGCTGGAGGCGGTGGCCAGAAACCCGGCGGCTTTCAGCCCTTCAACCTGGGGATTTAGAATTTTACCGATCGGTCCGGGATAGATGAACCCGTAAGCATGCCCACCTATGCGCGTGTACACCGGGCAATGGTTGAGGCAGGTGCCGCAGCGGATGCACTGCAGGGTCTGGCGGCGCTGGTTGTCGGCATATATTTTCGAACGGCCGTTGTCCAGGATGATCAGGTGCACTTCCTGGGGGCCGTCTTTTTCGCCGGGTTTGCGCGGCGTCGTGATCATGTTCATATAAGTGGTGATCAGTTGGCCGGTAGCCGAACCGGTCAGCAGTCGCATCATGGGCGGAATATCTTCCAGCTTCTCGACGACTTTTTCCAGCCCCATGAGAGCAATGTGAACCGGCGGGACCGTGGTGCACATGCGGCCGTTGCCTTCATTTTCCACCAGGAACAGGGTTCCGGTCTCGGCGACTGCGAAGTTGACGCCGCTCAATCCGACATCGGCCTCATAAAACTTTTGCCGCAGGGTTTGGCGGGCAATGGCATTGAGCTCCTGGACATCTTCGGTATAGGGCGTGTCCGGCAATTTCTCATGTAAAATCCGGGCAATCTGGTCTTTGTTTTTATGGATAGCCGGCACAATGATGTGCGAGGGGGTTTCATTGTTGAGCTGGACGATAAACTCTCCCAGATCGGATTCCAGGGCCTCGATCCCATGGGCCTGCAGGAATTTGTTGAGATGCATTTCCTCTGACACCATGGATTTGCCTTTGACCATGCGAGTGGCATTGTGGTCTTGCATTATTTTAAGAACCTGCTGATTGGCTTCGTCCGTCGTTTCCGCCCAGTGCACCCTGATTCCGTTTTGGGTACACTTTTGTTCGAGCTGCTCCAACAGTTCCGGCAGATGGTTCAAGGCGCGTTTTTTAATGGCATTGCCGGTCGCTCTCAGCTTTTCGGTTTCCTCCGCATCGGGAAATATGGTTTTACGCCGGCCCACGAAATTTCCCATGGCAAACTTGAAATTTTTACGCAATTGCGCGTCGTTTAACGCTTGGGATATATTGTTTTCAAAATCAACTGTTTGATGGTTGGCCATTGATTCTCTCCCAGATAAATGCCGCCAGGTGCTGCCCGGCGATCTGCTCTTTTCGAAATTTCATTGCGCCGGAAATATTCATCAGGCAACCGCAGTCGCCTGACAGCACACGGGTGGCGCCGGTTTGTTTGATATAATCGACTTTATCATTCACCATGACTCCGGAGAGCTGCGGCTGCTTGACGGCAAATGTACCGCCGAACCCGCAACATTCGTATTCATTTTCCAGATCAACCAGTTCGACATTTTCCAATTGCCGGATAAGAGATTTGGAATCTTCGGTAATCTTCATTTCACGCATGGCGTGACAGGACGAATGCCAGGTCACCTTGATGGGGTCGCCCCGGTCTTCAAGTCTGACCTTTAATACATTGACTAAAAATTCGGAAAGTTCATAGATTCTGGCTGAAAAGGCTTCAACATCGGCAAGTCCGGGGTCATTTTCAAATAATTCAGGGTAGTGGTGCCGCATCATCCCCGCGCAGGAGCCGGAAGGCACCACGATGGGGCAATCTTTATAAAAGATATCCATTTGTTTCTGCGCCACCGCCCTGGCTTCCGCCGGGAAGCCGGAATTATAAGCCGGTTGGCCGCAGCAGGTTTGCCCGGGTGGAAATATGACCCTGACCCCCTGTTGCTGGATCAGCTTGATACCCGCCATTCCAGCCTGGGGATAAAACATGTCCGCCAGGCAGGTGCCGAAATAATAGACTTTTTCGGGCTTCTCAGGATAATTGCGCATGGTTTCCTCTGGTTTGGTTGAATGGTTGACAGGTTGATTGGCTGATATGTCAATCGCAGTAACCTGCTCGACAAAACCTTATGTGTTCTTGAAAAAAATTATCAATATCCTAAATTGTAAAAAAAGTAAAGAATCCACTGGCGGAGGAGGTGGATTCATGAATTTTGTAAAATTGTCTCTACTAAAATAAGCTTCGTGTCTTTGTGCCTTGGTTTGGTAATAGGTTTCAGGTATCAGGTTTCGGGTGTCAGGAAATCGAGTTGCTAAATCCTGACCTCTGAATTATGCCCCTTGCTTGTGGGGTCGAAGCCGGAGGCGACCTGTGGGGTCGTAGCTCGACGTGTTGGGTCGTAGCTGAAAGCGAAGCCCAAAGAGCGAAGTCCCAAGCCCCAAAACTCGAACCTTGAACCCTCAAACCTCCGAGCCTTGAACCCTAAACCTTATACCTTATACCTTAAACCCCTGAACCTCTGAACCCAGAACCCTTGAACCTCTGAACCCTTGAACCTCGGAACCCTTGAACCTTTTTATAATTTTTTCCTTGACATTTCTTCTCACGACCACTAAGGTGAGATGCCATGAAACAGAATACCAAAAATACCATTAAAAGTTCACTGGGCAATTGGTGGTGGTGGCTCAACTCCAACCAGGAGGCGCGCCTGCCAGGATAGACCAGATTAACATAGAAACTTCTTAAACCGTGGGCACCTCCTAAGGGTAAGGGCTCACGGTTTTTTATTGTATTTTCAAAGGCCGTGAGACCCGAAGTCTCCCGGCCTTTTATTTTTGGAGAGAGAGAATGAAAGTAAAACCAACACTGGCGGAATTTAAAAAAATGTCCCGGCAGGGCAACTTGATACCGGTATATCAGGAGTACCTGGCGGATACGGAAACACCGGTGTCAGCCTATCTGAAACTAAGAGACGACTCCTATTCCTATTTGCTGGAAAGCGCCGATGGCGGCAAACGATGGGGCCGCTATAGCTTTATCGGCTGCAAGCCATTCATAAAAACCGTGTCGCGCAACGGGGACATGACAGTCTGGCAGGACGGCCGGGTGCGGGAGCTGAAGGATGTCGGCAACCCGCTGGATGTGTTAAGGGAGCTGAGTGCCCAAATAAAGCCGGTGACCGTAGATGACCTGCCGCCGTTTCAAGGCGGGCTGGTCGGCTACTTCAACTATGACCTGATCCGAAAATGGGAGCATCTCCCCGGAGTTAAACCCATTGAACGTGATCTGCCGGAATCCATATTTACCGCCTGCCGGCATCTGATTGTCTTCGATCACTTCAGTCACATGATCAAGGTGGTTGTGTTTGCCCATCTTTCGGAGACCCAGGATCCGGAGTCGGTCTATCAGCAGGCCTGTCAGGAAGTCACCCAGACGATCGCAAAATTAAATACGCCCCTGCCCGGCGCTTCAAATGGTGATTCTTTTACCGTCACCGAACTCGAGTCCAACTTTGAGCGGGCCGACTTCGAGGCGGCCGTGATGCGGGCCAAAGAACACATAGTGGCCGGCGATGTCATCCAGGTCGTACTTTCCCAGCGATTTACGGGCCAGGCCGCCGGTGAAGACCTGACCCTCTACCGCAACCTGCGCAGTGTCAATCCGTCACCCTACATGTTTTACCTGAACTTCGATGATATCAAGCTGATCGGCGCCTCACCGGAAATCCTGGTGCGCCTGACGGACGGCAAAATTGAACTGCGCCCGATTGCCGGCACCCGGCCGCGCGGTAATACCCCGGATGAAGATTTACGATATGAAAAGGACCTTTTAGACGATCCCAAGGAACGCGCCGAGCACATCATGCTGGTTGATCTGGGCCGCAACGATGTCGGCAAAGTTGCGAAGCCGGGCTCTGTGACCGTACCCAGACTGATGGAGATCGAACGCTACTCCCATGTCATGCATATCGTTTCAAGGGTCGAGGGCCATCTGAAATCGGATACGGACTGTTTTGATCTGTTTATGTCGGCCTTTCCCGCCGGGACCGTCAGCGGGGCGCCTAAAATTCGTGCCATGCAAATTATCGGTGAACTGGAACCGACCCCGCGTGGTCCCTATGCCGGGGCGGTCGGCTATTTTGGCTTTAACGGGAATATGGACTTTTGTATCACGATCCGCACCATCACCATCAATAAAGACCAACTTTCAATCCAGGTGGGTGCCGGGATCGTGGCTGATTCATCACCGGCCAATGAATATGATGAAACCTTGCGAAAGGCCGGGGCCATGTTCAAGGCCATCGAAAGGGTGAAAGAAAATGATCTTGCTAATTGATAACTATGACTCCTTTACCTACAACCTCGTCCAACTGCTGGAACAGATGGACCAGGAGGTCGCCGTTTTCCGAAACGACCGGATCGATATGCCGGAAATCGAAGCCTTGCAGCCCTCCGCCCTGATGGTTTCGCCCGGACCGGGCACCCCGGCTGATTCGGGCATCTCCCTTGAAGCCATTAGCAAGCTGGGCCTTAAAATTCCGGTATTGGGCGTGTGCCTCGGGCACCAGGCCCTGGCCGTGGTATTTGGCGGCAAGGTTGTCAGGGCCGACCGCATTATGCACGGCAAGACCTCCCGGATTTTTCACGACGGGCAAAGTATTTTCAAGGGACTGGTCAACCCCTTTGTGGCGGTGCGCTATCATTCGCTGATTGTGGAGCGGCAGTCACTGCCCGAATGTCTGGAGATCAGCGCCTGGACCGAGCAGGGCGAGATCATGGGCTTGAGGCACCGTCAACACCGGGTTGAAGGGGTTCAATTTCATCCGGAATCCATTATGACCGAAGCGGGAAAAGATTTATTGCATAATTTTTCAATACAAGGAGGAAACTAAAATGATTAAGCAACTGATTGCAAAAGTCGTCAAAGGTGAAGATTTAACCGAAAATGAAATGGCCTCTGCCATGGAAGAAATCATGACCGGTGCCGCCACCGAAGCCCAGATCGGGGCCTTTATCACGGCCCTGAGATTAAAGGGCGAAACCGTGGATGAGATTACCGGAGCCGCGCGTACCATGCGGGCCAAAGCTACAAAAATCAATATAAACAACCACGCCGTGAATATCGACCGGGATGAGATCAACATCGAAGACGAGACCATCCTGGACATCGTGGGAACCGGTGGCGACGGCACCCGGACGTTCAATGTTTCGACCACGACCGCCTTTGTCGCCGCGGGCGGCGGCATCAAGGTGGCCAAGCACGGCAACCGGGCGGTATCCAGCCTGTGCGGCAGCGCCGACGTGCTGGAAAGCCTCAATGTCAATCTGGACCTCACCAGCACCGATGTGGAAAACTGCATTTCTGAAATCGGCATCGGCTTTCTCTATGCACCGCTGTTTCACGGTGCCATGAAATACGCCGCCGGCCCCAGGAAAGAGATCGGGATCCGCAGTATCTTCAACCTGCTGGGTCCGGTGACCAATCCGGCGGGCGCGTCAGCCCAGGTCCTGGGGGTTTATGAAGCCGGTCTGACGGACACAATCGCAGCGGTGCTCAATCGGCTTGGGACACGGGAGGCTTTTGTCGTTTGCGGGGAAGGCACCTATGATGAAATCAGCATTTGCGGCCCGACCAAGGTGTCGCATTTAAAGGAAGGTGAGGTCCATACTTTCCAGATGACACCGGAGGAATACGGCCTGAATCGGGCGGACTGTGAGGATATCGTCGGCGGCAATGCCGCCGAAAATGCCAATATTACCCGCAGCATTTTAAACGGCGATCAGGGTCCCAAGCGGGACATGGTCCTGCTGAATGCCTCAGCCGCCTTTGTGGCTGCCGGCGTTTGCGATAATATCAACGACGGCATTCGGGTGGCCGCCGATGCAATCGATTCCGGGAAAGCGCGCCAAAAACTTGAACAGCTGATTGAATTCACCCACCAGTGCAAGCCGTATATTCGAAAAGTGCTCTAGGCTCAAAATCGTTGAGGCATAATGGGGCGGTATTAGGTATTGGGTATTGGGTACTGGGTATTGGGTATTAGGTATTGGGTACTGGGTATTGGGTACTGGGTATTGGGTATTGGGTACTGGGTATTGGGTATTAGGTATTGGGTACTGGAAAAAAGACACGGCATTCGGCATTCGGCTCTCGGCATTCGGTTATTGTATGCTGTCTATTGAATAAGGATAGCGGGATTCTCGAAGACAGATACCGGATGACTGATGTCGGATGCGCAACGGTTTGCGGGGAATGCTGGATACTGGATGCCCTGCGGGTTGCGGGTTGCGGGTTACGGGGTGCGGTTTGCGGAGGCATATGGATACTGGATAGTCGATGCATTAGGTTTGGTGAGGGTAGGGTGGGCTGTGCCCACCAGACATCTTTGACAGGTCAATTGGTGTTTAATGGTTGCTCGGTAGACCGGATGACGGATTTATCTTCCTTTAAACCTTCGACCTTAAACCCTATACCCTATACCTTATACCTTGAACCATGTCCGACCCCGCAATAAGATAGGTTTGAATATATTTAACTTCATTAAAAAGCCCGAATCACCAAAGTGGAAATTGGCATGCATCAACGACTGGCCGAAATACTGGCAGAGAAGAAAAAAGAGGTGGCCCGGCTGAAAATGTCGATGCCTCCTGAAATTGAAGATATTCTGCCGCCGATCCGCGATTTCAAGGCGGCGATATCGACAGCCCGTCGCATCAACCTGATTGCCGAGATCAAGTTTGCCTCGCCTTCGGCGGGTTGCATTCGTCCCAAGACCGAACCGGAGTCAATTGGCCAAATCTATGAAGATTCCGGCGCTGCGGCGATATCCCTGCTGACCGACAAACAATTTTTTCAAGGTGACCTGAATTACTTGCCGCGTTTGAAAAAAGCCGTTGGGCTGCCGATTCTGCGCAAGGATTTTATCATCGATGCGCTGCAAGTCAGGGAAGCTGCCCTATATGGCGCGGATGCATTCCTTTTGATCGCGCGCATCCTGTCCCGCGCTCAATTGGCGGAATTGATTTCCGCCGGTCTGGAACAGGGCATGGTTCCTTTAACCGAAATACACGACCGGGACGATCTCGAGAAGGCGCTTGACGCGGGGGCCGATATTATCGGCATCAACAATCGCGACCTGGATAGCTTTACCGTCGATATCAATACCACCTTTGAACTGGCGCCCCTATTGCCGAAAGATCGGCTGATCGTCAGTGAAAGCGGTCTGGCCGAGGCAGCAGACATCCGGTCTTTGAAAAGTGCCGGGATTCAGGCCGTGCTGGTGGGCTCGGCCTTGATGAAAAGTGATGATTTGGCGCAGAAAACAGCTGAATTAGTTGATGCTGGAATTATATAACTTAAATCTTGCGTGAGATTTAATATTCTATTCACCGCAAAGTCGCGAAGTGCGCAGAGTCCCGCTGTGGATGGATTATGTTTGCCCTTGAGAGGACGTCAAACATAAAGGACAATGCGTTTTATATGAAAACGAATACCTAAGAACGATAGAATGAAAATGGTATGCAATATTGTAGCCCGAAGGGCCTGGTCTTTTAATTTTCCGGAGGCCTTCCTTAACTATTTGATAGTCGGTCATCCCGCTTCAGCGGGGCCTCTCAGCAGAAGGTAAAAAGAAAAATTCCTCTGCGATCTTTGCGACTTGAGCGAAGCGGGCGGTGAATCAATGTCTAAATATTTGTGCATGGCTTTGTAGGTGAGGTGGATTCTTTGAAAGTAAAAATCTGCGGCATAACTGAAACAGAGGATGCCATACGGGCAGTTGAACTCGGTGCCGACGCCCTGGGATTCATTTTCGCGCCCAGTCCGCGCCGGATATCCATGGAAAAAACGCGTCTCATCATCAACGCTATTCCTCCTTTCATAAAGACCGTGGGCGTATTCGTCGATGAAGAAGCCGGCAAAATAAGAGAGCACATAACCTACTGCGGCCTCGATCTGGTGCAGCTTCACGGAAATGAGTCATCGGCATTTTGCCGTGGTCTGATGCCTTATACGATTAAGGTCTTCAGGATTCAAGAAGACGCGAACCTGCCGATTGTCCGAGACTACCGGAACAGCGCCAGGGCCTTTCTCCTCGATACTTACGCCAAGGATAAAGCCGGCGGCACCGGGCGGACCTTTGACTGGCAGCTGGCAGTCAAAGTCAAGGAATGCGGGATACCCCTTATCCTCTCCGGCGGGCTCAGCCCGGACAATATCGCAGAAGCTATCCGCCAGGTCAGACCCTATGCGGTCGATGTGAACAGCGGGGTGGAAGAACGTCCGGGGAAGAAGGATTATGGCCTAATGAAGCAGTTAATGGAAAAGGTCGGAAAAGCTGAAACTATGAACATCGAACATCGAACGTCCAACATCGAATTATGAATTGTAAAGCTCGCGGCTGGGAGGCCGGGAGGCTGGGATGCCAGGAAGCTTTGAAGTTCGGAGGCAGGAAAGCCTGACGCTAAGATTCAAAAACTATTAGGCAGTTGAGCTTTCAAGCATTCAAGCCTCCCAGCTTCCCAGCCGTAAGCCCTTTTAACCAATTACCAACGATCATAATTAACAAGGATTACGCTATGCTAGAAACACGCTACTATGGAGAATTCGGCGGCGCTTATCTGCCGGAAATACTGGTTTCAACTTTCGAAGAACTCGCGACCGCGTTTCAGGAGGCCAAGGAGGATCCCGGGTTTTGGGAGGGATATAAGAATTTGATGTCGACATACTCCTGCCGGCCGACGCCCTTGACCTTCGCCGAGAACTTGAGCGAGTATTTCGGCGGGCCGCGTATCTATATCAAACGTGAAGACCTGAACCACACCGGGGCTCACAAGGCCAACAATGTGATGGGGCAGGGGTTGCTGGTGAAACGGATGGGCAAGCGCCGGGTGATTGCCGAGACCGGCGCTGGCCAACACGGAGTGGCCACAGCCACCATGGCGGCCAAATTCGGATTCAGTTGCACCATATACATGGGCGAGCTGGACGTGGCCCGGCAGCGGCCCAACGTGTTCTGGATGGAACGCTTGGGCGCGCAGGTCGTGCCGGTTAAAGACGGCTCCCGGATTTTAAAAGATGCCATCAATGCCGCCCTGCGGGACTGGGCCGGCAACATGGACGATACCCACTATGTCCTGGGGACCGCCTGCGGCGCCCACCCGTTTCCCGAGATGGTATCCTATTTTCAATCCATCATCGGCCAGGAGGCCCGGCGACAGATTCTGCAGCAGGAAGGCCGGCTGCCCACGCGGATTTATGCCTGTGTCGGAGGGGGATCCAATGCTCTGGGGATCTTCAGCGGTTTTTACGATGATCCGACGGAACTGGTCGGTGTCGAGGCGGGGGGGCAGGGCCTGGAATCCGGCCGGCATGCCTCCCGACTGGCCTCCAATGACGGCACCCCCGGCATCGCCCAGGGCTACAAAACCTATTTTCTGCAAAATGCTGAAGGGCAGATGCAGGATACTCACAGTGTGGCGGCCGGATTGGATTATGTCGGCGTCTCACCGATTCTGGCCGACCTCTGGCAGGCCGGCAATATTCGGTTTGAAGCGGCAACCGACCCGGAGGTCCTGGAGGCATTCACCCTGACCATGCAAAAAGAGGGGCTGATTCCAGCCTTGGAGTCGGCCCACGCTTTTGCCGGGGCCTTCAAAGAGGCGCCCGGCATGGGAAAAGATGATATTATCCTGATCAACCAGTCGGGCCGGGGCGATAAGGATATTTTTACAGTGGCCGATGCCTTTACTGATCAGCAATGGAACGAGTTTATCCAAAAGAAAGCGGAGAAAAATCGTGTTGAATGCGTATCTTGAAAACCGCCTGGCTGAAAAAGAGATCCTGGTGATGACGCACATTGTTTTAGGTTATCCGTCATTTGAGGCCAGCTTTAAAGTTATCGAAACCATGGTGACGGCCGGTGTCGATCTGATGGAGCTGCAGATCCCTTTTTCCGAGCCTACAGCCGACGGACCGGTGATCGCCCGGGCCAACCAGATCGCCCTGGAGGATGGTATCACAGTTGAGGCATCTCTTGAATTTGCCGGCATGGCCGCCCGCAAATTTGATATCCCGTTTCTCATTATGACTTATTACAATGTCCCCTTCAAATACGGCTTAAGCCGCTTCGTAGCGGATCTGGCAGGTGGTGGCCTGCAGGGCGCAATCATCCCCGATATACCGCCGGAGGAAGGTTCGGCGTACCTTGCAGCCATGAAACAGCACAATCTGGCGCCGGTTCTGATATACTCGCCGACGACATCCGCCGAGCGCATGCG
>Ga0209454_1000091_pt1 | contig 63038 bp, 50 predicted proteins | sample WorMetHERISLAND1_2_FD_187400 | JGI IMG/M metagenome (GOLD analysis project Ga0209454, IMG submission 187400) | Marine gutless worms symbiont microbial communities from Max Planck institute for Marine Microbiology, Germany - Olavius geniculatus... | ecosystem: Host-associated > Annelida >... | reverse complement strand
GCGACGGTCGTTGCTCTGGAGGCCACGGCCGATAGCGGCTATACGCTGGAAAGCTGGAGCGGTATCGATCCCGGAAGCCAGACCGGCAACCAGGCCGAAGTGACCATGGATGCCGATAAGAGCACAGAGGCAAGCTTTACAGGGTTAATCTTAATAGATCCAAACCTGATTGCCCACTGGTCCTTGAACGAGGCCGCCGGCCCGGTCGCTATTGACCAGAGCGCAAACGGAAATGACGCCGCCATAAACGGCGCCACCTGGACCAGCGGCCACCAGGGCGCCGCCCTTTTCTTTGACGGCTCCAATGATTATGTCGACGCCGGCAGTATGAACGTAAGCGGCAATGAGCTGACGCTCTCGGCCTGGGTTAATGCCGACGGATTTGATCATATAAGCCTTTACGACGGCCGCATTATCTCCAAGGCAGTGGGGATAAACCCCGCCGACCATTACTGGATGCTCAGTACCATTGTGAGCGGCACCGATGCCCTGCTGCGTTTTAGACTCAAGACCGACGGCTCCATTGATACCTTAATCGCCTCCTCGGCAGCCCTTCCCACCAACAGCTGGGTACACGTAGCTGCGGTTTATGACGGCAGTCAAATGCGCCTGTATAAGGATGGCGTAGAGGTCGGCAGTATGCCCAAGACCGGCACCATCGATACCGGCTCGGCCCCGGTCTGGATAGGCAGTAATCCGCCTTCGGCCACCAGCAAGCCCTGGGCCGGCATCATTGATGATGTGCGGGTATATGACCGCGCGCTGGATGCTGATGAGTTAGCGGAGCTTGCCAGCGGCGGCATAACACTCACCCATTCACTCACCATCGGCAAAGTAGGAGAAGGCCAGCTTAGTCCCGCTGAAGGTCAGCACAGCTACAGCGAAGGCACCTCTGTAACTTTAACGGCAACGCCGGCCTCCGGCTTAAGCTTTAGCGGCTGGAGTGGTGACTTAACCAGCACGGAGGCCTCCGTAGTCATCACCATGGATACGGATAAAAGTGTCACCGCCACATTTGCCGACACCACAGTCCCCGAGGCCCCCACCAGCCTATCGGCCAACCTAATCTCTACGGCGCACATTGACTTAAGCTGGAGCGGGGCATCCGACAACGTGGGAATCGACCACTATGAAGTATGGAGAAGCACCGATGGGCTGCCGGCTGAGCTTCTGGGTGAAAGCACAACCGAAAGCTACAACGATACTACGACCAGCGCCGGGCACCATTACAGCTACCTGATCCGGGTCTTTGATGCCGCTGGAAACAGTGCCGATTCCCCCCAGCAGAGCGCCGACACCACCGTATATAGCTTAACCATTGAACCCGCCGCCAACGGCACCATAACCATTGTGAGTGCAACGAAGGCCCCTGACCCTGCCACCGGCAGTTATTTTCCCGCGACGGTCGTTGCTCTGGAGGCCACGGCCGATAGCGGCTATACGCTGGAAAGCTGGAGCGGTATCGATCCCGGAAGCCAGACCGGCAACCAGGCCGAAGTGACCATGGATGCCGATAAGAGCACAGGGGCAAGCTTTACAGGTGTAATCTTAATAGATCCAAACCTGATTGCCCACTGGTCCTTGAACGAGGCCGCCGGCCCGGTCGCCATTGACCAGAGCGCAAACGGAAATGACGCCGCCATAAACGGCGCCACCTGGACCAGCGGCCACCAGGGCGCCGCCCTTTTCTTTGACGGCGCCAATGATTATGTCGATGCCGGCAATATGAACGTAAGCGGCAATGAGCTGACGCTCTCGGCCTGGGTTAATGCCGACGGATTTGATCATATAAGCCTTTACGACGGCCGCATTATCTCCAAGGCATTGGGGATAAACCCCGCCGACCATTACTGGATGCTCAGTACCATTGTGAGCGGCACCGATGCCCTGCTGCGTTTTAGACTCAAGACCGACGGCTCCATTGATACCTTAATCGCTTCTTCGGCAGCCCTTTCCACCAACAGCTGGGTACACGTAGCTGCGGTTTATGACGGCAGTCAAATGCGCCTGTATAAGGATGGCGTAGAGGTCGGCAGTATACCCAAGACCGGCACCATTGATACCGGCTTTGCCCCGGTCTGGATAGGCAGTAATCCGCCTTCGGCCACCAGCAAGCCATGGGCCGGCATCATTGATGATGTGCGGGTATATGACCGCGCGCTGGATGCTGATGAGTTAACCGAGCTTGCCAATAGTAATTAGGGACACGGCATAAAGTAATTTTACGAATCCGTATCTGCCGACTGTGTTCATCCGTGTCCCATTTAATTTTAGAAATACCGGTTGAAAAAATGGGATTTATCCTATTCACTCAACACTTATTTTAAGCCAATCCAGCAAGGCCCACTCCAGAAACTGGGCGTAGACTTTCCACGAGTTCTCCCCATATCCACCGGCCATTAAGAAGGCCCCTGCCAGGTCATGCTTTTTCAGAAAATCATACACGAGAAGATCGCGCTGCTTCATTTGCGCCAGGGACAGCTGCAGATCGCTGGTGGACGGCAGTTCGTCTTTTTCATATGGATCCACTCCGGCAACGACGATCGCCAAATCGGGTCGCGGGAAGCTCTCAAGTTTAGAGAGTCCCTCCTGCAATCTGGGAATGTATAAGTCATCTTCTCCCGCGGCCATGGGAATATCGATATCACTGTCAATGAACGATGGGTTCAAGTTGCCGGCAGCGTCATACATTGCCTCGTCCAGGGGCCAACCCTGCCCCATGTGGATGCTGAGGGTGGCAATGGTGTCATCGCGCCGGGTGAGAGCCGCCGTGCCGTCGCCCTTGTGGGCGTCAACGTCAATCACCCAAACCGTGCGAACCCGATTTTCGGCCTGCAGTTTACGAATGGCAATCACGATATCGTTGAGCATGCAAAATCCCTTGCCGAAATCCTTCTGTCCGTGATGCATGCCGCCGGCTAAAGCAAAACAAAATTTTCTCTCCAGTGCCAATCGACAGCACTTTGTGGTGCTGGCAACCATTTTAAGGACGCGATCAAACAACCGCACTAAAGGGACTTTAGCATTATCGGGGTTGTAGCGATGATAATTGCCCCGGTCGTCGACCAGTTCGAAGGTATTGATAATCTCCTGCTCGAGTCCGTCGGAATACAATTTGTTTACATATGCCGCGGAATGCACCCGCAAAAGGTCATCTTGGGTGATTTGTTCATCGATCTTTCCGATATGCCACTGATCGATTTTAGATCCTAAAATTTCGTGGGACTTAATAAAGTCAAAAGTTTTCATGGATCGGCTGGCCACCACCGGTATCTCAATGCCAAAGTCAATCAGACCGATATTATTTCGTTCTTCGTACAGGATCATTATTCGGCTCCATATCTTCGATGGTAAACTGCGGATGGCTTTATTTTAAATCATGGACACGGTTAAACACGGATTGCGCGGATTCTAAAATTCATATTTAAAGTAAAATAGTTATTCAACCCCGCATTTTCAACAACCATAACCCTGAACGGTGATCCTTGAAACTGTGAACGGTTGCAACTAATTAATTGACATCAAGCCCTATATTACGTAATATGATTTCACATTGAATGCAATATATGCATGCAAATCCACGGAGGTTCTGCCATGAAAACAATGACCATCAGAGGACTAGATCCCTCTCTAATAGATAAAATGAAGGAAAGTGCTAAAAAGCAAAATAAGAGCCTCAATCAATTTGTCATCGATACGCTGAGACAACATATGGGCATGCAAAAAGAAAAAAAATTTACGGCCGTCTACCACGATCTGGATCATCTTTTCGGCAGGTGGTCTAAAAAGGAATTTGAGCAGATTCAAGGAAGAATAGATTCGGAACGAAAAATTGACAAGGAAATTTGGAAATGAAAAATCTGCTCATTGATACCAATATCTATACCTACGCGTTAAATGGAGATGCCGATATTATCCAAAATCTGCAGCGCTCCCAAAAAATATCGATTTGTACCATCAGCATCGGCGAATTATTGTCGGGATTTAAGGCAGGATCCAAAGAAAAGAAAAATCGGGCTGAGCTAGAAGAATTTCTAGATTCTCCACGATTGCGGTTGCTAAATATTGATGAAGATACCGCAGAGTTTTATGCTGAAATCCATAGCGGATTGAAGAAAAAAGGGCGTCCCATACCGACCAATGACATATGGATCGCAGCCACCGCACTACAACATGGCTTAAAGCTGTATACCAATGATCGCCATTTCAAATACGTGCCGGGCTTGGTGTTAGTTTGAAAACGCGGCCCTGGCAGTTGGAACAACCTCTATATAAAATTCATAGGGCATGCCATGCAAAACCGTAAAGATTCTCCTGGTAAATCAGATGTCAATGAAGAGCAGCAGAGCTACGGTTCTAAGACATCATCGGATATCGCCCTCGAAGCCGCTGCCAAACGTCTAACCCGGCGGCAAATTATCGGAGATGCTGCTGAATTTGTAAAAAAACACATCAGCCGCCAGCCGCCGGTGCAGCGATTTTTCAGTTTTATGCCCACCATGCTGACCCGGGTTTCTCCCTTTCATTTTAAAGGCAAAATGAAATTTTCCGATTGGCCATTGGTCCGGCTGGACTCCGGTGACGCCGATTCTTGGGGAAAAATGCGGTTGGTGGGCGAACTGCTCATCATTTTTGACGAGACGATCCTCTTTGCCCTTCTGGCTTTGATGACAAAATTCCAAAGCGATGCCTTTGAAACCAGCCAGGAAGAATTATGCCGCCTGGCCGATGTCCAGCCGACGCCCAATGCCTACAATGCAAATTGGAAAAGCATCCAGCGCCTGGCGGGAACCCGTATCGATCTGGAGTTATTCAGCGGAAAAGGCCGCAAACGGAAGGAATTAAAGGAGTTGACCGGTTCTATTCTCAGTTTTGCCGATTTGGACCGGGAAACCGGCAGTATCCGGGTGGTGGTCAACCCTTACTTTTTGGAAATGTATGCCGAAAGCTTTGTCACCAACATCGATCTGAGATTCAGGTCGAGCCTCAAATCCGATGTCAGTAAAGCCTTTTATCGGTTTTATCAGGGCCAGTATGAATCCGGATCCGACATTGATATCGCCAGACTGGCAAGAGCGGTAAACCTCGAAACCGAACTGGAAATGCGCCGATTGAAAGACAAGGTTCGCGCCGGGCTGAAAGAACTTCACAGCCGCGGATATTTTAAGCACTATCAGATCACGCGGGACAATCGGGTTGTCATCGAAAAAGCCAAAAATTCGGCCGCCAATTACCAGAGTCAGATCCTCGACCCGGCAAAAATTTCCTACTATTCCGATTAGGATTTGGAATTCAGGGATTCAGGGAATTAGGAATTAAGGGATTTAGGAATTAAGGGATTCAGGGAATTAGGGATTTGGGGATTTAGGGATTCAGGGATTCAGGGATTCAGGGATTCGGGAATTTAGGGATTGGGGGATGTAGCGTCTATATTTTTAAATCCTTTCATGTTTGCGCAGGTTTTTTTGTATTATTTAGATTGAATATTTAATTATCTCGATCGATATAATTTAATATGACAGAGCGACGTGTCGGGTCGTAGCCGGAGGCGACTTGTGGTGTCGTAGCTCGAAGAGCGAAGCCCCAAGTCTGAAGCGAAACCACAAGTCTTCAATCTTCAATCTTCATTTCCGGCTTTACCGGGTTAGGGATTTAGGAATTGAATGAATTCTACCCGTCGTGAGCTTTTTTTGTCGAACGATCTCTTTTAATTTATCGGTTTTATCCTTTAATCCCTCAATCCCTCAATTCCTCAATCCCTCAATTTGGCGCATATGGATATAGATGATGTCCAAAAAGTTGACTAATTTTCTATGTCAGCAACGAGATTCGGAGCTAGAATAGGATGACTATTTTACCCACCGCACAAACTCCTCCAGGGAGCCCCGCTGTCTCTCAAAATGATTCACCGGCGACTCGGGATCCGGCCAGCCAAGGATTACACCCATAACGATTCGTTTGGTTTCAGGCACCAAAAATAACTCCCGCACCAGGTCGGCATAACTGACGGTGACCGCCATAATGCAGGTGCCGAGTCCCCGGCCATGGGCCAGCAGGCAGAATGTCTGCAGGTAGATGCCGACGTCCAGCATGGCGTATTCCAGCAGCAGTTCTTTGTCCACGGTTAGCAATATGAGGGCCGGGGCATCAAACAAGCCGAACATGCGGGCAAAGTGCAGCAGCCGGGCCTCCTTGTCACTGCGGTCAATGGCAAGGGAGGATAAAACGCCCTTGCCCAGTTCCTTGTAGCGGTTCAAATAGGCTTCCGGCCAAACCTGGGGCATGGGGATGTCGGTCTGGGCGGCCTGACCTGCCAGCAGGGTTTCTTCGTTTTTCTTTTTGAATTCATCCAATTTATCGCCGGACACCACCACGATTTCCCAGGGCTGGGTGTTGCCCCAGGAAGGCGCCCACAGGGCGTCGGCAAGGATTTCGCGGATCAGTTTCTCGGGTACAGGTTTGGCTAAAAACTGGCGAATGCTGCGGCGGCTGCGAATGGCCTCTTGAAGTTCCATAAAGGCTCCTTCCAATATGACAAGTTAAATATTCTTGGGCTCTATGACCAAAAAGAGGGTAATCCATCGTGGGTCTTTTTATACTTAATTTCGGAGTGTTGGAGTACTGGAGTGTTGGAGTATTGGCTGAAGGTATGATGTTCGCTAATAACACCCCGGTACTCCGGCACGCCGATTTTCCAAGATCGAAATTTTCCAATTACATCATGCGATCTTATAATTGCCTTTTTATTGGCTATAGGTCCGTTATTTTTTCCCGGCTTAATGGAAGGGCGCAGCAGAATGAACGCTAAAATCTTTGCGTCTTAGCGCCTTTGCGAGAGATTCTGAATTTTAGGATTGGTTCAGCCGGCGTTCAAAATTTCACCCACTCGTTCCCGGCAATCATGGCTTGCCTCCCCCGCGGCGATCAAGTCAATCTCGGCGGGCGAACCTGCTCCCAATCCCAAATCCGCAGCCCGGGCAATCTGCTCCTGGTCAAAAATCTTGGTGTTCATGATCTGGCCATTGCTCCCCAGAGACTTCAAAATCGCCACCCCGACGGCATCGATGGCGACCCGATCGGTGGATGCCAGAAAGACATTGCCGTTGGCGCGTTTACCGGTGGCCGGGCCACCGTCCACAAAGGCTTCGATGCCGTCCAGCACGACAAGATCCGGTTTAAACGGTGCGTTGATTTCGGCGATCAGCTGGCGCTGATACGGTGAGGAGTGCAATTCTCTCATGTAGTTGAAGCCGTGCCGCGTCGTGGGAACGACGCCGACATGGTTTTTCAAAGACAGGGTAAAGACCCCACCGAACTGGTGGGTTTTCAGGCAGCAGGTCGATATCAGGCACTCACTTTCCAGGATCGGACGCGCCACCCGGAATCCATCGTGCCAGTGGGAGCCGTCCGCGTCAACTTTTACCCAGTCCTTTTGGGGCAGGGCGTCGAAATCGACGATTTCGACTTCCAGTTTTTCCAGCAGGGGCATAATGCCTTTTTGCTCCATGACTTCACGGGTCGGAGGATAGCTGCGTTCACCCAGGCGCACGGTTTTGGCGCCCATCCGATAGATTTCTTCAATCAGGGCTGTCAGGGTATCGTTATGGGTGGAGCCCGGCGTAGCGTCGGCGGTATTGAAATTGGGTTTGATGAGAACATCCTTGTTGTTGACCGGGTTGATTCCCAGAGCCCGGATCGATGATGCAACCCCGGTTTTACGATCCGCGGTGCTGACCAATGCCACTTGACTTTTATCTAAGTTCTCCATCGCTGACCCCCTTTATGGAATGACTCAGTCCAAAATTTTAGTTCATTTTAGTTATTTTAATATTTTAGTTCATTTTATCTAACCCTTCTCAACCATGGGGGCATAGATGCCGTATTCCGTCTGCTCACCGGTTATATCGTCAATTTTGCGTTGGATCTCGGCCCGCTTCTCGCTTTTCATCCAGCTGTACCACTGTTCCAGCGACTGCCATTCGCTGACCACCAGGCAATCTTCCGGATTCTCGACATTGTACAATGTTTTGCCGGAAATGTAGCCTGGTTGATAGGTGGCGAGCGCCCTGAGCTGCAAGATAAGCGGCACCAGCTTTCTGGCCTGGGGGCCCTGTTTTATTTGTCTTTTTATCATCACCTCGATAGACATGGATCGGTCCTCCCGAAACTAATGCTTACTCCAGAGCTACTATCGAAATTAAAGCTCTATCAGGAGTTGGTTTGATATTTCGACCACCGGCTTGAAGGCTGGGAGGCTTGAAAGCTTGGAAGCTCAAACCTGGCAGGACGCAATGGATGCCTTAAAATGCAGGTTGTGCATCCCGGCCTCCCAGCTTCCCAGCTTCCCGGCCTTCCAGCCGTTTTCAAACAGCCTTGGCGTGAGCCGCGATAGCCTCGATAACCTGGGGCCAAGGCTCTTTGACATGAGGCAAATCGTGCCCCATGCCTTCAACGAGCATCAGTTGTGCACCCGGAATGGCATCCGCGGTTGCCTGGCCGTGTGCCTCCGAAACCAACGGATCGGCGGTACCGTGAATAACCAGGGTCGGTGCGGTTACCGTTGCCAGGGCGGAAGTGCGATCGGCCTGGGTCATTACCGCCGTCATTTGACGGCCGACTCCCGCCGGATAAAAGGCCCGGTCATAAGCCCGGGCCGAAATGCCGCGGATGAACTGCTCGTCAAATGGAAACCCTGAACCGCTGATGGCGCGCATCGTCACGACGCTAAAGTCCAAGTAGGCCTGGCGTTCGACGGGCGGCGGCGTCAGCAGGGCTTCCATGGCTGCGGGTTGCGGCTGCGGCAGATCCGGGTTTCCCGTTGTACTATAGATCGATATGAGACTTGACAGACGTTGGGAATGCCGGATAGCGAAAGTCTGAGCGATCATGCCGCCCATGGAGGATCCGCAGATATGGGCTTTTTCGATACCCAGGGCCTCGAGCAATTGGGCCGCGTCTTCGGCCATATCCTCGAGGGTATACGGTGTCTCTACCGTTCGGCCCTTCAGGCGGGCATCCAGCAGCGCGGCCATGTCGGGCAGTCCGGCCGCTTCGAATCTCGTTGATAGCCCGGTATCACGGTTGTCGAATCGAATAATAAATAGATCTTTGTCAGCCAGCTGCCGGCAAAAACTCTCATCCCAGTGAATCAGCTGGCCGCCTAGTCCCATAATCAAAAGCAAGGGTGGGCAGGCGGGATCCCCGATGGTGTCATATTCAATCTGTATTCCGTTGGCGTCTACATTTGGCATAATTTTTCCGTGTTTTTTTAGTGTCTATTTTTTGAAATCCTATCATGTTTGCGCAGGATTTTTATATTATCCAGATTGAATATTAGCTCCGTCGATAAAATATAATATGACAGAGCGACGTGTCGGGTCGTAGCCGAAGGCGAAGCCTGAAGCGAAACCATAAATCTTCAATTTTCAATATTCAATATTCATTTCCGGCTTCGCCGGGTTAAGTTAGTCCCGGCCGGGGCCGGGTTTTTTAAACATGAATTCGCGCAGACCGTTGCGGTAGCGAAATAATTTAACACTGGCGAATTTGTCCAGCAATGCCATCATTGCCCGGTTGTGCCGGCAGTACCAGGGCAGCGACAGATGCGGCTGGGCTCGCAGATCCAGGCGGTAGTTTGGCCCGACAACAAAGGTGTTGATTGTTGCCGGTTCCGGTTTTTTTTCCAGGGTAATCAACATCAGCAGGCCGGCTGGTCTGAGAATGTCAAAGCATCGCTCCAGCAGCAATCCGGCCCGATCATCGTCAAGATGATCCAACAGATCCCAGAGCTGAATGCCGTCAAAGCTGGCGGGCGGATAGTCGAGCTCGCGGCAGAAATCCTCCTGTTGGTGCGGCGCTTTCAGCGATCGCAGCAGCCGGATGAACATATCGCAGACATGGTCCCGGCCCAGACAACGGGCGAAAAACTCGATGTTTTCCTGGCAGACGGGTCCCATGTCAAGGAACCGGACGTTGCTCCAGAGCTTGAGAGATTCGACAAACAGTTCCAACACCGTGCTGTTGTAGCCGACCGGAAATGGCTCAGTATAGGGATGCTTGGGGTGCTGAGCAGTCGGAGCGGCCAACACTTACGTCTCCTTTTTCGTATCGGTTCCGGTGCCCAAAGCTGACTTAGGCGCTGTCGCAGGGGTGGATTTGCGATGTGGCTCACGATTCAGTTCAATGGATCCTTTGAAATAGGCGCCATCTTCGACCGAAATACTTTGAGCTTTAATGTCGCCGACAAAATCCGCTTCTTTAGTAATTTCTATTTTGCTCTGGGCCTGGATGGTTCCCTGCAGCTGGCCGCTGATGCTGACATTCTGGGCTCGGACCTCACCATCCACCCGGCCGTTGGATCCAACCTTGAAATTGTGCTTTTGCATTTCGACATTGCCTTTCAGCGACCCTTCGATGACCAGGTGCTCCTCCCCCTTGATTTGACCTTCGATGGAAATCTTATCGCCGATAGTGGTAATTTTCTCGCTGGGGGTTGATTCCGGCTCACGGGTTGGTGTCGGTTTCGGAGATGGCGCCGACGGTTTGAGTTCTTCTTCAGAACTAACGGTAATCGTCGTATCGGTTTCAGTTTTTTTGGTTTTTCCTAGCATAAGCCCTCCAGCAGTTAGTTATTGGTTATTCGTTATTGGTTTATCGTTATTAGTTATTCGTTACTAGTTGAAAGGAAAAATCTCCTCTCTTCGACATCATCTGCCGACAGATTACACAATGAAGCGCTGATATAATTCTAATAACAAATAACCAATAACATTTAACACCTGATGGAGCGCTTGTCTTTCCATCAGGGTTAAAGCAACGCGTCCACCCATTCCAGGCCCAGTTCCATGAGCTTGCCGGGATGGGGTCGCCCGGTTGCCGGATCACAGCCGGTCATCTCGTAAAACATTTCCACCGACCGGTCAAAATCCTCCGCATTAAAAATGGTTTGCCCGGCATTGGGTCCATCGGGTTTGGGGTCGAACAGACGTGACGGTAAGCGGTCATCCTTAATGGCGAAACCTTCGCGACTGTTAAAGGCACGGGCAACTATGGATGCGCGTTCGGCCGATTTCATCAACTCAAAAAGGCTGGCATTCCAGCCCGTCACCGCGTTCAACGATTGCACCATCACATCCAAAGTCATCACACCCCGCGGCGCAAAGCCGAAGACGCACAGGCCCAGTGCATCCATCATGCGCCACAGGTTTTCCAAGCGTTGGTAGCTTCTGACCTTATCGTTGGTGATCTCGGTCGGATGCATTGGATGGTAGATGCCCAGCGGCTTAACAGACTTGAACATAAAAGATGCTTCATCCGTAAAATACGGATCATGGGCGGCAGTCATGTGATCGGCGCCATAGGAACTGACGGCATATCCCATCCCCACGCCGACTTTGACGCGCGGGTCATGCATGGGGATTTCCTGGCCTTTAACCGTCAGGCAGCAAGGCTGATCTTCAACCCCCCATTTTTGGGCCAAACGGGCCGAGCCTTCCGCCAGAACATCGCCAAAACCTTCACGCCGGGCGGTCATCTCCAGCAGCTGCAGCATCAAATCGGCATCGCCAAAGCGCAGATCGATCCCCCCGGTATCTTCCCGGGTAATGACGCCTTCCTCAAAACACTCGCAAGCAAAGGCGATGGTCATACCCGCCGAAATCGTGTCCATACAGTAGCGGTTGCAGATTTCGTTGCCCTTGGCAATGACCTTGAGATCCGCGATTTTGAGATTGGTTCCTAACGCGGCAATGGTTTCGTACTCGGGTCCACCGTAGCGGGAGTCGACCCCGTATTTGGGATCGTCAAGAGTGATAACGCGCTTGCATTGGATCGGGCAGGCGTAGCAGCCCTTTCTTTTCTTTAGCAGAATCTCATTGTAGGTGTCACCGCTGACCGGCCGGGCATCTTCAAGCGCGCTGCGTCGAAAGTTGTTCACCGGCAAGGCGCCGCCGTTGGATAAGAGTTCCGCAAAGGCCGTGGTTCCGTAGACATAGAGGGCCTCCCCCAGCGGATTATCCCGGTAAGTTCGGGCGTAATTTTTGGCCGCCCGGCTTAAAAAGTCGGGATCTTTAAACCTGATTTTGCCGGAGCCCAGCGCGGCAACGGCTCTCACATTTTTGGAGCCCATCAGGGCACCGAAGCCGCCCCGTCCGTTAAAATGCCCGAGGTTGTTGGTGATGTTGGCAAACCGGACCCGGTTCATCCCCGCCAGTCCGGTCTGGGCCACCCTGATTTTACTGCCGCCCAGTTCATTTCTGACGGCATCCTCGGTTTCCCGGGAGCCCAGCCCGGCAATGGTACCGGCGTCCCGGATTTCGGCCCGGCCGTCATTGGCCCAGAGATATACCGGTACCTCCGAGCGCCCCTTCAGGACAACAGCGTCAAATCCGGCTTTTTTCAGCTCAGGACCAAAAAAACCGGCGGCTTCGGATTCACCGGCCGTGCCGGTGAGCGGAGATTTCCCGATCGCAGCAAAACGGCAGGAAGCAGCCAGAGGTGATCCGGTCATCACGCCCGTGGCCAACACAAGGATGTTGTCCGGTGAAAACGCATCCACGCCGGGCGGAACCATTTTCATTAAATAATGATAGCCGATTCCCCGTCCGCCAAGATAGCTTCGATAAAATGCTTCATCCTTTTCTTCTATCTCGATCGCGCGATTCGTCAAATCAACCTGCAGAATTTTACCGGTATATCCGTAGCACATATAATTTTCCTCCACGTTTGAGCCTAGCGTCTCGTTTGAAACGCGTCATTGATTTTGACAGGATAAATGGATTAACAGAATTTTATTTCCTGGTAAATACAAGATCCTGTTGATTCAGTTGATCCGGTCAGAAAATTAAATGGACAGAATACACTATTAGAAGTTCGATGTTGGACGTTCGATGTTCGATGTTCCCTGGTTTCTTTTCCACTCAAACTGGCCGTCTTACAATCCAGGCGCGCACTGGATCATACCTGTGGGATCGAAGCCTCCAAACCCTGAACCAATGAACCCAGCCTGCCGCGGCGCAGCTCGCCAGAGCGAAGACGGGAAACCCGAATCCGGGACCCGAACCTCGGAACCCGAAACCCGGTTCTTTGCAGATTGGCTGCAGTATAGGCTAAAGCGCCGGCAATGTCAAAAACCGATCTGAAATTCTTGCCAGGATTTTTTCTGTAATACTTTGGGTGGACTACAATATACGGTTTTTTTTTGACTTGACGCACAAAACCGGCTTCTCTATACTCCCGGATCAAAGGTTTTATTGTCTGCGAACCATTCACTTTTGACCTATCTTACAGCAACCACCAATTCCCAGAGTTATAATCGGAAGCTAGAGCATGAGATTCGCAAAATTAATTCAACGCATTTTGATCGTTTCAGTTTGCCTGTGGCTCACGCTGGCCTGTGCATCCAGCAAGACCCTGACAGTGGCAGCTACGGCAACTCTTTTGGAAGACATCGCCAAATCCGCCTATCGGCAGTCGGATCTAAGACTAATCCGTGAGGGGATGCCGTCTTACCTGATGCTGATTGACGGTATGGTTGAAGCGGTGCCCGACAACAAGCGCCTGCTGATCAACGCCGCCCAGGCCTATGCGTCCTTTGCATCGGCCTTCATACAGGACGAAGATAAGCAGTATGCCGGGGTGCTCTATGCCCGGGCCAAAACGTATGGCCTGAGAGCCCTGATGCTAATCGGTTTTGAAGATCCCATCTTACAGCCCTTTGAATCTTTTCATGAGGATCTGGAAAAACTGGGAAAAGCGGAGGTCCCAACCATATTCTGGGCGGCTTCAAGCTGGGGCAGCTGGATCAGCGTGAGTCAGGGATCCGTTGAAGCTCTGGCCGAGTTGCCGAGGGTGGAATTATTGATGAAAAAAGTTCTTGAACTGGACGAGGGATTTTACTACGGCGGCGCGCATATCTTTATGGGTATTCTCAATGGTTCCAAGCCTAAAATGGCCGGCGGCAATCCGGATCTCGCCCGGAAGCACTTTTTGCAGGCGCTGGAATTGGGTCGTGGAGAATTCTTAATGACCTACCTCTATTATGCTGATTATTACGCTAAAAAGACCTTCGACAAAGAGCTTTATGTCACCACGCTCGAAACCGTGCTGAAGACACCGGCCGACATCATACCGGATTTGACCCTGCTCAATACCGTGGCCCACACCAAGGCCAGGGCGATGTTGTATGATGCAGAGGACTATTTCTGACACACATTTTAGGTAGACGCGGCGGATAATTGTGATAATAGTTTACTTTCAACCATAAACAGCATTTACGCATGGAATCTCAATATGAAAAATTTAAATGACAGAGCGACGTGTCGGGTCGTAGCCGAAGGCGAAGCCTGAAGCGATACAACAAATCTTCAATCTTCAATCTTCAGTTTTCAATTCCCCGGTATAGCGGGATCACCGCTACGCGGCGACCGGCTTGTCCGGGTTGGGAGAATTCAAAATGAGCAATTTGCATATGATCAAATCGATTGGTGCATGTCTTCTGATGATGATAACTTTTATGGCTCCGCCCGAGGCTTTTTCAAAAACTGCCACCATTAAAATTGCCACCCTGGCGCCGGAAGGAAGTTCCTGGGTTCAAACATTGGAAAACCTGAATGTCGAACTGAAACAAAAAACCGGTAACAGTGTCCGATTGAGGATCTATTCCGGCGGTGTGTTGGGTGATGAAAAAGACATGATTCGCAAAATGTATATCGGACAAATTCAGGGTGCGGTGTTGACTGCTGCCGGACTTTCCGGAATATTCAGGGAAATGGATGTGTTTCAAATTCCATTCCTGTTTGAAAATTATGGCGAAGTGGATCATGTTCTGGCCAAGATGGACGGCTTTTTCAAAAAGGGATTCTCAGACAAAGGATATGTGCTTTCAGCGTGGTCCGAGGGCGGATTTATTCGGTTGATGTCTACCATTCCCATTGCATCTTTAAATGATCTGCAGAAAGCCAAAGTCTGGACATGGGAGGATGCACCGATGGCCAAGGCCATTTTCGATGAGGCGGGGGTTTCTGCAATTCCGCTTTCGCTGCCCGATGTCCTCGTGGGTCTCCAAACCGGTCTCGTTGAAGTGGTATATGCTCCACCAACCGGTGCAATTTCATTGCAGTGGTTTACTAAAACAAAATATCTGACCGATGTCCCCTTAATTTATCTGATCGGCGGCATCGTCATCAAAAAAAATGCATTCAAAAAACTTTCGGCTAACCACCGGCAAATTTTTCTGGAGCTCTGGCCCCAATACATGGACCGGTTGAAAACCGTGATCAGAGAAGAAAATCAGGAGGCCCTGCAAGTGATGGCCAAACATGGCGTCAAAATCATACACCCATCAGAAGATCAAATCGAAGGATTTAAAAAAGTATCCCAAAACGCCATGAACCGTCAGACCGGGAAAAGTTTTTCGGCTAAAGTTAAAAAAGAGATTCTCGCTTACCTCGAGGCCTATCGGAAGGGGAACAATTGAATGAAACTATTGTTGGCATTGGATGATCACATCAGCCGGTTGGAAAATATCCTCATTGCCGTCCTGCTGACGGCAATGATTCTTATCGCATTTTCACAAATAGTGCTTCGAAATTTCTTCTCCACCGGAATTGCCTGGGGCGACGCGCTGGTTCGTTATTTAGTGGTGTGGGTGGGCTTTGTCGGCGCCGCCATCGCCGCAAAGGAAGGCCGACACATCACCATCGATATTTTTTCCCGTTGGGTTACCGGGACAGGAGGTCGGGCCATCCGGGCAGTTTCCCATTTCAGCTCGGCTGTCATCTGCGGTCTGTTGACATGGGCCGGCATTAAATTCATTGGATTTGAAGCCCAGATGGGTGGCACGTCCTTTTTCAACCTTCCGGTGTGGGTTCCCGAACTGATCATTCCAGCGGCCTTCGGCCTCATGACATTGCGCTACGCCCTGCGCCTGATAAACGGATTTACTCAGACCACAACCCGCTCGACCGGAACCGAATACGAATAATCTATATGACCTCTTTGCTGATCTTCATCCTTTTTATTGCACTGCTCCTGTTTGGTGTTCCCATTTTTGTGGTCATTTCCGGTCTGACCATATTTCTGTTTTTCTCAAGTGAAATTGATATCTCCGCCATTATAATCGAAATGCATCGCATGGCCACCACGCCGGTCCTGGTAGCCATACCACTGTTTACTTTTGCCGGATATTTGCTCTCGGCCAGCGGCGCACCGCAACGACTTATCAGGTTGTCAAATGCAATTCTGGGTTGGATGCCGGGCGGCCTGTCCGTCATTGCGCTTTTGACCTGCGCCGTTTTCACCGCCTTGACCGGTGCGACCGGGCTCACCATAATCGCCCTTGGCGGTATCCTGCTGCCGGCCATGCAAAAAGGTAAGTACCCGGAGGTTTTTTCCCTGGGCCTGCTGACGACTTCGGGCACCCTGGGGCTTCTGTTCCCGCCCAGCCTGCCCCTGATCATCTATGCAATTGTCGCCAAGGTCAGGATCGACCAACTCTTTATCGCCGGTGTGCTGCCAGGAATAGTCCTGGTCGCCTTGCTGGCCGTCTTTTGCATCTATAAATCCGTCCGTCAGAATGTTCCCAAAACCAAATTTCATTTCCATGAGCTGGTCGGCGCCGCCCGGGATGCTATTTGGGAACTTCCGCTACCTTTGGTTGTTTTAGGAGGAATTTACAGCGGCTACTTTGCCGTCAGCGAGGCTGCCGCCATTACGGCCGTTTATGTGCTTTTTGCAGAAATTGTTATTTATCGCGATGTCCGGTTGAAAGAATTGCCGGAAATTATGAAAAGAAGTATGGTATTGGTCGGCGGGGTTCTCATTATTCTGGGAGCGGCCATGGGATTGACCAACTATCTGATCGATGCGGAGATTCCGATGCGGCTATTGGATTTTTTCAAGACTCACATCCAAAGCCCGCTCATTTTTTTGCTGGCGCTCAATATATTTCTATTAGCGGTTGGTTGCACCATGGGGATATTTTCAGCGCTGGTCGTCGTTGTCCCCCTGCTCAGCCCCATTGCCGAAGCCTATGGAATCGATCCCATTCATCTGGGCATCATTTTTTTGGCCAATCTCGAAATCGGCGCCTCTATTCCGCCCCTGGGCATCAACCTCTTCATCGCCGGTATGCGTTTTGAAAGGCCGATGCTGCGGCTTTATATCGCATCGCTGCCCTTCATCGCCATCTTGCTGATCGGTCTGGCTTTGATCACGTACCTGCCATGGCTGAGTTTGGCGCTATTGGATTGAAGATTGAAAATTGAAGATTGAAGATTTGTGGAATCGCTTCGCTCCACCTAATTGAAAAAGTGCTGAGGACTGAGTGTGTCGCTGTTTCCATCGTTCGAATTCCTTTTACTCAGTCCTCGTTACTCAGTCCTAATGCATGTCCTTAATTCTTTATTCGACTTTCGTCGTTCAGCTAACCCCTTTGCTTACCAGAAAGGCTCCGTATTTTCTATCCGTATTATTGATGTGGTTGGCCAGCCATTTTTTCAAAAAATTGGTAATTTGGATGGGGTTCGTAATGACGCCGTCTCGAAACTGCTGACTCAGTTCCAGCACCTTGGCCGCCATTTTCTCGTGGGTTTCTTTGTGGTCCTGATACCCGGGGAAATTATACTGGGCCATTAAATCCTCTTCAGTTTTAAAGTGCGTCTTGGTGTAAAGAACCATATCACTCAGCACCTTTCCCAAAGCATCCTTGCCTTTGCCCGCATGCATGGCCTCGTAAAGATCATTGAGAAATGCCACAATTTTTTGGTGTTGACGATCAATTCTCTCAATACCGACGCTATAGTCGTCGCTCCAATTTAAAAATGCCATCGATCTTCCTTTCTTGTTGGGAATTTTTGGGTCGGAGAGCCACTATATTTCAGCTTTGGGTATTATCGGCTATCAACGGGGGTAACTTTAGCGACAGGAAACAAAAAAAGGGTGGTTCATAACCAGGAATGAACCACCCTTTTTTTTAGGAGGTAAATGGAGGTACAATTATGGCATTACCGTACTCCATCAAGTAGCATATTATAACTTGCCTGTTGTAATTGAGGCCGATTTCAACTACAACCAAAATTAAAATAATGCCACTTTGTGACGGGTCAAGGGCGGGCGGAAAATAAATTTGATTTTATTGGCATGCAATAAGTAATCAAAGAGCTTCAAGGGGCCTATATGTCAGGAATTATTTGGTGGATACGGCAGCTGGTTTTGATATTGCTGGGTTCTTTTTTTCTTTACTACGGCGTAAAGCTGCTTATCGCATCTTACGAACTCAATGACCCGTTTACTTTTCTCATGACCTTTTTTGCCTCAAATTTTATAATTCTGATCAGTGCAGCGCTGGTCGTCGGATTTGCCTACCGCATGGTGGCCGTGTACCGGCAGCCCAAAGCCGGCGGCTCCGATGGCGACTCCGCCGGCGATGAGTCCTCCTGAATATTTTAATCCTGCTTTTATTCCCCTAACCGTCTCGTAAAAAGTCGAAAAAGGACCTGTTTACGAGAGTGTTTGGTATTTGGTGTTTAGTGGTATAACATCCTGATATGACACGCGAAGTGTCTTACCAAACACCAAACACGAAACACCAAACACATGATGAATTCGACTTTTTTCGAATTCATCAAGATTGAAGATTTGTGATATTCCGTCATTTTAATAAAAAAGGCAGAGCGTAGCGATTCAACAAATCCGCAATCCGCAATCCGCAATCCTCAGTCCGCAGTCCGCAATCCAAAATTGTTTTCAATAGCTGGTTTATCGGAATAAATCTGAAAGAAATTCAAAGCCACATTGTTGGTAATTTTAAAAACCTTCAACGGCCGTTACCCGTCCAGCAACAATTTTATAATTGCATCCGCGTTCGTGAAATTCGGAACAACCCGATAGGCGCCGGCTGACGTCAACTCCGCGGCGGAAAATATTCCAGTCGTTACCCCGATGGGCGTTACACCGGCTTCCCGGGCGGCCCGCATATCCTGGGGTGCGTCGCCAATATGATAAACTTGATGGTTTTTATCCAGGTCAAAACGGCTGCCGGCCTGCTCGATGGCAATTTTGATCAGTTCGGTGCGGCTGATATGATCTGAACCGAAGCCGCCGAACTTAAAAAACTTAAATATCCCGATCTTCTTCAATTTGGCCTGGGCAATGGATTCCAGGTTTCCGGTGACCAATCCAAGTAAAAAACCTTTCTGATCGAGTTTGCTCAACAGTTTACCAACACCTTCCAACATTACGATATTTTCCGATTGCACGATTTGGGCGTAGTGCCGCCGCATTACCTCCTGACATTGATTCAGCTTAGACCTGATGGCTTTATGGCTGACATCATATTTTTCCAGGATCTTGATGATAATTTCCTGGTCCGTCATGCCATGGTGACTGATGACATCCACTCGGGTGACCAGGCCATAAACGTCATGAATCGCGCCAATCAAAGATTCCATGTGGCCGGCCGAACTTTGCAGCAAGGTATTGTCGATATCAAATGATACTATGTAACGCATTGCAAATTCCCGGATTTAGAAACTGAAGTCGAGGCGGGTGATGCCGCCACCGAACCCAAAATATTGGTCTCCATATACCCGTTGTCAAAAACTGGTTCCGGGGCCAGATGAAATGGGGGAGGAAGATTGCTTCCTCCCCTTCAGGAAGGTTTAAAGGCGGGAGGGGGAAATTTAATTCATGTATAAAGTAACTCGGTACATTTTAATTATCAATCGGTTGACTATTTCAGCAAGAAGCGTTCCAAAATCAAAATAAAAAGATATATATTATAGTTTCCAGATAGTTGAAAGATTCGAACCCAGATAATCCTTCCCCGGTAGCTTCGGCCGGCTTATGCTTTCGTACATCCGGTAGTATTATTTTGTGTACGCATTTCTGACTGCAGAATAACCTGCACGACGATTTTTCGACAACAAAAAGACTGTTTTTGGCATATTTATTGCTTAATTACAGCGCTTAAAATGGCACCTTAGGCCCTCAGCAAGGTTATTCTGACAACATGTTGTAAGTTACTGAAGGTGTCAGGTGTCAGTGTTCAGGTTTCAGGACTTAAAAACTCGGTTCCCTGACACCCGAAACCTGACACCTGAAACCTAAAACCAAAAAACTGCGCTATTACTGCCCCACTGGAGCCACTTTTTCCAATCGCGTGTAGGAAAAAGCCTAGTGCCTATATATTGAAATCAAACATTAATGGAGAAAGAAAGATGAAAAAATTTTGGCCGTTTTCTTTAATGTTGTTTTTAATTGGATTGAATTTGAGCAATGGCTTTGCCGCCGAAGACGTTAAGGTTGTCGTGCGGGACCACCAAGCAGCCGTGACTCACCAGGTGGTCGATGAGGGCAAACTTCTGGTTTCAGTGCTGGATGAGAACGCTAAGCCGCTGCGCGGATTGACCGGCGCAGACTTCATGGTAGGCAGCGGAATTCAAAAAGCTGAAATTATTTCCGCTGTGCCGCTTGAGACCACCGAAGAGGTGGCTTTGAATATTGTCTTTGTTGTCGACAACTCCTTTTCCATGAAAATGCGACGGGCGGTCAAGCCTCTGCTCGCAGCCATGGGCGAGTTTCTCGCCACCGTACGTCCCATGGATAACATCCACCTGGTTGTCTTCGATAATCAACCCAACCTGAAAGTTGATCAGTATGATTTACATACCCGCACTTTTAACTCCAGTGACGTTGCAGAACTCGAAAATTTTTTAAAGGAGGCCTTGGGGTCGGGGACCACCGGTAAAACTTTTCTTTACGATGCCATGGCTGCCGGAATCGAGATTATTCGACACATGCCTGCCGAGGACAATAAATTCATGGTCGTGTTTTCAGATGGGGAAGATCTCAACAGCACCGTGTCAACCGGCTTCATCGAGCAGTATGCAGAAGGAATCAATAATTTCGAGGTCTTCGGCGTGGATTATATGCCGGGCACCAGATCCAATCGCTTTCTGAAGTCTTTTGCCGCCGCACACGACGGTCGAGTCTGGAAAGCAACTTCCGCCGACGAGCTGTTGCCGATATTTCAGGCCTTTACCACCGCCTTGCGTTATCGCTATGTGGTGGCATACCGGCTGCTGGACCCACTCGTTGCCGAACCGGCCGAACTTAACATTGACATGCTGACCATGGTAGACGGTGCGCCCCTGTCAAACTACATTTTTTTTGAAACCGGCAAAAGCGAAATCGCGGATGACTATGTTTTGCTCAAGGATCCGGTTGAGGCCGCTTCCTTCGATTCAAATTCCCTGAACACGGCTCCGGAGCGCTATTTGAACATTTTGAACCTGGTGGGAGAGCGACTTACCCGGGATTCAATTGCCCGTGTGAAAATTGTCGGCTGCAATTCCGACAGCGGAATCGAAGCGTCCAATCTGAATCTATCCGAACGCCGGGCAGGGTCGGTCATTGCGTATTTAAAGGAAATCTGGGGCATCGATGGTTCCCGCCTGGACATTGAAGTCCGCAATCTGCCGGCTAACGCGGCTGCCATGGATCTGGTGGGGGCCCGGCCTGAAAATCAGCGAGTCGAAATTATTTACGAATCGGACGGCCGGCAGGCGGAGCCCGGCAACGATTTCATGGTTGAGACCAGCGGTCGGCGCGAATTGACGATTAAAAGCAACCTGTTTGCCGGAACCGACCTTTCAGACTGGCAGCTCACAATTTACGGCGACGATCAGCCTTTAAATCAACTCACCGGACATGGTGAAATCAACCCGACCCTGGCATTGCCCTTTGAGGAACTGGACATGGCCAGGCTGTCCACTTTCAGCACCCTCGGCCTCCAGGCTAAAGTTACAGATACCGCCGGCAATGTGTTTGAAACGCAAAAAGTAATCGTGCCGCTAACGGTTTCAATGGAAAAATGGGATGATACCATTGTCCGTCCGCCCCAGGGTTCATTGATTCTGGAGCCGACGACCCTGACCATTGAAGAGCTCACCACCATCGATAGTTCTCCGTTTTTAAACTATATCTATTTTAAAACCGGAGACAGTGAAATTCCCTCACGCTACAACCTCTTTCGCAGTCAGAACGATATCCGGGAATTTGATGAAAGCCAATTAAAAGGCACCCTCGAAAAACATTATAACATTCTCAACATTCTCGGACGCCGTATGTTGGACCATGGAGATGCCACCATCCGAATCATCGGTTGCAATTCCAATCGGGGTGTTGAACACGGCAAAACCGATCTGTCCAGCAGCCGGGCCGAGTCGGTTCGGGCCTATTTGAAATACATCTGGGGAATTGAGGGATCACGCATGCAGGTCGAGGCGCGCAATTCACCGGCCGTCGCCAGCACGAGCAGCCGCAAGGAAGGCCGGGAAGAAAATCAACGGGTGGAAATTTATTCGGATTTTGCAGCTTTGCTGGACATCGTTAAAAGCACGTATGTGGAGGAGGTCAGCAATACCGAGCGGTTTATTTTACAGCCCCGGTTCAATTCCGAATACGAAATCGACCACTGGACCATAAGCCTGGCCGGCGACGGCACGACAATTGAATCTTTGTCCGGCTCCGAGGCGATTGAACCGGCCTACCATCTGGCCCTGGCTGATGTGGGGCTGCACAAGCTCAGCACCTATCGCACCTTAACCGCCGGTATCGAGGTCACGGACCGCAAAGGTCAACGCGCCCTGGCCCAGGCCCAGGCAGATGTCAGGTTTATTAGACGGCAGGAACGCCGGGTTCAAAGAGAGGGCTACCGGGTACTGGAAAAATACGCGCTAATTTTATTTGATTTTAATAGCGCCGACATCAAGGAGCAAAACAAAGAAGTCATTGATCGCATTGTTGCCAGGATCAACGAGGTCCCCTCCTCAACGGTCAGCATCGTCGGTCACACGGACAGCATCGGACACGAAGCCTACAACCTGGACTTGTCGATAAGGCGCGCCAAATCGGCTTATGACTTTATCTTGAGCAGCGGCGTGCAGGCCAGCGACAAGATTTCATACAAAGGCATTGGCCCGTATGACGCCCTTTTTGACAACGCGTTGCCCGAAGGCCGGGCCCTCAACCGCACCGTAACGGTGACCCTGGAATACGAGCAGACCGACCACGTCGATTAAGTTAAGAATCCGACTCCGCATTGCCCGGCGTTGGTCCACCCGGCAAGGGTAGGCATTACTCCCCGAGGAATGGTGGAATGATGGAATATTGGGAATCAACAGCGGACAGCGGTCCGATTTCACGCTCTGATTCATAGCATCATTGTTAAATCATATTTTATTCCGCTAAATTTGATGAATTCGTAAAAAGTCGAATTCATCATGTGTTTGGTGTTTCGTGTTTGGTATTTGGTAAACCCCTTCGCACGTCATATCAAGATATTATACCACTAAACACTAAACACCAAATACTGAACACTCTCGTCAACAGGTCTTTATTCGACTTTTTACGAGACTGTCAAATTTGGGTGTTCAATATTCCATCATTCCATGGCATCTGTTTTCGGCACAGCCAATTTCCTCTGACCTCGCCCGACTTCCAGCCCGGAGTAAGATTGGAGTTAGTATCAGTCGATTTCACCAGTTTACATGTCACTGATTATAGTAACCTAAAGTCAGCTATTCAGGCATTTCTAAGAACGATTAACAAATAACCAATAACCCCTTAATTGAGCGCTTTCCGCTCAATTAAGATAGCGGCGTTTGCAACTTGACTTGCAAAAAGGGGTTGTGGTATCTGTTTTATTCTAAATTTCAATATGATGCCTTTTACACCAGAGATACAATGGTTAAAGTTTGCTAAACCCTGTTTTCCTTGAAGAAAAACAGGGTTTCATATTCTGCAAGCTTTTGATCGAATGTTATGATTCGGCCGGTCAGAAGCTGGAGAGCGGCTAACCCTTAATGAAGCACAAGCTGAGGCGCCAATGGACGAACTCTCCCTGGAACAGGTATTCGATCTATTAGGCACCGGCGAGATTCCGGGCTCCGAAGAAGAGCTGCAAAAGCTATGCACTCGTTTTCGAGAACTGGTTGATGCAAACGGTGAAGACTGGGTAAGGCAAAACCGGCAAAAGCTGCTTTTCGAGTGGCAGTACATTGTACGCGAAGGCATTATCGGCAATCAAGGAGTAAGGAGAACGGAATGAGCATATTATTCGAAGCCAGTGAAATTAACGGAATGAAAATTTCTAATCGCTTTGTCAGGGCGGCTACCTGGGAAGGCATGGCGGCCGATGACGGTGGATGCACCGCCAAACTGATAGATATGATGGCGGCCCTGGCCGAGGGCGGTGTCGGATTGATCATCAGCAGCCACGCCTATGTCAGTCCGGAAGGCCAGGCCGGACCCTGGCAGCTTGGCATCTACAAGGACGATTTGGTGCTGGGACTTGAATCGATGACCAAAGCAGTCCACGACCGGGGGGGTAGAATTGTCCTGCAGTTGGCCCATGCCGGCTTTTTTTCATTTGCCAAGCTGACCGGACAGACCCCTATGGCACCTTCCGATGTGGCAGGATTTGCAAAGGGGCCGCGCCGGGAAATGATGCTCGAAGATATCCGGCAAGTGGTGAGCGCTTATGGTGCGGCAGCCAAACGGGCTCAGCAGGCCGGCTTCGACGGGGTTCAAATTCATTCCGCGCACGGTTATCTTCTTAATCAATTTCTCTCCCCAGCCTTCAATCAGCGCAACGATCGATACGGGGGCGATATTCGCAATCGCGCCCGAATCCTGATCGAAGTCCTGCAGTCGGTCCGAAACGCTGTGGGCAGCAACTACCCGGTGCTGGTCAAATTGAACTGTCAGGATTTTATCGACAATGGGTTAACGCTGGAAGATTCCCTACAGGTCGGAGTCATGCTGGCCCAAAACGGCATTGACGCGATCGAGTTGAGCGGCGGCGTGCTGGTCGGTGGCAAGCTGAACCCCGTTCGAGTGGGGATCAAAACCGAGGAAAAAGAAGCCTATTTCCAGCGTGAAGCGGCCGCCTTTAAAAAACAAGTCGATGTGCCGCTGATCCTGGTCGGCGGGAACCGGTCTTTTCAGGTGGCAGAGCGCCTGGTGAAAGATGGTGTCGCCGATTACCTTTCCATGTCCCGACCGTTGATCCGTGAACCGGATTTGGTCAACCGCTGGAAATCCGGTGATCTCGCAAGGGCCGCCTGCTTGTCCGATAATATGTGCTTCGGCCCGGCTCAGGAGGGCCACGGCATTTACTGCTTAACGGAAGAAAAGCAGAGGGCAAGAAAAGACGACTAGCATTTTTCCATGACGGCACTTGCAAAATGAGGCTCCGGCGCAGCAGCAATAACGTAGTTTATAGGTTTCAGGTGTCAGGTGTCAGGTGTCAGGTGTCAGGGAACAGAGGATAGAGGTCAGAGGGCAGAGGACAGAGGTCAGATGGCAGAGGACAGAGGACAGGGGACAGAGGACAGAGGACAGGGGACAGAGGACAGATAACAGACCCGTGCTCCCTGCACCCCTCTCATGAAACTACAGTCAAGGTTTCAGGTGTCAGTGTTCAGGTGTCAGGATATAATGACCTAATTCTCTGACACCAGGAGTCTCAAGTGAAACGGCTTATGTTAGAAACATAGGGCAGGCCACCGTGCCCGCCAAATCCGGTCGGCACGGCCTGCGACGAGCTCAGTCGTGTCGTGGCCGACCCTACGTTGGCATATGAACAAAGTTTCTAACATTGATCAGACTGGCCGTTTTTTTGGCCAGAGGCAGCGCTCTTATGAAACTACATTTAAAGCGAACCGCAGAACCGCAGAAAATCGAATATCGAATGTCGAAGGATGGAATCACTTGGGGCTTCGCTCTTCGAGCTACGACCCCACAAGTCGCTCAGTCGTTTTAAAACAGGCAGAATACATTATTCGATGTTCGATGTTGGACGTTCGATGTTCGACGTTCATTAGTTTCTTTTTTCAATTTAACTAACCGGTCATATTTTTTGGGGCCGTCGAATGATATCGTGAATACAGAATCCTTTATTCACGTAGGAGCTGCTCGAAGGTGTCAACCTTGAACCTTGAACCTCGAACCCTGAACCTCTCAACCTATTTTCAAGCATGCATGAAATTACAACTCAACTCGTTGCATTGGCAGACTACCAAAAGGTCCGGCGGATCGATGGGTTTGATCGAATACGCAGCGAGTATCCGATCTATTTGACGGATGAATCAAAATTGTCGCCCGAGCCGTTTGATCACCTCTTTTTTCCGGCGGATGAGCCCGAGCTGGCCGCTGTTTTGCGAGCAATGGCCGCCCAAAAGATCAAGGTCACCATTGCCGGAGCGCGCACCGGGTTGGTGGGAGGGTGCGTTCCCCGACGGGGGGCCCTCATATCATTGGAAAACTTTGATCGTATCCAGGCCATTATGTATGATTCTTCGGCCGACGAGTGGCGGGTGAGATCCCAGTGCGCCGTCAACCTGCGCAGTCTCAATTCCCAGCTCAGCCTCAAAAATTTCCCCCATATCGAACGCTGCGGCGATCAGGGGACCCTGGCAGCCCTGCAGGCGTTCAAGCAGGACCCGGCCGCCTACTTTTACCCGCCGGATCCAACCGAGATGAGCGCCTCATTGGGGGGCACGGTGGCCACCAATGCGTCCGGGGCCAGGACCTATCGCTACGGTCCGACCCGCAGCTGGGTGCGGGAAATCCGCGTTATGTTGATCAACGGTGAAATCCTGCGCATTCCTCGGGGCAAGTATTTCGCTTCACCCGGTGGCGATTTCGCGGTTTATGATTCCAGGGACAGGGAATTGCGCATCAGACTGCCTTCCTATTACATGCCGCGCACCAAGAATACGGCCGGTTTTTTCGCTTCCCCCCAGATGGATCTGATCGACCTTTTTATCGGCTCGGAAGGCTGCTTTGGTGTCATCACAGAGGTGACGGCGGCCCTGCTGCGCAAAACGGAAACCATTTCCATGGTGCAGTTTCTGGCGACCGATGAACAGGCCATTGACCTCGTCCATGCCTTGCGGGATGAAACACGCATCCGATTAAATTTTCTGGAGTTTTATTCCGGTCAAGCGCTGGCCCTGATGCGGCGGATGCAACTGCAGAACCCCAAAGCGGTGGATATGCCGATCGTTCCCGAGTCGGCGGGAGCTGCCCTTTTCTTCGAGTTTGAATTTGCACCGTTGGCCGATGCCCTGGATTACGCGGCGCTCGAAAAGACCGTTACCGGCTGCGGGGCATCCATTGCCGATTCATGGGCTGCCTATGAAAACCGCGAACTTCAGCGTCTTAAAGATTTTCGGCACATCCTGCCCGAGACCGTCAATGCAATTATCGCCGAGCGAAAAAAGCGGCACCCCGAGCTCCACAAACTCGGCACCGACCTGGCCGTTCCGGATGGCCGGCTGCACGATATGTGGCGAATCTATAAAACTGCGCTGGACAACGCCGATTTGGAGTGGCTGGCGCTGGGCCACATCGGCAACAACCACATTCACATTAATATCCTGCCCCGCAACGCAGACGAGTTAAACAAAGGATTGGCGCTCTATCGGCAGTTCGCAGCCAAAGCCCTTGAATTCGGCGGTACGGTTTCCGCCGAACATGGCATCGGCAAAATGAAAATAGAATTTCTGGAACTGATGTATAGCCCAGACCAAATAGATGAGATGCGGGCCGTAAAGCAGGCTTTTGACCCTGAAGGCCTTTTAAACCCCGGTAATATTTTAAGAGAGTAATTAATGTACTTTGTCACACTATCAATGGGCTTTATTTCGTCCGAATTTACAATACATTATTACCAAGGAGAGAATGATCTAAAATTGAAAATGAACTAAAATGAGCTAAAATTAAGGTCCACCGGAGGTGGATCGATTTTATAAAGATGGTAGAGCGCAGCGAATCCTCAATTTTAGTCATTTTAGGCAATTTAGGTCACTTTAGGCATTCCTTTATTTAGGCTACTTAAGCAAAAAAAAAGTTGAATAATAGATAGGCTATAGTAGCATTTGAGATTAGATAATGAAAGTCGTCGTTTGTGTAAAGCAGGTCCCCGAAATCACGGATGTTAAGGTTAACCCGGAAACCGGCACGCTAATCCGGGAAGGCGTTACGTCCATTCTCAATCCATTTTGTGAATATGCGTTGGACCATGCCCTGTACCTGAAATCCGCCATGACGGGCATCGAAGTAATCGCCCTGACCATGGGGCCGCCCCAGGCCAAATCCGCTTTGTTGCGCTGCCTCGAACTGGGTGCCGACAGGGCCGTGCTGATCAGCGATCGCAAATTTGCCGGCGCCGATACCTGGGCTACCGCCCTGACCCTGGCGGCAGCCGTTAGAAATGTCGTTCCTGATTTTAGCTTGATCTTAATGGGCAAACAGGCAATCGATGGTGACACGGCCCAGGTCGGGCCGGAGGTGGCGGAGATATTGAGCCTACCCCAGATTACTTATGGCGTTGAGCTAAAATTGACACCCAATCAAAAACGGATCCGGGTAAAACGGGAAACGGAGAATGGCTACGATGTGCTTGAAGCGCGTTTGCCGGCCCTGGTTTCAATCAGCAAGGGTGAGCCCATTCGCAGGGTTCCTTCATTTCAAGATGTTCTTGATGCACGGAAGAAAGAAATCTCGGGGCTAAGCGCGAAAGATCTGGGTCTTGACGAATCCGAATTGGGACTCAAGGGATCATACACCCAGGTTGTCAAAGTCTTTCCCCCGCAGCAAAAGCAGGGCGGCTTAAAGTTCGAAGATATCGAACCGGAAGTCGCCGCCCGCAAAATTGCCGCATTTTTACGGGAAGAAAAGTTCATTTAAATTAATCCGCCCTTAAAACGGCAGATTCAGTTCTATGGTTTATTAATTGTATTATGGTATTCTTGACATTTTTAGTGGGAGCTTGATTTCACGCGATGCTCAAAATTGACTCCGAAAAATGCAATGCCTGCGGCCTTTGCGTAAAATCGTGTCCCTTTGGGGCGATTGCCGTGGTCGATGAGCTGGCCCAGGCCAATGAACTTTGCACGCTCTGTGGCGCCTGCGTCAATGTCTGCCCCGAAGCCGCCCTGGAAATTGAGCGTCGTCAGATTTCCCGCGAAGCGCTTTCCCAATACCAGGGGGTATTTGTCTGGGCCGAGTGCGAGTCGGGTGAGGCAGACGACAGGCCCAAAAAAGTAGCCTATGAAATCCTGGCCCAGGGCCGGAAAATGGCTGATCGACTGGGCCAACCACTGTGTGCCGTTGTGCTCGGCGGCGATCGTCTGGCTGAAATTGAAAAACTCTGCCACCATGGGGCCGATCGTGTGTTGTGCTGCCGGCACGAGCTATTGGCCCGTTACAGCAGTGACGGTTTTACCAACGTGATCTCCGCAGTGATCGCCCGGGAAAAGCCATCTATATTTCTCTATGGCGCCACCCCCAACGGCCGTGATTTGGCACCACGCGTGGCGGCCAGGATGCGTCTGGGCTTGACGGCCGATTGCACCGAACTGGGAATTGATGACCAGGCGCAGTTAATCCAAACCCGTCCGGCTTTTGGCGGCAACATCATGGCCACCATTATCTCGCCCTATACGCGACCGCAAACCGCCACCGTGCGGCCCAATGTGTTTGCGGCCGCCCAACCGGATCCCACCCGTCCGGTAGTCATTGAAGAAGTTCCGGTGACCCTCACCAAGGCCAATATTCGCACCCGGTTGATCGAGGAAATCCGGCTGGGATCCGAGGAAGAAAAAATTGATGAGGCCAGAATCCTGGTTTCCGCCGGCCGCGGCTGCCAGGACCAAATCAACCTGGATTCGGTTCGTGAATTGGCCCGCAAACTGGGCGGAACTCTGGCCGGCTCACGTGCGATTGTGGAGCTGGGCTGGATTCCCCACAGTCTGCAAGTCGGGCAATCCGGGACTACGGTCGGCCCGGACCTTTACATCGCCATCGGTATCAGCGGTGCCGTTCAACATGTGGTCGGCATGAGCTCTTCGAAAAAAATCATCGCTATCAATAAAGACCCCGACGCACCAATATTTAAAATTGCCGATTTGGGGATCGTGGGAGACGCGCTGGTCATTATACCCAAATTAATCGAAGAAATTGAGCGCATCAAAGTAAAGTGAAGCAAGGTTTCAGGTGTCGGGTGTCAGGTGTCAGAGAACAGAGGTCAGATGACCCGTCTTCGCTCTCCGAGCTACGCCGCGGCACGCAGATGACAGGGGACAGACAAGTGTTCCTGCCCCCCTTAAGCTACCACCTCTCGTGTGAAACTACACCGAAGGTGTCAGGTGTCAGGTTTCAGGTGTCAGCATATAATGACTTAATTCCTTGACGCCAGGAGTCTCAAGTGAAACCACTGATTATAGAAACGTAGGGCGGGCCACCGTGCCCGCCAAAACAGGTCGGCACGGTGGCCGACCCTACGTTGTCATATGAACAAAGTTTTTAACATTGATCAGACTGGCCGTTTTTTTGGCCAGAGGCCGCGCTCGTGTGAAACTAAGTCTCTATTAACCTCAAAACAGGGTATTTAAATCGTGCTCGTCCTCGTCCTCGATACTGAGAGGCTTAAAAGCTTCGAGCACGAGGACGAGCACGAAACGAAGTATATGCTTATTTGAGGCAATAAGTCTTTTAGACGATGTTACTGGCCTTTCTTCAGGCCGACGGCTGCGCTGACACCTGACACCTGACACCTGAAACCTGAAACCCCAATACATGTCTTAAGCACTATAGCTTGGAAAAATGTTGTAAAGCCTAAACGACCATGAATGAACAAATAATATGAAACGCGTGACCGCCGCAATATTAGTGCACAATGACCGAATTTTGATCGCCCAGCGCAAGGGAACGGATGATTTGTCCGGTAAATGGGAATTTCCGGGGGGCAAAATCGAAAACAATGAGTCCCCGCAGCAGTGCTTGATTCGAGAAATGCAGGAAGAGTTCGGGATCGATGCTGTGGTCGGTGATTTTTTCGGCGAGAGTATCTATCACTATGATACAGGTGCCGTTCAGCTCCTGGCATATCACACTTTCTGGGAAGGCGGCAGCTTTTCGTTGAATGCCCATGCCGCCGTTCGGTGGGTTTCATTGAATCAGTTACAAGATTTTGAATTTGCACCCGCCGATATACCCTTGGTAGAAAAATTGCAAAATAGTCGGATGCCGACCTGATCCCCTATCCTTGTTTTTTGACCTCATGACCAATTTGTTATAAGCTATAGGGAATAATTCAGGAATTGAGGGATTTAGGAATTCAGGAATTGAAGAAATATATAAGCATGAACCACGAAATACACGAAAAACACTAAAATGTGGAATACAATGTTTTTTGGATTTTGTGTGTTTCGTGTATTTCGTGGTTTTTCTAATATGAAACATTTAAAAAGTTTCTTTTTCGATAAGACCGGCCGTCCTTAGCTGGCGGCTGAGCTGATTTTTAAATAGAGAGAGCGCAGCGATACCACCAATCCGAAATCCGAAATCCGAAATCCATAATATACGTGACAGTTTTTTACAATGGCAGGTCTTCAGTACAAACTCTTTACGGCAACAATTACCCTCTTCTTGGTTCTGCTGCTGGCACCTTCAGCCAGCCCGCAGGATGAAGCCAAAAAGAATTTGGATGAAAAGGCTAAGCAGCGTTGGCTTAAACGGGAAGCAGCCAATGCGCTGCATCGATTCAAATTAAGGCTGGCAAAAGAAGGATTTTACAGTGGCCGCGTGGCTCTCAATGTGTGGCGCAGCACCGCGATTGATGCCGGCACGTTTGACCAGGCGCAGTATGATGACTACAAATCCCAATTATATGAAAAATCTATCAAAGATTCCCTGAAATGCTTTGAAGAATTTATTCAGGAAAATTCTTTTTATGACGCGAACATCTGTCTACAGACCTGGCGAATGCATTCAAAGGAACTCGGAACCTACGATCAAGCACAATATGAGGCCTTCAAAAAAGAACTGGCGGAAGCGCGGGCGGCCAATGCTTCCAAGCCAAAAGATACTGAAAAATCTCAAGAATAGTTTTTCGATATATTGCGCAGAGCTTTTTCCAGCGTATCCCCAGGCGTTAATATTATCAAATTCCCCAGCAAAACGACCACGACGCCGAGCACCGCGCTGGTGGACCATTGATATGACTCAAAAAAGGTCGAAATGATCAGCGCCACCACCGGCATCAGCAGCATTACATAAGCGGCATGATCGGCCCCGATGCGGCCGATCAACAGCATATAGCAGCCAAATGCGACCACCGAACCGAAAACCGTTAAGTACAGCATCGGTCCAAGATAGCCAACCGACCAGTCCATCACAAGCTCGCCGCTCACCCCAAAATGGATGGCAAGGCACAGCGCTGCGCCGTACGCCATGCTGTAAACGTTGGCCTGGGTGACGGGCACCCCGCTTTGGGAGTTGCGTGAGCCCACCACATTGCCGATCGAGGCAAGATAGGCTCCCAGCATTGCTATCGTCAGTCCAATCAGCCCGCGTGTCGCGGTAAAGGCTGAAAGGTCATGCCAGAACACGATGCAGATCCCTGCCAAGCCCAGCATGCCGCCGGAGAAGGCGCGCCAGGCCACGGGTTGTCCCATGAACAGCCTCAGGTTCAGAATATTCCACATCAGTATCGTGGAAAAAATTACCGCCACCAATCCGCTGGTCAGATAGGACGTAGCCAAATAGCTCATAATATAGCCCAAGCCGAAGAGCGAAAATCCCTGGAGCACCAAAAATAAATGATCTCGCCGCGAAACCGCAAGCCTTTTATTCGTAACGAGGCAGAACACCAGCAGGATGAGAGACGCCAGAAAAAAACGGTAGCCCACGGATAGAATCGGCGGCACCTGGCTCAATTGCAATTTAATGCCCAGCCAGGTCGACCCCCAGATCAAGGTCGCCGTGGCGTATAAAACAAAATTAATCATAATTAATCCGCTCTAATAACGGCATATCCAGAGGGCTGCAAGTTATTTCTGGAAACAATATGGATATAATAGACCGAAGCTCCGGCGGATTAATTATATATGCTAATGTTTTAGCAGTTTCTGGAACAACTTTCTCATCATGACCGCATCTTCGTATGGCTTGGGCGATTCGCTGATTAAGGTAATATCGGCCCGATGTTGGATTAAGGCCCGGGCCAGGGGTTCAAAAAACTGTTTTGTGGTCCGGATATGCTTGCGTTCTCCCTTTTCTCCGTATTCTATGCCGGAAAAGTGGGCATGAAACTTCTTGGGCATTCCCGACAGGATTTTCGAGTAGTCGATATCCCCTTGCTGTCTGGCATACAAGTGGGAAAAGTCAACGGTTATGCCGCAGCCGGTTTCCCGCTTTAATTTCATTATTTCAGACAAGGATCCGAATTGGGATGGTTTGCCGGTAGTTTCCGGGCACAATTCAACCTGCCAGCAGCTGCGCACGATGTGGTTTTGCAATCCGTCGATCGCTTTTTTAATCAGCGAATACGTCTGCCCGGCGGTGCGCTTTTGATAAAAGCCGGCATGGAAGACCACATTTCGCGCTCCCATAGCATGCGCTTTTTCACAGGCGTCCAGGATCCGCTGGCAGCTGGCATCATATTTTTCTTTCTCGTCAGAGGCCAGATTAATATAGTAGGGTGCATGTACAGATAGAGTTATCCCCCGCTCTCTGGCCAAGGTACCTACGGATTCGGCCGTTTCAAGATCCATGCGCACGCCATAGGTAAACGCCACCTCCATGCAGTCCAGCCCCAACTCGGCAACCTTCTGCACGCCTTTCAGATTTCCCAATCCGTCGGAGCCGGCCGGACCGATTTTTATCATAATGCACAAGCCCTTTCAGGGAATGACGAATGAATTTTGACGAATGACGAATGGTGGAATCGCTACGCTCAGTCGTGTAAAAAAGTCAGAATACATTATTCGATGTTCGATGTTGGACGTTCGATGTTCGACGTTCATCAGTTTCTTTTCCGATTAGACCGGCTGTCCTTTAACCGGCCTGCGACGGGCTCAGCCGAATCGAGGCCGCGCTCGTGTGAAACTGCATTGAAAGCGAACTGTAGGATATTAGAAATCCCCCCAGGCCCCTTTTAGAAAAGGGGGAGTTCCAAGTGGAATCGCTTCAGGCTTCGCCTTCGGCTACGACACGACATGTTGCTCAGTCATTTTAATAAGATAGATAGAATACATTACTTCGACATTCAACACTCGACATTCGACAGTTTTTTTGCTGGAGTTTCCTATCGATTTAATTGCCTGCTGTTCAGGCCAACAGCGGCACCTTTTGTCCTAGACAATATAGCCTTCTCCGTATACCTTGAACCTCCAACCTTATACCCTACACCCCATACCATATGCCATTCACCGAAGGCCAAACGCCAAACACCGAACGCCGAACGCCGAACACCGATCGCCGTTAATCGGCTTGCATTTCGCGTGCGCCCAGCCCCAGCTTCTTCAGAAGCGCCCGGTCCCGATTGCCGTGATGTCGCCAGTAGGCATCCATAATGATGTGGGTTCGGGTGGCGCGGGTCGTCATTACCTTTGCCCCGGTGCCGCCCAGACCGCGGTAAGACTCCTCCCATTGTTGGATGCGAAACGGGAATTCCTTCTCCAAATAGATTCGCAAGGTCCGCTCTTGCACAGGAAAATCTATCTCGTAGCGCACCAAGGGATTACCTTCAAGACTTTTTGCGGAAACCGTCTCCAAAACGGCAACAGCCTTTTGCGGCCTCAAGGGCCGATGAGCCAGGCGCGCATAAACTGTGCCGGGAATCATAAAAAATTCTCCCCGGGGCAGATCGTTCGGGGCAATTCTCAGCCTGGTCCAGATCGCATCTTCCGGCACATAATTTTTTATTTTATAATCCCGGTCGCCTTCTTTCTCGAAATAGGAATGAACTCTGACGCGGTATTCATCACCGGCCAGGTTCATCTGGGTATAGACCTGACCACACCATTCCTGGGTGGAAGCCGTGATTTTCAATGGCAGGGGATATTTAAGACTATCCACCGGCGTGAAAACGGATGTCATGATCGAATAGGGATAGATGCCGGTAAAGAACTTTCGCACGGCATTCAGCTTTAATATGGGGACGTTGTCCGGACGGCGATTATCTGCTTTGACCTGTATGGCGGGATTCAACTCCTCCGTGACAAACACCAGCACCGCATCGCCGTCATGAATTTCACCATATCGCATCTGCTGCAGGGTAAAGCGTGAAATCTCGGCGCCATGGTTATACCAGTAGTCGTGAAACTGCTCTGGGGTATATGCCCCGAAATATTGGACATCCCCGGCATAAATATTCCCGGCCGGCAGTCCGAATAACAATAATATGATGACTAGATTATATCGCATCTTCATGATAAATCTCCTGTTCGTTACTAACTTTTTCTGTGACCACGCTCGAAAAAGTGGCTCGGCGGGGCAGCAGTGGCGCAGTATGTGGGGTTTGGGTTTCAGGTGTCCCCGCTTCCGCTTCGCTCCAGACGGGATCGTAGACAGGTTTCGGGTGTCAGGGAATCGAGGCGCTAAATCCTGACACCTGAACACTGACACCTGAAACCTTTTAATATCAATGCACGTGGCAACATCGACGAAAAAGGTCGATATGACTTCACTGAGCGCCCAATTGGGTCTAAAACTAATAATAAGACATGAATAGAGGGATAGAAAGATGGTGGACCTCTGACTAGTCAATATTCCAGGGTGGCGTCAAAGTAAATTCTAAACAAGTTGCATTAATAAAGTTTTACAATACAAAAAATTTCAAATCTCAAGCACCAAATTACAAAAAAATTTCAAATCTCAATATTCAATGACCGAAACATGCGCCAAAATTAAAGCTCACCACAAGGTAAAATCCGGTGAACTGGAGATGATGCCATTGGGCGCAATGGCAGACGGATCCTTTGTTTGGATTTTTGAAATTGGATCATTGGGATTTGTTTGAGATTTGATATTTGATGCTTGGATTTTTGTTAGGCAGGTAATTATCGCAAAATTAGCTATTTATCTCCTTAAATGACGGAACCCTGGTCAATATTCCCTGGGGCTTGACATTATTTTAATAATGCGTAATATTGCAGGTCTATGCTCGTTAGCTCACAATGGCAGGGACAGTTTTGTCCCTGCTTAATTTTTTAAGGAGATAAGTTATGTATTTTGAAGCTATATTCAGCCCGGCCGACAAGAAGGAGTATAATACCGAAGCCGCCGGTTTCGTGGGAAAAAAACTCCCTGTCCAGGAGGGTTGGATTATCGATGAAGGACCCCACAAAGGCCTGCAATGCTACTATGCTCCCAATACCACGATCGGCAAAATTCCGATTTCGGATCTGCAAGAGTTAAAATCAATCCCTTATGCCCGTTGGCAGCAACTTTACAGCAGCATTGATTCCGGCGATAAGTAGAGAATCTGAGCCCGGAGGCCCCGGTTTAGTTTTTACCCCGGTGGGGTGGAGTTTACTTTAGACCTCCGGATGGAATCATGGAATATAGGATTTCGGTATGATATCTTCCTTTAATTCCCCAGTACTCCAGCGCTCCAATACTCCAGAATCGAAAATTTTCGAAAATTACTTGCAATCTTAAAATTGCCTTTTTATTGGCTTTAGGTCCGTTTTTCCCAACCCTGCAAACCCGGTCCTCCGGATCCGTATCTTTACTTGTCGTCACTGGCGGCTTTTTTAAGCATTTTAATTTGCTCCCTGGCAAAATCATACTCCAGCCAATCGTCCAGGAAAGACTCCAGAGCCTCTTTGTAATGCTTGATGGCGATATCGGGTCGTCCGGAGCCTTCTTCCCAAAATCCCATGAACGTATAAGCAGTCACAAGTTTTTCAGGCGCCTCTCCCGCCTTTTCTTTCAACGTTTGCTCCGTCAGTTTACCCCTGAGATAATCATGAATGTCCAGAAACCAGGGAGTTCTAATCCGGACCCCGAATTTTTCCAGTGTTTTTTGCGCCAGCTTTTCGTCGGCCGTCTTCATCGCTTCGGCCCATTTGCCCGCAACGGCTTTCTCGCGGATTTGCTCGAGTTCACGTTTTAACCGCCCGGCCACTTGTTCGTCCACCCCGGACTCCGGTGTAAACAGCCGGATCATGATCAGTTCCTGGGTTCGCTCGCGAATTGCCCGGCAAAGAAAACTCGAATGGCCTTCATGCAGCACATCGACAATGCGATAGTCATCAATGTACTTCCGGCCCCCGAGAATCGCACTGCCGCATGACGGACAGGTGGTTATTTCTTCAGCCACCGGCTGATCGCATTTTTGGCATAGCTTCATAGGCGGTTTTCAGTATCACGGGTCCGGAGAATTCGAACAGCTCGGAGCGCGGTAGGACTGGGATTGGACCAGAGGATAGATTTAGACGCTAAATTTTTTTTAAATTTACGTTGAATATTTCTATTCTTATCAATATATTATAGACAACTCGCCAATTCGTGTCAAGAAAGGCACAATGGTTGCTGTCATAATTGCATTTCGTCGGAGACAAGATCTCGTATGAATGTTGAAGCAGTCGAGGATTTTAGATTTTGGAATGCGGATTTTGGATTTAAGGTATTCTATCGTTTATATAAATGGATAGAGCGACACGCGGCGCAAGCGCCTGCGCTGCACGAGCGATGCCACCGATCCAAAATTCCAAATCTAAAATCCAAAATTTAGAATCGAAGTGCGCAACGTGGACTGGAAGGATTATCTGGTTCAGTACCGCAATTATATGTATCCGATCTTTATCACCGGCAGGGCTGCTGACTATGCTGATCCTCATAATTTTCTCTATTCCTTCATGCATTCGGGCGGTGTATACGGCCGGTTTCTGGCATATCAAAACGACGAAATCGACCGCCTGTGCGAGTCCGGCATCGCCACGGTCGATCCGGCCAAACGCGAGCAAATCTACACCAGACTGCAGCACCTCTGGTACGAGGAATCTATCGGCATCCCCCTGTATCAACAAATCAGTGTGCGGGCCTACCGGGATTATGTCCACGGCTACATTCCCAACCCCATGCTGACGGATGCCTGGGAGGATCTCAAGCGATTGAGGAAGAAGTAAGGATCCGGGCCCGGAGAACCTGGCGCTTGTGAATTCCTGAGGCGTGTTGAAGCTGCCAATTTTTACCAGCAGGTTTCGGGTGTCGGGTTTCGGGCGTCAGGGAAGCGAGGGTACAGAATCCTGGACCCTCGTGTGAAACTACGCCTATATTAACCCCAATACAGGGTATTTAAATCGTGCTCGTCGTCGTACTCGTCCTCGATACATAGAGGCTCAAAAGCCTCGAGGACGAGCACGAAACGGCAAATGAGCTAATCGATACTGCCTTGATTTTGCGCAGTTTCTTTTCCGATCAGACCGGCTGTTCTTTAGCCGGAGGCCGCCGCTCTTAAGAAACTACAGCAAATTCCAAACCATTCGGATATAAGTTAATGGTTTGTGGGAGTGGCCTCTGGCCACGATTACCCGGGTAATCGCGGTTGGAAACCGCTCCCACGATTCTTGAACGCACGATTTACGGATGAAGTTTCTTTTATTGATCAGACCGGCTGTCCTTTAGCCGGAGGCCGCCGCTCGTGTGAAACTACATTGGAATGACGAATGTCGATTGACGAATGGTGGAATCGCTTCAGGCTTCGCCTTCGGCTACGACCCGACACGTCGCTCGGTCGTTTTAAAATAGATAGAATACCTTAAATCCAAAATCCGCATTCCAAAATCTAAAATTTGACTTAGTCGTTTTAAAATAGACCTTTCGACAAAGAAGCTTAAGATAAACCGTTCGACAAAAGACTCACGAGGGGCAAAGGAGGCATGATGACTGACCTTAAAGACAAAACCCTGTTCATTACCGGAGGCAGCCGGGGTATCGGCAAGGCCATCGCGTTGCGGGCCGCCAGGGACGGCGCCAATATCGCCGTTGCAGCCAAAACGAAGCGGCCGCACCCCAAACTGCCGGGTACAATTTATACTGCGGCCGAAGAAATCGAGGCAGCCGGCGGCCGGGCTTTACCATGCATTGTAGACATCCGCTTCGAGGATCAGGTGCAAGCTGCCGTAGACCAAACGGTCGAGGCATTCGGCGGCATCGATATCCTGGTCAACAACGCCAGCGCGATTCACCTGACAGACACGGTCTCGACACCCATGAAACGCTATGACCTAATGCATCAGATCAACACGCGCGGCACCTTTCTGTGCTCGCAAAAATGTATCCCTCATCTGGAAAAAGCTGATAATCCCCACATATTGAACCTGTCGCCGCCGCTGAACATGGAAGCCAAATGGTTCGCGCCACATGTGGCCTACACCATGGCCAAATTCGGCATGAGTATGTGTGTCCTGGGGATGGCCGAGGAACTCAAGCCTAAAGGAATTGCGGTCAACGCCCTGTGGCCACGGACGACTATTGCGACGGCCGCTGTGCGCAACCTTCTGGGAGGCGATGAAATGGTGCGAGCTTCCCGCAAGCCGGAGATCATGGCGGACGCCGCCCATGCGATTTTCACCAAACCCAGCCGCGAGTGCACCGGCAACTTTTTCATCGACGACAAGGTTCTGCAATCCGAGGGGATCACCGATCTCAGTGCTTACGCCGTCGATCCTGCTGCTGAGCTAATGCCGGATTTTTTCGTGTAAAAATAGCGGTTTTCACAGGCAAATTCCGTCTGGCGGAGTTAACGACCGGGGAAATCGCAATTGGATCACGGTTCAGGCCGGTACTGAATTGTGACAACTGCTATTTTTTTATCATTTTAAATGAACCTGACCGAAAGCCAGATCCGGATTTCGACAGGTCTATATCAATGGAGCGTTTTAATCGATAGAGCGGCTTGTCGGGTCGTAGCCGAAGGCGAAGCCTGAAGCGATACCACCAATCCAAAATCCAAAATCTAAAATTTACATGTAGCACCATATACTTGCGCCTAACGCTCTGCGCCATGCGCTTTACGCTCTGCTTTTCTTGCCTTCCCCGCCCCGATCTCTTTGTAAGTGTCGATAACGCGCTGCTGCCACCGGTGGATATAGCCGTGTGAATCGGCGGCGGTCTGTTGTGAATTATGGAGCAAATCATAGCGCGAGTGATTGATTCTGATAAATCGTCGGAACTCGTCTTCAACGAAAACGCATATACCGTTGTTCAATGCGTCGTAAATGGTGTCGTCCACCTCGTTGAAATCAAAAAAAGAAGCTGCCTTTTGAATGATATTGCGCTGAATATTATCCGGCGGCGATTGCCGGGCTGATGTTTCCAGCAGTTGATTGACGATGACCACAAGACCCATTAAAAATCGCTTTTTGATTTGCGCCAGCTGATCCTTTTTCCAGAGCAGGCGGTTGCGATCCATGCTCAGCTCGCATTTTTCGTCCCCGATAAGATTAAGGCGACCGATGACATGTTCGCCGGCGCTGTCCGGCAGCAGGTCATCGACCTGGGTGATAAATATCCCGTCCTGAAAGATTGATACGCCGCCCCTGGAAGATTCCATGTCATAGATGTACTGGTGATTCTCTTTAACTCTTAGCAGCAGGTACCCCTGGGAGCTTGCAAAATCCAACTTGGTGGTATACTTGGTTCCCCACCGGATTTCTTCATCATAGTTCATGGACTCGCGTCCCAGCACCGTGCAGGCCCCTTTTTCATCCACGAAATCCAAAGCTATCGGCAGAAACCGGACATTGGTTTTAAGGTAGCCGAGGTATTCCAGACTGCGGCAATATTGCCGCACATTTTCCTTTAATACAACGGTCACTTCGGTGCCGACCGGGAGATGCTCGTCGGCAACCCGCACATCGAAATAGTCGTCGAGGTGGGTAATCCTAATGATAAAACCCTCCGAACCGGCCTGGCGGGTTTTGATGATCACCTGGCGCGATACCAGAAAACTTGAAAGAAATCCGATGCCGAATTGACTGATAAAGCTGAATTGAATATTTGCATCTCGATTGACGCGCACAATTTCATCGGACTGATAAAACGACAGGCCGATGTTGAGAAAATACTTTTCGAGCCACTGTTTGCTCATCCCGATCCCGTTGTCCCGAAACGTGATCCGGTCGAGCTCGGGGCTGAACTCAATCCCGATTGCCGGGGTGAAGCCGGGCTCCCGCATTTGCCTAAGGTTGCATGCATCAACGGCGTTTTGCACCAGCTCTCTGAGAAAAACGCGCCGGTCCTTGTAAAGCGTGTTTCCGGCAAAAAGCTGCAGGGCGGAAGAGGTGTCCACCCCGAATTTAAAATCAATCGGTTGATAGCCTTGCGGTGTGATTTCAAACCGAACCGCCGTGAACAAAAACCGCGGACGGACGGTTCGATTAAGGTCGTACAACAGGCGCTGGAGATAGGATTCATAGCGCTTGAGCGCCCGGTGGATTTCGGCATCACGGCAGTCGATCTGCACCAAAATCGTGGCCTGGACATGGGGGTGGGCTCCGGCCGAGATTACGTTAAAGTGCTGATCCAGCGAGCAGTCCTTGCTGAGCACAGCGCTCTGCGGCAATAATTCTCGCAGGTGATTCAATGTCCCGGGCGCTGCCAGGTTGAAGCCCATGGCGAGCCTCAGGCAAGCTGCCAGGAGCTGGATATTGATGTCATGCTTGCCGTCATATAAAACCCGCGGCGGTATTTCATCGGCCAGGCCATCTGAGGCAAAATAGCCTTTGCCGATCAACTCGAGGATTTCAGCTTGGTCCCCGTTTCCAATATCAAGTGGAGGCCAAATGTTACAGGTGGATTCAGTGATTGAGATAGGTGTGGTTGAGTTTTTCGAAGGAGCCTTTTTTCTGGAATCATGGCTTTCCGTTCCATTGAAGCTGAGAAGGCTGGCGGCTGCCAAAAGGAAGAATATATCCCAGGGATTGGATTGTAAATTCTGCTTTTGCTCATCATCCATCAGCCAGGATTCAAGAATCTCAATCGTCTGGTCGCCGTTTCCGGATTCCAAAAATGATTTCCCGAATGATTCGAATCTGCGTTTGATCGAGTCCAGTTGACTTTTTTGATGATCGTCTAAAGAATCGAACAAAAACTGAAATTGAGCTTGCCCCATTCCTAAGTCCCTTCCGAAAAAAGAACGGGGTTTCCAATTGATTTCATCAAAGGATATCCCCGTTCTCTGCAGTATTTAATCTGACATTAAATTCCTGGTTTTTTTGGGCCAGGTCAGAGAAAAATGGCTGTGCTGTTAATACTCGTCATGGAATGATGGAATTCTGGAATATTGGAATACTGGGTTCAGCGGAATGGGACCTGGTTTTATTATAAGGATGGCAAGGTTCTAAAGATAGAATCCGACCATCATCCGCTTTCGATCCCCAAAATTCCATCATTCCATTATGCCACTATTCCGTTGGGATTAAAGTATAAACCTCAGGTGTGGACCAAAGCCGGACCCTCTGGGCTCGGATTCTTTACTTGGTCCCAACCGGCTTCAAGCAAATTGGGTAATCAAATTCCAATAACGAATAACAATTAACTATTAACGCCTGATTGAGCGTCTTTTATGCTCAATCAGGTTCAGTGCTTCCGTCTTTTCGAAATCGTCAGCAGCCGCTCCCGGCCGGCGGCCGACAGGCCCAGGTTTTCGATGGCGGCTTCAAAATCCTCCGGCTTGCCGTGGCCGCCCACGTAGCCATTGATCCGTGCGGCGGCCGTGGAATTGACGAAATCGATATTCCGCGGATACATGGCCTTGAATTCCTTCATCAGGTCGCCGTGCCGCCGTAGCTCATATTTCTGATGATAATCTTCAGCCAGGTAAAACTTATTTATGGGCATGATTTCGGTGTGGATTTTTCGGTTTCGCTGATTTTCCTCGAATGCTTTGGTTTCAAGGGCCAGCCTGCGTTGCTCGTCATTTTGATAAAATATGGCCGACATGTACTGCCGGCTCCAGGGTTTGTAAGTCGGATCGTGACTCTGCCAGAAAACGAAGAGCAGATCCTTGTAGGATATGCGCGCCGGGTCGAAATCGATCTCTATCGTTTCGCTGTGGTCCCCGATGCTGCGATAAGTGGGATTTTTTTTCTGGCCGCCGGAATAGCCGACGCGCGTTCTGATCACGCCTTCCATACTCCCGAACTGGGAGTCCGGACCCCAGAATCAGCCCATGGCAAAAGTTGCGGTTTCTATTTCAGGTATTACCGCCGCATCAATAGGCGGTATTTTAGGTTGAATGAGTGTCGTAGCTTGTATGGATTCCATATTGTTTTCTTTCTTGGAGTTTTTTCCTGACGAAGCATCAACTGTGCCCAAATCACATCCGCTGATCGCCAACCCCATGCATATCGCTGCCAAACAAAGCAACTTGATGAGTTTTCCACGATTCACAAATATAAGTACTTCAGCAGGGTTATTTCCAACTGTTTGGGTATATTTCATTTTGATATTTCCGATAGCTTAAAATCAAAAAAGTTTCAGATAAGTTTCGTTCAAAGCTTGTTAAACTGAGCTGATTGAAGCTTGAACCATCGAAGTCTCATAAAGATAAGATTAAATGTGATAAAATCAAAAAAAGATCACTTGAAATCAAAACGGTTGATGCTATTATGATCAGCATGAAAACAACATTGACCATAGAAGACGACTTGATGCAGGCGCTTCGGGAAAAAGCCCACAAAACCGGATCACCTTTCAAAGAGGTCGTCAATAAAGCGATTAGAGCGGGTCTTGAAAATGTCGATAAACCCCGTCAAATCAAGCCCTATAAGTGCAGGGTCTATTCGCTTGGATATCCACCGCGTGCCGACGTGGATCGTGCCTTGAGTCTGGCAGATAGTTTGGAATCAGATGAAATTGCATGCAAACTGTCCTTACGCAAATGAGAATTGATAGTATCAATTTATTGATTCAAGCGGAAAGAAAGATATGGAGTGCAACATTTCATAGGCCTTAAAAGTGTGGAGCTGATTGGAATCAGCCGCAAGAGCGGACCGTTGTCATTTAAAATGATGGAAATTAGGACCGAGTTTGGTTAATCCAGCGAAATTTTATCCGGTGAATCCCAATACTAGGGAGATTCTCGGAAAAAAGGCCTACCCCCAGTGTAATCGCTGTAAAAAAGAAAATCGATCTGGAATTGATACCCCAGAGCGCAATTTCAATCTTGAGCACTATTATTTAAGTTCTCCGGTTTTTATTGGTTTAGCGCCCATTCTCAATAATGTTTGGTTGGCTTTATCTTCGAAAGTAAGAATCTGATTACCGGATTTAATGATGTCTTGGCAAAGATCTTCACTTTTGCCGCCAGGGGCAGCATAAGGAATGAAAACTTTCTTTGCAAGTAGAGCAACCATTCGGTTGCGCTGTTCGGAAAGCGGTGCAGTGACGCGCTTATGTTTTCTTTCGAATGGGGAAAAAACAAGGAGCCTGCCTTTGTCAATGTTTTCCTTCCAGGTCTTTGGGATTCGCATATTTTCGATGCTGCGGGCTGGGCAAATCACGATTGATTGAGACCCACTGAGAAGAAAGTCAAAAACATCCTTTTCGATGGGTGAGTGGAAACCGCTGATAAAGTTGATCCCGGCATGTCGAAGCGTTCGGGCAAAATCGTAGGTTTTGAGAATTATATCACCCGGACATTTGACCGAACAAAAGAAACCAAACAATTCCGTGCTCAATATTTTAATGTTGCCGATCGCCCAAATAGTTGAATACTGTGTTTGAAAAGTGGATTTTTTAATATCGGAATGGTATTCGATGTGACTGGTTTGAATTTTTTCGACAACATAGGTCATTCTTTAAAATCTATTCGAAAATATTTGCATTTATCCAAAATTTTATCCAGATATTCTGGATATATCGGATATCTCGGTACTATTGAATCATCTTTTAAGAATTCTATTAGAAATTCTATTAGAAATTCTATTAGAAATTTTTTCTAATAGATTTTCTAATAGAATTAAGGCAATTGGTATTGAGTCCAACGACGTTCACCTACCCGTTTGAGTACCCCCTTTTTTGCCAACTTTTTGAGTAAGTACGAGGCTTTCTGCAAATCGGTTTCCAATAAGTCGCGGCATTCGGTATTGTTTATTGAGCCGTGTTTATTCACATGGTCAAGGATTTTTTCTTCGCTGGATAGGATTTTGGACTCTTCGGCCCTCTTTTCGTGGAGTTTTAGATTGTACTTTGTCCATCGGCCAAAACCTGTTTGTTCGACGAGATCGGTCTGAACCAAGCCCCGAAGATCATGACCGGCGGTCGTCACGTCGACTCGATTCAAGCGGCGATAGTCCCTGTTATTGATGCTTGAATGCTGTCGAAGGTACACCAGGGTCAGGCGTTGATGATCGTTGAGCGGATGGTGGGAAAATTGATTTAACCAGGCCACTGCCTCCTTGGTCATCAGGGTATGATTGTGAAATGTCACTTGAAACGATGCGCGTCGGTCATCAAACCTGGGAGGTTCCATGTTGGCCTCACGCATAGCATGCAGCATGGCGCTGATGCCGCTGCCGCGGTTTTCCACCACCTGCATATCCTCCATCATGCGCATCAACCGGGCATTTCGGGTGGAATGCTCGAGTTCCAGGTTATCGACGGTTACGTTGCCATAAAGACCGCCCGGGCTCTGAACTTCAAGGCGGTCGGCAAACATGCGGATCTGAATATAACTGCCGCGCACGTACGGACTGTAATCGCGATGAGCCACCGTATTGGCAATCGATTCCCTCAATGATTCCCTGGGATATTCCATTATGTCCCGACGAAACATGCCTTCGATCAGGGAGGATTTCCGCATCGCGCTCATAATATACGTTTCCGCTTCTTCTACCATTTCAGTTACAGGGCCTTCGAAGCGACGGTTGTCTACAAACCTGGCACCTTGGGGTGTTCTTTCATCCTCGGTCGTACCGAAATATTGCACAAAAGTGATCATTAATTGCGGGAAAAATTCTTGGGGGTATTTCCCAAACATCAGCAGACCCGCCAAGGTTGGACGAATTGAGCCGTCATGCTGAACGGTTACCCTTAATCGGGCTAAGATTTCTTCTTTTCCGTTTTTTAAAAAGCCTGCGCGAGGACGAATCTGGCGAAGCCGCTCCAGATAAGTATCGATCAAATCGTGGTCGAGATCTTTCAGCGTGGCATCTAGGACAGGATCTTCATCATTGGTAGGCTGCCCCCTGCTGCTCAAATATCCGAACACTTCATACTCGGTCATCTGACGGTTGGTGTTTCCCACGCGCATATAAGCGCCTTTGGGCAAACCGGCAGTTTTGTAAAAGCATGGCTTTTGCGAGGCAGGAATCTCACTGATTTCTGCTGCAACCACAGTTAGACCATCTATGTCATCAACAGTGAAATCGGGTCTTAAGGCGGGTTCCATGTTGTCAGAGGCAAGACTGGTGATTTCTTCGATTAATCGGTGTGCGTCTCCGACGCCTGTAATTGAAAAGTCTGTAACCTCCTCCATACCGAATAAAATGATGCCACCACCTGCTTGATTGGCAAATGCAGAAAGTGCTTCATATAGCCTTTTGGGTGTTCCCCCACGAGCCGTTTTAACTTCGACGGTTTCGGATTCGCTATTAGATAATTGGACTTCTGAAATAAGGTTTTGAAGGTTTTTATATTTCATATTAAACTTTAATATGAGAGTATATCTATACCATTTATACTAATATATTAGTCTATCAGGATGCACCCATCCTATATTTGAAATCGTAGTTAATAAGAAAGTCTAGTTCTTCTTCATTAAATCCATAATGATCTGCAAGTGCAATATCAATTTCGTCAATAAGGGATTTTGAATATTTAGGCCAAAACTCATCGTATTCAACTCGTCCTGTTTTTTTTGAACGAGCTGTACGACGAACAGCATTTTTCTTCATATCTCCCATAAGATCATACCCTATTTTTTGGAGTTTTTTACTCAATCTACCATCAGCAGAATTCAATCCAGCAGGAAAGGAATTTACGAATTCCTTACCACAATGAAAACAGTCTCCATAGGTAATGTAATAGTAGAAAAATGTTGTGCTATTAACAACTGATAGAACCACTTGTGCAAAATGGCCATCTTTGACAATATAAGGTTTATAATCCTCAGATTTTTTTATGCCATCAACGTCATTTTTAAAATATGGTATAAAATTGAAGCACTTAACATACATCGTTAATACTCGATGCACATAGATTTTAGGCCCTCTTATATCGAAGCTTTTCTGAAGGGGTTGCTTTCTTAAAATCCGCGAGAGAATTTCAGTTGCAATTCTACTACCAGTTTTTGGAAACAAACCAAGATGACGTATTCTTGCTGGAACCATAGCATATGTTATTTTGGAAAACAGATACTCCCGTTCCAAAGCGAACCACTTTATATACTGACTTGACATAATAGATGAATAGGATTTTTTTCCTGCCAATAAAATATCCAGTCTAAATTTTACACCTTCAAATAGTTTTGAAGGGTTTGCATCACCAGAAAAATGGCTAATCCAAATGGGACGATCAGCGGATATAAGCAGGTCTCTTAAATCACTCATTCTTTTTGTACACGATAAACTCATTGGAACTATCATTCCGAAAAAACCTACTTGCTTTAATATAGAAATAGATTTTTCTATTATCGGACAATAAATGTTTCCGCATTTTGTAGTAGTGAGTCCTTTCACTTGATATTGTTTTTGTATTTTTGACATTTCAACATACGGCGGATTTCCAATAATCACATCAAAGCCACCTTGGTTTATAATTCCATAGAATTCGATAAACCAGTGAAACGGCCGGTGACTGCCGCTCCATTCTTCAAACGCCATCTTATTCTCGAGATTGACTCTGTATTCTTTTGCAAGATACCGATCTAATTTCTTTGCAAGCACCTGCAAATTTACCCGCAGGCTTTTCTTAGCATCCTTGAAATCTTCTGCATCCATATCTTGCTCAGTCTGCATCTGGTGGAATCTATTAAAAGCGAGTTCTATCATTCCTGCATCTTCTTCAATTTGCTTGATTTCATCCTTGGTATCATTTAGCAAGATTTGTTGTTGGCCTCTTGTGTCATATTCGGCCGCTTTTCGGATTTCATCTACCGAAGTAAATCCAACAAGTGTGTTTCCGGTGCGGATATTAAAGTCGACATCTGGCAACGGTTCCAGTTGTTTGACCTTATCGACCTGTGCAACCAGTTTGAGAAAAAGACGAAGCTTACAGATCTCGACAGCCTCTTCCATAATATCGACGCCATATAAGTTATTGACAACGATTGACTTTAAAACAAAAAACTGGCGACTGGGATGTAGGTCGATCTCTTTCAAGGTGCTGCGAAAATCAGAGAACTTTTTGGGGCTGTGACGTTTGCCGGATCGTTCCAAATCATCGACAAACCCCTGCATACGATCCAGGCAAGCATCATAAAGTGGCTCTAAAATATTAAGGGCCGCAAACAGAAACGCACCGGAGCCGCAGGTTGGATCGAGCACGGTGACTGAAACAATAGCCTGATAAAATGACCGCAGGAGTTCAGGGCCCTCGCATTCGGTAATCGCATCCTCTGCAAACTGTCGGATGTCGAGATTATATGTGATAAGGTCGTTGATTTCACTAATTTTGCCTTTTTTAAGCTTTTCGATTATTTCAAGGCACCGCTGCCTTCGGGCTACATGCTCTCGCCAGGTTTCCGTGGGCAGGGCATATTCGGCATCGGCAGGATCATTCCAGCTGTTTCGTCTTTTCACATCGGTGATGCCATCTGCAATTTGGCTGGGCAGCGCTATCACCTTCCCGTTTGAATCAACGACACCTTTTGTCATCGCCGGATGGATGTAACGCAGGGGAGCATTTCTCAGCAACGCCCATAGAGATCCATCCGCTTGGAAGGCGACGGCACATTTTTTTCGGGCAGCATCAAATAGATATGGAATGATCGTATTCTTTGAAATATACTCGGTAATATCTTCTTTAGTGTAATAGGCTCCCATCTGCTTTTGGTTGATATATTTTTCAAAAATGTAACCTAGTACATCGGGGTTGATTTCCTTATCATCACTTAATGGTCGGTTGTCTAAATGCCATTCGTATTGGTCGAAAAAGGCGAAAAGCTTTTCAAACGCTTCGTCAGGTATATCGATTTTGGGATACGCCCGCTCCAGTTCATGCAGTTCGAATAGTCCACCATTAAGATATGGTACCTTTCCAAGCAAATCCTCAAGGTCCTTTTTTCTCTGCTGCGGTTGCTGGGCAAAACCTTCATGAAAGAGCCGTAGTAAGAAATAGCGGTAAAACGACAGAAATTTACCTTTTCCTTTGCATTCCTGGACCATATTCAAGCGGTTTTTGAGATAATCTGTATCGTCGTCCAGAAAGCCTTTCTTTTGAATAAAATAGATAAACATTAGGCGATTGAGCATTAACGAGGCGTACCATTCCTGGTCCCCCTGCTGAGTAATCCCCTGGACAAAGCCTAAAAAAGTTCTGTGCTGTTTTTTAAAATATTCATAGAATTTTTTGGTAAGTTTGTCGCGATCGAAGGCATCACGCAGCTTGAAGGCGACACCCATCAGGGTGAGTCCTTCCTCCTCGCTCAAGGAAAAGGTAATCGACGCGAGCTTTTGAACGAGTGATTCTCCGGAGTGGTACTTGGGATAATAGTGGTGCTCGCGATATGCAGCACGAAGGTCCGGCTGCCGTGAGACCCACTGCCATATCTGCATTGAATTAGCGTTATCGATGAAAATAATCAGGTGCTCGTAAGCGGACTTAGTCACCTGTTTTTCGATTTTGCGTCTTGTTGCATAGTCCGGAATTTTGCCGTCGGCCTCTGACAGGCATGTGAAGATTTGGACCCCTTTTTTTTCAGCAATGGCTAATAGATTGAATGGTGCGCTGTCTACTTCAATCGTAATGTTTAGGGAATGGCGGTCCCACCCGAGTTCTTCAACGAATAGTTTTTCGAATTTGAAACTTTTCAAATAATGCTGAATTCTCGATACACTAATAGCCATTTGGTATTTCCCCGTTTGGCGACTTTAGGCCCATCGAACAGATAATTTTAGGTTCGTAAGCTTCTTCGCTTTCGTCATGGATGATGCACAAACGGTCTTCATCACGGAGTGCTATCACCAATTCCGCCAGAGCCATATTCGATATGCCGCTGCGAAGCTGACGGTTTAATGTATCGATGGCGGTCTGGCGTAGTGGATAGCGGTAGATATCGTTGATCGCGCGAAGCAAGGCCTTTGATTCGAACAGCGTGCCTTCGACTTCCCGGGCATAATCTTTCAGGCGCTCATAGGTGCGAAACCTTGCTCCGGACGGCCTGCCGAGCTGTCCACCAACCTGCCTTTCTTCTTCAATCAGAAGTTCGACACCCTTTGTAACTAGCTCATGTTGGTTTTCAAGACGCGGCAGGGCACCAGTGTCCGGGTCGCATTTAGCAGCTTTCAGGATTTCAAACTGCGATTCCGTCACACTCTTTCCCTTGGAATTGATCCAAGCCAGCGCATCGTTTCCTTCTCCAGTACGCATGTAAACAAGAGTACCTTCAGGTTTATTGCTTTCCGGCACGAGTGCCCGTGTCGAGTAGACAACAGAGGGCAATGCTGGAATCACTTTTTTCAGCTTAGGATCTGAATCTGTAGCATTTTTCCATATCTGGTAGGCATAAGAAGCCAAATCTACTTCAGAGTCATCTTCCCCGTCCAGGATTCCGGCCATTTCATTGTACAGGTCCAATACCGCCTGGTCGTTGCGATCATCTTCGAAAAATGCCTCATCGGTTCCGACAACTTCGGCATTTTCCTTTAGTCTTTGGCGTACGCGGGCCCTGAGTCGAATGATCCGTTCCACACCTTCAGCAGGCAAAAAAGAATAGCAGAGTATATTTTCGGCTTTTTGCCCGATTCTATCGACACGACCGGCCCGCTGAATGAGCCGGATTATTGCCCACGGCAGATCGTAGTTCACGACAATATAGCAGTCCTGTAGATTTTGTCCTTCGCTGAGCACATCAGTGGCGATCAGAACACGTAATTCATCGTCAATACTGACAACGCTTCTTTTTTCATTGCTGACCGGGCTGAATTGCCAGACCATGGATGTGGGATTTTTCGCCTCACCAGTCACTCCGGAAAGCTTTGAAACCTGTTTCTGTTTGAGCTGCGCGTCAAGATAGCGGACAGTATCTGCGAACTGTGTGAATATGAGAATTTTCTCTTCGGAGTGCTTGTTTTCAATCAGCTCAAAAAGCGATTTAAGCTTTGCATCCCGATTTGAATCCCAAGGACCACAATTCTTCAATATTGTTATGAGCGAGTGCGCGTCATCTGCCAAATCTTTTGCTAAGCCCTTGCTGAATAAACCGGGTCTGAGCCATTTGAATCGATTTTTATACTCCGTCGAATAAATATCATAGATTTTTTGGGCCTGCTTCTTGTAATCACTTTCGGTTTCTAAAGCATCGCTATTTTCGCGGGGATCCGAATCCTCGTTATCGTTCTCATCATTAAAAAGGCCGGAGACTACACTGGTAGCGTCATCATCTTCGTCCCAGAAACGGCTGTCGAGTAATCCCGAATCCTGGGTGCCAATGGGAAGCGGCAGTTTTTTTTCAATAGCATGCAAGAAAATATAATTGCGAAGAATATGCCGACTGATGGACAGAATAAATGCCTGGCCGCTGCTTTCAAGCCGCTTGAATAGATTGGTTCGACAAAATCCCATGAGTCTTTTCCCGGCGCGGGACAAATCTTGCAGAATTTTTGATTCAGAGGCCGTAGGGGGCTTTTTCGGAGTGGCCTTGACATAATTTCCCAGCCCATAGCGGGGGAGTTTGAGGCTGTTGATCGTATCGACCGCATCCGGTCCATAAAGCTTTGCATATTGATCGTTCGAGTCACTGTCGTTAATATGAAATTTTACAGTTTTCGGAATACGAACAGGGAAGTAGGATCGGGTGCCGTCGGAGAAGGTAAGAAATTCGCGGCCATTTTCTGGATCGGTCTCCGCATAATTATCCTGAATGAAGCTTCGGGTGCGCCGGACAAGATAGAGCCGCATCAGTTCACGCCAGTCATCCGCATAGTCACTTTTTTCGAACGCAGCGAGTGATCGCATAGGGCACTGGTGCTTTTTCATGAATTCATCTTTGCCGATGTTGCGGATCAATCTTTCCGGCCGAATTCCCAATTCCCGGTCTTCTGTCACAAAAAGGCGAAGCTGATTGGAAAGGTCCAAATATGTTTTATTGTATGGGGTGGCGGTAAGAAGGATAACGCGGCTTTCGTTTTCATTAATATACTCTTGGATAGCTCTGTAGCGCTTTCCCTCCCGGTTTCGAAGGTTGTGGCTTTCATCAATCAGGACAAGCCGAAACCGCCTTAGGTCAGGCAGTTTTGATATCACCTGAGATATGGAAAGAACACGTGCTCTAAGCCTATATTGATCGCGGTAGTCTTCCCACATTTCCACCAGGTTTTTGGGGCAAAGGATGAGAGTTTCCAAACCCAAATCATCCTCAAGGATTCTGGCAACAGCGGTTGCCATGAGTGTTTTCCCTAAGCCGACAACGTCGCCTATCAGCACACCATTTCGTTTGTTGATGTGATGTGCTGCTATTTTGACAGCGGCTTTCTGGAAATCAAAAAGCTTTTCATCAAATTCACGCGGAATCCTAAATTTAGAAAGACCGGTCCGAGCTTCTTGGGACAGGTGATAGGCTATTTTTATATAGATATGGTAAGGCGGAATCAATTCATCGCGAGCCCAGCTTTCATTAATTATTTCAACCAGCTCATCCGAGATATCGATACACCAGCGATCGTTCCAGCGATCTTCGAACCACTGCGCCAGCTTTTCGCAGGCATCTCCGTCGAGAACGTCGATATTTAGCTCCCCCTGATTCGATAGACCCGAAAACGTCAGATTGCTGCTTCCGAGAAACCCGATAATTGGGTTTATGGGATCAGGACGGAATAGCAGATAGAGTTTTGCGTGTAGTTGATGTCTAAGAAATAGCTTCAAGATAACTTGCTTGTTCTTTATCTGAAGTGCAAGCCGGCGTAATCCCTCCTCGTCTTCGTTCGTTGGTATGCCGACCGTTAGTTGATCACGAAAATCTTCGACCAGCCTTTTCTTAAGGCGCAAGGCTGTCTGGTTGTCAATGCCGGAATCATCACTATAAAAACTCAAAGATTGCCTCAATTCGTCTTGAGGCAGCTTATGCATGCCTATCAGTAGCCGGCAGCAATGCTTCTCACCGCCTTCCCATTTTTCTATCTGAGAGTCTAAATGCTTCCATCCTCTTAGATTGAAAAATCCCACGCAAAAATCAGCGTGATCCGATAATTCAAGGGTTTCTTGGAGGGCAAGTAGTAGATTAGCTTCGATATTATCGAAGATACGAGGCATTAAATGCACCTTTCGAAGTTATCAATAAATTTCATTAAAATGTACAAAATATGATTCTTTTTTACCAAAAAAATTCCGCTATCATTTGAAACAGCGGAATATTATTTTTGTGGAACAATTTTCATACTTATCCGATTCGGGATTTAGATTCGAGCTTAGTAGGTCATATTATCATATAGAGCACAATATAAAAAATAAATGAAATTATCAAGATTGTTAGTATTTGATAATAATTACTAATAATTATGGATTGTTTTAAAAAGTGCATCATAGCAAATGGGCGAGAAAAATTAATAAGTAGGAAATCGGAGGGTCAATGAAGCTTCAAATCTGACGAAAAAGAAAATGGTGAATTCGATTATTCTGTGGCTATATTGTCACCACTGTTGTTTTTATGTTGGCTAATATATTTTTGAAACAGGTGTTCAGAATCCGATGGCGGCGATTGAAGTTGACGACATGTCCAGCGAGCAACCGGCTCGTTCCCGTGGGAGAGGATTTGAACGACGTTTGGCTATTCGCCATCGATCACTTTGCGAACCGTATGCGCGAGAATCTTGGCGGTAAGCGGCTTCATCAGGAAGTCCCTGATTCCGATATCCGCTGCAATTTCCTTGCTGATCAGTTCACTGAATCCGGTACAAAGGATAATGGGAATATCCGACCGGATTTCGATGAGTTTCCGGGCCAGCTTATCGCCGGTTGTCATCGGCATGGTCATATCCGTGATAACCAGATCGAATTTGTTGGGCGCAGCCCGAAAAGCCTCTAACGCTTCGGCAGAACTTTTGGCGGTTGTTACCTCGTAGCCGAAACGTTCCAGCAATAATCTACCAACATCTACCAGAACCTCTTCGTCATCGACAAACAGGATGCGCTCATTGCCGCCGGGTATCGGGGTTTGATTCTCAGATGCGGGTTCGATCCCGTTTTCAATTGCGGGCAAATAAACCTTAAAAGTAGTACCTTTTCCTGTCTCGCTTTTGACGGTGATATCGCCGCCATGGCTTTTTACAATTCCGTGGACAACTGCGAGTCCGAGACCGGTACCTTCGCCCTTGTCTTTCGTGGTGAAGTATGGATCAAATATTCGCTCCATTATGAGGTCAGATACACCATGACCGGTATCCTTGACAGTCAGTTCGAGATATGGCCCGGGGGAGATATCCGGCAGCGCGACGGCAATGTCTGAGTCGATTTCAAAGTTTGCCAGGCGCACAATCAGAATGCCGCCTTGCCGGCGCATTGCGTGGCCGGCATTGGCACAAAGATTCACCAAAATTTGGTGAATCTGGGTTGGGTCGGCCAATACAATACCCAAATCGGCTGCAATATCTTGGCGGATTTCAATTGTCGCAGGTAAAGACGATCGAAGCAGTCTTAGGGCCTCCTTGACAATAGGGGCGATGTCCAGCGGCACTTTTCTCTGTTCAGTTTGACGGCTGAAAGTTAGAATCTGCCGCACCAAATTTTTGGCACGAAAGCAGGCTTTGAGCAATTCTGCCAAAGACGATCGAATATTGCTATCTTCCTGACGCGCGTTCATTTCGATTAAATCAGCATATCCGATGATGGCGGATAAGATATTATTGAAGTCATGTGCGATTCCTCCGGCCAGGATTCCAATCGCTTCCATTTTGTGGGCCTGCCGCAGTTGGGCTTCAAGTTTTTGTTTTTCTTTTTCCGATTTCCTTTGGTCGGTAATATCGTTTGCAATACTCAAAATAAATATATCGCCGCGAATATTTATCGGATAGGATGATATCTCCGCATAAACCGGTTCCCCCTCTTTGTGATGCAAGGTGAATACATCAGGTCCGGTTGGTTCTCCGGTTTGATTTCTCCTCAGATTGCGGGCAGCTTTGAATAGATCGTGCCCTTTTAATAATCCAAATTCCGCCAAATTCTTTCCGATACATTCCGAGGTCCGATAACCAGTGAACTTTTCGGCGGCCGGGTTGCAGTCTGCCAGAGTACCGTCTATTCTGAAAATGCAGCATGCAGCCGGCGTGTGGTCGAACAAAACCTTGAATCTGTTCACCGCATCTCGCAAGGCTGCTTGTACTCGTTGGAGTTTGGGCACGACTGCTTCCAATCGTGCAGCGCGACGGCGGAGGCCTTCCAACTCAACCGCAAGCTGCTTTGCAGATTTGTCCTGTTTTGGCATCTTAAAATATTCCTGTATTTTTTCCGCCACAGCAAATTGGCGTCAACTTAAGAGCAGGTCAAACGGATTTGGCACTAATGTAGTGGCGGGGTTTATCCCCGCCAAAGCGGCGAATCACGCCGCGGACCACAGATTAATCAAACGAAGGTTCATCAAAGGATTGCACCAAGTTCAGGGCGGGGATAAACCCCGCCGCTACGGACACAGATTAATAATGAGGGCGATGTTTAGTTAAGTACTATCCGGTAATTGCGCTCGTGTATATTTAAGTTAACGCATGTGCGCCGCAGCGGGATAGAAAATCTGAGATGTTAAATTAGCTAAATGAGTGTTATGCGGTTTATACGAATCTGAAGTGAGCTGGGATAATATAACCTGTGCTTAAGCCAAACTAAAAGTACCGTCAAACACGCCTCAATCCATCTGGCCATTGTTCCATACAAATGTATGGTTTATCCAGAATATACTGTACAAATGTATGGTATGTCAAGGCCTTTTGCAGAAATATTTTTTGGGTCTACAATTTGAATATCCGGATTTAAAGATCGATGTGAGGACGGTAGGAAACGCATCCGATGTGCGATTTTTTAAAATGGAAATCATGCCTTTCATACTATCATCTAATAACCAATAACGAATAACTCTCAATTGGGGTACCGATCAATGAAAATCCCGGCTGCCCCCGCTGGCCGGCCGGGCGCCGATTAGCGCTTGTGGATCCCAGAATTGCTCGGCAATCACGTGTACGACCTTGTCTTCTTTTTGCAGGGTGCCGCTGACACCCAGAAAATTTGAAGACTTGATGATCAAGGCATTTTCCTCGAAGACACGGTTCCATACAACCACGTTGACAAAGCCGGTTTCGTCTTCCAGGGTTAAAAACACCACACCGGATGCCGTACCCGGGCGCTGGCGGCAAATAACCATTCCCGCGTAGCGAACCGGTTGCCCGTCTGGCATTCGCCCCACACCCCGGGCGTCCGGCAGCTTATTGGCGCGCAGCTTTTCCCGCAGCGTGCTCAGGGGATTGCCGCGCACGCTGTGATCCATCGTACGGTAGTCCCAATCGATGGTCTCGAAGGCATCCAGCTCTGCAAAATCCGGCAATATTTCCGGTGGTTCCAGCTCCGGCCTGGACGGCAGTTTTCCAATCAGCCCTTTAACCTGCCATAAAACACTGCGGCGGCTGCCGAAACAGTCCAACGCCCCGGCCTCAGCCAGGCGGGTGAGCACGCCGTCGTTTAAAGCAGTGCGCCCCACGAAATCGGCCAGCGAGGTAAACCGTCGCCTTGTGCGGGTTTGGTCGATGCGCCGCCATTCCCGTTCACCCAACCCTTTGATATAGCGCAGCCCCATCCGGATCGCATGGCGGCAGGGTCCTTGGCGGGTCGGCTCCAGGGTGCAGTCCCGGCTGCTTTGCATCACGTCCGCCGGGTGAATGTTTACGCCATGCCGCTTGGCATCGTTTACGATGCTGGCCGACGAGTAAAATCCCATCGGCTGGGCGTTGAGCAGGGCACAGGCGAACACCTCCGGGTAATGGCATTTCATCCAGGCCGATGCATAGGCAATCAACGCAAAGCTGGCCGCATGGCTTTCCGGAAACCCGTACTCACCGAACCCTCGGATTTGATCGAACACCCGCTCGGCAAATTCCCGCGCGATTCCTTTGGCCATCATCCGTTGGATGAGCCGTTCCCGGTGACGCTCAATCCGTCCACTGCGGCGCCAGGCCGCCATGTCGCGCCGCAGCTGATCGGCTTCACCGGGAGAATAGTCGGCGGCCACCATGGCCAGGCGGATGACCTGCTCCTGAAACAGCGGGACACCAAGGGTTTTTTCGAGCACCGGCTTGAGTGAAGGATGGGGGTAGACCACCGGTTCCAGTCCTTCGCGACGCCTCAGATAGGGATGCACCATCCCGCCGGTGATAGGTCCGGGCCGCACAATGCTGATTTCAATCACCAGATCGTAGTACCGGCGGGGTTTGAGACGCGGCAGCATGGCCATCTGGGCCCGGCTTTCGATCTGAAAAACACCGACCGTGTCCGATCGGCAGATCATGTCGAACGTGGCGGTGTCCTTTTGCGGGATCGTGGCCATGCTGTGAGACTCGTCATAATGGGCTTTCAGTAGATCGAAGCCCAGATGGAGCTGATGGAGCGCGCCCAGGCCCAGAAGATCCACTTTGAACAATCCCAAGGTCTCCAAACTGTCCTTGTCCCACTGGATTACAGTTCGATCGGCCATAGTGGCATTTTCGATCGGCACCAGGGTCGACACCGGTTCATGGCCCAGCAGGAATCCTCCGGAATGGATCGAAAGATGGCGCGGAAAATCGATGATTTCGTTGGCCAGGCACCGCAGGTGCTGATGAACCGGCAAATCCGGGTCAAGGCCGGCCTGGGCCAGCGTCTGCGTTTCAATTTCGCCTCGCCATGGCAGCAATTTGGCCAACCGGTCCAGGGCGGTTTCGGGCACGCCAAGAACCTTGCCCACTTCACGAACGGCCGATTTCGGCCGGTAGCGGATGAAATTGGCCACCATGGCGGCATGGCTGCGCCCGTATTTCTCATAGACGTGTTGAATGACTTCTTCCCGCCGGTCATGTTCGATGTCCAGATCGATATCGGGCGGCTCGGCGCGTTCGCGGGACAGGAAGCGTTCAAACAAGAGCCCCATGCGAACGGGGTCGACGGCGGTGATTCCCAGGCAGTAACACACGGCAGAGTTGGCCGCCGATCCCCGTCCCTGGCATAGAATGGAATGTTGGCGGCAAAACCGCACGATTTCCCAGATAGTTAAAAAATATCCACAGTAGTCGAGCTCATCGATCAGGCTGAGCTCATTTTCGAGCTGCTGCATCACTTCGGGTGGGATCCTGTCACCATAACGCTGCGCGGCACCTTCCAATGTCAGCCGCCGCAGCCATTCGATCGTGGTGGTGCCGTCAGGCAGTTTTTCCGACGGATAACGATAGCGAATGTCGGCCAGGGAAAAACGGCAGCGGGAAGCAATCTCGAGGGTTCGTGCCATTGCTTGCGGTTCGTCGTTGAACAGCTCACTGAAACGCCGAATGGATAGTAAGGCGTGCTGGGCATTGGGCTTGACAAGGCGACCGGCATCCACCAGCTTGGTGCGATGGCGGATGCAGGTTAAGACGTCCTGCAACGGACGCCGCCGGGGATGGTGGTAGAGCACCTCGATGCCGGCGCCAAGGGGTAGCCGATATCGCCCGGCACGACGGCGCAGACGGAGTTCCTGAACACTGTCGGTCGGCCGCCGGTGCCGGGTTAGCAGCGCGTAGATTCGGTCGGCAAAGGCCTCGCGCAGCTGATGGGCTACGAAAAAGGGTTCGACACTGCTGGTCAGCAAACTGCGCTCGCCGCCCCAGAGGGCGATTAAATTCTCCGCGTGCTCACAGACCTCCATCCAGCTGACCAGACTTTCTCCCTTCTCAGAACGAAGCCGTCCGAGGGTGATCAGGTGGCAAAGGTTGGCATAACCCCTTCGGTTCATTGCCAGCAGGACCAGGGTCGAGGCGCCTTCGATGGTTATTTCCGAGCCAACGATCAGATGAATACCAAGCTCGGCGGCCTTACTGTGCGCTTCCACCATGCCGTACACCCCGTCGCGGTCGGTCAGGGCCATGGCCGATATCCCGAAATCGGCGCAAACCTGAATCAGTTCCTCAGGATGGCTGGCGCCCTCCAGGAAGGAGAAGTTGCTTTTGCACCATAAGGGGATGTAGCTGGTCAATTTAGATAGACTTTCCATGGTTAAAATCGAAGTTGGGTTTATGAAATTTGAATGTTCTAAAGAAAAAAGATTAACGTCGAACATCGAACGTCCAACATCGAACATCCAATGATGATGGCGCTGCGCTTTTTCGATTTTATTGCAGGTTTTTCAAAGTCGATTAGCAAATTTTCGAAAAGTATTCCCTACAATGGCTTTCACAGCCTAATTATCGAGGTAGGTTTACCCATTCTTTATTTAAAATGACAAAATACATTATTCGATGTTGGACGTTCGATGTTCGATGTTCGACGTTCATTTATATCTTTGCCGGGTTACCAGACGGCTTTTTGTCCCGGCAGTTTGAATAATTCCATAACCCTTCAAAGCTTATGCCCTATTCAATACTGCCTTGCTTAAACCAGCCTTTCCGAAGGCGGTCATAATAAACCCACCAGATCTCCCCCGTTCGGATTTCGGCGAAAAAATAGGCTCGCTGCACGGACCGCCGCCACCAGCCGCCGGAAATCATGAAAGGTCCCCAGGAACGGACCACGGTTCGCTGATGTTTCGTGGGCTGCAATTGAACCTCCGACATATTCCGGGGCTGCGCCCAGTCCGCCAGAACCAACGGCTGAGAGTTGAATCTGCGTATCAGGCAGACGCGATGGACCCCCCGCGGCTTGGCCTTCCCGAGCTTGTGCAGCGGCTCCCAGGCAAATTGTCCCTCGGGCAAGTGGGCTTCCTGGAGCTGCGCGTGGACAACCGCATCATTACCGAGGTCGGCCCGCACCCGTGCCAGAGCCCGGTTGGCGGCGTCCAAATCGCGTTTAGGACGCACCTCCAGCAAATGGTTTTGATTGGGAGCTGTGGCAACACTTTTGGCCTTCAGCTTTACCTCAACGACGCCGTCAGGAAGCCGACCGGCCGAGCTGAGTCTCAGGCGAATCAAATCGAGCAGTAAACGGCGGTCCCGGGTGGGTGCGGCCGGTCGCAGCTCTTCGGTATGATCCCCGACTCGATCAAATAGAAACCAAATTTTCAGGTCGCACAGCTGTCGGCCCCGTTTTTCCAAGTTTTGAAGGATGGGTTCAAGCAGCTGCTCAATGGTCGCCGTTAGCCGCTGGACATCCTTTTCGGGATAGTCCAGCACCAGGTGCCGGCTCAAGGGTGCCGTTAATCTAAGGGGGTTGAGGGGTAAATCGATCTTTCCCCGCGCCAATCGGTGCAATTGGGCGGCTTGCTGCCCGAAACGTTTGGCTATCCCCGCCGGCGGCAGATCGAGGAATTGTCCGACGGTTCGGATTCCCAGCTTCCGCAGCAAATCTTTTGTTTTGGCTTCCAGGGCCAGACAGTCCAGGCTCACGCACTGTGCTGCAGTGCGCTCCTCAGCCGGGCTGTTCAGAAAAAGAATATTCGGCCGGGCTTTGGCCAGGGCATAGGTTGCAAAACGGCTGAAGCCCAGCACTACCGTTGCATGAAAGCCGAGGTCCAACAAATCTCGCCGGATCTGCTGGGCCCATTTTTCCAGGGATCCGTACAGCCGCTGTAAACCGGAGGCGTCCAGCCAGAATACTCCCTCCTCGGATACGGCAGGTTCGACGCGCGGGCTATGGATTTCGAGCCGCTTGCATATAGCGGTCACGGCGGTATCGATCTCCTGGTCCGGCACCACGCCTGCCCGCAGATCGCGCGCCAATGACAGCCCGGCCGCATATCTCATGCCTGGTCTGACCCTCAGATCTTGGGCGCGTTCATTAACCCGGAGGATGGTCCCCTGAGGCTTGTCTGAATCCACCACGGCGACTGGTCGGCTGTGCCAGTCCGGATGCTTTTGGAGTAAAAGCTGGATGGGAAAAATCGGCAAATTAAGACAAGCCATCCGGACCACGGCCAACCTCCGTATGTGACCAGCCGGGCCCCCGGTGCTTATCTTTGAGGATTCGAATTTTGCATCGAAAGCGCCGGCCCTGCTGTTGAAGTTTTGGCGTATGTGCCCGCAGGGATACCATTGATCCCAGTGAAGGATCTTTGGCCGGTTTTTCAGTCAGGCACACCAGGGCCGTCTCATGGTGTCGCGCCTGCCCGGCCAAGCGCGCTTGGACAGGCAGCGGCATCCGGGCATTGGTTCCGAGATCCAGCACCAGGAGGCCGAAGGCCGCTGATCGCAGCAGATGCTCTGCCGCCCGGGCGGTCTTCAGCAAATCGCCGGTTCGCACCACGGCCAGGGCTGCCAGATCAATGCCGCGTTCGGCGGCATCCGGCGGAAAAAATGTGCTTTTACGGCTGGTGATCCAGGCCGCCGGTTCAGCCTGCTTCTGGGCTTCCAACACCAAACCGAACACCAGGGTTAATAGAGCACCTGATGGCTCAGCCGATAGTTCCGTCAACCGGCCTGTAAAAGTTGCCAGGCACCAGTCCGCCGATTTTTCGCCGAGGTGATGTTCGAGACTTCCATCTTGTTGCGGATTAGACACCGAGTGCCGCAGCGACGTCACTGAAAGTCCGGTTGGGGATGCCAGCGAGTTCACGACCGCTCCAGATATCGGCGCAGCTCGACGACTTTTCCGAGCAGGCTGAATTGAGCGGTTTCGGGAATGATAACCTCGTAATCCGGATTATCAGGATGAAGCTCAATTCGCTTGCGGCGGATTCGCAGCCGCTTGACGGTGGCTTCGTCCCCGACCAGTGCCACAACGATTTCACCGGATTCGGCCGTCGGCTGACGTCGAACCACCACGATGTCATCCGGGAAAATGCCCGCCCCGGTCATACTCCGGCCCCTTACCCGCAGGGCGAACAACTCGTCGGATGGATGGCGGGTGTGAATCGGGAGATAGCCTTCATGGTCCTCCGTGGCAAGATCCAGGGCGCCGGCTGCTACGCGTCCCAGGATAGGAACCAGCTGCAGAGGCCGGTTGGATCCGCGGCCGGCAGCCAAGCGATAGCCGCGGGCCTTGCCTTTGTCCTTGACCAGCCGGCCCTCTTTGACCAGGGCTTCCAGATGCTCCCGGGCCGTTTGGACCGAACGAAAACCAAAAGCCTCCATTACCTCCCGCACGGTGGGCGGCATTCCGTTAAGCAGACGGTCGCGAACAAAATGAAAAACTCGTTCACGGGTTTGTCCCGGCGGTGTGCGTCCCATCAGCAGCCTCCATGTTCAAGGTTCAGGGTTAAAAGCTCAAAACTACAGGTGTGAACCAAACAAATGTATGGTATTGAAACCAATATACTGTACAAATGTTTGGTATGTCAAGGCCAATTTAACAATTTTTCCTGGCTTTTATCCCACATTAAAAAGATACCTGTAACGCCGGTCAGCCTCATGATGAATTGTTTGACAATAAAAGGGGCTTTCGTTAAACAGTTGATAATTTTTGTGCGATGAAACAGGGAAAACCTTTAAATCGGAAATCGGAAAAGGTCTAAAAGATAATCGATTAAGACAATTCTGCAGTTTAGTAAGTTGGTAATAGATATTTTACATTACATGATAAGCTAAGAGATTAAAAACCTAACCTGCAATCACCATAAAGACGCAAATGCATCAATCATGTCTAACTAACAGGTAACTTATTAGTAAAATTAATCCATGAAAGGGGAGGTCATGAACCACTATCAGCAAAAACGCAGCTCGGTTTTGATCGGTATGATGGTTGTTACGTTGATTTGTTTCGGCGCAAATTTCAGCATTGCACAGGAACAGGAGGAAGCGAATATCTTAGCTAGTGCCCATCCAGGGCTATAACTACATGTTTTTCATAAAAAAAGCGCATTTTGTGGTAGCAATTTTTTGCTTATAGTAGTATATTGAAATCGCCAAAATTACCAATATCACTACAAAAACAAAAAAGGAGCT